>Ga0082335_1001100_pt1 | contig 61467 bp, 46 predicted proteins | sample Subgrocontami58m_FD_72375 | JGI IMG/M metagenome (GOLD analysis project Ga0082335, IMG submission 72375) | Subsurface groundwater microbial communities from S. Glens Falls, New York, USA - GMW37 contaminated, 5.8 m (SPADES assembly) (version 2) ... | reverse complement strand
GCGACGCGCGGCTCACCAAGCGCTCGCGCGCCGCCATCGGCGATGCGCGCCCCGTCTGCCTGGTCAGCGCCGCGTCCGCGTGGGAGATCACCACCAAGGCCCGGCTCGGCAAGCTGCCGGGCGCCCTCGCTGTGGCCGCCGACATCACCGGCTGCCTGCGCAGCCAGCAATTCACGCCGCTCGACATCAGCGTCGATCACGCGCAGCGGGCGGGGTCGCTGCCGGGGGCGCATCGCGACCCGTTCGACCGCATGCTCATTGCGCAGGCGCAAGCAGAGAACCTGCCGCTGGTGAGCAACGATGAGGTGTTCGACGGGTACGGGGTGGTGCGCATCTGGTAGCGGCGGGGCCGTGGGGCCTTAGTTTGTTGCGCATCCCCCCACGGAGGCTCTTATGCGCCGTTCCATGCTGCCTGCTCGTATCGTGGTGCTTGTCGCAGCCCTGCTCGCCGCGCCATCCGTCGTCGCCGCCCAGTCCGGTGAGGCCCTCATCAAGTCGATTGGGGCGCAGAGTCCCGTTCCGAATCCGTCCTTCGTCGCCGACAAGTCGGCGCAGTACAAGGTCGCATGGGATGTGACCGCGGGCCCGGCCAAGCCCGGCGACCGCACGCCCGGGCTCGCGGCGCCGGCGAACTTCCTGGTGAACACCGACGTCAACGGCGTGGACCGCAAGCGTGTGCACCTCGCCATTGTCGTGCACGGTGCGGCGACGTTCGCGTTGATGACCAACGCCGCCTACAAGGCGATGTACGGCGTGGACAACCCGAACATCGACCTGTTGCAGGCGCTCGACGCCGCCGGGGTGCAGGTGATTCTCTGCGGGCAGGCGGCGATCAACCGCAAGATTGCGCGCGACCAGCTGCTGCCGTTGGTGAAGGTGGCGACGACGGCCGGATTTGCGACGGCCACGCTGCACGCGCAGGGGTATGCGACGTTTACGCCGTGACGGCACACTCGGTGGCGGGCCCGCGAGTGCGCGATCGAGATCGCTGAGCCATTGACTCGCGTTCTCGCGCGCGAATGGTGATGAGCGCGCTAGACCGATGACGCACAAACCGAGGCGGGCATGCAGCGTATCGCATGCTCGCCTTCGTGCATTCCGCCTCAATGGCCACTCGTGACGTGCCTGACGGTCGCCGGCTTGCCCATTTTGTGCGGCAACGCATATATTACAGTCGGTGACGCACAAGCCGGTCGTTAACTCGGCGCACGCCGTCACCCGGCTCAAGGAGCGGTGCATCACCCGACGCGAAGTCCGCGCAGTCCTGGCGGCGGGCATCGTGTCTGACATAGCGAACGGCGGCCGGCGAAAAGTCCTGGATGTCGATGGCCGGAGGATCGCGGTAGTCTACAGGGAGTACCGCAGCCGCAGACACATCTGGACCGTCATGCTGGTTCCGGGTGATTAGTCGGTGCAGGACATTACACACTTCCACTCCGTGACGAACCTCCCATGCGCGTGACCTACGACCCTGACGTCGATGCCCTCTACTTCGAACTGCGCGCGCTCCGTTCGAAGAAGCGAACGCAACGCTTGGTGGCTGAGGGGTTGATCATGGAGCTTGGTCCCAGGGGAGAACTCGCGGGTCTGGAGATTCTTGCGGCTTCGCGTTTCGGCGCGCCGCGGGCGCTTGCCAGGTTCGGGCGCCCGTCGCCGGGGATGCGCCTCTCGGAAGCTGCGGCGTTTTGCGGAATCAAGGCGGCCTCGCTGCGAAACCAGATTCTGAACGGACGCCTGAAGGCCAGCAAGGCTGGGAGGGATTGGCTGGTGGATGTGAACGATCTCGAGGCCTATCTCGATGGACGCAGTGCGCGTGGTCGACGTGCTGCCTCGGAAAAGCCACTGCGCCGTGTGCGCAGGGCGGCGGCGTAGCGAGGCGACGCCACGCCGTCGAATCCTGCCCCCTCCTCGGCGACGGCTGCAGCGGTGGAGTTGCATCGTCGCGTTCCGTCGGCGCCAAAACGCCAGCGAATCGGGATCCTCGCGTAGGGGCTTGCCCGATGACCGCTGGGCACGTCCGGCACGATCCTTCATTCGGTGCCCGCTCCGGGGCCACTTTTCCCTGGTGACGCCTCCATGAAACGAGTTCTCTTTGTCGCCGGGGCTCTCGCGCTCACGAGCGCCTGCGGCGATAAGGTGTGCACCATGGAGTACTATCCTTCCGTAGTGGTCACGGTGATGGACTCCCTGACGGGAGTTCATCGAGAGAAAGGGGCCACACTGGTGATTCAGTACAACCGGGACGGCTACGTCCGGGTCGATTCGGTCCGAGGAATGGTAGACGGGGCGCTGCAGTGGGGCGACCATGTGGGGCTGCTGCATCTGACGGTGAGGCAGGACGGGTACGTGCCGTGGGCCGATTCCGTCTTCGTACAGGGGATTGGGCACTGCCAGAAGCCGCGAACCGTCGGCGTGTTGGCCCGGCTGCAGCGGGCGGGGTAGCGTGAACGCAACCAGAGGCGTCAGGCGCCCCGGCTCCTTAGCTGTGCGGCTCCTCGCTGGCCTTGCGTTCGTTCTGAGCGCGGTCGCCCCACTGCGCGCGCAGACCTTCTTTGAAGGTGGTGCGGGCTGGACGTACGTGCCGGACGCCGCCTCACAAACCGGCTCGCACTTCCGAATGGCAGTCGGCCGTGAGACGTCCTCGCGCTTCGCGGTTCGGGTTGAAGCATCAGTGATCACCTACGACGTGACGCAGCCGACCTGGAGCTACCCGAGTCCATGTATCACCACGGGTTGTGACCCAATCGCGGGAACTGGGCACTACGCCGGTTCGGTCGTCGGCATCGCGGGCACGGGGCTCGTGAACCTTGCGCCAGGCGGGCGGGTCTATCTCGTGGGAGGGGCAGGCCTCTTCTTCACCGAGGAGGTGCGTTGCGCAAGCTCCCGGGCAAGCCTGATTGGCGGCCTGGGACTCTCGCTGCCAATCGCCAGCGGACTTCGCGCGTTTTCTGAAGTGCGGGTCATCGGCCCGTTCAGTGCCGCGGCGATCGCCCCCCAGTGGGTCGTGCCAATTACTTTCGGAATTCGCACCTCGACGGCTTCTCGAAATCGACGGTGACCTCCCGTTTCACCCCGGAGGATACGCGCGTGCTCCTTCGCAGTCTGACCATTACCGTCGTACTTCTCTGCCCGAGTATCGTTGCGGGCCAGTCGCTGCGCTCGTCGAGTGTCGTCGCAATTCCCGCCGGCGTTGTCCGTCTCACGGACAAGGCGGCGGTCGCTCAACAACTCACGCCCATGTCATGGCAGACGGCGTTTGACGACAGCGTAGTGACTCGGAGGTCGATGACCCGGCGCGGCGCCATCGTCGGTGCGATCATTGGAGGCGTGATTGGTGGGGTGGGGGGAGCGCAACTGAACTTCGGCTGCCCCACATCGAGCGACGCCTGCCATGCACGGGCAGAGGAGATCACGGCTGAGGTTACGCTGGCCGCCGTCGGTGCACTTCTTGGTGCTGGCGTCGGCGCGCTAATTGGCCGCGTGTCCTCGAGGCCGTAGGAGAACGCAGCGCGTTTCCATCGGTTGCGTTCATTCGACGATGCCCGCGTCATTGCGATGACGGTCGGCGACCGACCTTCGCGTAACATGCGGCATGCTCGCCTCCGTCCACTCCGCCGCTGTCATCGGTGTCGACGCCCACCCCGTCCTCGTCGAAGTGGATGTCGCGCGCGGCCTCCCCACGTGGTCCATCGTCGGCCTCGCGTCGAACGCCGTTAAGGAAGCTCGCGAGCGCGTCTCGTCCGCGCTGGTCAACGCGGGCTTCGAGGTGCCGGCGCGGCGCACCACAGTGAACCTGAGTCCCGCCGACCAGGTGAAGACCGGCACCGCATTCGACCTCCCCATCGCGCTGGCGGTGCTCGCCGCCAGCGGCCAGATCCCCGCCGAGTGCGTCGAGGGACTGTGCGTTGCCGGCGAGCTCGGGCTCGACGGCAGCGTGCGTCCCATCCGCGGTGCCCTTTCGATGGCCCGGCTCGTGCACGCGCGCGGGTACCGCGCGCTCGTGCTCCCCGAAACGAACGGCGGCGAGGCGGCGCTGGTTGGCGGGGCGCGGCTGGCCGGTGCATCCACGCTGGCCGCGCTGGTGGAGCAACTGCGCGCGGGCCGCCTGCTGGCTCCCGTGCCGACAAACGTCGCGAACCCCGTGCTCGACGATGGCCTCGACCTCGCCGACGTCGCGGGGCAGGGAGTGGCCAAGCGCGCGCTCGAGATCGCCGCCGCCGGCGCGCACAATCTCCTGCTTGAGGGGCCGCCCGGCGCCGGCAAGACGATGCTCGCGCGGCGACTCCCCACCATCCTGCCGCCGCTCACCGACGATGAGCATCTCGAGGTGGTCGCCATTCATTCAATTGGCGGCACGCTCCCGGCGGGGGCGATTCCGCCTCGCGTACCGCCGTTTCGCGCGCCGCATCACACCATCTCGCAGGCAGGGCTTATCGGCGGGGGGAGCGGGCCGCGACCAGGCGAGGTGAGCCTGGCGCATCGCGGCGTGCTCTTCCTTGACGAACTTCTTGAACTTCCTCGCTACGTGCTCGACGCCATGCGCCAGCCGCTCGAGGACGGCCGAGTGGTTATTGCGCGCGCCGCGCACGCGGTGGCCTTTCCGGCGCGCTTCATGCTCGTGGCTGCCACCAATCCGTGTCCGTGCGGGCGGCTGGGCATCGACCGCCAACCGGTCATCGACGGTGGTCCGTCGACCGACGCGGTCCGCGAGAACAGCGGGGGAGCATGCCGCTGCAGCGCCGCCGACATTGCCCGCTACCGCGCGCGTCTCTCCGGACCGCTCGCCGACCGACTCGACCTACGCGTCACCGTGGCGCCGGTCGCGCTCTCCGCCATGCACGGCGGCGGCGACGAGAGCTCGGCGCAAGTGCGTGCGCGTGTCGCGGCGGCCCGCGAACGGCAGCAAGCGCGCTACCGCGGCCAGCCAGGCGTCAACGCCAACGCGCAGGCACCGGCCCGTGCACTCCGGGGCGCGCACGGCCCCACCGCCGAGGCCCACGCCTGGCTCGTTTCGGCCGCCGAGCGGCTGCGGCTGAGCGCGCGGGGGTACGCCCGAGTCTTGCGGGTGTCGCGCACCATCGCCGACCTCGACGGCGCCGATCAGGTGAGTCGCGACGCGGTGGCCGAAGCGCTAGGATTTCGCGGTGTGGGGTGAACCCCCACAGGGAGGTGCGCACTTTCCCGAAGGATTTCCACCCATCTTGCGCACATCTTTCGCGTCGCAACTTCGCGTCGCGGAAGGTCATTAGGTGGCCGCCGCCCTCTCAGGGGAAATCATGCGTTCATTGGGTATCGCCGCGTTCCTGCTCGCAGCCTTGCCGGCCTGCGCCGCCGCCGCCGCGCTGGGCTTCTCAGGCCCGAGCGTGGGACCCGTGCCGGTCGAGTTCATCATGTTCGGCCTGGTGCTCATTGGCGTGGCCCTCTTCCACCACCACACGCTGAAGATCGCGCTCACCGGCGCCACCGTCATCGCGCTCTACAAGATGTTCTTCTCGCCGTTCCGCTCCGGCGAAGGGGTGATGGGCTTCGTCCTGCACGTCGAGCACGAGTGGGTGATTCTCGTCAACTTGCTTCTGCTGCTCGTTGGATTTGCCCTGCTCGCCAACCACTTCGAAGAAAGCAAGGTGCCGGCGATCCTGCCCCGCTTCCTCCCCGATGACTGGAAGGGCGCCCTCATTCTGCTGGCGCTTGTGTTCGTTCTCTCCGCGTTCCTCGACAACATTGCCGCCGCGCTGATCGGCGGCGCGGTGGCGCATACGGTCTTCCGCGGTAAGGTGCACGTGGGGTACCTCGCCGGCATCATTGCTGCGTCCAACGCGGGCGGTGCCGGCAGCGTCGTAGGCGATACGACAACGACCATGATGTGGATTGCGGGCGTCAGCCCGCTCGAGGTGCTCGAAGCGACGGTTGGCTCGGCGACGGCATTCCTGGTTTTCGCCATTCCGCTCTCGATCATGCAGCAGAAGTACGCGCCCATCGAGGCGAATCCGGATAAGGGTACGAAGGTGGACTGGGCGCGGGTCTTCGTCGTGCTCTGCGTGCTGGGGCTCGCCGTCACCGTCAACGTGGTGATGAACACGCAGTTCAACGAGGTGTCCAACCGCGCGCCGCTTCTCGGGCTCGCCGTTTGGGTCGCGCTGCTCGGCACGGCGTGGCTGCGCAAACCGCACTGGCCGTTGGTGCCCGAGTCGTTCAAGGGATCCATCTTCCTGCTCTCGCTGGTGCTCTGCGCCAGCATGATGCCGGTGGAAAAGCTCCCCGCCGCGTCGTGGCAGTCGGCATTCGGGCTCGGCTTCATTTCTTCGATCTTCGACAACATCCCGCTCACCGCGCTGGCGCTGAACCAGGGCGGCTACGACTGGGGATTCCTCGCCTACGCCGTGGGCTTCGGCGGCTCGATGATCTGGTTCGGTTCGTCGGCGGGCGTCGCGCTCACGAGCATGTACCCGTACGCGCGCAACTCGAAGCTCTACCTGGCCAAGGGATTCTGGGTTGCGCTCGCCTATGTCGTTGGCTTCTTCATGATGTTGCAGGTGCTCGGCTTCCACCCAGGCAGCACGCCGCGCACGGTGCAGACCGTCGCGTCGCCTGCCACCGCCCCGACGCCGGTTCACTAGCGCCGGATTCACTGTACCGTCCGCCATCGCCACCGGCCGCGAACGGCTCGGCGGCGCGAAAGGGGAATACCATGCGTTCGTTGACTGCTGCCGTAGTCCTGCTTGCGGCCCTCCCGGCCACCGCCGCCGCTGCGGTGCTGGGCTTTGCCGGCCCCAGCGTTGGCCCCGTGCCGGTTGAGTTCATCATGTTCGGCATCGTGCTGGCCGGTGTCGGCATCTTCCACCACCAGACGTTCAAGATTGCGGTAACGGGCGCCACCGTCATCGCCCTGTACAAGATCTTCTTCTCGCCGTTCAGGACCGGCGCCAGCATTTCGGGCTTCGGCCTGCATGTGGAGCACGAGTGGGTGATCCTGGCCAACCTGTTCCTTCTGCTGATGGGCTTCGCCCTGCTCGCCCGGCATTTCGAGGAGAGCGGCGTGCCGGCCTCGCTGCCCAAGTACCTGCCGAACGACTGGAAGGGCGCGTGGATCCTTCTTCTGCTCATCGCCTTCATCTCCTCGTTCCTCGACAACATCGCGGCGGCCCTCATTGGCGGCGCCGTGGCGCACAAGGTGTTCAAGGGGAAGGTGCACATCGGCTACATCGCCGGCATCGTCGCCGCGTCCAACGCCGGTGGCGCCTTCTCCGTGGTGGGTGACACTACGACGACGATGATGTGGATCGCCGGCGTCGGGCCGCAGGAGGTCTTCGAGGCGATCATCGGTACCCTCGTTGCGCTCGTCATCCTCATCCCGCTCGCCAGGGTGCAGCAGAAGCACTCGCCTCTCCACGTTCCCGAGGGAGACGAGGCAAAGATCGACTGGCCGCGCGTCGCCGTGGTGCTGAGCATTCTCGCGCTTGCCGTCATCGTGAACGTGGTGATGAACACCAAGTTCTACGAACTGTCGGACAAGGGGCCGTTCCTCGGTCTCGCAGTCTGGGTGGCCATTCTCGCCACGGCGGGCCTTCGCAAACCCGAGTGGTCGCTCCTCCCTGAGAACCTCAAGGGAACTATCTTCCTGCTCTCGCTGGTGCTTTGCGCCAGCATGATGCCGGTGGAGAAGCTCCCGACCGCCTCGTGGCAGACCGCCTTCGGGCTCGGCTTCACCTCAGCCGTCTTCGACAACATCCCGCTCACCGCGCTGGCCCTTGCCCAGGGTGGCTATGACTGGGGCTTCCTCGCCTTCGCCGTCGGCTTCGGCGGTTCGATGATCTGGTTCGGCTCGTCGGCCGGCGTGGCGCTGTCGAACATGTATCCGGAAGCGAAGAACACCAAGAACTACCTGCGGCATGGGTACTGGGTGGCGATCGCCTACGTGGCGGCCTTCATGACGATGCTCTACGTGCTTGGCTTCCACCCCGGCAGCACACCGCGTACGGTGCAGACCGTCGAGTCGCCGGCAGGAGTGGAGGCACCGGCGGTACCGCCGACGCACTGAAGAGGGACGACGGGGCGGAACGGGGAGGGGGTAGAGGCGACGGGACGAGGGACGAGGGGCGGAACGAGGGGCGAGGCGATGATCCTGTCCCTCCTCGCCCCCCTCGTTCCTCCTCGCTGAGCCTCCACCTCCTCCTCGTTCCGGTGATCTCTGTAGTTCCCCCCGTGCGGGGCGGCGCTCGTTCCTCGCAGCCGGAGGGGCCTTGCCAGGCAGATATCTCAGTAGTAAGATAAATAGACAGGCGCCTCCTGCGGCGCCGGTGCCTCGGCCTGATCTCACCACCCCCATGACCGCGCTCCCCTACGGACTGCAACCGACGCCCTACCGCCTTCCCGACGCCACGCGGCTCGGGACGGCGCGCCTGCAAGTCACCGACCTTGGGCGATCACTCGACTTCTATACCAAGGTGCTCGGCTTCCGCGTCTTCGCGCAGGAGAACGGCATGGCGACGCTCGGCGCCGTCGGTAGTGACCGCGCGATCCTCGAGCTCGTCGGTGGCGCCTCGACGCCCGTGCCGCGCGGGGGCCGTCAGGGCCTGTTTCACTTCGCTATCCTGCTCCCCGACCGCGCCTCGCTCGGGCGATTTCTTGTTCATCTCAGCGACATTGGTGAACGGGCCGGCGCGTCGGATCACCTGGTGAGCGAGGCCATCTACCTGAGCGACCCCGACGGCCTCGGCATCGAAGTGTACGCCGACCGACCGCGCGAGACCTGGCGGCAGGAGGGGCGCGAATTGGCCATGGCGACCAATCCTCTCGATGCACGCGCCGTGGCCGACGCCGCGGGTGGTGCACCGTGGACGGGCATGCCAGTTGGCACGACGCTCGGGCACATGCACCTGCACGTCGGCTCGCTCGAGGAGGCGCGCGCGTTCTATCATGACGCGCTCGGTCTCGACCTCATCGTCTGGTCGTACGCCGGGGCGCTCTTCTTTTCGGCGGGCGGCTATCATCACCACCTCGGCACGAACATCTGGGCCAAGGGACAGCCGAGTGCGGCGCCGGACGAGGCGCGCCTGCTCAACTGGGAGATCGTGCTGCCCGATGCGGCGTCGGTGGACGCGGCGCGCGCCAACCTCGAGGCACATGGACATCCTGCTGCGCGCACGGGGAGTGGATGGACCTTCCGCGATCCGTGGGGGACTCAGCTGACGCTGGTTCCCGCAACATAGTCTGCTGCAACCACAAAGAGCGAAGCGCGCGAAGGGGCGCGAAGGACTGCCAGGAATGAACAGCGCCGCGCCGCGCGAGGTCATGCATGGCGCGCCGTCGTTCACCCCGAGGGTCCTTCGCGTCCCTTCGCGCCCTTCGTCCTACGTGGTTGTCGTTGATTAGATTTTCGGCATGGCAACTCCGTCTCCATACCGCCAACTCGCCCCTGCGCGCCGCATCGAGCTCGTCACGCGCGCCATCAAGAGCAGCAAGGACATGCGCTCCCTGATGGTCACGCGGATGGCATCGCGCGGCGGCGGCTTCCGTCCGCAGACGCTGCTGCAGTGGCCGGCCGACAAACTGGCGCGCGAAGTCGTGCGGCTGGGCGCCGAGAATGCCGACGACGAGCTCAACCTGCTCAACCTGCTGTATGTGGAGTTCGAGCCGCAGATCCAGGCGGCCTTCCTCGACGCCGCCGGCGTGAAGCACGAGAACGGCCAGATGCCCGAGGAACTCGAACCGCCGTTCGCGGACGCCGCGGCGGTGGCCAAGGGCGCTGCGGCGGTCGTTCAGAAGTTCGGCGAGGACGGGCGTCTGTACCTGGTGACGATCGCCAAGTACAACGGCAGCGGATGGCCGGGGCTCGACGCCGTGATCGCGGGGATGAGCGCTGCGGGCTAGCGCTGCGTGAGCTCGGATCCGTGGCAACGCTGGACTTTTTCATCACAGAGACACGGAGGAGCACGGAGGGCCACAGAGTACCACACCTTCTTGGGTAACAACTTCGCGTCACGCAATTGTCTGCGTGACGCGCGCAGTTCCCCCATGAAGTTGCTGTGGTAGTCCTCCGTTGCCCTCTGTGCTCCTCCGTGTCTCTGTGATTCAACTTCCCGTTCCCCCTGCTCACGTGGCTCCAACTAAGCACCAAGACGTCGAGCGCCGTGGAGGCGTTTCTTCCGGTAACGCGATACATTCTCGCCGTCCCTTTTCCCGAGCCCCGCATGCGCGTATCACGTCTTGCTCCGCTGCTCATCACACTCGCCGCCTGCGTGCAGCCGGTTGGCGTCGTTACCGGCGCCTCCCGCACCGCGGGCGCCTATGACGTGGTCATCGAGAATGGTCGCGTGGTGGACGGCACCGGCGCCGCCTGGTTCTACGGTGACGTCGCGTTGCGCGGCGATCGCATCGCCGCCATCGGTCCGCGCGGCGCGTTCGCGCGCGCCAGCGCCGCGCAGCGCGTGAATGCCGCGGGCCATGTGGTCGCGCCCGGCTTCATCGACATTCAGGCGCAGTCATACGGCAACTTCATGAACGGCGACGGCCGCGCGATCTCGATGGTGACGCAGGGCATCACCACCGCGATCCTCGGCGAGGGGGAAACGCCCGCGCCGGTGAACGACAAGATCCTGGCGCTCGAGACTGACTCGTCGGCGCGCGCCCTCGCGCAGCGCTTCGCGGGACCGCGCGGCTTTGGCAACTGGCTCGAGTTCATGATCGCGCGCGGCGCGTCGCAGAACATCGGGTCGTTCGTCGGCAACGGCACCGTGCGCGTGTACGGCCACGGCGGCGGCATCGGGCCGGCGACGCCGGTGGAGATCGACACGATGCAGGCCATGGTGCGGCGCGCCATGGAGGACGGCGCGTTTGGCATCGCGAGCGCACTGATCTACCCGCCGAACGTCTATGCGAGTCCGGCGGAACTGACCGAAATCAACAGGGCGGCCGCGCCCTACGGCGGGGTGTACATCACGCACATGCGGAGCGAGGGCGACAAGTTCCTCGAGGGGATCGACGAGGCGATCGGTGTGGGGCGGGGTGCGGGGGTGGCTGTTGAGATCTACCATCTCAAGGCCGCGGGTGTCCGCAACTGGCCCAAGATGGACGTCGCCATCGCCAAGATCGACAGCGCGCGAGCAGCCGGGCTCGACGTGCAGGCCAACATGTACCTGTATCCCGCCGGCGGCAATTCGTTCGCCAGTTGCATTCCGCCGAAGTACTCTGAGAACGGCAAGCTGCTCGAGAACCTCAAGAACCCGGCGCTCCGTGCGACGATGATCGCCGAGATCCAGGCGCGCGATGCAGGCTACGAGAATCTGTGCGAGGCTGCGACGCCCGAGAACGTCATGGTCATGGGCTTCAGCAAGGATGAGTACAAGCAGTTCGAGGGGAAGCGCCTCAGCGAGATCGCCACGGCCATGAACAAGAACTGGGCCGAGGTGATCATCGATCTCAACGTCGCGGAGGAACTCGGGCTGGGCGAGATCCTGTTCCTGATGAGCGAGGAGAACATCCGCAAGCAGATCCGCCTGCCGTGGATGAAGTTCGGCACCGATGCGAGCACGCGCGACCCGGTGACGGCGCGCGGCATGGTGCATCCGCGTGCGTACGGCAACTATCCGCGCCTGTTCGGCAGGTACGTGCGCGACGAGCGCGTCACGCCGCTGGAGGATGCCGTGCGCAAGGCGTCGTCGGCCGTCGCCACGCGCCTGTCGATCCACGACCGCGGGGTGCTCAAGCCGGGGCTCAAGGCTGACATCGTGGTGTTCGACCCGAACACGATCACCGACCACGCGACGTTCGAGAAGCCGCACCAGCTGTCCACGGGCGTGCGGGATGTCTTTGTGAATGGGGTGGCGGTGCTGAAGGACGGGGTGCATACGGGAGCGAAGCCGGGGCAGGTGGTGAGAGGGCCGGGGTACCAGCGCTGAGGGACTTGGGGACGGGTGCGGGGTGCGGGGGTTTGGTGCGGGGGGATGAGTGGAGGGACGGGTGAAGGGTGCGGAGGCCTCCTCCCCATTCTCCGCACCACACTCGTCCCCCCGCACCAAACCCCCGCACCCCGCACTCATCCCCCCTCAATCTTGGCACTTTTGCCCGTACCGTCCGTATAAGTGGACACTACCTTTCATCTATATGACCACCGAGATCACCGCCCCCGGCGTCCTGCAGGCTCGGCTCCTCGACAAGGAAGCCAAGCTTGTCGCGTGGCTGCGGCAGCGCGGGTCGGTGCTCATCGGGTTCTCCGGCGGGGTCGACTCGGCCTACCTGGCCTGCGTGGCGCTCGATGCCGTCGGGCCGGCCAACGTGCTCGCGGTGATCGGGCGCAGCGCGTCATATCCGCTCGAGCAGTGGACGACGGCGCGCGAGGTGGCCCAGCGCTTCAGCGTGCCGGTGCTCGAGATTGACACCGAGGAGCTGCAGGACCCTCGCTATGCCGCCAATCCCGTCAACCGCTGCTATTTCTGCAAGACCGAGTTGTGGAGCAAGCTGGTCCCTCTGGCTCGCGCGCGAGGCCTGACCGTGGTGGTGGACGGCAGCAATCACGACGACCTCGCCGACTACCGGCCCGGCGCGCAGGCGGCCCGCGAGGCCGGCGTGGAGTCGCCGCTCGCCGAGCTGCGATTCAGCAAGGACGATATCCGGGCGCTGTCGCGCCTGCGCGGCATCCCCACCTGGTCGCAGCCGTCGTCACCCTGCCTCTCCTCGCGATTGCCGCACGGCACCGAGGTGACGCCGCTGCGCCTGCGCAAGGTGGAGAACGCGGAGCGCGCGTTGCGCTCCCTGGGCGTCACGGGCAACCTGCGCGTGCGCTATCACGGCGAGACGGCGCGCATCGAGATGGACCACGACCAGATCGAGCGGTGGAGCGCCCCCGCGCAGCGGCCGGCGCTGCGGGCGGCGGTCAAGCGGGCGGGCTTTGCGCGCGTGGAGCTCGACCTGCGTGCGTTTCGCAGTGGCTCGCTCAACGAGTTGATGCGCGAGGAGCGCGCCGACGCACGCGTGCTCGACCTCATGGAGCGTGAGTGATGTTTGGATGTCTCGGTCGTCTCGGGTGCCTGGCGGTGGTGGCGGTGCTTGCCGTGGGCGGGTGGTTCACGAGGCCCTATTGGTATCCGCGCGTGCGGGCCATGGTGGTCGCGACGCCACCGGCGGACACCATCGCGTGGACACCGATCACGCCGGAGGCGGCGGCGGTGGGCACCAAGGCCGCCGAGCGGCTCGCGGCGAAGAATGGTCCGGTGTATGCGAGCCTGACGCCCGCGGAGTTCGTGGCGTGGCAGCTGACGCCGGCCATGAAGATCCTCGGCAACGCCGCGGCGAAACCGGAGACATCGGTGCAGGGTGAGCTGCTCCTCGTGCGTGCCAGCGTCGCCGTGAACGAGCTCGGCGATCCCAAGTCGCTCGGTCCGCTCGGCAGCATGCTCGACGGGCGCCAGCCGGTGCTGATCGGCGGACGACTGTCGATGGTGCGGCCCGGCCTGCTGGGGATGCAGGTGACGCAGGTGACCGTAAACGAGCTGCGCCTGCCGTCGGCGCTCATCGATCGCATCGTGCGGCGCATCGCCGTGAAGCAGCGGACCGACAGTCTCGCGGCGGACGTGATTGCGATCGCCGTCCCGGACGCGGTCGCGGACGTACGGATCTCCAAGGGCAAGATCGTGCTGTACAAGGCGGTGCCGTGAGGCCGGGCGAGGAGTGCGGGGTGCGGGGGGGCATTGCATGAGTCGGCGAATACTCGTGGTGGACGACGAGCAGGGGATCCGCGACGCGCTGTCGCAGCTCCTCGAGTACGAGGGCTACGAGGTGCGCACGGAAGCGTCGGGTGCCGCGGCGCTCGCGGCGTACGAGCAGTTCCGTCCGCAGCTGACCTTCCTCGACGTGAAGATGGCCGGGATGGACGGGCTCGAGACGCTGCGCAAGGTGCGCGCGTTCGATCCGGCGGCGATCGTCGTGATGATCAGCGGGCACGCCACCATCCAGAATGCGGTGGAGGCCACGCAGGGCGGCGCCTACGACATCATGGAGAAGCCGCTCGACACCGACCGCATCCTCGTGACGCTGCGCAATGCGATCGGGCACCTCGCGCTGCGCGAGGAGAACGCGCGACTGCGCGAGGTGGTGGAGCAGACCTACGAGATTGTCGGACGGTCGCACGCCATCCGCGCGCTCATCGAGACCATCGACCGCGTGGCCGCCACCGACGCGCGCGTCCTCGTCACCGGCGAGAACGGCACGGGCAAGGAGCTCGTGGCGCGCGCGCTCCACCGCCAGTCGCGTCGCGCATCGGGACCCTTCGTCGAGGTCAACTGCGCGGCGATTCCCGGCGAACTGATCGAGAGTGAACTGTTCGGCCACATGAAGGGGTCGTTCACCGGGGCGGTGCAGGACCGGACCGGCAAGTTCGAGCAGTCGGATGGCGGGACGCTCTTCCTCGACGAAGTCGGCGACATGTCGCTCGCGGCGCAGGCCAAGGTGCTGCGCGTGCTGCAGGACGGCGAGGTGACGCGCATCGGCGGCGCCAAGCCGCGCACGGTGGACGTGCGTGTGCTGGCGGCGACCAACAAGCGGCTCGAGGACGAGATCGCCGCCGGCCGGTTCCGCGAGGACCTGTACTATCGCCTCAATGTCGTGCCGGTAGTGGTGCCGCCGCTGCGCGAACGGCGCGACGATATCCCGGTGCTCATTCAGCACTTTCTCGACCAGTTCGCGCCCACGGGCTCGACGGCGCGCGGCATGGAACAGGCCGCGGCCGACCGGCTGGCAACGCTCGACTGGCCCGGCAACGTGCGCGAGCTTCGAAACACGATCGAGCGGCTTCTCATCCTGTCGCGCGGCTCGCAGGTGACCGTCGCCGATGTCGAGCGGCTCGTCGGCGCGCGCGCCACGGAAGGCTCTTCGTTGGGCGCGCTCGATGCGTGCCGCACCTTTGAGGAGTTCAAGCTCGCCGCTGAGCGCGCGTTTCTCCTCGTGAAGCTGCGCGAGCACGACTGGAATGTGGCGGAGACGGCGCGGGTGCTCGACATGCCGCGGTCGAACCTCTACAAGAAGATCGAGCGCTACGCCCTGGCGCGGGAGCAGTCATGAACGATCGCAACTGGGACGCCGAGCTGAAGAAGATCGACCGCCAGCTCGAATCGGTGAGCGACGAGGCGATGTTCCCGGCGAAGACGGCGAAGGGACCCCAGGCGCAGGCACAGGCCGTCGGGGCGCAACAGAGCACGAGCACGTGGGGCGTCTTCCTGCGACTCTCGCTGACGGTGGCGCTGGGCGCGGGCATGGTGTTCTGGCCCTACAGCGCGCGCTGTGGGATGGGACTTGCCGGCTATCTCGGTGCGGTCTCGGCGCTCGTCGTCAGCGGCATCTGGTCGTCGGTCTGGACATTCCGGCATCGGGCGGCCAAAGCGCACACGCTCGCTCTGCTGCTGGTGCTGTGGGGGCTGGTGCTCGCATCCATTGAGGTGCTGCCGCGGACGGGGTACGCCAAACCGACGGTAGCTCATCCAGTGAGCTGGACGTGTGCGAAGTAAATCGGGGATCGCGTGGGGCGGCTGACGGATGGCAGATGGCAGATGGTGAGGGGTGAGGGGCGTGGGAACAAAGGCGAGCGGGCGCTGACCTTGGTCAGCGCCCGCTGCGAATTGCGACGACCTGTTCGGGCTCGAACGAGCGAGCAGAGCGAAACTCCTGAACCACCTCGCCGGCCGCTACCGCCGAACGAACTACTGGGGCGCGACTGCCGTGATGACGACCTTAAACGTCGGTATCGGACCCGTGGGTTCCGGCACGGTATCGCGCGGAGGGTATCCCTGGACTTCGAACGTGTAGACCATCTGCGCGAGTTGCTTGACGTGTCGCCCGCTGACGCGCGCCGCGTGGAAACGCAGTTCCGGCAGCCACGTCCGCACTGAATTCGTGAACAACTCGTGGCTGGAGCGCACCACCTTGAGGGTTTCGGGAATCGGCCGGCCCGTGGTGTCCACGACGAACTGTACGATCGTGACGCCGCTGACGCCGGCTGTTTTGAGAATCGACGGGTACCGGGGGGCAAGTGAACCCTCCGCGAGCACTACAGGGCCATCCCGCGAGCCTTTGTTGGTGTCTCGCTGCGCTCGCTTGCTTGTATCCCGCAAGGTCAGCATGCGTGTCTTTCCGCCGTCAAAGCTCGTGTCCCGAACGACGGCATAATTCCCCATCTTTCGCTTCTTCGTCGTGTCCGGCTTCGTCTTCTTGGTCGAGTCATCCGCGACTGTCTTGAATGACAGCTTTTGCTTCTTCGCGGTATCCTGCGCGACAAAGCCCGGCTCTCCTCCCGTGCGAGACGCCACGGTTGTGACCACGGGCAGCACGCGCGGGGCGTCTGCCGGCTGACTCGAGGGCACAACCGCCGCCCCGGCGTCCGCGACGAAGAGCGGCGCAACGCGATCACGGACACTGGCGAGTTCGCGCCCGAGCGCGGGCGATGCGGCGAGGGCGCCGAGAGTCAACGCAACGAGCGACAGGAGCGTCGCGCGCAAGATGCGACGTGCGGGAGGAGTGGCGTGCATGGCGGCGATCCTGATGGGAAGAGTGGATGGCGAACCGGCGATCATGGAGGCGAACACCGCATGCCCCTGACGCTGGGCGATCAACAGCAGGAGCTGCGCGTAGCGTCGCGTGTCCGCGCCGCCGCGAATCACGCGTTGGTCACAGTCGAGTTCCGTGGCGGTGCGCAGGCGGCGGACGATCCACCAGAGTGCGGGGTTCCACGGGAGCAGCGCCGCGATCAACCAGCCGATGGTCAGCACGGCGGGATCGGCGCAGCGAACGTGCTCCACCTCGTGGCGCACGACGAGTGCGCGCAACGGCGTGTCGAGTTCGAGCGACCACCGTGGCAGCACGATGCGGGGCCGCACGATGCCAAAGGCGGCGGGACCAATTCCTGGTGTGATGAGAACTGGGCGGCCATCCACGGTGCGCGACTCGGCGCGCCGCGCGATCCCGCGAAGCGCGAAGACGGCGACGAGCGCACGCGTCAGCAGGACGGCCGTGACGATGCCCCAAAGCACGAAGATCGGCTGATCGAGCGCGGCGAGACGGTCGCGCAGTCCAGGCGCACCAATTGTCGCCTCGACCGTGCCGGCGGCAAGCGCGCGGACCTCTGAGGTCGTCACCTGCTCCAGCGTCGCCCGAACCTGTGCACGGGGAAGGGCAGGGGCCAGCAGTGGCCAGACGCAGGTGGCCACGACGGCGAACAGCCAGACGTGACGTCCTTCCCTATTGAGCAGGCGCAGCACGCGCTCTACGGCGAGTGCCGCGCCGCCGGCGAGAAGGCCGAGCAGCGTAGCCGCAAACATCCAGGTGGCAATCATTGGGGTCTCCGCTTGCCAGTGCCGCGCGTGGAGATGCGCTCCGCCATCGCGCGCAGCTCCGCCGCGTCGAGGCCGTGGTCGTCCACCAGCCGAGCGAGAAGCGCCTCCGGGGAGCCGCCGAAAAACCCCGACAGCATGCGGTGCAGCGCGGTGCGCTGCGCCGTGCGCTGCGCGATGCGCGGGTAGTACCGGTGCCCTCTTCCCTCGGCTTCACGACGGAGGAGGCCCTTGCTCTCCAGGTTGCGGAGGATGGTCAGCACCGTGGTGTAGGCCAAGTCGGCGTCCAGCAAGTCTCGGACTTCTCCAACGGTTCCGCTGCCGTGCTCCCAGAGCAGGGCCATCACATCGAGTTCGCGACTCCCGAGCGTCAGTTCGTCCATCGGACCTCCCGTGGCGCACAAGTACTAAGTGGATAGTAGCATAATGCGTGCATCCGGCGGATTTGTCAACTACCCGCATAGTAGCTCGTCGCGGCCGACGCTCAATTGCGGCCGCGCGAGAAGAGTTGTCATCTGATCGCTGACACCCAGTGTCAGCATTTCGCGCCGGGCGGTGGGCGACGAGCATGGGTTAGATTTCGGAACGGTTGCACGGCTGCCGACCGGAGTCTGTCATCTGCCGTCTGCCGTCTGCCGTCTGCCATCTGCCGTCCGCCGTCTGCCGTCCGCCATCTGCCTTCTCCCGCCCCACACCAGCACCCCATATGACGAAATTCAAGTCCTTCATCGCCGGCGAATGGGTCGAGTCCGCCACCGGCGAATACGTCGAGAATCGCAACCCCGCCGATACGCGCGACCTCATCGGCCTCTTTCCGAAGGGTGATGCGGCCGACGTGAACCGCGCCGTGGAGAGCGCCAAGAAGGGCTTCGCCCTCTGGAAAGCCGTGCCGGCGCCGGCCCGCGGTGACATCCTGCGCCGCGTGGGCGACATCCTGGTCCGTCGCAAGGACGAGGTCGCCGACCTGATGACGCGCGAGATGGGCAAGCCGATCGCCGAGACGAAGGGCGACGTGCAGGAAGGCATCGACACGGCGTACTACGCCGCCACGGAAGGGCGCCGCCTCTTCGGGCACACGGTGCCGAGCGAACTGCGCAACAAGTGGGCGATGTCATTCCGCCGGCCCATCGGCGTGGCCGGCATCATCACGCCGTTCAACTTCCCGCTCGCCATTCCGACCTGGAAGATCTTCCCGGCGCTCCTCTGCGGAAACTCGGTGGTCTTCAAGCCGGCCACCGACGTGCCGCACACGGGGCATGTGCTCGTGGAGATCCTGCTCGAGGCGGGCCTGCCGCCCGAGGTGATCCAGCTCGTGCACGGCCCGGGCCGCGTCGGCAACGCCATCGTGAACCACCCGGACGTGGCGCTCATCTCCTTCACCGGTTCCACCGAAACGGGCAGCAAGATCGGCGAGGTCTGCGGGCGGATGCACAAGCGCCTCTCGCTCGAGATGGGCGGCAAGAACGCGATGACCGTGCTCAACGACGCCGACCTCGATCTCGCCCTCGACGGCGTGCTCTGGGGCGCCTTTGGCACCACCGGCCAGCGCTGCACCGCGACGAGCCGCCTGATCGTGCAGGAGGGCGTGCACGACACGTTCGTGAAGATGCTCGTGGATCGTGCGTCGAAGCTGAAGCTCGGTGATGGCCGCAAGAAGGGCACCGACGTCGGCCCGATGGTGAACCAGTCGGGGATCGAGAACGTCGAGAACTACGTCCAGATCGGAAAGAGCGAAGGCGCGACGCTCGCGCTCGGCGGCCAGAAGGCGACCGGCGGCGACCTCGACCACGGCTTCTTCTATCAGCCGACGATCTTCACGAACGTCAAGGCGGGGTCGCGGCTGGAGCAGGAGGAGATCTTCGGCCCGGTGCTCAGCGTCATCAAGGTGAAGGACTACGCTGAGGCGTTCACGGTGAACAACGATGTCGCCTACGGCCTGTCGTCGGCGGTCTACACGCGCGACGTGAACATCGCGTTCCAGGCGCTGCAGCAGCTCGACAACGGCATCACGTACATCAACGCCCCGACCATCGGCGCCGAGGCACACCTGCCGTTCGGCGGCGTGAAGGCGACGGGCAACGGCCACCGCGAAGGCGGCTGGGAAGTGTACGAGTTCTTCTCGGAGACGAAGGTGGGATACGTCGACTACTCGGGGGCGCTGCAGAGGGCGCAAATCGACAACTACTAGGGGAACGAGTGCGGGGTGCGGGGGTTTGGTGCGGGGGGACGAGTGTGGTGCGGAGAATGAGGAGGGGGTGGAGCGGGGTACCCAACCGCGCCACCCCCTCTCTCCTTCCCATCACTCCACTCTTCACCCCGCACCAAGCCCCCGCACCCCGCACTCGTCCCTCGACTTGCTTCCTCTGCTCGCTCCGACTAACTCCCACTCAGCCACATGACCGACACCCCCCTCCCTCCCAGCACGCCCGAACCTCCGCTCGTCAGTGGCGAGCCGTGGTTCGCGCCGGCGCCGCGGCGCAGCCGCTGGCGTCCGCTGCACGTACTCTGGGAGTGGGCCAAGTCCATGACCACGGCGCTGCTCCTCTTCTTCGTGGTGCGCACCTTCCTCGTGGAGGCGTTCAAGATCCCCAGCGGCTCCATGGAGGGAACGCTGCTCGTCGGCGACTTCCTGCTGGTGAACAAGCTCGTCTACGGCGCCGAGGTGCCCTTCACGAGCGCGCGCCTGCCGGCGGTGCGGGCGCCGCAGCACGAGGACGTAATCGTCTTCCGGTGGCCGCAGGATCCGACCAAGGATTTCGTGAAGCGCGTGGCGGGGCTTCCCGGGGACACCCTGGGCATGGTGGACGGTGTGCTCCAGCGCAACGGCCACGCCCTGCGTGAACGCTACTCCTCACACACCGAGCCGGGATCCGATCCGGCCGGCGAGGAGTTCCGCTGGCAGCGGCGGTATCTGGTGGGACGTGCGCGCGCCGGCCGCTCGTACCATCCGTCGCGCAACAACTGGGGCCCGCTCGTCGTGCCCCCGGCGCATTTCTTTGTCCTCGGCGACAATCGGGACAACTCGCTCGACAGCCGCTACTGGGGCTTCGTCCCGGACTCGCTGGTGAAGGGGCGCCCCATGCTGGTCTACTTCAGCTATGCGCCCGACAGTGCCTCCGCCGTTCCGTTCTTGACAAAGGTCCGGTGGCAGCGGCTGGGGACGCGCATCCGCTGACGGGGTGGACTTCCGGACGGTCGCGTCGCGCACCACATTCCGCACGGTATGATTGATCCATCAGAGCGCACGAGCCGTGCTCGCGGCCCGGGCCATCGCAAGAAACACCAGGCCGAGGAAGGTTCGCTCGACCAGTACTTGCGCGACATCAGCGTCTTTCCGCTGATCACGCGCGAGGACGAGGTCGACCTTGCCCAGCGCATCCGCTCCGGGGACCAGGAGGCGCTCGACAAGCTGGTGCGCTCCAACCTGCGCTTCGTCGTCTCGGTCGCCAAGAAGTACCAGAACCAGGGCGTGTCGCTGAGCGACCTGATCAACGAGGGCAACCTCGGCCTGATCCGCGCGGCCCACAAGTTCGACGAGACCAAGGGGATCAAGTTCATCTCCTACGCCGTCTGGTGGATCCGGCAGGCCATCCTCCAGGCGCTCGCCGAGCAGTCGCGCATCGTGCGCGTGCCGCTGAACCGCGCCGGGACGCTGCACCGCATCGGCAAGCGCGCCAGCGCCCTGCTCCAGGAGCTGGGGCGCGAGGCGACCCACGCTGAGATCGCCGACGGGATGGACATCACCGAAGAGGAAGTCGCGCGAACGATGCTCATCTCGCAGACGCACCTCTCGCTCGATGCCCCGATGTCGCCGGGCGAGGACAACCGCCTGCTCGACTACCTCCCGGACACCGAGAGCCGCACCCCTGACGAGGAGACGTTCGAGAAGGCACTGACCGAGTCGATCCACGAGGCGCTGCGCGGGCTCAAGGAGCGCGAAGCCAAGATCCTGCGCCTCTACTTTGGTCTCGACGGCGCCGAGCCGATGACGCTGGAGGAGATCGGTGAGGTGCTGAACATCACGCGGGAGCGCGTGCGGCAGATCAAGGAAAAGGCGCTGAGCCGGCTGAGACACATTAGCCGGGCGAAGGCGCTTGAGTCCTACTTGGGGAGTTAGAGGACGGCGGAGGACGGCGGAGGACGGCGGAGGACGGCAGAGGACGGCGGAGGACGGCGGAGGACGGCAGAGGACGGCGGAGGACGGCAGTGGGCGCGGGGTAGGCGGCCGCGCCCTTTCTATTTGCCCCCCGCCAGTTTCGATTTCAGTCATCGCCAATCGTCATCACCAATCGTAATCCGCAGTCCGAATCCGGATTCCAAATCCTCAGTCAGCCTGAATCATGGCCTCCGCGTACAGTTTTGACGTCACCACCGGCGTCGATCTCCAGGAAGTCGACAACGCCGTCAACCAGGCGCAGAAGGAGTCGGCGCAGCGCTACGACTTCAAGGACGCCAAGGTGCTGACCATCGAGTTCGCGCGCGCCGAGGGCGTGATTCGCCTGCACACCGACCACGACATGCGAATGCGGGCGCTGTTCGACATCGTCCAGTCCAAGCTGATCAAGCGCGGCGTGCCGGTGAAGAACCTCGAGGTGGGCGACAACGTCCCCGCCGGCAACGACACGCTGAAGAAGGAGATCAAGCTCAAGCAGGCGCTCGACACCGAGACGGCCAAGAAGGTCGCGGCTGCCATCAAGGAGGCGAAGCTCAAGAAGATCCAGGCTTCCATCCAGGGCGACCAGGTGCGCATCAGCGGCAGCGACAAGGACACGCTGCAGGAGGCCATGGCCCTGCTGCGCCGCGGGGACTACGGCGTCGAACTCAAGTTCGGGAACTACCGTTGAAGTTTGCCGTCGTCACCCTTGGCTGCGACAAGAACACCGTAGACAGCGAGCGCTACGTGGCGGAGTTGCGCGCCCACGGGGGCGAGCCGGTGGAGGCGCTCTCCGAGGCCGAACTGATCGTCGTCAACACCTGCGGGTTCATTGACGCGGCCAAGAAGGAATCGCTCGACGCCATCATCGAGGCGGCGGACCGCAAGGGCGACGGCGTCTGCCAGACCGTGGTGGCGGTGGGGTGCATGGTGGAGCGCCACAAGGCCGAGATGCAGGCTGCGCTCCCCGAGGTGGACCTCTTCCTCGGCGCGTCCGAGACCGACCGGCTCGCCGTGGAGCTGCACGCGCGCGGCCTGATTGGCGACCCGGAGACGCTGCATCCCGGAATGCGCCTGTACACGGGCGACACGCCGTGGGTGCGCTACCTCAAGCTCAGTGAGGGATGCGATCACGGTTGTGCCTTCTGCGCGATACCGCTGATGCGCGGCCGGCACCGCTCGTTCGCGCTCGACGATATCGTGCGCGAAGCGCAGCTGCTCGAAATGCAGGGCGCGCGCGAGGTGAACCTCGTGGCGCAGGACCTCGCGCACTATGGCCGCGACCGCCGCGACGGCGTGCGGCTGCCCGAAGTCCTGCGCGCGCTGGTGCGCGAGACCTCCATTCCGTGGATTCGCAACATGTACCTCTACTCGGCCGGCATCACGCCGCAGCTGCTGGAGGTCATCGCCAACGAACCGCGCATCGTCCCCTATCTCGACATGCCGATCCAGCACGCGTCCGATGCGGTGCTCGAGCGCATGCGCCGGCCGGAGCGACAGAAGACCATTCGCGAGAAGGTGGCGCGCTTTCGCGATGCGGTGCCCGGAGTCGCCATTCGCACGACGTGCATCGTTGGGTTCCCGGGCGAAACCGACGAGGACTTCGCCCAGTTGCTCGATTTTCTCTCCGAGATCGAGTTCGAACGCGTGGGCGCCTTCACGTACTCGCCGCAGGAGGGAACGCGTGCCGCGCAGATGGTCGACGACGTGCCTGACGGCGTGAAGCGCGAGCGGCTGGAGCGCGTGCAGGAACTCCAGCGGCACATCACGGCGGGGCGGTACGAGTGGCGCGTCGGCACACACGCCCGCGTGCTCGTGCAGGAGTCGGCGGCGGGAGCGCATCCGGCGTCGGGCCGCCTGCCTTGGCAGGCCGATGACATTGACGGCATCACCTGGATTGACCGCGACGTGCCGGCGGGTCGTTTCGCCGAGGTCGAGGTGATGGAGGTCGTGGACGACTATGACTTCAAGGCGCGCGTGACCCGCGTGGACGAGGCGCCGGCGCCACGGGCGGCGGCAGGTCGCGCCCTCCCCGTGATGTCGTCGAGCGTCGGGAGCTACGGCCGCTGATGTGGCGCCGCATGGCGGCCGGGGCCGCGCTCGTGCTCATCGGGGCCTGCGTCACGACACGGCTGGGTGTGCCGACGGAGGAAGAGCCCATCCGAGTGATTGGCCTCCCGCCGGCCAAGTCCGATACCGTGCCGACGCCGACAGCGCGACCGGAGGAGATGCCGCGGGACGAGGCGCCGGATTTCCGTCGGGAGGGCGATCGCGACGTGCGCGTATCGCTCGGCACCGCAGTGGAGGCCCCGGGCATCGCCGCCACGGGCGCCTGGCGACTGTTCGACGAGCGCGAGAGCGTGCTCGTGCGCGGGCGTCCCGGCGAGAGCTGGACGCTTGAGCAAAACGACCGCCAGCTTCGCGCCGTGCGCACCGACGGTTTTGCGACGGCGTGGCGCCCTGCGCCATTGGTCTTGCGAGCGGACCGCGCCGACGAGTTCGTGCTCTTCAACGGCAAGCGCTACCGTGGCGTGCTGCGCTTTCACGCCGCCGACGACGGCATGCGCGTGATGGTCGTCAACATGCTCGGCGTGGAGCAGTACCTGCGCGGCGTCGTGCCTCTCGAGATCGGCGGACGCACCGCGGCGGAAGCCGCGGCCGTGGAAGCGCAGGCGGTGGCGGCCCGCTCGTACACGTATGTGCGCCTCGCCGCCGCGGGCGGACGCGCGGCGCGCCATGCGAACTACGATCTCGTGGCGGGTACGTCGGACCAGGTGTACGGTGGGGTGGACGCCGAGCGCGCATTCAGCGACGCCGCGGTGGCGCGCACCTCCGGCTTGGTGCTCAAGTACGGCGGACGCACGGTGGATGCCCCCTACTCGGCCGCGTGCGGTGGCGAGACGGCGAGTGCCGACGAAGTCTGGCGCACCGGCGCCCAGGCGTACCTCCGGCGCGTGAGCGACCGCATCCCCGGCACGCAGCGCTATTACTGCGACCCGGCGCCGCGCTTCGCCTGGACGCGGACCCTCGAGTCGGCGGAACTGGACGCGGCGCTGCGCCAGTACCTGCGCAACTTCACGAACGTCCCCGCCGCCGGGCCCGGCCACGCCACGAGCGTGATCGTCGAGGCACGCACGCCGACGGGGCGCGTCGGCGCCATGCGCATCGAGACGGAGACCGGCCGCTACATGCTGCGCGGAAACGACGTGCGCTACGTGCTGCGGCCGCCCGGTGGCGAGATCCTGAACAGCACCTATTTTTCGCTCGAACCCGAGCACGGCCCGGGCGGCACCCTGCGGCGGCTCGTCATCCGCGGCAATGGATGGGGGCACGGCATCGGCATGTGCCAGTGGGGAGCGATTGGCCGCGCGCGCGCCGGGCAGGACTTCCGCACGATTCTGCGCACGTACTACCCGGGCACCGACCTCGGCCCGGCCAGCTGACTCCGACCATGACCCCGAGACTGCAACTGACCACTCCGCGCGCCGCATTCGCCCTGTTGCTCGTTGTCGCCGTCGGCCTTCCGGCGCGTTTGTTGCCGGCGCAGGGGCCGTCGCCCACGATGCAGCCGACGACGACGCAGGCTGACACCTTGCGGGCGCAGCGCCTGCAGGTCTCGCTCCTGACGTTCGGGCAGGGCACGCCCGTCTTCGAACGGTTTGGGCACAACGCCATCCGCATCACTGATCCGCTCATCGGTCTCGACATCAGCTGGAACTGGGGGATGTTCTCGTTCGACGAGCCCAACTTCCTCGGCCGGTTCCTGAGTGGCACGTCGCGCTACTGGGTCGAGGGCTTCGGCACCGTGCCGCTGCTCGCCTACTATCAGGAGCACGACCGCCACACGGTGGAGCAGGTGCTGAACCTCAGTGGCGCACAGAAGCTGGCGCTGCTGCGGTTCGTGCGCTGGAACGAGCTCGAGGAGAACAAGTACTATCCGTACGATTATTTCCGCGACAACTGCTCCACGCGCGTGCGGGATGCGCTGGACCGCGTGCTCGGCGGAACGTTGAAGCGCGCGTGGAGCGATTCGCTGAGCGCGCATTCGTTCCGCAGCGAGGCGCTGCGGCTCACCGAGGGCGCGCCGTTCAGCCGCCTGGGGATCGACATCGCGCTCGGACCACCGGCCGACCGGCGCATGACGGCGTGGGAAGAGATGTACGTGCCGATGCGCCTGCGCGATCGCATCCGCGGCATCACCGTGCCTGGGCCGACCGGCGCGCCCGTTCCGCTCGTCAAGAACGAGCGCGTGGTCTTCGCTTCGCTGCGCGACCCCGAGGCCGCGGCGCCGAGTAACCTGCCCGGACTCTATGTGACCGTCGCGCTGGCCGCGCTCGTGCCACTCGCGCTCTTCGGCGGGCTGGCGTTCCTGAGTGCGCTCCGCGGCCGGTGGCCGGGTGCCCAGCGGAGCTCGCGCTTCGTCATCGCCGTGATCGCCGCGGCATGGTACGCCAGCACCGGTCTCATCGGGCTGGCCGTGCTCTTCATGGAACTCTTCTCGAAGCACGTCTTCTGGTACGGCAACTGGAACGTGCTCCTGCTCTCCCCGCTGGGGCTGGCGGCCGCCTGGTTCGTGCCGCGTGCGGTCGTCGCGGGGCGGGGTGCGCGCGCGGCGCGCTGGCTCAGCGGCCTCTGCGGCGCGACCGCGCTCGTTGCGCTCGCGGTCTCCGTGTCGGGGGCCACTGGCCAGTCTACCGGCGGGGTTGTCGTGGCCTTCGCTCCGGCCACCATGTACCTGGCTCTGCTCGTGCCGGCGCTGACGCTCATCCGGCCCGTGCGGACGTGACGCACGCCGTCGGCATTGACGTCGGTGGTACGTTCACCGATCTGGCCGCGATCACGAACGACGGGCGCGTGGTGGCCCGCAAGGTGCTCAGCACTCCCGCCGACCAGAGCGAGGGCGTCGCTGCCGCGCTGGATGCCTTGGCGGCGCCGCCCGGCGCCATCGGACGCATCGCGCACGGCACGACGGTGGTCACCAACCTCCTGCTCGAGCGGCGCGGCGCGCGCGTGGTGCTCTGCGCCACCGAGGGGGCCACGGACCTTCTCGAGCTGCGCCGGCAGGAGCGCGCCTCGCTGTACAACCTGTCGGTGCACCATCCCGCGCCGCTCGTCGCCCCCGCCGATGTCGTGGCCGTGCGCGAGCGCCGCGAACCCGAGGGCGTGCGTGTCGCGCTCAGCGACGGCGAGATCGCGCGCGTGGTCGCCGAGGTGAAGGCGCGCGCCCCGCAGGTGGTCGTGATCGCGCTGCTGCACGCGTACATCGACGGTGCCCACGAGTTGCGGCTCGCGAAGGCGCTGGAGGGCGCGCTGCCCGGCACGGAGGTCATCTGCGCGCACCATGTGCTCCCCGAGATTCGCGAATACGAGCGGACGGCGACCGCCGTGGCCGAGGGCTACGCCCGGCCGGCGGTCGCGACGTACCTCGCGCGGCTCGGCCAGGCCGTCGGCGAACGCGGCCATCCGGCGCCACGCGTCATGACGTCGGGCGGTGGCATGCGCACCGCCGCCGAGGCGGCCCGCGCGGCGGCGTCGCTCGCCCTCTCTGGGCCCGCGGGCGGCGTGGTGGGTGCGGCCGCGGTGCTGCGCGCCGCCGGTTTCGAACGGGCGCTCACCATCGATATCGGCGGCACGAGCGCGGACGCGGGGCTCATTCTCGACGGCGAACCGCTCGTCGAATCGGGTGGCGACGTGGCGGGCGTGCCGATTGCGCTGCCGCGCGTGCTGGTGGACACAGTCTCGGCCGGCGGCGGCTCCATCGGGTGGATGGACGACGGCGGCGCGCTGCGGGTGGGGCCGCGCAGCGCCGGCGCCGTGCCCGGACCGGCGGCGTTCGGGCGCGGCGGCGAGCTGCCGACGGTGACCGACGCGAACCTCGTGCTCGGTCGTATCGTGGCGCACCGCATGAGTGGCGGCGTGCGCCTCGACGTGGAGGCGGCGCGCCGCGCCGTGGCGGCGCTCGCCGCGCTGCTGGGGGCGCCGCTCGAGCGCACGGCGCAGGCCATGATTGACATCGCCGATGCCGAAATGGCGCGCGCCCTGCGGCGTGTGAGCGTGGACCGCGGCGTGGACCCGCGCAGCTGCGTGCTGATGGCGTTCGGTGGCGGCGGCCCGCTGCACGCCTGCGCCCTCGCCGATCTCATTGGCGTCACGCGCGTGGTCGTACCCCCGCACGCCGGCGTGCTGAGCGCCCTCGGTCTTGCGATGGCGCCCGAGCGCCGCGAGGCGGCCGTGAGCGTCATGGCGCGCACGGGTCGGCTCGACGCCGCGCGCGTGCGCGCGCTGGCCGAGCGACTGGCCGCGGAGGTGGACGGCGCCGTGCGCGCGTGGACGGCGCGCACACGCTACGTGGGGCAGGGCTACGAGCTCGACGTGCCGTGCGCGCCGGGCGACGACGGCGCGACCGTCGCCGCGCGATTCGTGGAGCGGCACACGGCGCGCTACGGCTTCGTGCTCGAGCGCGACGTGGAGGTGGTGTCCATGCGCCATGTCGCGAGTTCGCGCGCGGAGACGGTGCGCTTCGGGCGGCAAGGCGCGCCCACGTGGAGCGACCGCGATCTCGTGGACGACGGCGCGTCCTGCGCAGCGGAGGTGCCGGGCGAGGCCGTGGTCACGCTGCCGGATTCCACGCTCTTCGTCGCGCCGGGCTGGCGCGCGCGCGCGCTGGAGATCGGCGGCTGGCTGATGGAGCGTGCGTCATGAACGCGCGTCGTGTGCATGCGTCAGGCGCGCGCATCGTGGGCGTGCACCGTGGGGAGGTGGCGCCGTGAGCGGCTTCGACCCGCTGGCCATTCGCGTCTTCGCGTCGAGCGTCGCGATGATCGCCGAGGAGATGGGTGCCGTGCTCACGCGCGGCTCGCTGTCGCCCAACATCCGCGAACGGCGCGACGCCTCGTGCGCGCTCTTCGACGCCGACGGCCGTATGATTGCACAGGCGGCGCATATCCCCGTGCACCTGGGGGCGATGCCGGAGGCGGTGCGCGCGGTGCGCGACCGAGGCCCCGCAGCTGGTGACGTGTGGCTGCTCAACGACCCGTATCACGGCGGCTCGCACCTGCCGGATCTTACCCTGGTCGAGGCGATCGCGGAGCAGGGGCGCACCGTGGGCTACGCGGCCGTGCGCGCCCATCACGCCGACGTCGGCGGCATGAGTCCGGGGTCCATGCCGTTCGGTGCCACGGAACTTGTGCAGGAAGGGCTCGTGCTCCCGCCGGTGCGCCTCGCCCCTGGCGGCGTGCTCGACGAATCGCTGCTCGCGCTCGTGCTGGCCAACGTGCGCACGCCCTCGGAGCGTCGCGGCGACCTCGCGGCGCAGCAGTCGGCTTGCCACGCGGGGGCGGCCGGATGGCGCGCGCTGCGCGCGCGCAGCGGCGTCGCGCACGTCGAGGCCGGCGCGTCGGCCCTGCTCGATTACGCCGAGCGGCGCGCCGTCGCGCGCCTGCGCGAGCTGGGCGACCTGGAGGCCGAGGCCGAGGATTTCCTCGAGGGCGACGGCGTCACCGACGATCTCGTCCCCGTGCGCGTCAGGCTGCGTGTGTGCGACGGCCGATTGACGCTCGACTTCCACGGCACGAGTCCGCGCGTGCGCGGCAACATCAACTGCCCCGTGGCGGTGACGCGCGCGGCCGCGCTCTTCGTGCTGCGATCGCTGCTCGACGACGACGTGCCGACCAACGACGGCATCGCGCGGCCCATCGACATCATCACGCCCGACGACTGCTTCATCGCCGCGCAATGGCCCAGTGCCGTGGCGGCGGGCAACGTCGAGACGTCGCAGCGCATCACCGACCTGCTGTTTGCCGCCCTCGCCAAGGCCGGCGTGGCGGCGCCGGCGCAGGGGCAGGGAACCATGAACAATGTCACGTTTGGTGGCGCCGGCTGGACGTTCTATGAGACACTCGGCGGCGGGCAGGGAGCGAGTGATCGCGGGCCGGGGCCGAGTGCCGTACACGTGGGAATGAGCAACACCCGCAACACGCCCATCGAGGCGCTGGAGCAGGCGTATCCAATTCGGGTCGATGAGTACGGGGTGCGGAGGGGATCGGGCGGCCGCGGCCAGCACGCCGGCGGAGACGGTGTCATTCGTCGGTACCGCGTGCTCGAGCGCTGCACGGTCACGCTGCTCTCCGAGCGTCGCGTGCGCGCGCCGCGCGGTTCGCACGGCGGCGGCGACGGCGCCCCGGGGCGCAACCTGCTCAACGGTGAGTCCCTGCCGGCGAAGTGTCGCCGCGAGTTGCAGCCGGGCGACGTGCTGACGATCGAGACGCCGGGGGGCGGGGGGTACGGGGGTTAAGGGGTGAGGGGGTTTTCATCACAGCGACACGAAGGAGCACGGAGGGCCACGGAGGACTGCCACTACTTGAGGGAACGACATCGCGCCACGCAGAACTCTGCGTGGCGCTCGCAGTTCCCCCAAGAAGTTGCAGTGGCAGTCCTCTGTGGCCCTCCGTGCTTCTCCGTGTCTCTGTGATGAAAAACCCCGTTCCCGCAGTCCCCTGTGTCTCCGTGATGAAGAACCCCGTTCCCCTTCACCGACGTCGATCGGAAGCCGTGTAGCGCCTCGCCGCCGAACGTGACAGGTTTCTCCGTCGTCACCAACCCAATCGACATGAAGAAGATCCTTCTCGCGCTCGCCGGCGTCTTCGTCCTCCTGGCCATCATCGTGGTCGCCAACACCGCGCGACTGGCCGGACGCGCAGAGTCGTCGGTCGTCGCTCCCGTTCAGGTGCCCGTGGACTCTGCCGGTGCCATTGCGCGTCTGGCTGCCGCCGTGCGATTCGAGACGGTCAGCTTCGAGGAAGGGACGCGCGCGCCGGACAGCGCCGCGTTCCGCGCGCTGCACGAGCACCTGCGCGTGAGCTTCCCGCTGGTGCACGATCGCCTCGCGCGCGAGACGGTCGCAGGGCTCTCGCTGCTCTACACGTGGCGTGGCGCCGACACGACGCTCGCCCCCGTGGTCCTGATGGGGCATCTCGACGTCGTGCCGGTCATTCCGGGGACGGAATCACAATGGACGCAGCCGCCGTTCTCGGGAGCCGTGGCCGACGGCCATATCTGGGGGCGTGGTACTCTCGACGACAAGGTGTCGGTGCTCGCGGTGCTCGAGGGGGCCGAGGGGGCCCTGCGGGCCGGATTCCAGCCGAGGCGCACGATCTACTTTGCCTTCGGGCACGACGAGGAAGTGGGCGGGAGCGGCGCCCGTGCGCTGAAGGCCGCCCTGCTCGCGCGGGGCATGAAGCCGCCGGCGCTCGTGCTCGATGAGGGCGGCGCATTGCTCCCCGGCTCCATGGTGGGCACCACGGGCACGGTGGCGCTCATCGGCGCCTCGGAGAAGGGATTCCTGTCGCTTCAGTTGACGGTGAAGGCGGCCGGCGGGCACTCGTCCACGCCGCCGGCACACACCGCCATCGGCCGTCTGGCGGCGGCGATCACGCGCCTCGAGCAGGCGCCGTTCCCGGCCGTGCTCGACGGCCCCAGCCGTGAGATGATGAATCGCCTGCGCGAAGGCATGCCGTACACCCGGCGCATGGCGCTCAGCAACCTCTGGCTCTTCGGCCCGCTCGTCGTGAAGGGAATGACCGCCACGCCGGCGAGCGCGGCGATGCTGCGCACGACGACCGCGGTCACCATCATTGACGGTGGCGTGAAAGCCAACGTGCTGCCCATCGAGGCCAGGGCGACGGTCAACTTCCGCATCCGCCCCGGCGAGAGCATCGCCAGCGTAACGGATCGTGTGCGCGAGATCATCGGTGACAGCGCGGTGTCCGTCGAGGCCGTGGGGTTCCGTACGGAGCCATCGCCTGTCAGCGACGCTACGGGGGCGGGCTTCGCCGCGGTGGAGCGGTCGCTGCGCGAGGTCTTCGCGGAGCCGGGGCTGATCGTGACCCCGTACCTCGTCATGGGCGGCACGGACGCGCGTAACTGGGCGGACGTCAGCAACCAGACCTTCCGGTTCCTCGCGGTGCCGATGACCGAGGACGCGCTGACGCGAGCCCACGGCACCAACGAGCGGGTCAGCCTCGCGGGGTACCTGACCGCCGTACGGTTCTACGACCGACTGCTGCGCAACACCGACGGACTGTAAGCGCCCGGCGGCGCAACGGGCCCCGGAGTGATCGCCACTCCGGGGCCCGGGCGTTCCACGGCGCGAGTCAGCGGTGCATTGGCGCCTGGCTCGCCCGCTTTCTCGCTTCCGTGAGGTATCCGGGGGCAACGTCGAGCAGGTTGGCGATCTTGCGCAGCAGGACGGACTCGCGGTCTTCCACCTGGCCATCGGCCAGGATGACACCGTACATCACTTCGGCGAGCACCACGCGCTGCCCGACGTCGAGGTGCTCGACGATCATGCGCGTGAACTGGAAGTGGTCCACTGCCCGGTTGCGCCGCGCCTCAGCCAGCTCGAGCAACCCCTTCACGCTCGGCAGGTCGAGGTTGAAGTGCCGGCTCAACGCCGACTCGATGTGCTCGCGCTCGGGGGGCGTAAAGTCCCCGTCGGCGTACGCAAGATCCAGCAGCAGCGCGGTGGCTGCCAGCTGGATCTCGTCGTGCGGCGATTCGGCAGGCGTAGCCGAAATCTCCACCGACCTGCGTTGGCGAATGAACTGGCGCAATGGGTCGAGCATCTCATGGATGGGACGACCCAACCGCGCCGGAGGTCTCGGCCTACTTGTGCGTCAGACGCCAGACGTAGGCGGCCACGGCCTGCACCTGCGGATCGGTGAGGTTCATGTTACCGCCGCGGGGGCGCATGGCGAAGCGGTGCGAGGGGTCCTTGATCGCGGCCTGCGGCACGCCTTCCGTGATGATCTTCACGATCTCGTCGTAGCTGCCCGTCTTGAGCTGCAGCCACTGCTTGCCATCCAGGGTCGGCGCGTTCTGCGCGCCGATCCCGCCCTTGCCGTGGCAGCGCTGGCAGTTGCCGTTGTTGAACAGGGAATCGCCGAGCGCCACATTCACCGGGGTGACCTGGGCGGGGCGATTCACGGCGCCGGGCCGGCAGCCCGCCAGGGTGACGAGACCGGCGACGGTGAGCAGCGCGGCGAGGGGGGCGCGGCGAAACATCGGAGACTCGAGCGTGAGGGTCTGCCATCACCGGCGAGGGCACCCGCCGGTCAGGACCACGTACAATAAACGCGACGAAGGCGGCTCGCGAGGGGCCGAGTGCCACGTCAGCCGGCAATCACCGGCTCGTCGTCGAACTCCAACGTGACGACCGAGCAGACGGGGTCGCTCGCCCGTTCCGCCAGCGTCACGACGACCCCCCGGTCCTCCATGCGCACGCCGAGTTGCAGCCGCGGGGGGCCGCCGAGCATGCGCGTCCGCTGCGGCGGGGTGCGCAGCCCCGGAAGCAGGAGCTCGCGCGAGGCGGGCCACGCGGGGAGGAAGCAGTTGATGCGCCGAGCGCTGCGTGTCACGCGGAAGGCCAGCCCCTCGAACGGGGATGCCTGCGTTCCGTGAATGGCCTCACCGTGCGTCTTCATCCACCGCGCGAGCCCTTCGAGCCGCTCCACGCTTTCTGCGGGAATCGAACCGTCGCCCTTGGGGCCCACATTCAGCAGCAGGTTGCCGCCCTTGGACGCCGTCTCGGTGAGCAGGCCGACGAGCGTAGACAGCGACTTCCAATTGTTGTCGGCGCGGTTGTAGCCCCAGTTGTTGTTCATCGTGATGCACGACTCCCAGTCCACGCCGGGGAGCCCGCGGTCGGGAACCTTCTGCTCGGGCGTGCCGAAGTCGCCGAGCGACGGGCGCGAGAGCTTCGCCTCGAGGCCGTTGGTCGCCTGGCCCACCACGCGGCTGTTGATCAGCGTACGCGGGGCGAGGCGATGTACGTGTTCCGCGAGCGCCGCGCCGCGCGCGTAGGTCCAGGTCTCACCCTCCCACTCGCCGTCGAACCACATCACGCCGATGTCACCGTACTGCGTCAGCAGCTCCTCCACCTGCGCGTGCAGGTACTGCACGTACCGGTCGAATGCGGCGCCCTCGGTCGTCCGCATCCCCTTCTCCCAGTCGCGACGGGGGAGGTAGTCGGGGTGATGCCAATCCATGATGGAGTGATACCAGCACGGCACAACGCCGTGGCGCCGGCAAGCGTCGGCGACGGCACGCATGAGGTCGCGACGGTACGGCGTGCGCGACACGTTGAAGTCACCCTGCCTGGAGGGCCACAGCGCAAAGCCGTCGTGGTGCTTGGTGGTGATCACCAGGTAGCGCATCCCGGCCGCCGCTGCGAGCGCGGCCAGCCGGTCGGCGTCGAAAGCCGCGGGATTGAAGCGTTCGAGCAAGGTGTCGTATTGCTCGAGGGGGATCTTCGCGTTGTTGCGGATCCACTCGCCGTAGTCGGTGCGGCCGTTCCACTCGCCGGCCAGCGTCGAGTAGATGCCGAAATGCACGAACATCCCGAACCGCGCCTCGCGCCACCACTGCATCTTGTCGGCGGCGAGCGTCGCCGACGACGCGGACCCGGGCGCACGCGCGGCCTCGGGGGCAAACGCGCCGGCCAGTGTCGGGGCGGCCAGCGAGAGGAGCGCGGCCTGCGCGCTCGAGTGGACGAAGTCGCGGCGTTTCATCATGGTGGCACAAGTGTAGCCCGCATCGTATCGTCTCGGGAGAGGAGGAGCGATTGCGCCACGCGGAACGAGGAGGAGGTAGAGGCGTCGGGACGAGCGAGGAGCTGAGGAACGAGGAGACGATGATCTTCCTCCGCGTTCCGCCCCTCGTCCCACCTCGCGACGCCTCTACATCCTCCTCGTTCCGCACCCTGATGCTCCGCGTCGTCGTCGCCCTGCTCCTCGCCAGCCAGCTCGCCGCCGCGCAGGATGCCGCGTCAACGCTGCTCCCCCGACCCATGCGCGTCGCCGCCGATTCGTCCGCGGCGCCATTCCTCCTGCGCGCGCCGGTGATCATTGTCGTGCCGGCTGGCGCGCCGCGCCTCGCTGAAGTTGCGGAGTTCCTCCGAACAGAACTGCACGTGCGCGCCGGACTTGAGGCGCACATCGTGCGCGGTCCGTACGCGCGCGCCGGGGCAATCCGCATCGACACGGCGTACCAGAACAAGAACGACGAGTCGTATGCGCTCACCGTGCGCGCTGAGGGCGCGGCCCTCCACGCGGCGTCCAGCCGCGGCGCCATCTGGGGCGTGCAGACGCTGCTGCAGTTGCTCGAACGCCGCGGGGCCGCGAGCCCCGCACCGGCCAACGCGTCAACTGCACCGGCCAACGCGTCAACTGCACCCGCTAACGCGTTAACAGCGCCGGACAACGCGTCGATAGTACCGGCCACCACGTCAGTGGAGCGCGCCTGGCAGATCGCCGCCGTGCGCATTGAGGACGCACCGCGATTCCCCTGGCGAGGGTCGCTGGTGGACGTCGGACGGCACTGGTTCCCGGTGCGCGACCTCGAGCGGCACATCGACCTGCTGTCGCGCTTCAAGCTCAACGTGCTGCACTGGCACCTGACCGAGGACCAGGGATGGCGCATGGAAATCAAGCGCTACCCTCGCCTCACGTCGGTGGGCGCCTATCGCGTCGAGCGCGACGGCTCGCGCTATGGTGGCTTCTACACCCAGCGCGACGTGCGTCATATCGTCGAGTACGCGCGACGCCGCGGCGTGCAGGTCGTTCCCGAGATCGAGATGCCGGGCCACTCCTCCGCGGCCATCGCCGCCTACCGGCACCTCGGCTGCACCAGTGACACCATTGCGGTGCCGACGTCGTGGGGCGTCTTTGCCGACATCTACTGCGCGGGCAAGGAAACGACCTTCACCTTCCTGTTCGGCGTGCTCGACGAAGTCATGGACCTCTTCCCGTCGCCGGTCATTCACATCGGCGGCGACGAGGTGCCCAAGGACCGCTGGCGTTCGTGCGAGCCGTGCCAGGCCGTGATGCGCCGCGAAGGGCTGGCGGACGAGGAGGCGCTGCAGAGCTGGTTCATCGGACGCGTGGCGGCGCACGTGGCCACGCGCGGACGCCGCGTCATCGGCTGGGACGAAGTGCTCGACGGGCCGTACATCGCCGGCGGTCTCGTGCAGTCGTGGCGCGACTCGTCGTTCACGCGCAAGGCCGTGGAGCGCGGACACGACGTGGTGGCGTCGCCCAACGCCTTCACGTACATCAACCAGCCGGCCAACCAGGTCTCGCTGGCCGACGTGTACCGCCTCGAGCCCGTCCCGCCCGGCCTCGATGCCGCCGCGTCGCGCCGCGTGCTCGGGGGCGAAGTGACGCTGTGGAGCGAGCACATCACGTCGGGCGCCAACCTCGAACTGATGACGCTGCCGCGCCTGCTCGCCTTCGCCGACGTGATGTGGAGCTCCGCGTCGCGCGACCTGCGCGGGCTCGAACAGCGCCTCGCCACGCGGCAGCTTCCGCTGCTGCGCGATGCCGGTTTCGCCGTCGGACCCGCCGACGCACCGCTCGCTCCCTTTGCCGTGCGCATCGACTCGACCACGCGCCGCCCGGTGCTGCATGCACCGGCGCTCGCGAGCGGCGTCGTGCTCCGCAGCACGCGAGACGGCAGCGCACCCAATCCGTCGTCGCCACCGCTCCGCGACGGCGACGCGCTCGATGCGCCTGAGGTGCTGCGACTGCAGCCGTTCTGGGGGCGCTCGCCGATCCTCGAGGAGCGGCGCGTCTCGTTCGCGCGGCACCAGGCGGTCGGCGCCGGCGTGGTCACCACCCCATCGCCCGACGCTCGCTATCCGGGCACCGGGCCTGCCGCACTCGCCGATGGACTGCTGGGCGGCGCCGAGCACGGCGACGGCCTCTGGCAGGGATGGTGGGCGCCCGACGTCGAGATAGTGATCGATCTTGGCGTGGCGCGACGTGCCGACCGCGTCTCAGTGCGCTTCCTGCAGAATGTCCGCTCGTGGATCGTCCTGCCGGCGCGCGTCGAGTTCGCGTGGTCGGCTGACCAACTCGTGTGGCACGAACTGGGCGCCGCGACGCATGCGGTGCCTGTCTCGAGAGAGGGCGTCGTGATCCATCCATTCACCGCCGCGCTTCCCCGGGACGCCTCACCGCGCTACCTGCGCCTCCGCGCGCACAGCGCCGGTCCGCTTCCCGACGGCCACCCGGGAGCGGGGCGTCCGTCATGGCTGTTTGCGGATGAGGTGGTGGTGCGCTAGGGGGGCACGCCACCCGACGAAGGGAACAACGCCGCTGCGGACTTCCTTGACACTGTTCTGGCGCCTCGGGCAAACTTAGGCCCATTGTAAGCCCTCCCCGCCGACGGAGCAGTTCCCCTGCCGACTACCTGTTCGAAATGCGGCGCCCCGACCGCGGCCGACGCGATCTTCTGCAGTCGGTGCGGGCTGAACTTCACGCTCGAGCAGTCGGCGATCCGCGCCACGCCTGCGGTGGACGCCGAGGGGGCAGCGAGCGCGGCGGGCGCCTTCGACATCCTGCGCCGGCTCAACGCCGCGCTTGCCGGCCGCTACGCGCTGGAGCGAGAGCTCGGGCGCGGCGGCATGGCGACGGTCTACCTCGCCAAGGACCTGCGCCACGACCGCGAGGTCGCCATCAAGGTGCTCCTCCCGGAGCTTTCCGCGTCCATCGGCGCCGACCGCTTCGAGCGCGAGATCAAGCTCGCCGCCAAGCTGCAGCACCCGCACATCCTCGGCCTCTTCGATTCCGGCGTGGCCGAAGGGCTGATGTTCTATGTGATGCCGTTCGTGAAGGGCGAGTCGCTGCGCGATCGCATTGACCGCGAGGGCCAGCTGCCCATTGAGGATGCGCTGCGCATCACCTTCGAGGTGGCCGATGCGCTGGGTTTCGCCCATGCGCAGGGGATCGTGCACCGCGACATCAAGCCGGAGAACATCCTCCTGCAGGGCGACTACGCACTGGTCGCGGACTTCGGCATCGCCCGCGCCGTGAGCGAGGCGGGCGGCAACAAGCTCACGCAGACCGGCATGGCGATGGGCACGCCGGTGTACATGGCGCCGGAGCAGTCGGTGGGCGAGGTGGTGGGCCAGACGGCCGACCTCTATAGCCTAGGTTGCATGCTCTACGAAATGCTCGCCGGCGAGCCGCCGTTCACCGGCAAGAACGCCGTGGCGATCATGGCGCGGCACGCGATGGAGCAGGTGCCGAGCATCCGCATCGTGCGTTCGACGGTTCCGGAGGAGGTCGAGGAAGCGATCTTCCGCGTGATGTCGAAGGTTCCCGCGGATCGGCCCCAGAACGCGGCTGCGTTCACCGAACTGCTGGGAGCACCGCTTGGCGCCACGTCCACCATGCGGGCGCGTGCCACGGCGCAGTACCGCCGTCCGACGCCCACCTTGGGCGTGCCGACGACGCCGCCGCGCCCGAAATGGTGGAACCCCGTGGGGCTGGCCGCCCTCCTGCTCGTGGTCGCCGGCGCCGCGTTCGGCATCTGGAGCACGCTGAGCGGTCGACGGGTCACGGCCGACGGACCCGAATCGCGCCGCCTCGCCGTGCTCTACTTCAATGACCTGAGCCGCGATTCGTCGCTGGGTCCCCTCGCCGACGGTCTCACGGAAGAGCTGATTCGCACGCTCGCCACGTCGTCGAGCGTGACGGTCATCTCCCGCACCGGCGTGGAGCGCTTCCGCGGGAGCGCCGTGTCACCCGACAGCGTCTCCCGCGTGCTGCGCGTCGGCTATCTCGTGCGCGGTGACGTCGAGCCCGACGGTGACCGCGTCCGCGTGAACGTGCGCCTCGACGATGCCAGCGGCGCGAACGTCCAGCGCGCCTCGTTCACCGGCACCGCGGCCAACCAGCTGGCGCTGCGCGACACCATCGCCGTCGTCGCGTCGGACCTCATTCGCCAGGAGCTGGGCCAGGAGCTGCAGCTCAAGGAGCAGCGGTTCCGCACGGCGAGCCGGGACGCATGGTTGCTCCTGCAGCGCGGCGAGCAGGCGTGGAAGGGCGCCGAGGGCGCGCTCGCGCGAGGCGAGGCGCCGGTGGTCGAGGCGCAGTTCGCCGCCGCCGACTCGCTCTTTGCACTGGCGTGGCGCGCCGACGCCACGTGGCCCGAGCCGCCGACGCGGCGCGCGGCGCTCGCCTACCGCCGCGCACGCCTGGCCGGTCGCGATGCGGCGGCGATTGCCAGGTGGGTCACCGTCGGCGTGGCGCACGCCGACAGCGCGCTCGCGCTCGACAAGGACAACCCCGATGCCCTCGAGGCGCGGGGCTTCAACCTGTACTTCGGCTGGATCTCCGGCATCGAGGCGGACGCGGACAAGAAGGCCGCGGCGCTGGCGGCAGCGCGCGCCGACCTTGAACGGGCCACCACGCTCCATGCGCGTCAGGCGGGGGCGTTCGCCATGCTCGCCTCGCTCTACTATCAGGTGCCGGATGCGTCGCTCTCGGACGTCCTGATCGCGGCGACCCGCGCGTACGAGGGTGACGAGTTCCTCTCGAACGCCAACGTCGTGCTCAACCGCCTGATCATGGCGAACTACGACCTCGGGCAGTTCGACCGCGCGGGCCAGTGGTGTGCCACGGCCCGGCAGCGCTTCCCGAAGGAGATGCGGTTCACGCGCTGTCGGCTGTACCTGCTGACCACGCGCGCCGAGTCACCCAATGTCGGCGCGGCATGGGCAATCTCCGACTCGGCCGTTGCACTCTCCCCACCCGCTGCCCGTCCGCTCGACCGCCTGACCTCCAACATGCTCGTGGCGGCCGTCATCGCACGGGCGTCCAAGGATGGCCAGCCGGCGCTGGCCGACAGCGCGAGGCGCCTGGTGCGCGCCTCACTCGGCGACACGCAGATCGACGGGCTGCGTGAACTCGCCTTTTACGGCTCGTTCGTCCATACGCTGCTGGGCGACACGGACGACGCCATCCGCCTGCTCAAGGAATACCTGGCCGCCAACCCGCAGCGCTTGCAGTCCATGCGCAATGACCCAGGGTGGTGGTTCAAGGACCTCGAACGGGAGCCCCGTTTCCGCCAGTTGCTCGGCCTGAACTGACGTACCGGACTGATCAGAAAGACGGCAGAGTTAGCGGACGAGTCGGCCATTCTGCATAAGCGGTAAGGGAAATACCACAGATAGGCCTAGTATTGCCTTACTGGACTGTAGGACATACTATCTACCGCGGTTAGGAGATTCCCCTAGCCGACGGGACAAGATGTCCGTAATGGCAGGTTTGCTGCCACAGTGGTGACGGAGCTTCGGCAGACCTGAAGCGACCGCCGCCTCCACACACGGTCCATAGAGGCATCATGCGTCGCACGTCCCTCCCCGGCGTCGCGCTGGCTTGCATTACGGCCCTGCTGGTCGCTTGTGGTGATTCCCCGACCGCGGGACGGCTGCCGGCCGCCAGCGAACCAGGTGTGGCCGGGCCGCGTCGCGGCTCTCCGGTCATTACCGCGGGCCAGTGCATCACGCTCGACGGCCTGCTTGCCCTCGCCGACAGCGCCTTCGGTGCCGGCTCACCCGATGCGAACTCCGTGCGCGGCAAGATCAACAACATCGCGCACCAGCTCGCCATCGGTGACACCGCTGCGGCGCAGGACCAGGCGTTCAGCGCCGTCTCGTTCATTCTGAAAAAGCACAGCCAGAGTCCGCTGCCCGGCGGCGATGCGTACGTCGTTCAGCTCGTCAACGGCATCTTCTGCTACGCGGGACTCGCGATTTCGATCACGGATCCGGCGAGCAGTTTCCTGATCTTTCCGTCCGACCTGCCGCAGACGCTCGTCAACGGCGACAGCGTGGCGGGCATCCAGCTCGATTCGTTCCCCGTCTCCGAGCCGACGCTGATCACGATCGAGCCCATTCCGTTCACCCAGACCGCCCCGGGCTCGGGACCGCTCAGCACCAAGCTCGACCAGTATCCCGGCTTTTATTACTTCGAACAGTTCTCCGCGACCAACGCCCCGCTCACCAAGCCGGCGGTGGTCGCCATCTGTGCCACGGGGACCGTGCCGGCCGCGGTGCGTCCTCGCCTGCGACTCGGCCATGACGCCAGCTTCGGCTTCGAGCTGACGCCGCGCGCCACGGCCGGGTTCCTTACGTGCCCGCCGCCAGCGGTGTCCGCCAGCCTGACCGATCGCGTCCTTTCGCTGATCACCCCGCGCAATGCGTGGGCGCAGGAGGAGTTCGCGTTCTCAGGCGGCGTGGGGGGCACAGTGACGGAACTCAGCCCCTTCGCGCCGGTGGACGAGGAACTCTCCTTCTCCGGCGGCGTCGGTGGCACGGTCACCGAGCTCATTCGCTCGGGCCTCCGCGGCTACATGTCTTCCTGCACGACGGCGCAGGCTCCAGTGGGCACTCCGCTCGAGCCGGACTGCCGTCCGATGGTGCAGATCAAGACGTACCTCGGCACGCGCCTCGTTGGCGCGCCGGTCACTTTCTCGGTTGAGACGGGGGGTGGCATCGTCGCCGTGCAGGACGCCGCCGGCAGCTGCGTTGCCCCCTTCGGTGCGTCCGCTCTGTCTTACACGTCTCTCACCGGCCGCGCGGCCGCGTGCTGGACGATGGGTGTCGTCCCGGGCCCCAACACCGTGCGTGCAACGCCCGGTGTCGGCGGCGACATCCCGTCCGGCGTGAGCTTCAGCCCGTCGTCCATTGAATACACGGCGACGGCCAACGCCCCAACCGCGTTCGTCTTCCTCGCGCAGCCCGCGGCGGGAAGCACGCTCACGGCGGGGAGCACCTTCAACGTCACCGCAGCGGCGGTGGACCAGAACGGCGTCATCGCGCAGGGATGGAACGGCGCGGTCACGCTGACACTCAATCACGGCACCTTCGCCGGCGGCGTCGCGTCCCTGGCGTCGACGGCGAGCGGTGGCGTGGCGTCCTTCACCGGTGTCTCGATCACGACCGCCGGCTCGGGTTATCAAGTGCAGGCCAGCGCCGATTTCTTCGGCAACGTCGTCACGACGTCGGGCAACAGCTTCGATGTCGGCGCGGCGGCACCCGCCGGGTTGGCGATCGTCGCGGGGAACGGCCAGACGGCGCTCGCCGGATCGACGCTTCCCATCGCGCCGACCGTCAGCGTGACCGACGTGTACGGCAACGCGGTCACGGGGGCCGGCATCGCGTGGACAGCCGGCGGCAGCAGCGCTGGATTCGTCACCCCGACGGCGTCGTCCACCGGAACGATCGGCCAGGCGTCGACGGCCTGGACCATCGGCGCGGGCGCCAATGAACTGCGCGCCACGCTCGCCGCCGCCGCCGGCGACACCGCGGTGCTCTTCACGGCGACCGGCACCACGCCGACGCTCGTCTCGCTCAATGCGTGCGGTCCAGGCGGCTCGGGCGACCCATTCACCGATCCCGCCAGTCCGTTCGCCTTCTACATTCCCGATCCGGGCAACGGCAAGACCATTCGCCAGGTCCAGCTCTACGTCTCGTCGGCGGGCAAGGCCAACGCGCCGTCGCCGTACCAGCTGCGGCTCAGCATCCAGCGGAAGTCGTTCAATCCGCTTGTTTCGGCGCCCGTGTACAGCACCGCGCACGTCTTCCTCCGCGGCAACAACAGCGAGGCGAAGATGGTGACGTTCGAGCTGCCGGCGCCGATCATCGGCGCCAACGGTCCGTCCGCGGCCGCCGTGATGATGCGGCTGGAGGCGGTGACCAATCCGGATGGCGCCAAGCTCAGCTTCAACACCGGGCCGTGTTCACCGGGCAAGAGCTGCAAGCCACCCCCGGGATGCAATGCCACCGAAGTGAGCAGCCCGCTGCCGTACGACGCAGGCACGTTCTATCGCAAGAGCGTCGGCATCAACGTGCTCGGCAACAACTAGCCGAGGTCCCCCCATGTGATGCCGCGAGGGGCCGGGCACCGAACGGTGTCCGGCCCCTCGACTTGCCGGTCGTTTGCGCCGCAGCCGTCAGGGCGCTGTCCGTCCTTACTCCCGACGAGCACTCTCGTCGCCGCTGCGTTCCCCCTTCCGGTGGTATAGTGCCCGGTCCGCGCGTTCCATGGCCTCGGCGAGCGGCAACGCGGGGTCGAGCGTGGACACGCCAAGGCTGGCCGTCACCGTGAACGGGAGGCCGGCAGGCCGCAAGGCGGCAATGGCGCCGGTGAGGCGCGCCCCCATGTGGCCGGCCAACGCCTCTCCGCCCTCGCCGATGAGGGCCACGAACTCGTCACCGCCCCATCGCGCCACGATGTCCGATTCACGCAGGATGCTCTTGAACGCCTGCGCGACGAGGCGAATGGCCTGATCGCCCGCCGCGTGACCGTGCGCGTCGTTGATCTGCTTCAGGCCATCAATGTCGGCGAAGACCACCACGGAGGTGTGCTGCTCGCGGCGCGCGCGCGCCACCTCGGCCTCGGCGAAGAACGCGAAGCCGCGACGATTGGCCAACCCGGTGAGCTCGTCCACGAGCGCCAGCGCCTGCAGGTCGCGCTCGTACCGCAGTTGCTGCGTGATATCGCGGGCGAGCAGCACCACGGCCGGCTGGTCGAGGTAGAGGCACGGCCCGACGGTCAACTCCACGTCGGTGAGGCGCCCCGTCAGGCTGCGCATCTGGCCGCGCAGGCGCGTCGCGTGTTCGCCGCTGTCCGAGGTGGGCGACGTGAGCAGCGCGGCGCGCAGTTCGAGCGGCACGAAATCGTGCATCGACCGGCCGCGCAGGGCCTGTTCATTCTCGAGGCCGAGCAGGCGCGCGGCCGCGATGTTGGCAAAGCGCACTTCGCCGCCGGCATGGACGATGACCGCATCCGGGGACAGCGCCAGGAGCTGATGGTAGCGCGCCTCGGTCTCGCGCAGCGCGCGGACCTGCGCGTGGGCGCGATAGCGCCCCGAGTACAGCCAGGCCGCGGCCGCCAGCGACAGGGCCAGCGCCGTGTAGAGCCACGCCACCGGAATGCCGCTGCGTCCCTGCGGCACATCGATGTCGTCGCGCGTGCGCGGGATGATTTGCCAGATCAGCGGATCGTCCACGTTGTCGCGGTACGAGGAGATGACGCCCGCCACCGTCACGCTGTCCTCGTAGCGGACGCGTGACAGGTCGATCGGTTCGCCATGATTCGAAGGTACCCAGATCGTCAGCGTGCCCGTTTCCTCGGGATTCAGGTCACGCAGGCGCAGGAACTGGCCGCCTTCGCTTTCGCCGAAGCCGGCGACGCGGCCGCGCACGCGCACGAGCCGTCCGGAGAACTTCGGCAACAGATCTCCGTCCACCGCAATCGGCGCAGGGGTCACGGTGGTGCGCGGCACCGGCACCACGGTCAGCCGCGTGCCGACGAGCTCCACCATGCCGCGATAGGTCTTCACGACGCCCGTCGCGACGACGCTGTCTCCCACACGCACCGCAATCTCCAGGGTGCGGGAGAAGACGCGAATGCCGCCGCTCGAGTCCTCGACGGCGATGTCGAACACGGTGGACTGCAGCTGGCCGGTGCCGGCCGTGGCCCGGCCCGCCACGGTGATCGTGTCACCCGTGTCGAGGGTGCGGATCGCCTGCGCGATGGAGATGGCCGGGCGCGGCGTTTGCGCGATGGCCATGGCAGGCCATGTGGCCGCCGCGAGGAGGAGAAGTGTCCGGCGCATTCGTGATTGGATGCGGGGGGCTTGATCGGACCACGGATCTCGCGGCCGCGCACAATGTAGTGTCGAAACAGGCATTCGACCACAGGACGCCGGACACGCGAAACGGCCCACTCCGCGAGGAGTGGGCCGCCTGTGCCGCATGGTTGCTGGCGCTGTGCGTCGCCTCGATGCGGCCGCCTACCGCTTGCCCGCGTCGAGGTCGTTCCAGTTCATGATGGCATTGAAGCCGAACGAGTACGTCCCCTGCGTCTGCCACCGCCAGAAGGGGCGAATGGCGAACATCACCACGTGACCCTTGCCCACCGCGGCGTCCACGAGCTGGGCACGCCCGCTGAGCGCCTGCCCGTTGAGCAGGGTGCCCGACAGCAGCATGTCATTGGGGTTCGTCGGGAACGCCAGGATCACACGCGGCCGTTCGCCACCGGCGGGCGCACCAAAGCCGCCGAAGCCGCCACCACCGCCACCGCCGGCGCCGCGGCCGCCCGGACCCGCCGCGGCCGTCTCCGTCGCCGGTGCCGCCGTCGAGGCATCCCACGGCGACAACCGCAGCGGGTTTGCCATCGGCGTCACGTTCTGGCTCTGCGACGAGCCGCGCCCGAACCCGCCGAACCCGCCCCCGGCGATGCCGCCCGCGTTCAGCACCGGCGCGGAGTTGAAGTACACCGGGATCTGGTTGCCCGGGAATCCGTAGGTGAGCGGGCTCTTCTTGTCGGCGATGATGCCGCGCAGGACCGAGCCGCGCACGAACAGGTCGGTGGGCGTCTCCACCGTCACGCCCGGCGTGAGGTTGTACTCGGGGAAGATCGTGGCGGTCGCGCCCTCGGTGATGAGCGTGCCGCCCTCCTGCACGAACTTGTACAGGTTCATCAGGCCGTCGAGTCCCATCCCGCCGCGGATGTCATCGCTCTCATCCGGCGTGCCGAGGTTCGGCGTGGCCGCCGATTTCTTGTAGGGCAGGGGCTGCGTGCCGATGGCGGCCATGCCGGCCACCATGGACTGCGCCGTCCCGCCGACGTGCGGGAAGATGATCACGTCGTACTGCGCGCGCAGGTTCGCCGCCGTCCGGAGCTTCTGGTCGGCGAAGTAGGTGTAGGGCACGCCGAAGTTGTCGAGGGCGGCGCGCACCCACCCCTCGTCCTGCGTGCGGGTCCAGCTGTGCACGTAGCCGATGCGCGGCACGTCGAGATCATGCGACTTGACCGTCGGCGCGGCGGCCACCGCGACGCCGCTCAGGCCGAGCGCCTTGAGCTGCGGCTCCAGCGCGGCGCGGTCCGCGTTGGCGATGATGAACGACCCGGCCGCGAACTTCTTGCCGCCCGCCTCGAAGTCCTCCTCGGCCGCCTGCATCTTCACCGTGGCGTTCCTGAACCGGAACGTCACGAGGTTGTTGTCGCTGGTGGCCGCGACGATGATCGTGCTGCCGCTCCCCTCGACGCCGCCCGCCGCCACCACCTTGCCACTGATCGGCGACATCGGCTGGGCGAGGATTGCCTTCTCCGTCACCGGCGTGATGGTGAGGTTGCGCATCAGCGGGAAGGTCCAGCCCGTGTCGTCATATGGCGACGGGTTGGTCGGCGAGAAGTTCTGGAGCGAGAAGTACATGTCGGCCAGCGTGCGGTACGGCTGGTCGGCGCGGATGATGTAGTCGCCGGGCTTCACGTCCACGCTGCCGGCCTTGAAGGCCCCCGTCGCGCGGTGGAACTCGAGGCCCTGCACCATGAGCTCGTTCACCGCGTCGGCGGCGTCGGCCTTCTTGTGCTGACCGGCCGGGATCACCCAGGCAAAGGTCGGCCCGTTCCTGCCCTTGTCCACCGAGCGCTTGTTCTTGAGCCAGTAGTTCTCGAGGAAGAGCGTGCGGTTCCTGGCGACGTGCGAGAGCGAGAGCAGGAGCGCCGACTGCTGGATGTTGGTGTTGTTGCGCGGTCCCCAGTTGATGGACGGGAGCGGGGGGTTGGGGCGGAACCACTCGCGGCTCGTCGTCGTGGGCGGCGGGCGCACCACATAGTTGTCGGGGCCGTAGCTCTGCGCCTCGTAGAAGCGCCCGACCGCGTTGTGCGAATGGGCGATGAAGAACAGGTAGTTCGGCGTCCAGCCGTCGTAGAAGCCGTAGGTCCAGACGCCGGGCACGCCGCGCTTCGTCATCTCCATCACCTCGTTGTTGGCGAGGTTCCACCACTCGTTCACCGTGATCGGGTCCACTGCCTCGTTGTACGGGCCGCTGCCGGTGGAGGCGTACAGGTAGGTCACCGACTCGTGCAGATCGTGCATGATGGTCGGCGTCCACTCGAGGAACGTCCGGGTCGTGTTGCGCGTGAGGGCGAGCACCTGCCCCATGCCGTCGCGGTTGTTGTCGTGCTGCACGTACTTGCCCCAGTACATCAGGGGGAGCCGCGCCTCGCCGGCCGGGCGCTTCTTGTTGAAGTAGTAGGTGTCCACCTGCTTCTCGCGCCCGTCCACCTCGAGCACCGGCGTGATGAACGTGATGACGTTCTTGCGGATGTCCTGGTAGAAGTCGCTCTCGTCCACGACGAGGCGGTAGGCGAGCTCCATGAGCATCTCGGGGCCGCCGTTCTCCGGAGAGTGCAGGCCCGAGGTGACCCAGTAGATCGGCTTCGCCGACTTCAGCAGCTGCTGGGCCTGTGCCTCGCTGGTCTTCCGCGGGTCGGTGAGGTCGCGCAGCATCCCCTTGTACTTGTCGAGCTGGCTGATGACGCCGGCGTCGGCAATGGCCAGCATGACCATGTCGCGTCCTTCCTCGGTCTTGCCGATCGTCCAGAATTTCGCCCGCCCGCCGCTCGCCTTGGCCACCGCCTCGAGATAGCGATGGATGTCCTTGGCGTAGGTCAGTTCGCCGGGCGTGCCGACGATGCGGCCGTGGAACTTGAGCGGCGAGGGCACCCGGGAACTGGCCGGCAGGTGATCCACGAGCTCGGTGGAGATGCGGGCGTCCTGGAGGTGCTCCTTGATCTTCTTGGTGTACTCCTGATCGATCGGCTGCTGCGCGCCGGCGAGGCGCGCCGCGAGCATCAGGGCGGCCGGAGCGAGGAACAAACGGAAAGTGCGCGACATGCGGGCCCTCGGGTCGTGAAGGGGGTGGGAATACAGAGAGAATACGCAAACCCAGAGCAAAGCGCTTGCGAGGAGGAGGAGGAGTGCAGCGGTGTGGAAGGGGAGAGGAGTGGAGAGAGGCGAATGGGGGAGGAGGCGGACTGATCGCCTCCTCCCCCATCACGCTCCAGTCGGCGGCACACCCGTGTAGGGCAGCTTCTACCGCATACCACGGATCTCACGGAGGCAGCGGATTGACACGGATCAAGCCTCTGGAGGTTCCTCGCACGCCGTATCCGTGTTCATCCGCCTCCCTCCGTGTCATCCGTGGTATGCCGTCAGCGCATACGCTCCACGGGACTCGAACGGCGAGCCTAACCCGTCGGCGTCATCCGTCGTCCCGCTCGCGACGCATCCACCGGCTGCACCGCCTCGAACACCTTCGCCTCGACAAAGGCCGTGAGCAGCGCGGTATCCACATGCCCGTGCTTCGCCTCGTCGTGCAGGATGTCCAGCGCGCGCTCGGCGGTGACCGCGCGCTTGTACGGGCGGTCGGTGGCGGTGAGCGCGTCGTAGATGTCGCTGATGGTCATCATGCGCGTCTGCACGGGAATGGCCGCGGAGTCCACGCCGCGCGGGTAGCCCGAGCCGTCGAGCTTCTCGTGGTGGCCCCAGGCGATCAGCGGAATTCCCTTCAGCTCGCGCGTCCACGGAATCTGCTCGAGGAAGCGGTACGTGTGCGTCACGTGGCTCTCGATCTCGCGCCGCTCACGCTCGTCGAGGTTGCCGCGGTTGATCATCAGGTAGCGCAGCTCGTCGTTGCTCAGCAGCGGTTTCTCGGTGCCGTCGAAGTCCACGAACAGGCGCTCGTTGATTTCGCTCAGCTCCTCGAAGCTCCCCTCAGGGAGGATCGTGGGTTCGTTGGCCCGCACGATGGCATCGAGGAAGCGCAGCAGCTGGCCGCGCGCCTCGTCCCGCGCGTGGTCGAGCCGATGGAGCGCCTCCTCGTAGTTGGTGCGGCCGTGCTCCCACAGGTACTGCGCGCGCTCGCGCTCGTACTGGAGGTCGGCGCGCTGCAGCAGGAACTGGAAGCGGTGCCGGATGATGGCGAGATCCGACGGGTACAGTTTCTTCTGCTTCACCAGCACCTGCTCGCGCACGCCCACCTTGCCGAAGTCGTGCAGCAGCGACGCGTAGCGCAGCTCGCGCAGCTCCTCGCGCGTGAAGCGCAAGTGCCCGTAGGGGCCGCTGTCCACGCGGTCTACGGCGGTGGCCAACCCGGTGGTGAACGTAGCCACCCGTGACGAGTGGCCCGACGTCGTCGGGTCGCGGCTCTCGATGGCCGTCACCGAGGCCATCACGAACCCCTCGAACAGCCGCTCGATGTCCTCGTACAGCCGCCCGTTCTCGATGGCCACCGCGGCCTGCGACGCGAGGCCGCTGATGAGCGCCACCGCGTGCGCGTCGAACGGCAGTACCTCGCGCTCGACGTCGGCTGCGGTGGCGAGCCGCACGGCGGCGTTGCGCTTGCGGTTGATCAGCTGCAGCACGCCCACGATCTCGTCGCGGTGCGTGCGCATGGGAATCGTCACCATCGACTTCGTGCGGTATCCGAACTTCTCGTCGAACGACCGGTTGAACGTGAAGCGGTCGTCCGGCCCGAGGGCATACGCGTCCTCGAAGTTGATGGCCTCGCCCGTCACCGCGGCCGCGCCCGCGATCGACGACGCGTTCAGCGGCACGGTGAACTCGCTGAACGGCAGGTCGGGGAGCGTGAAGTTCTGCGAGAGCTTGAAGCGGAGCGCGGCTTCCTCGCCGCGTTCCACAAGGTACAGCGACCCCGCGTCCGCCGACGAGAGCCGCCGCGCCTGCTCGAGGATGAGTGCGAGCAGGGTCGGGAGATCGCGCTCGGTGGAGAGCGCCACGCCGATGCGCGAGAGTTCGGCGATCTCCCCGGCGCGCGCGGCCGCGGCCGCGGCCTCACGCCGCGCCGCCAGGAGCGCCGCGGCGTGGCGCACGGCGCCCTGGAGCGCCGTGCGCGCGAGCGCCGGCGCCGCATCCTCGGCAAAGAACCCGCACAGCGCGTCGGCGGGCAGGGCAGGCCCGGGCTCCACGGCGCCGGCCGCGCCGACCCCCACGAACGCCGCGCGATCGCCCAGCGCGGCCACCGCCGCCGCGTCCGCAGCCAGCGCCGCGTCGAGGAGCACCACCACCGGCTGGTCCTCCGGCAGATCAGCCGCGGCGGGAAGCGACGCGACGCGGCGCACCACGAACTCGGCGGCGGTGCCCAGGGATGGCAACGCCGCGAAGGTGCGGCCGACGGAGGCGAGGATCAGCGGCGTCGTGGTCACGGCGAGAGGGAACGAGAACGCCGGCGCCCCGGATGGAAGGGCGCCGGCGTTCAAATGTGCGAAGGCGTCCGCGCCCTCGCCACTGGCACACGGTGACTAATTGAGCTTGTCCAGCTCGGCCTTGGCCTTCTCAAACGCCGGGAACTTGTCGAGCGACTGGCGGAACAGCGTGACCGCCTCCGCCTTGTTCCCCGCGTCCTTCGCGGCGAGCCCCTTGCTGTACAGCGCGATCGCCTCGTAGGGCACCTTCTTGGCGGCTTCCTTGCGGGCCTCGCCAACGCGCGCCGGGATGGCCGGCAGCCTGGCGCCGTCGTTGATCTTGGCGGCCAGCTGGACCACGAGCTCCATGAAGTCCTCGATCTTGCCGTTCACGACGCCGGTCGGTCCGCCGGCGGCCGGGAAGACGATCTCGCTGGTCTCGGTCTTGAAGACGCGTGCGGTGAAGCGCATGCGGCCACTGCGGTCAGTCACGAAGCCGCCGGTCACCATGTAATGGGCGCCCACCAGCTTGCCCACCCTGACGGCGGTCTCGTTGTCGACCTTGCCGTCGGTGCTGAGCTTCTGCTCCTCCAGCACCTTCTGGATCTGGTCTCGCTCCACCACCCGGAGGCCCGGGTTGGCGGCCAGCTCGCCGATGAGCATGTCGGCGATGCCCTTGGACAGCGGCTGGAGCTCGTCATGAGCGGCCCCGATGGCGCTGTTGTTGAAGTAGAGCACCGCGACCGTCGGCTTGCTGCCGCCCTGCGCGGCAACGAGGGACGGCACGGCGACCGCGAGCGCGGCGAGCCTGGCGAACGATTTCACGAACTTCATGGGGTCCTCCTCTAGGGCGAGGGGCTAAACGGTCAGCGTCAGTCCTTCTGCGGCTCCCAGCACCTGCAGCGCCCCTCCGCGGGAGCGCACCAGCGCGCGACATTCGTCAATGCGCTGGTCGAGTTCATCATCCGAACGCCGGGGTTCGTGGTGGAACAGCACCAGCGTGCCCACGCCTGCATCCATCGCCACCTCCACCGCGTCACGGAAGGTCGAGTGCCCCCAGCCGCGATGGTGATCATACTCTTCCGTCGTATACATCGTGTCGTGCACCAGCACGGTGGCGCCGCGCACAAAGTTCACGAACTGCTCTCGCCAGCCCGGCGCCGAGTCGTACTTCTCCGGGGCGCCGATTTCGTTATCCGAGACATAGACGATCGACTGACCGCTCCCGGGCGAGCGAAACCGGTACCCCAGCGCGCCGCCCGGATGCTGCACGTCGAACGCCTCCACCTCATACCCCCGCCCGCTGCGCCGTTCCCCGGCGGCAATGGACGAGAAGTCGATGCGTGCATCGAGCTCCTCGAACGTCACCGGAAAGACCACGGGCGACATCTGGTCCCGCACCACCCGATCCACGCTCCCTTCGAGCGCCCGCGATCCCCAGATCGTGAAATGGTTGCCACGCTGGAAAATCGGGGCGAAGAACGGAATGCCCTGAATGTGATCCCAGTGCGCGTGCGTGAGGAAGATGTCGCCTGCCAGCGGCGCGCCGTCGGACCGGTCCTGCAATGACAATCCAAGCTCGCGAATCCCCGTCCCGGCGTCGAGGATGACCAGCCAGCCCTCCTCCGTCCGAATCTCGACGCACGGCGTGTTGCCGCCATACCGCACCGTCCTGCGTCCCGGACTTGGGATGGAACCGCGGGTCCCCCAGAACTGCACACGAAGGGTCATCGCCTGAAACTTAGGAAGGGGAGGGGGGAGAGTCTCTGCGGGTGGTCACTAGTCAGTGGTGACGCGGGTCACAGCCGATGCTGCGCGCGCTCGCGGAGCGCCGCCTTGTCCAGCAGGCGAATCCGGCGGCGTTCGGTGGATACCCAGCGCAGGTCCTGGAATTCGCGCATGGCCCGCGAGACGGTCTCGCGGCTGGCGCCGATCACCTGGGCGATGGTCTGGTGCGTCAGCGGCTTGTCGATCAGGTCGGCGCCGCCGTCCTCGGCGGCATCCAGCAGCATCCGGGCGATACGGCCCGGCACGTCGAGCAGGACGAGTGCGCCGATCTTCTCGTCGGCGCGCCGCAGGCGCCGCGACAGCTCCTGCAGGAGGGCCCACGCCACGCCGGGGCTCGATTCCACGCGGCGCCGGAAATCGTCGCGCCGCAGCACGAGGAGCGCCGATTCCTCCATGGCGATGACGTGCGCCGAGCGCGGCTGGTCATCGATGAGCGAGAGCTCGCCAAAGTACTCACCGACGCCGAGCAGGCTGAGGATGACCTCGCGCCCGTCGTCGGCAAGCAGCACGACCTTGACGCGTCCGGAGCGGACCACGAAGAGCGCATCGCCGGGGTCGTCCTCGAACAGGATGACGCTCCCCTTGGGGTAGCTCTTCTCGCGCACGAGTTCCGCAAAGCGCTCGCGCTCGGCGGCGTCAAGCGACTTGAAGAGCGGAACCGTGGCGAGGAAGTTGGCGATGCTGGGCACGGGGTGGGGGCGGCAGGGGACGGGTCGCGAGCCGGGGTTCAGTGGCCCCCGAACTCCCTTGTTGTGGCGAACTTAGCTCCACCAGGGCCGGCAGTCAAACGCATTTATAGTTGGCCGCTTGAATCCGACCCCCCAAGTAGGGTATACTTCTCAGCTACCCAAGAACACCCGCCTGGAGCTCCCTGTGAAGGCCGATATCCATCCCGTCTACGCGACAACGACCGTGCACTGTGCGTGTGGCAACACGTTTCAGACGCGCTCGGTTCGCGACGAGATCCATCTCGACATCTGCTCGAACTGCCACCCGTTCTACACGGGCAAGCAGAAGCTGATTGACACGGCTGGCCGTGTCGAGCGCTTCAACCAGAAGTTCAAGCGGAAGGCCGCCGTCTGAGCCTGCGCGACCGCCTCGCCGACGCACTGCATCGCGCGGCCGACGTCGAACGCGACCTGCTCGATCCCGCCGTGCTGCGGGATGCCAAGCGGCTGGCCGAGCTGGGCCGTGAACATCAGCGGTTGGCGGGGGTGGTGGCGCGCGCCAACCGATTGAGCAAGCTGGAGAGCGAGCTCGCGCAGGTGCGCGAGCTCGTTGCGTTGGATGATGCGGAGATGCGGGAGGAGGTGCAGGCCGAGAAGGCCCGCCTAGAGGCCGAGATTCCGCGCCTTGAGGAGGAAATCAAGCCGCTCCTCGTCCCCCCCGATCCGATCGACGATCGCAACGCCATCGTCGAGATTCGCGCCGGCACCGGCGGCGACGAGGCGGCGCTGTTTGCCGCCGAGCTCTTCCGCATGTACACGCGCTACATCGAGCGGCACGGCGGCTGGAAGGTGGACACGCTCGCGCTCTCGGACGGGACGATGGGCGGCTACAAGGAGGCGGTCTTCAAGGTCTCGGGCGCCGGCGCGTTCGGTGAACTGCGCCGCGAGGCGGGGGTCCATCGCGTGCAGCGCGTCCCCGCCACCGAAGCGGCGGGGCGCATCCACACCTCGGCCGCCACGGTGGCCGTGCTGCCGGAAGCCGAGGACGTGGACGTGAGCATCGAGGACAAGGACCTGCGCATTGACGTCTACCGCGCGTCGGGCCCCGGCGGCCAGGGCGTCAACACCACCGACTCCGCCGTGCGCATCACGCACCTGCCCACGGGCATCGTGGTGACCCAGCAGGACCAGCGGTCGCAGATCCAGAACAAGGCCAAGGCCATGGAAGTCCTGCGCTCGCGCCTGCTCGACCAGCGCATCGCCGAGCAGGAGGCCGAGCGCGCGCGCCTGCGCCGCAGCGCGGTGAGCACCGGCGACCGCTCCGCCAAGATCCGCACGTACAACTTCCCGCAGAGCCGCATCACCGATCATCGCATCAACTTCACGACGCACGACCTGCAGGGCGTGCTCGACGGCAAGCTCGCGGCGCTCGTGGAGGCGCTGCGCCAGGCGGACCTCGAGGAGCGGCTGGCCGTCGGCGGCGAGTAGGGCGCGCCTCGCCGTCGGCGGCGAGTAAGCGCCGTCGCAGATCGCCGGCGATCCGCAATGACGGATGTCTGACGGTGCGGGGTATGTAGTAAGAGGGCGTTTTCGGCTGATGACAGCCAACCGACAGGCGACGGCGGACGGATGAGGCGGGAATGACGGATTCAAGGCAACCAGGCGCGGGACCGAGAGATTCGGGCCCCTATGTGAAATCGCTCCGGGATATCGAACTGCCGGCCGACATCAGCTCGGCGGCGCCTCCGGGCGGCACGATCGGCGAGATGCTCGACGCGCTGGCGGAGGAGCTCGGCGGCAAGGCGGGTATGCCCGCACGACAGGAGGCGCGCGACCTGATCGCCGCCGTCCTCGGCCAGCCCAAATTCTGGCCGAGCGCGCATCGCGACGAACCGCTGGCGCCCGCCACGCTTGTGGCCATCAGCGAGGCGTCGGAGCGCCTCCGGCGCGGCATGCCATTTCAGTACGCCGTGCGCCGCGCCGACTTCCGTACGCTGACGCTCTACGTGGACGAACGCGTGCTGATCCCGCGTCCGGAGACCGAGCTGTTGGTGGACTTGGTGCTCGCGCAGACGGCGGGGGCCGGCCGCATTGCCGACGTCGGCACCGGGTCGGGGGCCATTGCGCTCTCGCTCGCCGCGGAGGGCCGGTACGACCGCGTGATCGGCACCGACATCTCCAGCGACGCGCTCACCGTGGCGCGGCACAACCTGCGCGCGCTCGCCCCCGAGCGGCGGGCGCTGCTCGACTTCCGGGCGGGGAGCTGGTGCGCCCCGCTGGCCGGCGAAGCGCTGGGGGCGCTGGTCGCGAACCCGCCGTATATTGCTCCCGCGGAGGCGTACGAATTGCCCGATCTCGTGCGCAATTGGGAGCCGTCGTTTGCGCTGTTCGCGGAACGCGATGGCATGGCGGCGATCCGGGCGATCGTGATGGGTGCGGTGGCGGTGCTGGCGCCGCATGGCCTGCTGGCGCTCGAGGTGGATGCGCGGCGCGCGAACGACGCGGCGGCGCTGGTGGAGGGCTCGGGAGCCTACGAGCAGGTGGTCATTCACAGGGATCTCACCGGTCGCGAGCGGTTCGTCGCGGCCCGACGCAAGGAGAGGTGATGCTGAACGAGCGCGCCGTGGAGTTGGGACGCCTCATTGGCCAGAGTGACGAGTACAAGGCCGTGCGGCGGGCCAACGACGCGCTGGGAGCCGACAAGGACGCGGTGGCGCTGCTGCAGCGCATGGAGCAGCTGCGGCACCAGGCGTCGGACATGCTCGACCGCGGGGAGAATCCGACGGCAGAGATGGAGCAGGAGCTCGAGCGGCTGCTGGGGCAGGTGCAGGTGAATCCGCTGTACCAGCGCATGATTGTCGCGCAGGAGAACTTCGACAAGATCATGATGCAGGTGAACCAGTGGATCCTGGACGGGATCAAGAAGGGCGCCACCAGCGGCATCATCACGCTCGGATGACCGTCATGCCGGGTCGGCTGGTGGTCTTCGAGGGAGGCGAAGGCGCGGGCAAGACGACGCAGGCGGAGCGTCTGGCACTGCGCCTCGGCCGCCACGGCGCCCAGGTGCGGATGCTGCGCGAACCGGGCGGCACGCCCATCGGCGACGAGATTCGCGCGCTGCTGCTGCGACCCGGTGCGCAGATCCCGGCGCGCACGGAGGCGCTGCTCTTCATGGCGTCACGTGCAGCGCTGATGGTCGAACAGGTGCGACCGGCGCTGGACCGCGGCGAGGTCGTGCTGCTCGACCGCTTCTTCCTCAGCACCTACGCGTACCAGGTGGGCGGGCGCGGCCTTCCCGAGTCCGAAGTGCGCGACGCCAACGCCTTCGCCACCGGCGGGCTCGTGCCGGACGTGACGATTCTGCTCACGCTGCCGGTGGACGTCGGGCTGGCGCGCGCGGCGCAGCGGGGCGCCGCCGATCGCATGGAGCAGGCGGAACGGGCGTTCCACGACCGGGTCAACGCGGCATTCGCCAGCTTCGCGGAGCCGGCGTGGCAGGCGGCGCATGCCGAGTGCGGACGCATCGTGGCGGTGCCGGCCGATGGGGCGGTGGACGTGGTGGAGGAGCGGGTGTGGCGGGTGGTTGCCACGGCCTGTCCCGAGGTGCAGGGTTGATGCCGGCTGGAACCCGTCGTTCACGCACCGCGTAGGGGCTTCGTGCGCCGCAATCGCCTGATTGTCACCTTGCTTGTGCTCGCCGCCGGCGCCATCTCCGGCGGCTGGCTGGTGCAGCGCGCGCTGCGCCGCTCGACGCACCCCACGGTGAGTGGCGCACGGTTGCTGGCCTCCGTGATGGAGCGGGTGCGCGACAGCTACGTGGATTCACTGACGGTGGACGAGCTCTGGCGACGCGCGGCCATCGGGTTGGTGGACGAGCTTGGCGATCCGAACAGCACGTACCTGCCGCCCGACCGCCTGAAGCGGCTCACCGAGGCCACGTCAGGGCTCTACAGCGGCGTCGGCATCCAGGCCGAGCGTCGCGAGGGCTACGTGGTGGTGCTCGCGGTGCGCCCGAACTCGCCGGCGGAACAGGCGGGGGTGCAGGCGGGCGACCGGCTGCTGGAGGCCGACGGGGTGACCATGAAGGGGTGGACCATGGAGGAGGCGCGCAATGCGATGCGCGGGGCGCCGGGCACGCACCTGCAGCTCGTGGTGGAGCGGGGCACGGCGCGGATTCCATTCGCACTCGAGCGCGGTCCGATCCATGTGTCGTCCATCTCGCGCGCGTTCGTGCTCGACGGCGGCGTGGGCTACGTGCACCTCTCCACCTTCAGCGATTCCGCCCGCGAGGAGCTGACGCGGACGGTGGACTCGCTGGGCGCAGCCGGCGCGCGGTCGCTGATCCTCGACCTGCGCAACAACCCCGGCGGACTGCTCAACCAGGGGGTCGCAATTGCCGACCTCTTCCTCGACAAGGGGCAGGAGATCGTCGAGGTGCGCGCGCGGGGGGAGCAGCGCCAGTCCGTGTACGTGGACAGCGCGGAGCAGCGGTGGCCGCGGCTGCCGGTGGCGGTGGTGGTCAACGCCGGCACGGCGAGCGCGGCGGAGATCGTGGCCGGCGCCCTGCAGGACCACGACCGCGCGCTGCTGCTGGGACGCACGTCGTACGGCAAGGGGAGCGCGCAGAACGTCTTCTCGCTCGACGGCGGGGGCGGCATCAAGTTGACCACGGCCCGCTGGTTCACCCCATCCGGCCGCTCCATCAGCCGCGTGGCGCGCAGCGACGACGGCGCGCCGCGGCTGATCAACGACCGCCCGGAACGCCCGGTGTTCACGACCGACGCGGGACGCAAGGTGTTTGGCGGGGGCGGCATCTCACCCGACCTGCTGGCGGGCGATTCGGTGCCGCCACCCGCGGAGCGGGCGTTCCTGCTGGCGCTCGGCGCGTCGGCGCCACGATTCCGCGAGATCATGAAGGACTTCGCCGCCGCGCTGGTGCGGCGCGGTGCGGCGCGCGACACCGCCTTCGTGGTGACGCCGGCGATGCGCGACGCGCTCTGGGCGGAGGTCGCCCGCCGTGGCGTCGACGTCGCGCGCTCGATCTATGACGATGCGACGTCGCTGGTGGACCGCCAACTCGGCAACGAACTCGCGCGTCAGGCGTTCGGCCTTCCGTTCGCCGGCCGCCGCAGCGCGCGGAATGACCGCGTCCTTCAGCGCGCGGCTGCGCTGCTGCGGCGGGTGACGGATCCGAAGGACTTGCTGGCGGTGGTGGACACAGCAACGAAGTGACTGAGGATAGGGAATCCGGATTGGGATTCAGGCTCTCGACGACGGATAGCGAATAACGATTGGGCGCCGCTGGCACGTTGCCGCGGCGCCCAATCGCTCATCGCCATCCGTCGTCGAGATCCTGAATCCCAATCCGGATTCCATATCCTCTATCGTGGTTCTCCCGGCCTGTACCTGACCACCGCCGCCCTCTCGACATCAGCCGCCGTGTACGCCACCGGCTTGAGCTCGCCCTTCGCGAACAGCTCGGCCTGCGTGGAGTACCACGGCGACTCGGGGCGTGAGCTGTTGCCGTAGGCGAGGGCCGAATAGGCGCGCGGCGTCTCGCCGAACTCCACCGCCAGCACCCAACCGTCGCCGCCGTTCGCCGACAGCTTGCCATCGGGATCGCGCGCGAAGTTGAGCACGCGGAAGCAGCCGAGCGCGCCGCTGCAGCCACCCACGGGCACGTCCACCGGGCCGCGGCGCACGCGATGCACCTCGCCCCACGCCACGTCATACGCGCCGTGGCGGCGCGCCGTCTCGGCGACCGCCCAGGCGAAGGCCTCGGCGGCCCGGGCGGGCTGTGAGAGCCCGTACGGCGTGCGCAGCGCGTCGGCGGACGTCCAGGCCTTCGTGTAGCGCAGTGAATCGGCCAGCCCCTGTCCGTAGCGCGTCCACCACACCTCGAACAGCATCGCGCCCTTCGCGTCCGGCGCGGCGGTGTTGTCCCACCGTTGCATGAGCGCGAGCGCCGCGGCAACGTCTCCGGTGGGATTCGTCGCCTTCACGGCCGCGATGAGGTCGGGCTTCACGCGATCCGCCAGCAGCATGCGGTACGTGTGCTTCATCTTCACCACGTCCTCGAGCGTCACCTTGTTGGTGCCGCCGGCGAGCTGCAGGCCCAGCTGGCTGCGCAGCGAGAGCGACGGTTCCTGGAAGTTCGGATACCGGTTGGTGGTGTCCACCGGCTCGCGCACGTTGGTCCAGTGCGGCGAGCTGTTCTCCTGGTGCACGTACCCACCCTTCGGGTTCAGGAACTGCGGCAGCGAGTCCCACGGCACGTATTGCGTCCACATCTCGTTCGTGCTCGTCACCGCAATCGCCAGCGTGTCGCCGCCCGTCGCGTGCGGCAGCAGCGGCAGCGTGGCGTTCCAGACCATCAGGATGTTGCCCGCCTTGTCGGCGTAGGTGTAGTTCGAGGTGCCGCGCGCGCGCAGCCGCATCGCCGCCTTCCACTCGGCGAGCGACGTGGCGCGCATGAGCCGGAGGAACTGCTCGCCGTTGCGGAACTCGCCGTCGTTGGCCGTCTTCAGGATGTACACCTTGCCGTTGGCCCGGTGGATGACGGGGCCGGCATTCGTGAACCAGAACTCGCGCGTGGCGGTTGAGATGCCCGCACCGTCGCGATACGGCACCGTGACGAGCTCGCGACGCAGCGGCAGGGAAGTGCCGTCGATGCGATAGTGGTCAGGGAGTGCCGGGTCGGCGTCGAGCGCATAGAACTCCTGCAGCCGCTGGGCGTTGTTGGTCGTCGCCCAGCCAAGGTGCGCATTGAAGCCGCCGATGAGGGTAAGCGGACCGCCGATGCGGAAGTCGCCGTAGAAGTCGAACTGCCCGGGCACGGTGAGCTGGGCCTCGTAGTAGCCCGAGTTCCAGTTCAGGTGCGGGTTGCGCAGCAGGATGGCCCTGCCGCTCCTGGTGCGACTGGGGGCAAAGGCCCACGCGTTGGAGCCGACGTTGTCGCGCGATCGTTCGTCGTCGCGTGTCAGCTCGTTGTGGTCGCCCTCACTCGGCGGCGCGAGAAGGCGTCGCGGCGTTTCGGGCGGGAACTGCCGGGGATCGAGCGCGGTGAGGAAGCGCTGCACCGATCCGTACGCCGGGCCGCCCATGTCGCCGGCGAGGATGTCGTAGCCGGTGAAATCGGTGGGCATCGTGGCGGGGTACTCGTCGCGGTGCATCGCGATGTAGCGGTTGAGGCCCGCGGCGAAACCCTCATACACGTCACGCGTGCCGGGCTCGAGCTTTACGTAGCTGTCCACGGCGCGCGCGTGCGTGATGCGCTCGAGGAAGTCCGATGCCATGCTGTCGCGTCCGAAGACCAGCCCCATGCGTCCGGAGGAACGCAGCACGCCCAGTGCGGTGCGCGGCCCGTAGTCCTCGAGCATGAGCCAGCCAAGCGCGTAGCCGGCCGCGCGCAGGTTCTCGGCGCGGATGTGCGGCACGCCCGTGGTCGTGCGGATGATCTCCACCTGGCGCCACAACTCGGGCGCGACGGCGTGTGCGGGGCCCTGCGCCGTGGCGCTCGAGGCGAGCGCGGCAAGGGCGAGGACAGGGAACGACGTGCGGAGGCGCATCCGAACCTCGGAGATGTTGAGCGCTGGGCTTCCGGCGGCGGCGGGGACGCGCCCTCCGGCCTGGCGACCCAATTCTACGGCGCGCGATGCGCGCCCGCTGAGCTCAGGGCCGGCGCGCTGGGCCGCCGCCCATGAGGGCGGCCTGATCCACGATGCGCACGCCGGGCGGCACCTCGAAGACGAAGGCTCGTGACGGGAGGGCCACGCCGAGGCGCATGCCGATGAAGCGCATGCGGCGGCGCAGGCCGCCCGGCTCCACCACCTCGATCTGCCGCACGAGCCGGTCGGCGCCGATCCAGACCTTCGCCGACTCGAACGGCGCGCCCTCCGCGCGTGGCGTGAGCGCAAACACGGTCACGGCCTCACCGCCGACGCGCTCACGCTCCGGGATGACGCGCACCTGCGTGCGGTCGCCGGGATTCGCGAGCAGGCGCGCCACGACATCGAACGCGCCGCCCACTTCGCGCGGGAGCTTGAGCACCTGGCCCTTGGCCGTGCTCGGCAGGTACACCCACAGCGCCTCGCCGTCGGAGACCACGGCATCACCGGCCGGGTCGGTGAAGCGGAACGCGAACCGGCTGGGTGGGCGCTGCATCACCTCGCCGCGCGAGGTGCGCGGGGTCGTGCTGACGGGGCTGAAGAGCGTCTGCTCGAAGCCGGCGCGCATCGTCCTGGCCCCCGCAAACTTCGCGGCGGCCGCGCGGTAGAGCGCCATCGCGGCAGCCGTGTCGCGCGGCGCCTGCGCGCCGGCGGATGGGGCGGGGACGACGAGGCCCGCCAGCGCGAGCGCGCCGAGGACGACGCGACGCGCCTCCCGCCAACTGGTGACGAATCCCTCCGCGCGCCACACGGCGGCGCGCCATCCGCGGCGCGCTTCCACCTCCTCGCGCCGGACGGGTGGCATCACCGCGTGTCGAGCGCGGCGATGCGACGGCCGATCGCTGCTGCGATCGGCACGAGTTCGCCCATCAGCTCGGTGAACTGCTGCGGGAAGAGCGACTGCGCGCCGTCGCTGAACGCGCGGTTCGGGTCGGGGTGCACCTCAATGAGCAGGCCGTCGGCGCCGGCGGCCACGGCGGCGCGCGCCATCGGCCCCACGCGATCGCGCACCCCCGTGCCATGGCTCGGGTCGGCAATCATCGGCAGGTGCGAGGCCTTCTGCACCGCCGGAATCGCGTTGAGGTCGAACATGTTGCGCGACGAGGGATCCCACGTGCGCACGCCGCGTTCGCAGAGGATCACCTGGTCGTTTCCTTCGGCCAGGATGTACTCCGCGCTGAGCAGCAGCTCCTGCACCGTGGCTGCCATGCCGCGCTTCAGCATGACCGGCATGCGCAGCTTGCCGACGGTCTTGAGCAGGGAGTAGTTCTGCATGTTGCGCGCGCCGATCTGGATGCAGTCCGCGTACTCGGCCACCAGTTGCGCCCCTTCGTCGTCCATGGCCTCGGTGACGATGGCAAGGCCCGTCTCGGCCTTGGCGCGCCGCAGCAGCTCGAGGCCTTCCTTGCCCATGCCCTGGAACGAGTAGGGCGAGGAGCGCGGCTTGAAGGCGCCGCCGCGCAGGGCCACGGCGCCAGCGGCGCGCACCGTATGCGCGGCCTCGATGATCTGCTTCTCGCTCTCCACCGAGCACGGTCCGGCGATCACCGGAACGTCCAATCCGCCAAAGGTCACGCCCGGCGCGATGGTGACCAGCGTGTTGGCCTGCCGCCACTCGCGCGAGACCTGCTTGTACGGACTCGAGACGTAGATGATCTCGGCCACGCCCGGCAGGGCCTCGATATGCGAGCCATCCACACGCCGATCGTTGCCCACGAGGCCCACGGTCGTGAGCTGCGCCCCCGGCATCGGCAGGGGCTGGTAGCCCATCTCGGTGATGGCATCGCAGACCCGTTTGATGTCGGCGGGTGACGCGGTGGCTTGCATGACGACAAGCATTCACTGGCTCCAGGTGCAGATTCAGGCCGCCGGAGGTGGCGGAGACGAAATATAGTCGTGGAGGAGAGGGGGACGGGGGCGGGGGGGGGGGGGGGGGGGGGGGGGGGGGGGGGGGGGGGGGGGGGGGGGGGGGGGGGGGAGGGGGGGGGGGTTTTTGGTGGGGGGTGGGTCCCCCCCACCCGCCCCCCCCCCCCC
>Ga0082335_1001099_pt1 | contig 61473 bp, 40 predicted proteins | sample Subgrocontami58m_FD_72375 | JGI IMG/M metagenome (GOLD analysis project Ga0082335, IMG submission 72375) | Subsurface groundwater microbial communities from S. Glens Falls, New York, USA - GMW37 contaminated, 5.8 m (SPADES assembly) (version 2) ... | reverse complement strand
GCATGGTCAGGGCGCGGAGTCGGTGAAAGAGATCCAAAAGTGGCTGAATCGCGTAGCGGATCGGTCTCATTACGATAGAATAACGCCTTATCGGTGTACCGCAAGCGTAATTCTGACATCACGACACTGGAAATGCAGGAGCTCAAAAATGGCCTGACACAGTGCACACACTGTGGTTTCTTCGCTTTCAAGGGATCCACCAGAAGAGTAACAACCGTCATGCTATGACAGAATACTGCCTGCATTGTGATAAGTTGTTTTTGCATGCACCCTAAAGATGCACCAGGAATGCGGGGTTATCGCAGCCGCAATCGCGACGGTCAACTCCGCGACAAACGGGACGACACCCACATGGGCACAATCGAGCGGCAATACGACCGCGACTTCGGCGTTCGCGATGACCTGCAGTTCTTCCTGCAACGCGAAGGAGTCAATTCACTCAACGATTTGATTCACAGCAACCGCGGGAAAAGTGAACCTTACTCGATGGCGGGTGGCTGCACCATAATGCATCCGTGACGATTTTCGAGGACGGCCAGAGCCACTGCCGAGGTCAGACAGGTCAGGTCTTTCCGCTGCGGATATTAACCAGCATCCAGATCAAGGCAAAGAGCCGATGAAACAAATAGTCCACGTGGGCGTCGGACTGGATGGCTGTCTTGCTTGTCTCGCTGTGGCGAATCAGAAAATCATTGCCGACTTTCGTTAATCCCAACGCCTCACGTTCAATCAACGCGCGGAAGTTCGGTTCACTTGCTGCCTTGTCGAGGATGGCTGCTGCCTGCGCCTTCTTGTCCTTTCCCGGCTCGATGGTTTTGATGCGCTCCCACGCATCCCACAACTTTTCAAGCGCCTCGCGCCGGACTTCGGAATGCGGGTTCAGGAATTTGGTTCTCGCCGAGGCAAGCATGGCATCGAGAGTTGCGTCGCCGGTCTGAAACACGGCGGCTTGAAGCTGCTCCCGTAACACGACCGGGGCCAGGCGAATGATCTTTCCCTCGTCGCCAAGCTGATACGCCAGACCGTTGCGCGCAAATAAGCGATTTATTCGTTCCCTGTATTGCGCCTGACCGGCTGCTCGATCAAACGTCAAGTGATGGTGGTCGAAATAAGAGTGGTGACTCCCTCGGAGGGCTTTTGAAACATGGCGATGGCAGAACTCGACCAGATCAAGAATCTTAAGCGTCGTCGGAACTTGACTGGTGTTAAACGGCCACTCGATGTCGGCGGCTTCTGCGCGCATCACTTGATACCACTGTTGAAAATCGCCGCCGATGACTGCGCCGCCATCGGGACAACCGTCCGGGAACGATTCGCCGAACGAACCATCCGCTACCAGCGATTGAATGGTTGCGGCAATTCCACCCCAGGCAACCGAGGAAATTGTTTCCTCGGTTCTCGGACGAGGCCCCTGCTCTCGGTCGCTGAAATACTCTTGGCTCATTGTTTTTATCCGACCACCTCGGACAGGTTGCGAAACGCGGGCTGCTGATCCTGCCAATCGAAGGTGAGCACCTTGATTTGCAGGCGCTCCAACACCCGCTTGGTCGTCGCGTCTGGCGTGCCGGGCAAGACCATGACGAGTGTTGGTGACGGGGTTTGCGTGGCGGAATGATAGAGCAACTGGCCAATGGCTTGGTAAATCGTGCTCGTAGTTATGTCCGCCTTTGCCTCGAACAATGTCTGCACACGCCCGTTCCGGCTAGGAACATACAGATCGCGGTTTTGGTCGTTGGCAACTGCTAATCCAACGGCCTGTAACGCGTTTGCGAGTGCGTTAATGATGAGCCCGTGATCGCAGCGGGATTCTATTTCGGAGGGGACACGATAGCCGCGACGTTGGCCGGAAAACTCTTGATTGAACTGTGGCTCGGCGGGTGGTGCTGATTGCTGCTCCGCGCTTTTCGGCGACTCGCCGCCTCCGGCGGCTGCCGTTTTGAAGCGCTGCACTTCGTGAATGAAGTTGGCGACCTGCGCCACGAGACGGTCACCATCAACACGCCCAATTACGATGACTTCGGTTTCGTTGCCGTCCGGCCATGCAACAGTTTCCCGCGCCCCGCGATAGTGTGACAGGAACGCAGACTTGCCGATTCCTTTCCTGCCGCCGCCGATCTTGCCGCTGTGGGTCAAATAAACCGCGCTGGCCGTATCGCTTACGAACAGTCCGGCGCATCGCCGATTGATGCCATCGTCTGGAGGGTTCACTTCGCAGACGATGTTCAACATGCGTGCGCCGACGGGATCGTCGTTGCCGAACCAAATTATCCAACGGCCGTCATAAGGTGACGGGTTGGCCTGAAACCCAAAACCGTTATGGGGATTCCATTCCACGTCGTACTCGCCGCTCCCGCCCTGCCAGCCAATCGAGCGACGATAAGTGCGACAGCCTCGCCGAAGCGTCGCGAGCATCGTCTTGCGGGCCTGCCGGATTTCTGCTGCCGATGTGATTGGGTTGAGGCTCACGCGGTTTTGTTCCGTTGCTCATGGACGTGTCAAGTGATGCGCCACTGAGGACATTCGAGCGAGAAATGTCCGTGTCGTTGGGCTGTTCCAGGTGCGCAGTGAATTGTGCGTGCAGAAAAACTCGTAGCCGGTGGCTACGTGGTTCGGTATCCAGCGCGAATAATCCGCTTCGCGCATGGCATAGAGCACGCGCAAGTGGCGAACCGGAAACTCGAATTTCGTTTTCTTGAAATCTGGCTCGGCCATCGTCTTCGTGGCTTCCCAACGCTCGGCCCTTCCGCCGTGTTTGATGCCGATCTCTTTTCGCAACCAGGTCCGTTTGACTCGAACCAGAAGACTGTTCAAGGCCGGCATGTAGCGCGATCGTTTGTCGTTCAGGTTTTGGACGCTGCTACAATGTTCGATGCAAATTGCGTCCACCCACCCTTCACTGGAAAAGTAGAGCCAAAGCCCGTCAGGTTGCGTTCTGAAAAGCTTTGCACCGGGCGTCAGGAAATATGGCATCACCGGTTTGCGGCGGCCCGGGCGCGCTCGAATCCACCAACCTTCAGGATCGGGCGTCTTCCAGTGGCGAGTTCTCTCGTCCCACGCGTTTCTGAGAATTCGTTTGGCTTGGCTGTCTGTCATGCCATTAGACCTTGACCCGCACGCGGCCAGTCAGCAGGTCGTGCGCGAGGCCGCGTTTGAGGGAGTGGAGTTTCGCAAAAGTCTCTTGCTCGCGTCGGATTCTTGCGTCGTGCTCGTCAACAACTGTTACCATTCTGATTTGTTCCTCCGGATCATCAGGCCGAGCAACGCGCAATTCGGCAATAGATGGAAGGCTAAGACCAGCTTTCGCACCCGCGTCATTCAAGGCCGCAAACTGTCGACGGCCTTGCTCGGCAGCCAAATAGTTTGCTGCCCAGCGCGGATTCAATTTGTCTGAGTCCAATCGGACCAGCGCCAAGTGTTGATTGACGTAAGCTTCGCCAAAACCTTCAGGAATTACGCCGGTGATTCCCAGGTCCGCTGTCACTGAAATCAGCAGGTCACCTGTCTGCACTCGCGTCCTGCTGCCTTCGCTGCCCGCAGGTGGGTGCACGAATACGCAATCATCGAAGCGGAGGTTTATGTGCTCTCGGGTTAGATTGCCGATACGGACAAACAGCGCGCCTTCCTTGGCGTAGTAATTTGCCCAACCGCGCGAGCCACTCGTGAGAAAAGTCATGTGTTGGCTCAAAGTGACGACAGTCCAAGCCTTCGGGATCGTTCCGAGTGAGGATTCTTGGAATTGTTCGGCGTGGCGGGCGGGGTTGCGGAGTTGGCCGTGTTCGTCGAGGCCGCGGGTGAGGAGGTCATGGAGCAGCCCGGCCTTCACCTGCCGCAGCTTTGCCACCACCGCCTCCGTTTCCCGGATCGCCGTGTCCAACTGCCGCAAAATATTGGCAACCTGCTCGCCTTCCTTCGGTTCGCGTGGAATCCACATCGGCGCGTTCTCCACTGCCGACTTGGGCAAGCCGTATCGCGTCAGGCCGTTTGCCTTTTGCCCGAAATAACGCGCCAGCCTCTGGTGGTGGAGTTGCTTGGCGAGAAACGCGGGAGCGACGCGACCGTTCTTTGGCCGGAGGATGGCGAGGTGGTAGCCGCATAACAAATCCTGGGCGGCGTAATCCACCAGCGCCGGGATGCCGATGTCATCCGGCGTTTCAGAATCCTTCGTGATGATGACATCGCCAACCCGCAGACCGAACTGCGAAATTTCTGGCCGCGTGGCGGTGGCGCACATGAACGGCAAGTCGCCGGTGATGTATTCGTTTTTGTAAACGTGAACGTAGTTGCACAGGCGGACCGGCAGTTCGCCCGCGTTAGATTTCTTGTCGACGCTGCTGAACGACGGGTCTGCCACGCTGCTGAGTAGCACTTCCTGCCAGTCCGGAGGACACAGTTCAGCCGGCATAGCCAAGCTCCTTCAACATTTCGTTCAACTCGTCGCTCACGTCAGAGCGGGTCTGTTCACGGACCGTGAGTGAAACGCGATACTTATCCCAAAGATTTTCTACGGCGGCGATGACTTGCTGCCGGTGGGCCGTGACGCCCGCGCTCAACACGCGCACCAGCGCCTCGTGGGAGAGATCCAGCACCAGTTCGCGCACCTGGTCGGCAGAGAGCATGCCGCGGGCGGATTCCAAACGTTCGAGCAAGGCTTCCTCCAGTGTGCGGAGTTTTTTGCGGGCGTCGGACAGCTTGTCGCAAATCTCCTCGTAAGGCGCGAGCTTGTTTTTGATGTCGTTCATCTCCGCCAGCACGGGCGCAATCTCCGTTTCGAGTTTCGCGAGTTCAGCGCGCAACGCGGTAGCGTCCTTGCCTGCGAGTTCCGCGGCCGCGATGGATTCCTTTTCCTTCTTGCCGGCCTTGAGGGCTTTGGTGCGGTCGAGTTGTCCGGCGATAGAGTTCCTCGACTCCTTCAATTCGTCTTTGAGTTCCTTGGCGTAGTTGTGTTCCTCGGCCTCGCCGTCTTCACCTTCACCTTCGCCGGCACTGCCGTCGTCCGGCCCGCGTTCGAACGCAGCTTTTTCTTCCTCCAGCCGCGCGACTTCAGCAGCGGCGTCTTCGACCTCGCGCAAGTAATCAGGCAACATGCGGCGCACGAGTTTGTGCTCCCGAATGGCGTCGCGATCTTCTTTCTTGCTCTCGGCGTCCTCGATGATGTCGCGGATGGTGTCAATCCAGCCGTCCACCAGTTCGTCGAAGCCGCGAGCGGAGATGGTTTTGAATTCGTCGCTCTGTTCCTCCCACCAAGTGACCAAAGCGCCCGCCCGCTGGAAACGGTCGAGCAAGTTTGCAGGCTGGAGCGCGGCGTCGAAGGATTTCAGGAATTCGGCGCGGATGATCATCGAGTCGCGCGTGCTCGGCAGTTTGGCGAGCCGGGGCACAGCTTCCTTCCACCATGCACCAAGCGCGTCGAGGAGCGCCTGTTCCTTGGCCTTCACGCCGGGATCGGCTTCGATGGCGGCGCGGAGGTCCGGGCGAGTCTTCACCGCCGCCGCAAAGTCGAGATAGGTTTCGTCGCGCTTCGCGAACAGATGTGAGGGATCGAAACCGTGCTCGGCGAACAGCGGCGCAAGGTCATCCACTTCGGCTTTCGGCACGCCTCCGTGCAAATGTGCGCGCACGTCGTGGGGTTCTGGCGGCGGCGAGTTGTCGGCATATCGGCGGATATTCAGCGAGTAGTCGTTGGCCAGAGACTTGATCACGTCCAGCGGCACGACGGCAGAGTAGCCAGGAATCGCTTCGAACTTGTCGAACGTGGCGACGACTTTTTCGATGTGTTCGGCGCGGAGGTAATTTTGCGCGCGACCTGGCTCAAACTCGCGGTCGGCGTTGATAAACAGAATTTTTCCAACGCGCTCCGGCGGTTTCTCCTCCTTCGGACGCGCGACGACGACGCAAGCCGGGATTCCTGTGTTGTAAAAGAGTTGTGGCGGCAGGCTGACGATGGCTTCGATGTGGTCGTTGTCTATGAGCTTGCGGCGGATCTTGCCTTCCTCGCCACCGCGAAACAGAACGCCGTGCGGCATGACGGTGGCCATAGTGCCGCCGTGAGTGAGTGAGAACAGCATGTGCTGAAAAAACATGAGGTCAGCGCGCTTGCCCGTCTCCTTGCAAAAGCCGTAATGGAAGCGCTCCGGGAATTGCATTCCGTCGCGCTCGTAGTTCATGGAGAAAGGCGGATTGGCGAGGATGCGATCGAAGTAGATCCGCTGACCTTTGTTGTCGAGATGCGCCGGGTGGGTGAGCACGTCGGCGTTTTCGAGGAATGCCTTCTTCTCGATTCCGTGGAGGATCATGTTCATCTTGCCCATGACCCACGCGCTGCCGCCGGTGTCCTGCCCGTAGAGCGAGAGGTTTTCCAGATCGCCGCCGTGTTCCTCAACGTATTTGCGCGAATAGATGAGCATACCGCCCGAACCGCACGCCGGATCGTAAACGCGATGTCCGGGCTGGGGTTTGACGAGCCGGACCATGAGGCGCACGACCTCGCGCGGGGTGTAGAACTCGCCGCCCTTCTTGCCGGCGGAATCCGCGAACATTTTGATGAGGAATTCGTAGGCTGAACCGAGCAGATCCTCGTGCTCGAAGTCCTCGTTGCGCAGGCGGTATTTGTTGAAATGCGTGATGAGCTTGCGAAGCTTGATGTCGGGCAGCGGCGACTTGCCGACCTTTTTACAGAAATCAATGTGCTGGAGTACGCCGTCGAGCATGGAGAGATTGGCCTCCTCCAATTGATCTTTTGCGATGTTTAAGCCATCGCCGACGTTCACATGGACTTCGTTCAACAGGTAGCTCCAGCGCGAAAGCTTCGGGACGAAGAAGCCAGAGTAGTTTTTGGGATTCTCGGCTTCCTCGTCTGCGTCCTTCTCAGCTTTCTCACGCAAATCGCCGAACTGCAGCGCCGCTTCAGTTTTCCTTTTGTTTGAACCGTTCGCGCTCGGCCTCAAACACGTCGGAGCAACGCTTCAGAAAGAGCATCCCAAAGATGAAGTCCTTGAACTCGGACGCATCCATTTTGCCACGCAGAATGTCCGCAGCGGCGTAAAGGTGGCGTTCGAGTTTGGGGAGGGTTAGCCAGGCCATGATGGTGATAGTTACTCGGCTTCTTCGAGCGGCTCGGGAACGCAAACGCGTTCGAGGAGTGGAAGCGGTTTACATTTGGAGTCGAATTGCTCGTGGTGCTGGAGGATGAGTGTGGCGAGTTCATCGCCGGCAATGAGACGGAGATTGCCCTTGGCGCGAGCGAATTGGATGGCTTGATTTGTGTAAGTTCCCAGCGTGACGACGATGCCATGTTCCTGGCGCTCTGGCTCAACCTTGCCTGGAAGCTGAGAAACGACAGGCTCGCCGACGACCGGCTGCCAGCCGAGGGCGATTGCATTGCTTTTCAGAAAAAGTCGATCGGCGTCGCCGGTCTTGCCGGCGTGGATGCCCCACCGTGTTGAATTCCTTGCCATGCGCGAGTTCTAAAGTTGGGTCGTGATTCTCGTTGAAATGCAGGAAGCCAACCAGAGCAAAATGGAAGCGTACCACGGGCGATCCCATCCGAATTCAACTCAACGCACATCCGCCCCACACCGGAGCTTTTCCCTCTGACGGAGGTATTGCAGAAGCAGCCTGGCGTCCAAGTGAGCGGCTGCGCGCAAGGCAACCCTCTCTGGTTTGGGAGAGGACAAGGTGAGGCCAGAGAAGTTCACCGCTCCGCTTGTAATTTTCACACTCCCTCACCACGCCAGCCGTGAGGAATTTCAGCGGCTAATCGCGGCGGATCCGTCGCTGTTGGCGAACAGAACGCTCATTTATTGTTCCAAGACCAACAGCGCGTCTTCCCAATCGTCCGGGGTTGAAAATGATTTTATGCCCGAATTCGACAACCGGCCGATTAGATTCGACTTGCCAGTTCGAGGGTCAATCCATCGAGCGTTGACGGGACTGGCTCCGGTGATTTTGTTCATGTCGATCGAGAACGATGCTTTGCCGCCGAGGTACGCCATCACCCACCAGCCGTCCTTGTGCCGTGCCGCAAGGTTGAGGATCTGGCTATCGGTCTTGCCCCCACTGGCGAAAACAGTTTGGTCCGGAACCAAATACCACCACTCTTTTCGGCCGAGAAAAATTTTCTTCAAAATGCCGAGTTGGATCGCGCCTGGTGCGTCCAGCGCTTGCTTCCAGGATGGCAGCATGCGCCAGGAATCGTTGTGTCCGTAAGCGTGGTGCGCGCCGGCCAAATATGAGTAGTACGCCTGCCGGCGGATCCATAACGGGGTGACTTGAAACCCATATTCCGAGCCGCTTTCGTAGGCCCCTTCTCCCATCACGACCGGCTTCACCGGTTTGAGTCCGTATTCCTCCGTCACCATCGGGTAAATCCGCTCGACCCATTTCCACGTCTGCAGCACGGTGAAATCCAGCCACGGTTCATCGTGCAGAAATCCGGCGGGATGCGGCGCAGGATCCGGTTCGGAGGTGACCAGGTGATGGCCGTTGTCTCCTTCGCGCAGACCCGCTGCCAATTCCCGCATGACTGGGGTAAATTCCGGCTTCGCCTCGGGCGTCATCGACCAGACAATCGTGGCGACGTCTTTATAGCGGTGGGCGATCCACTTTCCCCATGCACGGGCCTGTTCGCGAGTGATGATGTTGCGCCACCGCTGATGGAAGATCGTCATCGAAATGACTAGATTATTATCGCGGGCGGCTTGGACGATGTCATCAACATGCTTGAAGTAGGCCTCGTTCGGGGTGAGTGGATCAGTAGTGATCCACGGCTTGTCGCCATGAACATTCGCTTCGATACCGTCGCCCACGCCCAGGAGCATGACTTGCGCGAACGTAAATCCATTTGCTTTGGTTTTCTCAATAATCAGCCGGGCTTCAGCTGGTGTGTAATCCCGGCAAAGCTGCCATTGCGTCGTGCCCAGCCAGAAAACGGGCTCGTTCCTTTGATCGACAAAATATCTTCGGTTCTCGCTCAGATTGAGTGGATACACTGGTTCGCCAGCCCGCGGGTCAACCATCGAGCGAAACATCGACACGACCCATATAAGAATCACCGCCCGCAATTGAACCCTCGCCCGCCTGGGAGAGGGCAAGGCGAGGGCAGAGCAGATCGCGGATCCAATCGCAATTTTCATAGACGTTCTCCAGGTCCGCCGGCACGAGTTTCGGCAGCCAATCGCTGGCGTTCGGCGGCCTTGGCAAACGGAAAATAAACGACCATTGCGATGACAATCGAAGCGGCGCCCCACACCGCCGCTTTCCAATCGCCGCCGGAGACAAGGTAATGCCCGATGATGGGGGGCGTGGTCCATGGAATATTCACGAGCGGTTTGTGAATCACGTTCCAATGCATGAGCAGGTATGTGCCCGCCGTCAGGATCAGCGCGTTCAAAATATACGGGATCATGAAGACCGGATTGAGCACGATCGGGAACCCGAAGAAGATCGGTTCATTAATCTGAAAGATCTGGGTTGGCAGCGAGATGCGGCTGACCTTGCGAAAGCCTGCCTCTTTCGAGTTCAGCATGATCAAAGCGAGCGCGATGGTGGCTCCAGTCCCGCCCACGTTGACGAACGTAGTGAAGAAACCGTAAGCGGTCACGTACGGCAGCGGCTGGCCATGCGCGGTGGCTTCCACATTGGCGGTTAAGAATTGAAGGAAAATCGGCGCGACGATGGCGTCCATGGCGTTGTCGCCATTAATTCCAACCGACCAGAGGAGCGTGACGAGAAAGGCATAAACGAGAATCCCAGGCAGCGTGTTCAATGCGAACACGACAGGCTGGAAAGTGGTTTGAATGATGTGATCAATATCGACCCCCAAAACAAACCGGATCGTCCAGAACACGGCGACCAGAAAGAACAACGGCGTGAGCGAGAGAAAAGATTCGTAAACCACCGGCGGCACATTTTCCGGCAGCTTGATGACGACATTTTTGTCGGTGAAAAATTTCTGAACCCGGACGCAAACCAGCGCGATGATGATGGCGGTGAAAAGGCCTTTCGAGCCGAGGCCGTCCATGGAGAATGTCTGGTCCTTCAGCTGGAGTTGGAGCATCAGAAAAACCAGGGTCGCGATGGAAGCGCTGACGATTGCTTCCTGTTTGAGCTGCTTGCCCAGGTCATAGCCAATCGCAAAGCAGACAAAAACGGAAAGCAGCCCGAACGTCGCGGTCACTGGGACTTGCAGGAGCGGCAAGTAAGGCGCAACGATTTTGTCCCAGCCTGTCACCGGGAGGTACGAGACGATGATGAAGAGGCCCCCGATGATGGTGAGCGGGACGACCGAAACCATGCCCGCGCGGATGGCGGACATGTAAGTATTCTCGCTCAGCGCGGTCAGCGCCGGCACGAGACGGTTGTTTAGAAACCCAGTCGCTTGCGCCACGTTGGGGAAGAGTCAACCACTCGCGGCAGGCTCGCGGCAAGCGGCAATGATTAAAATACGGCGAACCTGCGCCGGTCACTGGATCGATTTCAGAGCGTCCGCCGCTTTCTTTCGGGTTGAGTCGTTCTTGGATTTATCGAGGACCGTTTGGAGCGCTTTCCGGCAAGTCTCTTTGCTCGCGTTCTCCAGGGTTTTTGCGGTCGCCACGGTGACGAGGCCCAAGCAGGCTTCCTCCGTCACCGTCGCGTCGTTCGCCAGGGCCGTCAGCGCTGCCAGTGTTCGTTCCGTTGGAATGCCGCTGAGCGTTGCGATAGCGAGCCGCTTTTCCTGCGGACGCTGCAAGCGAGGAAGCAACTCGTCCACTGCGCTGAGCTTCTCCGCGTTGCTAAGCTTTTTGTTTTCCTGGAGATAAAGGAAGTAACCCCGCACGCCTTGCATCTGGTGGGAGACTTTTTTCCCGGACTTGGCCAAGGCGAGCAGAGGCGCCGCGACACCGGCGTCCTGCGGCCAATTATTCGGCCAGGTAGCCAGCGTGCTGACGGCTTCGTCCTGCACGGCGGGATCAGAATCATCAATGGCTGCTTTCACTGCTGCCAACGCATCGGACCCGCCCATAGCGCCCAGAGCGTGCAGAGCGATCTTGCGGAGATCCGCATCAGCATTCTTGGCGAGCGGCAAGACGTGCGGTCCACAGTTCGCGCCGCGCCGTCCGCAAATCGCCGTTAAGGCTTGTTCAATCGCCTCACGATCCTCGGAGTTTTTCGTCTTTAGAAGCAGACCGACGAGATCGCCTGTTTGCTGTTCAGAACCGAGAGTGCTGAGGGTGGCCAAAGCAGCCCGGCGGACATCCCGATTCTCGTCACTCGTGCTTGGCACAATGGCGGGCACGGCCGCCTCCATTCGCCGCAGGGCAGCCAGTTCAATGATGGCCTGGCGCATCTTGCCTGATGATTGTGGCAAGCGGCTCAAAAGCGCGGCATCGACCCGCTGGCCTTCCATGCGCGTGAGCGTGGCCTTGGCGGTTCGCGCGATGGGCTCATCATCTTCAGAAGCGGCATCGAGCAAAATGGGCACCGTGGCGGGATCACTGAAACGATCGAGCAATCCCAAAGTCGCGATTCGTGTCGGTTTCGAACTCTGCCGGGCGACTTGCAATAATTTAGGAAGAACGGAAGCATCGCCGCGATCGGCCAAGGCCAAAAGCAACATCGGCTGCCGGTCCGGAGTCGTGCGATCCAATTCCGCTCCGAGCGCCTCGGTGGTGGCGACGCCGGGCAGTTCGCGAGCCGTGCGCAACGCCAGCTGAAACTCCGCTTTGTCGGCGGAGCGCAATTCTTCGAGCAGGAGTGGAATGCCGGTAGATTGGCGAGCCAGGATGGCGCCTCGAGTCGCTTCGAGCCGCCGTTGTTTGGGCGCGTCCGCCGCGCGAACGGCATCATACAGCTGCGTTGCCTCGGCAAATTTGCCTTCCGCCAGGAAATGTTCTGCACAAAGAACGCCGCCTTCCGCCGCAGCGGCTACGATTTCCTTGCGCGAATTCACGAGGGCTTCCCGAAGGATCTTAGCCGGCTCAGTTCCGCCAATTTTGCCCAGCGTCACAGCGGCCGCTGCGACCACGCCCGCGTCGGCATCCGTTAATTTCCCGGCAAGAGCGTCGACCGCTTTTGAATCCCGCCGGACGCCGATGGAATTTATCGCGCCGATGAGCAGCTTGCCTTGCAACTTCGGGAGGGCGCCGCGCAACGCTTCATCCGCTTCGGGACCTGGAATGGCTTCCAGGGCGATGCGCGCCCAGGAAGCGAGGTCTTTGTCCAAGAGCAGAGGCGCCAGCGAAGGCGCCGCAGCTTTGTCACCGTAAATGGCGAGTTGTTTGCAGGCGATCGCTTTCTCCTGCGGCGGCGCGGCCGATTGCAAGATGGCAATGAGTTTCCGCTGTTTATCTGCCGAGGCTTCATGATCTGCGGCCGAGACGGTTTGGATCGTCGCGAGAATCGAGACGGCGAAGCCGAGGAGGAAGCGTCGGGTAAAAGGTTTGAACGAGTTCATAAATGGATTTGGGAGTTCTCTAATTTCAAAGACGCGGGCTAGATTCTCCAAGGTTCGCGGAGCGCTTCCGAGCGGAGACGGTTGGCTTCTTCGTCCCCAATGAATTCGTTTTTCTTTGGATCGTAAATGACCTTCCGACCGAGAAAGAGCGCGATGTTGGCAGCGTGACACGCGATGTGGGATTGGCAAGCAACGTCTGCATTGGCGCGGGTCAGGCCGCGCGATTTCACGCAATCGAGAAAATTGCGCACGTGGAAATCGGCCGGGTATCCAGCGATCTTGGCGCCGCGGCCGGCGAGCAATGCATTTGAGCTCGCCACCATCTCGGCGTTGTCGCCGGTCTCGACCCAGCCTGTTTCGCCCTCGAAGCGCACTGGGCAAGACCCGACATTCAGCCACCCCTCGTTCCGCAGGATCAATTTGACACCGTTGGCGTAGCGGGCATGCAACTGGCCCTGCTTCGGTTCGTACTCGACCGGCGCGGTGTCATCGGCGTTGTTGGCCCATTGGCAAAGGTCCACGCAATGCGAGCCCCATTCGAGGCAGCCGCCTCCAACCATGCCGCCGCCTTTTTCGAAATTGAAGCCGTCAAGCAGTCGTTTGTTGAAGGGCCGCCACGCCGCGGGTCCGAGATAAAGATCCCAATCCACCTCCTCCTTGGGCGGCTCAGGTTGCGCCGGGAACCAGCCGCTCGTTTCGGTGGCGAGGCCGGCTGGATGGGCGTGGAGCGTGTGGAGCTTCCCGAGTTTTCCAAAACGAGCGAGGTCGATTGCAAACATGAAATTCGGCAGGCTTCGCCGCTGAGTGCCCGCCTGGAAAACCCGGCCAGTGCGCCGGAACACATCGCGCAAGCCCAGGCTCTGCGCAATGTTTTTGGTGCACGGTTTCTCGCAATAGACATCCTTGCCAGCCTTGGCGGCCATCGTCGCGGCAGTGGCGTGCCAATTCGGGCCGGTGGCAATGAGGACCGCGTCGACATCGCTGCGCGCAAGAAGTTCGCGCAGATCATGGATCATGGCGCAATCGCGGTTGCCGTAATGGTCGTCGGCCATCTTTTTGACCGACGCGCGGCGCTGAGGCCGCACATCGCAGACGGCGACGAACTGCACATCCGGTTCGTGGAGGAAACAACTGAGCACATAGCGTCCTCGGGAACCGATGCCAATCCCGCCGAGAACAATTCGTTCGCTCGGGGACACTCCGCCATCGCGGCCTAGAACTGCGCCGCGCACGATCATCGGACCTGCGGCGAGCGCAGCGCCGGCGTGCAAAGCTGATTTCAAGAAGTGTCGGCGATTAAACAGAGCAGTTGGAGCAGTCAACTTTGCTTCGAGCGAGTTGCTCGGGGGGTTAATCCTGTTTTTTTTCATAATCAATTATGGAGAGGTTGCATGTTTTTCGATCACGCATTGTTCAGGAATAAATAGACGGTCATGGCGCGGGCTGACCGTAAACCTCAATCTCTTGATAGCGGTTAACCGCGGTTAAGTTGCTTCCGTTGGTATAGAACCGGAGGTACCGCGCCTTCACGCCGTTGGCCACAATGAGCTTGCCCTGATTCGTTTCGAAGTATTGCCGGTCCGTGCCAATTCCAAGGCCAGCGGCGTTCTCGGTGTCATTGTTGAACAAGGTCGTGACGTTCCCAACGAAATCGGGATCGTCCGCAGCTTGCACAATCACGCTGCGAAAGACCTGAAGCAGCCGGTGATCATGCCAAACGACGACAGCGTAGATCTCACAGACTTCGCCGAGATCGATCTGGACCCACTGCACACCCTTCCGCATTTCAACGACCTGATCGTCGAACGCTTCCTTATTGCCATTGGTGATCTGAGAGAGCTCTCCCCAAAAAGGGCTTTTGTCGCTGGCAATGATCTTTTTGTTCAGAGCAAGGTTTCTGGCGCCCTTCGGCGCCATGAAAGCCGGCCGCGGCTTCTCCGGGATCGGCTCGACATTAGATCCCTTGGGCAAATCGTCCGGCGTTCCTTTCAGCGTTGGCAAAGGTAATTTCAAAGGCAACGGAGCGAGCTCAGCGGCGGCGGAATCGAGCGAAATGGCCGCGGCGAGGGCCATAGCCAGAAACATCTCCGCAAAACGCGGCGGTGGTCCGAAACCCGGGCGCAGTTTGCTTTTCATTTTCAAAGGGTGGCGTTCGGCAATTTCAGGCGGGTCTGTGGGATAAGACATGACTCAACGCAATGATTTCGATTTCTCTCCCGTTTATCAATGAGCGAACATCTCTCGATCCTCCGTCTATGAAACCAATCTTTGCACGCGTTCCGGCCACTGCGGCGATTCTCCTGCTGGCTCAATGGGCCAGCACGATCGGTCAGGTCCCACCTGACACGGAGCGGCAGAAAATCGAAGCGGCCGTGCCGGCCGAACCGCTGGCCGCTCCCCGCAAGCCGCGCAAGCTTCTGATCTTTGACCTTAACGTGGGCTATCCTGGGCATCGTTCGATCCAAACCGCAAACCTGGCTTTCACGCTCATGGGGCAAAAGACCGGCGCATTCGAAAGCACGATCAGCCGCGACCCGAAGGTGTTTGAACGTGAGAGCCTGCGGCAGTTCGACGCAGTTTTTTTCAATAACACAGTGGGCGATTGTTTCACGAATGCGGATTTGCGGCAGAACCTGGTTGAGTTTGTCTATGCCGGCGGCGGGCTCATGGGTGTCCACGGAACAACGGTCGGCTTCACGAAATGGCCGGGAGCGACCGAGGATTGGCCGGAGTTCGGCTTGATGATCGGCGCGCGCGGCGCGAACCACCGCGCAAGCGATGAACATGTGTTCATCAAACTCGATGAGCCCTCTCACCCGATAAATGGCGTGTTCGGCGGACAAGGATTCGATTATCGCGATGAATTTTTCCGCGTCCAGGATCCTTACTCGCGTCATCGAGTGCGCGTGCTCATGAGCCTCGACACGCAGAAGACCGATCTGAAACAGGGGCCGGGCTACGGCAGGCTGGAGCGGGCGGACAATGATTTCGCGCTGGCCTGGGTGCGGAATTATGGCCGTGGCCGGACGTTCTACTGCACCATTGCCCACAATCCGTATGTGTTTTGGGACGCGAAGATGCTCCGGTTTTATTTGGCCGCGGCGCAATTTGTTCTCGGCGACCTAGCGGCGCCCACGATCCCCAGCGCGAAGCTCACGCCGGCGCTCCGCGCGGAAGAGCAGCTGGGCTGGCGGTTAGGAATCGAAGCTTACACTTTCCACAAGTTCACCCTGTTCGAGACGATCGAAAAGACGGCGCAGCTTGGGTTGCCTTTCGCTGGAGGTTTGAGTTTCCAGAAAGTCAGCCGAGAAATCCCGAAGAACTTCGAACCGGGCCTGAGCGACGATGAGTTGCGCCAAATCCGATTGAAACTGGACGCGTCGGGCGTCCGTTTGCTGACTTATTTTATTCAGGACATTCCCGGCGATGAAGCGGGCTGCCGGAAGGTTTTTGAATTTGGGCGCAAGATTGGAATCGAAACCTTCATGTCAGAACCAAAACTCGAGGCGCTCGATATGATCGAGAAATTCTGCGACGCGTATGACATTAAAGTGGGACTGCACAACCACGACCAGAAAGCCTCGCCGGTTTATTGGAATCCCGAGGGGATCATGAAAGCGTGCCGAGGCCGGAGCAAACGTCTCGGCGCTTGCGCGGATCTTGGTTATTGGCTGCGCTCTGGAATTGATCCAATTCAAGCGGTGAATTTGCTGAAGGACCGCCTCATCACCGTCCAAATGCATGACTTGAATGAGCTGATGGCATCGGGACACGATGTGCCATGGGGCACTGGCGTTGGGAGGACAGAACAGATTGTTCGGGAGATTCACCGACTCGGTCTCAAACCGACCATGTGGGGCTTGGAGTATTCCTATAATTGGCTCGAGTCGCTGCCGGAGATAACCCAATCGATCAAGTTCTTTAACAACCTCTCGCTGGAAATTCAGACAGGAGCAAGGCCATGAATCAACCGAGGACAAAACCGGACGGCCGCAAGTCAAATCGCGGAATGGGGCGGCGCAATTTTTTGGCGACGATCATTGCAAGCGCGAGCGCGCCTTGGTTCATTCCGCCGTCCGCCCGCGGAGCGGACGGGTCGCCGCCGCCGAGTGAGCGAATCACCGTTGGCCTGATTGGCCGCGGCATGATGGGGAGTGGTCATTTGCGGGCGCTGCTCGGACGGAAGGACGCTCAAGTTCTTGCCGTTTGCGATGTCGACCGCAGCCGTTGCGAGGAAGGCCGCCGCTTGGCCGAAGAAACCTACGCGGCGGAGCGCGCCAGCGGAAATTACCGCGGCTGCGCGGCCTACAATGATTATCGCGAGTTGCTCGCTCGGCCGGACATCGATGCCGTCGTCATCGCGACGCCGGATCACTGGCACGCGCTGGCGAGTTGTGATGCGGCAGCAGTTAAAGATGTTTATTGTGAGAAACCGATTTCGCTCACAATCCAGGAAGGCCGCAAAATCGTCGAAGCTGTTCGCCGCAATGGCCGGGTCTTTCAAACCGGCACGCAATATCGCTCGATCCCGACGATTCGGCAGGTCTGTGAATTTGTTCGGCGTGGCGGCCTGGGCCGGGTGAAGCAGGTGTTTACGCTGTGGGGGAAAACAGGCGTGCCGAAGCTTGGTCCATCGTACGTCCCGCTCGATCCGATTCTCGCGGCGGAACCTGTCCCAGCAGGCTTGGATTGGGATTTGTGGGTCGGGCCAGCGACGTGGCGTCCTTACAATTCGGCTTACCATCGCAACCCGCCGCCCGGCGTGGTGCCGTGGGTGTTCTGCGACGCATTTGGAGCCGGCGCGGTGACCGGGTACCAGTCGCACGCGGCCGACGTGATCCAGTATGCTTTAGGCGTGGAAACGAGCGGACCAGTCGAAGTCTTTCACCCGAGCGGCGGCGAATTCCCCACGCTAACGTTCCGTTATGCGGATGGAACGCTGTTGCACCATGTCGATCATTGGGGCCAAGTGAAAGATTTGTATCATGCCGTGCCGGCGAACGCGCGGCTGGCCGGAAACTTCGGCGGGATCTTTGTCGGCGAGCGCGGTTGGGTCACTTCCATGTCCACCGGCGGGCTGATCGAGGCGCAGCCCGAGACTCTCTTTCAGGAAATGCGGCTTGCGACTCGGGAAGTGAACATCGGCGCGAACAATCATCACGCGAACTGGTTTGAGTGCCTGCGCACACGCACGCACCCGAGCGCGCACGAAGAAATCGGCCATCGCTCCGCGTCGCTTGGGCACCTCGCAACGATCAGCTACTCGCTCGGGCGTTCCTTGAAGTGGGATCCTTCAGCGGAAAAATTCGAGGGCAATGAAGAAGCCAACCGGCTGCTGGCGCGCGCCATGCGCGAACCGTGGCGTCTGTGAATTGGAACGCGCGGCGGCGTTCAAGGTGGTGGGTTGTTCGGCGCCGGCAGGAAGTGTCCGAATTTCGAGATCGCGGAGCGCGACTGTGTCCGAAGGACCAGTCGCAGCGCTGCGGCTGGTCTGTGACGCGCTCTGACGATTGAGTCGCAGCCACCTTGTCAGCACCGCGCCGCTCCACCGGAGCGCGACTGTGCTGAAAGCCAGTCGCAGCAGCGTCGCAAGCCAGGCGGCGTCTGGGATTTTGAGCGCAATCCCATTCAGGCATTGCTGCGGCTGGTCTACGACACCGCCGCGCTCCTGCCAAATTAGGACACTACCCGCCGGCTGGACTTAGGGTCTGCTTCCGATCAGCCCCCGATGCAGCTCATCGTGCGCGTCGGTTGGACGAACTCGGCCTCGCCAATGTGGTGACGGGCCTCTTTGTGCAAAACAATCTCCGCCAAACGATCGGTGATTTGGTCATCGGACGCGCCGTTCCGAAGCAACTCTTTCAAGTCGTGCTCGTGCAAGCTGAACAGGCAAGTGCGGATTTTGCCGTCGGCAGTCAATCGAATCCGGTTGCAGTGGCCGCAAAACGGCTCGCTAACCGGCGCGATGATTCCAATTTCCCCGCGGCCATCCGCGAAGGTCCAGCGGCGCGCCGTCTCCGACGGATTGGCGGTCTTGACCGGTTTCAGCTCAAACCGGCTTTGCAACCTGGCCAGAATTTCCCGGCCGGGGACAACTAGTTCTTTAAGCCATGACCGGCCTGAATCGAGCGGCATGAATTCGATAAACCGGAAGCTCAAATTCTTCTCGCGCGCGAACTCTGCCAGCGCTTCGACCTCATGATCGTTCAACCCGCGAATCACCACCGCGTTGACTTTGACCGGCTCTAATCCGAGCTCTTGCGCCACGCGAATCCCCTCGATGAGTTCGAGCAAGCCATCGCGCCCGGTGATTTTTTTGAAATTCTCGCGGTCGAGCGAGTCGAGGCTAAAGCTGATGCGGTGAAGCCCAGCGGCTTTGAGCGCTTGGGCTTTTTGGGCAAACAAAAATCCGTTCGTCGTCATGGCCAGGTCGCGGATTCCAGGAATTCGAGCGACGCGTTCGACGAGGGATTCGATGTTTTTTCGGAGCAGCGGTTCGCCCCCGGTCAGCCGGATTTTTTCAATCCCGAGGCTGACGGAGATTCGGACCAGCCGTTCGATTTCTTCGAAGGTGAGCAATTCGGCCCGCGGCTTCCAAGGGGGCAAGGGGATGGGCTGCGGGCGCGGGTTGTGAGTGGCGTCGAACTTCGAGCGATAAAACTGAGCGGCCTCCTCGGTTTCGGGCAAACAGTACAAACAGCGGAAATTGCAACGGTCCGTCAAGCTCACGCGCAGATCGCGCATGACCCGGCCGTAGGAATCCGACAGGAACCGTGAACCCATCCGTTATTTTGCCGGCCGATTTGTTCCTGAGGCGGAGCTTGGGGAATTGGTCATGCCCGAGCGGACGCTGGCGGCGCCATCCTGGCGGAGCTCAACATCCAGGCTGTAAGTGGTGGGCGCAGGCGGCGGCGGGGAGGGACGCAAAGCCGCCATCATGCGCTCGCCGCCTTTCATGTCGGTGCCAAGAATGCCGCGGCGGATCCAATCGATCCGTTTGGCGATGGAAAGTTCGTCACGCAATTTCCGGACCTGTTCACGAAGCACAGCGAGGTCGTTGAACTGCCGTTCCAGTTCGGCTTTCTCCGCCTGCAAACGTTTCAATTCGCCTAACAGAAATGCGCGGTCGCCTTCGGAACTGGCCAGCTTTTTCTCGGTATCGGAAATTTTCCCTTCGAGCCCGGTGATGGAGCTGTTCAGGTCGGTCATTTTCTTCGTGAGATCTTCGCGCTGATTCTCGAGCTCGGCGATTTTGGCGTCGCGTTTGGCGACTTCGGCCTGGGCAGCTTTGGCGGCCGCTTTGGATTCGGCTTCGACTTTAGCGAGATTGACCGTCAGGCTCGTCACATCGTTCGAGTAATTGAAGAGCTTTTCGAGCCCGGTTTGGAGGGTAGATTGTAGAAATTGATTTGTTTGGCGTTCGAGATCAAGTTCAGTGGTCGCGTGGGTCCATTCGTTCGAAAGCCGGCTGATCGTGGCACTGCTCTCTTCACGGTCGCGCACGGCCGACTGATGCCGTACGAGCCATCCTGTTCCCAGCCCCAAACAGGCCAGCACCAGGATGATCACTATCGGTTTACTTTTCATAATGTTTGACACGATGCGCATTGGCTTTCCCTTTGGCAAGCCCGGAGATGTTCATCTTGCTTTATGGACGTTCTCTCCTACATTCTATTCATGGATTTGCCTTGCGAGACCCCTGTGATGACGCTTCCAAACGTCCTTTTTCCGCAAGCAATGCTTCCTTTATACATCTTCGAGCCGCGTTACCGTCAAATGCTCCGCGACGCGCTCAACACGCACCGGATGTTCTCGATTGCCATGCAAAAACCGGGGCGGACCCGCGAGACGCCATCGCAAGTGGCGGGCCTCGGTTTGATTCGGGTTTCGGTGGCGAATAAAGACGGCACGTCGCACCTCATTCTGCAAGGTCTCGCGCGCGTGGAACTGGCTGAAGCGGTCCAATACAAGCCCTATCGCGTTCACCGGATTCGGCCGATTAAAACGGTCGGCGCGGATAGCATCGCTGTGGACGCGCTCACTGCGAAGGTTTTGGAATTGGTGGGCGAACGTCTCGAACAAGGATTCGAGTTTCCGATTCACGTGCTGAAACAATTTGGCCAATTGATCGATTCCGATGTCGCTGAGATGGGAGTTTCTTCGTTAAAGGAGCTCATCAAATATCTCGTGAGCATCAAAAATCCGGAATATTTGGCTGACCTGGTCGCCTGCACGCTGATCGAAGACGCGATGGAGCGGCAAACAATTCTCGAGAAGATGGATCTGGCCGAGCGGCTGAAGTTTCTCGTCCATTGTTTGATGACTGAGAATCAAAAGCCCCGCAAAAACGAACAATCATGAGCACTTCTCCTGCGCCTGAAGATGCGTCGGAAAATCTCAGCCGCGAAGAGATCATGGCGGCGCTTTTCGCCAACATGGTGATCCAACAGGGAAACATGGCGCTGACTTTCCTCGGCAAATTGCCCCATCCAGAGAGTGGCGAGGTCATTAAAGATCCGGAGACAGCAAAATTCTTCATCGACCAGCTCGAAATGATCGAGTTCAAAACCAAGGGCAATCTGGACAAACGCGAGGAAGGGCTCCTCAAACAGACTTTGATGACTCTCCGCATGGCGTTTGTTGAGGCAGTCGAGAGCGGCAGTTCCTCTGAAGCAAAACCTCCTGCCCAAGCCGAAGCCAAAGAGTCTTCGTCGATCGCCGGCCCAACGGCTCCCGCGCCAGGCCACGACGATGAGTCGCGGAAGAAATTCACGAAAAAGTACTAGTGAGGCGCGCCTCAGGCCAGGCGAGTCCCCAAAAAATCGTCCCCTCTGATTCTAAACGGCGTTGTCCGCCCGCGGCTCGCTCACAGATTCCTCGCGGCGGAATGCTCCGAAATCTGTGAGAGTGAAAAGTTGACTCAAATGCAATGACTTTTGAGGTTCAAGGGATCTAGCAGGCATCAATATTAGTTGAGAGGAGAAGATTATGTTGCACCGGAAATTCACACTGACAGTTATCGCGCTCGCGACTTTTCAACTCCTGGGATTTACCAGGCTGGCCAAGGCGGATTATGGAGTGGAATCCCGCCTTCCGCTCTCAGATCCGCAGAAGGCCAAAATAGACAACCGCCCAGTCGGCACATGGCGGGCAACACTCGATGGCAAGCAGTATTATTTGCACGCGGGAACGGGCAATATTGTCGGGAAATCCGATTGGATGGAGCTGGTCCTCGTCCATCCGGGCGAAAAGCCTGCCTTCTATTTGCATCACAAAATCGGTTTTATCAGCGTCATTGGTGAGCAGAGTTATTTCAATGTGGCAAACCTGTCCGTGCTGCCAACGCAATTGCGCGGCTCCAAGCCCGAGGAACTCGCGGCCGCCGTCGAAAGATACGACATCCTCAAGTACCAAGTGAATGGAGATACCCTGAACGTCTGGGCTGCAGACCAGAAATTCGTCAAAGCCGCCATCGAAGCGGGCAAGATCAAGGGCAATGGCGCCACCATTGAAGACAGCACGGAAAACCTGATTCGTTTTATCGAATCATCGCCGCCCGCTCTCTGGGGCAACCAATTCACTTACACTCGAGTGAAGTAAGCAGACCAATGGGGGGTCGCGCTTGGGCACGGCACTGAGCGGTTTGCCCGGCGGTTGCTCGCCCCAAATCTTTTTCGCGCGCTCGGGGAAATCAGGCCGCGGCGTTTCTGGAGGCGGCACAACTTTGGCGACGACCTTGTCCTGCTGAGTGAGTCGCGATGGAAAAAAACTGGACGGGTTTGTGCGGATGGCGAGCACGGATGATTTCAAAGAGAACGCCGTCGGAAATCGGACCGAGTGCCCACAAGGCATCGGCTACCGCAATCAATTGATTATTGCCCTGTCGAACAAGATCCCGGTCCACGCTCATCAAGAGGGAGCCCGAACCATCACATATTGATAGGGAACTCGCGCACTCGTCCCGGGCCGGCTTTTCGGAGTCGGCCATTTTCGTTTCTGCCAGGACTTCTTCGACGGCCACGGCGAAGAGGATTTTCATGAAGACCCCGACCACAATTCCGTGGAGTCTTTACATGTCGAGCGATAGGCTGCGGCGATGAAACTTGGAATCATCAACAGCGCCTTCCAGCAGGTCGGGATCGACACCGCCACTGGGCTAGAGCATATCGCTCGGATTGGGTTCGATTGCGTCGATGTTTTCACCGAAGCCGCCACGCTCTCGAAAAGAGAAGCGGCGTTGGTCGCGCGCACCGCCGAACGGCTCGGCTTGCCGATCATTTCGTTGCCGGTGGTTGCGGTCGGGCTGATCGATTTCAATGACCCGGTCCGGGAATTCCACCTCGATCGCTGTAAAAAATTCATCGACCTCGCCAACGCCTGGGCCGCGAAAAATATCTTGCTCGTGCTCGGCGAGTACATTTGGCAGCGCGAAGTCATCCCGCCCGCCGCGCAATGGAAATGGGGGCTCGAAACGTGCCGGCGGTTGGGCGATTACGCGGAGAAGAAGAAAATCGATATCGCGCTCGAACTCGAACCGTTCCGGTTAAGTCTGCTCAATAACGTCGATGCCATGGCCGCATTCATCGATGAATGTGATCATGCGCGCATCCGGGCGAACATCGACATCAGCCATTTGGTCCTTTCCGACACCAGTCCTGCTGCTCTGGCAAAGCTCGAGGGCAAGGCCATTCATGTGCACTTGAGCGATTGCGATGGCAAAGTCCATGGCGATTTGCCGCCCGGCCGCGGCGTGGTGAAGTTCGCGCCTTACTTGCAAGCGATCAAAGAGCTCGACATCGAAGGCGCCGTTTCGATCGAGCTCGAATATTCGCCCGAGCCAGCTCGAATCGTCGAATGGGTCGATGAAGCCTACCGCGAAACGGCGAAGTTAATGGACCTGGTTGGGCTGAGGGATGAGAGGGATTGACGATTGCGCGATTGACGATTGACGATTCAATTGCGGGATTGGAGCTTCATGCTTTATGACGGCTCGTCGGTAGCCTCGCCCCACCAAATAGGTTTAGTGCATCGAGGCGGTGGAGCTGGGGCGATCATACTCGCCAGCCATGGGTGCATGCTTTTTGACGGCTCGTCGGTAGCCGCGCCCCACCAAATGGGTTTGGTGCATCGAAGCGGTGGCGGTGGAGCGAGCGTACTCGCGAGCCGCCAGGTCAGGGAAAGTTTCTCATAGAGTTCACTGCGGCTTTCGAGGAAAACCCTCCAATATCTGCAGCTCGACGCGCCGGAAGAAAATCTCCGAACCTTCGCATTGCAGAAGAATGTTTCCTTCGCGCGGCCACACCTCACGCGCGGCATTCACTGTTGTCCCATTGACGACAATCTCGATCCGATCACCGATGCAAATGCACTCAACCCGATTCCATTCGCCCGCATTTTTTTCGACATCTCGGACGCCGCGAAATCCGAATTGGTCCTTCCAACGCCTGTCTTTGTCGAACCAGTTCAGCCGGCCCCATCTCTCGAAATATTTCGATCGGCCAACTGCCTTCCAGTAAAACCATCCATCCGGATCCGATTCGTCCGCCACAGCCGCGGTGAAATGCGGCGCGAGCAACTTCCCCTCTGCGCCGCGTCCTCTAATTAAAAGCAAATCTCCCGTCGCGCCCTCGAACAAATTGCACTCGATGGCCGCACGGAACGCGCCTTGGCCATCCTCGCTGTTTCCATCCGGGCCGATGCTGTGCAAAAAAATTCCTGAGTCGCGCGCTTGGCCGATCCGATCGCCCCAGGCCGAATTTGTCTTCCCCCATTTGAATTCAACGATCAGCCGGTAATTTTCGTAAGCGCGTTCCGTCCGCAAATAACCGAGGCCATCGCCGGAAATTCGCAGCAACCCATTGGTCACGGTGAAGACGCGCCGGGGATCTGCGCGCCGGGTGTCGACCAGCCAATGTTGCCAACCGGACAGGTCCACCCCGTTGAAGAGCCGGACTGCCTTGGGGGATGGGGATGTCTCCTCCGCGAAGGCGCGGTGTTCCGGCAGCAGAATCAAAAACAAATAAAAACAAGCAGCCAGGTTCTGCCGCTTCACGGGAGTTCAATCGGCTTCAAGGACAGATTGCGGAAAGCGACCGGTCCATGGTCCCCTTGGAGCATGAGCGGACCTTTCGGCTTCTCATCATTCTCGTAGACCGCGGCGCGAGTGGGGCCGGTGACCTCGACATTTTCATGAATCACTTTGCCGTTGTGCGTCACCTTCACGAAACGCGCGTTTTGAATTTTTTTGCCGGAGCGGTCGAACCGCGGCGCGCGGAACAGAACATCAAACGTCTGCCATTCTCCCGGCGCTTTGCTCGCGTTCACCCGCGGAGCTTGGCCTTCGTATCCTTTGTCGTTGGCCCAGCGCTCGTAAATGCCGCCGCAATCCCCATACGTCACCGTTTCCTTTCCCCAACTGTCGAGAATTTGCACTTCGTACCGGCCCTGAAAGTACACGCCCGAATTCGAGTTTTTCGGCACGACGAATTCAATGTGCGCTTCGACGTCGCCGTGTTCGAATCGGCTGATCAGGTTGATGGTGCGCCCACCCGGGCCATTCACGAGAATTCCCTCGCCAGATTCGATTTGAAATTTAGCCGGGTCGTCCGCGCTCAGAGAAACTTTTCGTGCCGCGGTCCATTTGCCGGTCGGTTGACGCCATGCGGTCAAATCGCGTCCGTTGAACAATGAAACGGCAGGTTTCTCCGCGCCCGCGGCGGATAAAGCGAACATAACAGCGGTGACAAGCGTGAGAACTTTTTGAGAGTGCATGGACGGATGGTCAATTCCCCATCGACAATCGTCAATCATTCGTGTCGGGGCTTGCCGTCAATCCGCAATCCGCAATCCGCAATCGTCAATCGTCAATCGTCAGAATGGTCAGTCTAGTTCGGTGGCGGCACATTTTTCGGACTCGATTTCCGGCGGAGTCCGACCAGCAAACCGAGCACAATGGCGATGCTGCCCCAGAGCTGCCCCCAATGCAGGCTTTCGCCCACCAGCACAATCGAGAGGGCAAGCCCCGCCAACGGCTGAATGAAAATGGTCAACGCGATCAAGCTCACGTCGGCATCGCGGATCACCACATACCACAGGAGATAACCGCCGAGTGTGCAAATCCACGCGAGGTAGACGAGCAGGCACCACATGCTGCCGGGCAAGCGCGGGAGAACAGCGGCTGCGCTTGGGCCATCGACAGCGAGGTTCGCGGCGGTGGCGGAAAGAAGAGCGACGCCGATCAGCTTGGCCAGGCCGCTGCGGTTCAAGAGCGGTTTGCCCATGATGGAATACGCGGTTTCGCAAATGAACGAAGAAGCGAACAGAAGATTTGCGGTCAACCCGCGAATCGGTTGAAACCGCGGATCCCAAATTCGAGCCACCAAAAATACGCCGAGAACGCCGAGCGCAAAACCAAACCATCGTTGCGGCGGGATTTTTTCGCGCAGAAACCAACCGGCCGCAACCGACGTGATGAGCGGTTCGAGCGCGACGAGCAGCGCTGAATCACCTGCTTTCCCGCGCTGAACGCCTTCGACCTGGAGCCGCGGCCCGATCGCAAAGACCACAACGCCCATGGCCATGGCGCGCCAGAGGTCCTGGCCGCGAGGAGCGCGGCCCGGCAGCCACGGCCAAATCAGCAGTAAACCGCCCGCGGCGAGCGCGAAGCGAACTGTGACGAGTTGGCCGGAAGAAAGGAACGGCTCAAGCAGCTTGAAACAAGAGTAGGTCGCCGCCCACAGAAAATTCATCCCCACCAACGCGATGAGATGGACTGGGTTCATGCGCGATCGAAAGCGAATGCCTTTTGCCAGCGCTGCGCGCGATGAAATTTAACGATCCCAAAATGAACGTGGAAAATTTCCAGGCGGGGTTTGATCACACCTCACTTGGCCATGGGCCACTTCGCTTCTTGAAGGGCGCGGAAACCGCCGGCCAGCGAATACACATTTTTGTAGCCCATCCGCTGCGCCACGTCGGCCGTGAGCGCCGAGCGAAATCCGCCGCCGCAATACATAATGATCTCAGTCTCGCAATCGGGGAACATCTTCTCGAGATCGCGCTCGAGCACCCCTTTGCCAAGGTGGACCGCATTCGCCGCGTGGCTCTTTTCCCATTCGCTATCCTCGCGCACATCCAGCAGGACGGCTTCGGAATTGCGCTGAAGAAGCGCGCGGGCTTCTTCCACGGTCAATTCCTTCACCCACATGCGGGCTTCATTGACGACTTTCAAAAAACCTGGGGAATGCTCCATGGCGCCAGGGTAACGCTGTCACCAGAGGCACTCAAGCGGGTTTATGCCCGGCCAGGGCGGGGTGGCGCCGAGCCGTGTCCGCGGCGGCGGCGTGGCTGTGGCGCACGCGGAGTAATGTAACCGTTTCGTCCACGATGTTCTCAAGAGTGAACTTTGGGGTAACACGAACGCGGCTTTCATAATGACAACGCTTGCTTACAAGCTCCATCCCCGCCGGTACTCCGTCCGGACATACTGGTTGGCTTCCGGCAGGTTTGTCACTTTCATGTTCGCGGCGTCCCACTCGATGCGTGTGTCCACCCGCTTGGCGATGTTGCCCAGAAGGCAGGTTTCGGTGAGTGGCCCGGAGTAACTGAAATCCGAACCAGCCGGCTGGCCGGTCTTGCAGGCGTTCACCCAATCCATCTCGTGACTCCCGTTCACGCGCGGCAACGTCTTTGTCGGACGCTTGTATTCCTGGTGGAGGCTTCGCGGCAGCAGGCGCGGAGAATCGCCGTAAACGCCCGCGATGATCCTGCCTTTCGTTCCGTGGAAGAGCAGGCCACCTTCGCGCGGCCATTCCAACTCCTCATCGAAGTCCTCCGGTTGCGGCGGACGCGTGCCTTCGTACCAGACGAGCTTCAGCGGCGGCAGGTTTGCACGCGCGGGAAAACGATAGGTAACGATTGCGGAAAGCGGATGGGTTTCCGGGGTGAGGCCACAAGAAGTCGCTTCGATGCTCTTGGGCGGCCCCAGCTTCAAGGCCCAGACGGCCGCATCGAGAGTGTGCGCGCCACGGTCGCCCATCATGCCGACGCCGAAGTCCCACCAGCACCGCCACACCGTGGGATGGTAGGCCGGGTGATACGGGCGCACCGGCGCCGGCCCCAGCCAAAGGTCCCAATTCAGCGACGCGGGAACCGCGGGTGTGTCGGTGGGACGGGCGCCCCACTTGGAACTCCAGCTCGCGTGCCCCCACGGGTAATAGCTCAGACTGCACCACGCCTCGACCTCGCGGATTTCACCAATGGCCCCGTCCCAAATCCACTCGCAGATCGACCGGATGCCTTCCATGGAATGGCCCTGGATGCCCATCTGCGTGGCGACTCGCGCCTCCTTCGCCGCCCGCGCGAGCATCCGCGACTCATACACGTCATGCGTCAGCGGCTTTTGGCAATAGACGTGTTTGCCGGCCTGGATCGCCGCCATGCTGATGACGGCGTGCGTGTGGTCCGGCGTGGCAATCACCACCGCATCGATGTCTTTCTGCTTGTCCAGCATCTCGCGATAGTCGGTGTAAGTCTTCGCGTTTGGATAGCGCTTGAAGGTCCCGGCGGCAAAGGCGTGGTCCACGTCACAAAGCGCGACAATGTTCTCCGATTCCAGCGCCTTCAAGTTGGCCGCGCCCATGCCGCCCACGCCGATGCCAGCGATGTTCAATTTTTCGCTGGGTGTTTTGCGATTTGGACCGCCGAGGACGTGCCGGGGAACGATGCTGAAAGCCGCGACGGTGGCCGCCCTGCCGATGAACTTGCGCCGAGAGAGGTGGGAATCTGTCATGGGCGCATTGTGCTCTCAGTTCCGAATTTGCAACAAGAAGGAACATTGATTGAAAGGTCCAAACCGCAACCGCGAGATTGCCAAAGAAGAAAGCACACCACTCGGCGTCAGCTTGGTGGTGGAAGGCAACATGACAATGCCTGACGGCGCAGTTGCCGCAGTTCGCGCTTTGTGACCGCTTACCCGCTAAAACGAAAGAAGCAAGCTCAAGATTGAACTGGCGTGAGCCTCTGCGCCAACACCGATCCGCAACGCGACAGCATTTTCACCAAAGGCCCGTCCGACGCGCTCGATCACGCCACCAGCGAAATCGTCGGCGGCAGCAAATTCGGCATGGACGCGACAAAGAAATTGGCGGGTGAAGCCTTCAAAGGCCCCTGGCCGCCGCTCATCAAGATGGATGCCGCGGTGAAGGCGAAGGTGGAGAAACTTTTCACCCGCGGCTGCCAACGCAGAGCAGCATTCAAAATGTAATTTCCTACAAATTGGGGCGTGAACTTGGAAAGCCACCAGAAATGGTGCTCCAAGCGATTCTTTCCTCAGATTGTCAACGAATTACTAACTGAGGACAAATTAGTAGTTGGCTAGTAATTCGTCATGCGTAAAGCCGCAAACGCCACCAACGTTCAAGAAGTTGATGGGCGGCTTGGCAAAGCCGGAAAGGCTGTTCACGATTCCTCAGGCGGTTTCCAGTCCCATTTGTTGAGCCTTGCCAAGCTGGGGCTGCTCGGACAACGAAAAGCCGGACAGCTCTGGTGTTTGCCTCGTTCCGCACGCTTGTCGTTCAGTTAAAATCGCGGTAGCTTCTCCGGCATGAGCGCGACACTGACGGTCAATCTGGATTCCGACGTTCTCCAGTTGGCAGAGCAAGAAGCCAAGGCGCGTCACACGACGCTGCCCGAAGTGGTCGCTCAACAACTGCGCGTGATGGCCCGTAACTGGCAGGACAGCCGGGCTGGCAAGACCCCGGTGACAGATGCACTGCGCGGCGCGGTGAAGCTGCCGCCGGATTTCGACGAACGCGCCGCCCTCACGGAGGAATTGCAAAAGAAGCATGGCGTCCAGGGATAAAATCTTCCTGGACACCGATGTCGCGCTGGATCATCTGGCCGACCGCCAACCGTTTGCAGAATACGCTCACCGAATTCTAGCACTGGCTGAAACCGGCGAACTCACTATCTGCGTTTCATCACTTTCGTTCAGCAACCTTTACTACGTTCTGCGGAAGCTGAAGGGGCACGCCGACGCGCTGGCGTTGGATCGTTCGGCACCCTGCAAATCCTTGTGGATTCGATCTGGTCCGGTAAGCTTGACCGCACGGGCAAAATCATGGTGAGCCACAATTATGGGATTCGGAATTCAGCATTCGCGTTTACCGCTTTAAGCTTGTTAGCCTCGGGACTTCTTTTCTTCCCTGTTCCCGCCGCTGAGATCAAACCCGCTGCCGACGCCCCGCAGCCGCTCCCGCCCGAGGAAAGCCTGAAGCGTTTCAAACTTCCGCCCGGCTTCCGCATCGAACAAGTCGCCAGCGAACCGCTCCTGGCCGACCCGGTTCACATGGCGTTCGATGCGCGCGGCCGCATCTTTGTCTGCGAAATTCATGGCTACAACCTCGATGGCCACTACGACGTGATGGAGCTGAACAAGACCGGCGTGCTTGACAAAACCGTCCGCCGGATTCCCGCCAGCCAAGAGGCGGTGGCCCACGCCGAAAAGGAAACCTACGGCACGGTGAAGCTCCTGGAAGACACCGACGGTGATGGGCGCGCCGATCGCGCGGCCGTGTGGGCAGATCATCTGCCAGCTTGTTATGGCGTCGTGCCGGCGAATGACGGTGTCATCGTGTTGTGCGCGCCGGACATTGTCTATCTGGCCGATCGCGATGGGGACGGGCGCGCCGAGGTTCGCGAAACCTTGTTCACTGGCTTTGGCGTCGGCGAGATGTGGACGCGCATCAGCAATCCGCATTGGGGCAGCGACAATTGGATCTACGCCGCGTGCGGGGCGGGCAGCGCCGGCACGATTCGCGGGCCGCATTTGCCGAGCCCCGTCAAGCTCGGCAACACCTGCTTCCGTTTCAAATCCGACGGCACGCGCTTGGAACCGGTGTCCGGCGGATCGAGCGGATTCGGCCTCGCGTTGACGGACTTTGACGATCTCTTTCTCGTCTCGAATCAGCAGCACGCGCTTTATGTCGCGCCGCTGCCTTACCGTTACCTTGCCCGCAACCCGCACTTCCCCGCGCCCAGCCTCATGGTCAACGTCTGCGCGTACGGGTTTCCGGCCCGCGTCTTTCCCGCTGCGCCGCCGGACCCATGGCGGCTCGCGCGCAGCCAGCAGCCAGAATGGGTGAAGTTCTACGGGGCGGCGGAAGTGAGCATGGGCCTCGTGACTGCGGCCTGCGCGCCGCTCATTTACCGCGCGGACCAGTTCCCCGCGGAGTTCCACGGGAACCATTTTTCCTGCGAACCCGCCTACAACCTTGTTCATCGCTGCGCGCTCGAGCCAGATGGCGCAGGCTTCAAGGCTGTTCGCGCCACGGAGAACACCGAGTTCCTCACCTCGACCGAGCAGTGGTTCCGGCCCGTCAACCTCGCCCTTGGCCCCGAGGGCTGCCTTTATGTGGTCGATATGTATCGCGAGATCATCGAGGATTACTCGGCCATTCCACGCTATCTCCAGCAGCAATACGGGTTGATCAAGGGCTACGACAAAGGCCGCATTTGGCGGGTGGCCTGGGGCGAAACGAATCGGGTTCCGTCGATAAATCTGGCGACAAACTCTTCGGTCGATCTCGCCAAAGAACTCTCCAACTCTAACTCCTGGCGGCGTGAAACCGCGCAGCGTTTGATCGTGGAACGCGCCGACAAATCCGCCGTCCCCGCGCTCAATGAGCTCGCCCGCCACGGCCCAACGCCACAGGCTCGGTTGCACGCGCTGCAGACACTTGATGGGCTAGGCGCGCTGGATCCGCTGCTGGTCGAAGCCGCGCTGGACGATGCGCATCCTGGCGTGCGACTGCACGCGCTTCGGCTGGCGGAAGCGTGGCTGGACCAACGCCCCGTGCTCGTCGGGAAGCTGCTGCGAATGTCCGAAGACACGGACGCCAAGGTGCGTCTCCAAGCGGCCTTCACGCTGGGTGAAACTCGCGACCCGCGCAAGTGGCGGGCGCTCGCGAACCTGGCCTCACGTCACGGCGAAGATCGCTGGGTCCAGGCGGCGATTGTCAGTTCGGCGCCCGACTCCCCGGTTCGGTTGCTGAAGGAGATTGTTCACCACGACGGCGGCGCGGGATCGGGACGATATCTGTTCAAATCGCTCAGCGCGGTGGTGGGCGCACGCCAGCAAAGCGACGAGGTGGCCGAGTTGCTTCAAGTCATCGTGAGCCAGCCCGTAGACGAATTGGTTGCGGTTCAGACGAACTGTCTCAGCGGATTGATCGAGGGATTGCGGCGGGGCAAGCCCGCGGCGTTGCTGCCGACTAATAGAGCCGCTGACTTGCGCCATTTGCTGGGGAACCCGTCAGCGGCCGTGCGCGGACTCGCATTGCAACTCGCGGGGACGCTCAAGCTCACGCAATCGCCCGAGATGGCCGCCCTGTTCGATGCCGCGACCGAGCAAGCCCTCGACGCGCGACGCGTGGTCGCGGAACGGCAGTCCGCCATGATGTGGCTGGCCAGCGCGCCCTTCACTCGATTGGAGCCGGTCGCGGCGAAGTTGCTCGACGCCCGGCAGCCGCTCGATGTTCAGCTCGCTGCGGTCGCCGCCCTGGCTGCGTCCGATGACGCCGGCGTTGCCCAAGCGTTGTTGAGCAGGTGGAAAACCCATTCTCCAAACGTGCAGACCGCGGCGCTCGACGCGATTTTCCGGCGCCAGGAGCGTTTGTCCGCGTTGCTCGATGCGATCGAACAGAAGAGCATTCCCGTTCAAGTGCTCGATTCCTTGCGCCGAGGCCAATTGCTCTCGCACCCGAACGAAGGGCTGCGGCTGCGCGCCCAGTCGCTGCTCGCCGTCCAACCGTCGAACCCCGACCAGCAACGGATGTTCGCGCGCTACCAAGCCGCGCTGACCGGGCGGCGCGACTCGCGACGGGGCCAAAAGTTCTTTGAGGAGCAATGCCTGCGCTGCCACAGCCTCCACGGCGGTGGAATGAACGTCGGCCCGGATTTGGGCGGCGCCAAGGGGCGTGCTGAGGAGACGCTTCTTGTGGACATCCTGCAGCCCAGCGCCCAAATCACCGCCGGCTATCGCAGCTACATCGTCGAGACGGTGAACGGCGACAGCTTTACCGGCATTCTCTCCGCGGAAACCGCCACTAGCATCACGCTGCCGGGCGAAACCGGGAACGAGCAGGTCATCCTGCGCAAAGACATCGATTCGATCCGCACATCGGACATCTCGCTCATGCCGGAGAATTTTTCCGAGTCGCTCGGTCCCGAGGATCTGGCGGACCTGCTGGGCTATTTGCACGAAGCGCTCGCAACTCCGCCGTCGGCCCTGATCCTTTTCGACGATGACCGCGAATTCCCGTCGCTGCTCAACGAAGGCGGCGGCACTGCAACCCTTGTGGCCAGCGACAAATTCTGCGGCACAGCGGCGTTGGCCATCACTCCGCCGCAGCGGTTCTCCGGACGAATCGCCGGTTGGAACCATCGCATCGTCGAACGTCCGCAGCCAGGCGAGTACCGGTACCTGCGGTTCGCCTGGAAAGCGCCGCAAGCCCAGGGCGTGATGCTGGAGTTGGCCGCGGACGGCGAATGGCCTTCGCCGGATGCTCCTGTGCGGCGCTATTTCGCGGGCCGCAACACGACAGGCTGGCAAGCGCGGCCGATTTCGTCGCAAACTCCGCACGCGTGGACAGTGGCAACAGTCGATCTTTGGAAGGATTGTGGCCCGTTCACGCTGACTGGCATTGCGCCCACCGCGATGGGCGGCCCAGCCTTCTTCGATTGCATCCAATTGTTGCCGGCCATTGATGCTTCCCCGCCTTGAGGACGGATGTGGGCGAAGTTGTCTAGTTCGTCTTGGCCTCGGTCAGAATCCTGACGTCGGCTTCTTTTCTCCAGCGGTCAACCAATTCCGGAACTTGCCCCTCGACTTTTTCCTGCAGCAGCTGGTTTCGAATTTGGCCGGCGACCGCGGAGTAATCGACCTGGCGGGCGGGGCTTTTCTCCAGGCATTGGATGATATGAAATCCATAGCGGGTCGTGACCACATCGCTGATTTGATTCACGCTGAGCGAAAAGGCGGCTCCTTCGAACTCGGGCGGAATGCTCGGGCGAGGGTAGGGCGAGCGTATTAAGGAGAACTGACCCTGCTTCATTTTGCCGTCCGGATCATCGGAATATTGCTCGGCGAGCTTCACGAAATCGCCCCCGGCGCGAATCCGCAACAGAACGTTCTCGGCCACCTTCCGCTTCTCGATTTTTTGATAATCATTGAGCTCGATCCCGTCCGGGGTGCGCGTCGAGAAAAAAATATGGCGGCCGCTGACCTTTTCCGGCTGTTCAAACGATTTCGGGTGCTCGTCGTAAAATTTCCTGACTTCCTGCTCGGAAATTTTCACGCGGTCACGAATCTCGCGGTCGATGACGACTTTGACCAAGGCTTGTTCGAGAATTTGTTCCCTGAACATGTCAATGGTCATGCCGGTGGCCAGCAACTGGCGCTCGAACGCTTGTTCGGAGGCGGCTGACTTCTTCGCTTCGCCGATGAATTTTTCGCCAAGTTCCTTGGCTTTGGCCTGGTCAGCGGGCGTGGCCTTCTGCACGAACAGACGGGTGGCGATCAGCCGGTCGAGGATTTCCCTTTCGATTTTCGTGCGGAGCGCGTCCGGGACGAGCTGGCCTTGGGAAGCCCGATTGCTTTTGTAAGCCAGAAACAATTCGTCGACCTGGCTTTGTTTGATTTCAAAATTCTTGCCGCGAGCCAGCACTTTGTCGGGAAAAAGTTGGGTCAGAGGAGCGACGGCAGCCGTTTGATTGGCCGAAGCCGCAGCCGAAAGCTGGGGAAGAACGCAAAGCAGGGCGAGAATGATTGTGGATTGAATAAGCGCAAACAACCCTCGCCGTGAACCTGAGCCCCTCACCCTAGCCCTCTCCCCCCGCGAATTTGAGAAGCGGAATGGATCGCGCGGGGAGAGGGAAGGGAGAGAGAAATCGCAGCATGAATCTTCTACAATTTTTGCAACAACCTGGCACCGCATTTTCATTTCCACTGGTTTTATAATTTGACGACGCGGACATTGCTGATATCGGCGTCCTTTTGGATTTCCTCCAAGAGCGGCGCCGGCGGAACGCTGTCCAAGTTTAGAACCGTCAGTGCCTGACCCCCAGCCTGCTCCCGGCTCAGGCTCATGCTGGCAATGTTGACCTTGTATTTGCCCATGAGCGTGCCGATATAACCGACGATGCCTGGCCTGTCTTTATTGGTCATAATAAATAGGACGCCTTCGGGCACCACTTCGACCGGCTGGCTGTTAATCCGCACAATCCGCGGGGAATTGCGCGCGCCGAAAAACGTTCCGCCCGCCGAAATTTTCTTTCCATCCGAGAAGACCGCGACGTGCAGCCAGTCGTTATAGTCGGTCTCCTCGTTTGATTTAATTTCCTCGACGAGCAATCCGAGCGATTGGGCCATCGTGCGGACATTGACTTGATTGACGTCTTTGCCGCCCGCCATTTCAAGGAAGCCTTTCAAAACAGAACGGGTGATCGGGTCGCCCGGCAAGCTGCTCGCTTTGCCGCCATACGTCACGACGATCCGTTCGTTGCGTTTCGGCGCGAGTTGCGCGACCAGCCGCCCGAGTTTCGCCCCCAAGTTGAGATACGGTTTGACCAATTCGTACGTCTTTGCGTCCAGGTTTGGTATATTGACCGCATTCCGAACTGCGCCGTGAACCAGAAAATCGGTGATCGCCTCGGCGACTTCAATCCCGACATTTTCCTGGGCTTCCTCCGTGCTCGCGCCCAAGTGCGGCGTCATGATGAGTTGCGGCAGATCCCGAAGCGGAAATTCGGCTGGCGGCGGTTCCGTTTCGTAAACATCGAGCGCCGCGCCCGCCACTTTGCCGCTTTGGATCGCTTCGTAGAGATCCTTCTCGTCGATGATCCCGCCGCGCGCGCAGTTGACCACGCGCACTCCCTTTTTCATCTTGGCGAAGGCGGCGGCGTCGATCATCCCGCGGGTTTCATCCGTCATCGGCATATGAACGGTAATGAAATCGGACCGGGTGAAAACCTCGTCCAGCTCGACTAGCTCGACTTGGAGCGCTTTGGCCCGCGACAGGGCGAGGTACGGATCGTACGCGAGGACTCGCATGCCAAAAGCAATCGCTCGCCGCGCCACTTCGGCGCCGATCCGGCCCATGCCCAGAATCCCCAGAGTTTTATTGTACAGCTCGACCCCTTGAAATTGCTTGCGGTTCCACTCCGCTTTTTTCATCGACAGGTGCGCTTGAGGAATCTTGCGCGCCGAGGCCATCAGCATCGAAAAGGTCAGCTCCGCGGTCGAGATGGTGTTCCCGCTCGGCGTATTCATGACCACGATTCCGCGTTGGGTGGCGGCTTCCACGTCGACGTTGTCCACGCCCACCCCAGCCCGGCCAACCACGCGCAACTTGGGGGCGGCATCAATGACCGCGCGCGTGATTTTGGTTTCGGACCGGACGACGATTGCTTCCACATCGGCCACGAGCGGAAGAAGCTCCTGTTCGGACAACCGTTTTGACAGAGCCGTCACCTCGAATTCCGGGCGTTGTTGAAAGTAGGTGATTCCTTTTGGGGAAATCGGATCGCAAATCAGTACCTTCATAAAAAGGAAGCGGAGTTTAGGTGATGACCCGGACGGGGTCAACGCAGACCATCCGCAAGGAAATTGCGGTTTGCGCCCTCGGCAGCTCTGGCGTAACTCTCTGGCATGCGCTCGTGGAGTTGTTTGCTGTTGCTCGTTTTGTTCACCGTCAACAACCGCGCTCAACCCGCCGGCTCGTCGCTGGTCACCGACGAGGCGCTGGGGTTGCGCCTTCCGCGCGGATTCCGTGTCACCGTTTTCTCGGACGAAACGTTGGCCAATGATATTTATGCGATGACGCTCGACCGGCGGGGCCAGGTGGTCGTGACAGGGCCCGGTTACATTTCGACTCTCGTCGATACGAACCGAGACGGTCGCGCGGACGAAGCGCGCTTGTTTGCGCCCACTCGGACGGGCGGGATGGGACTCTGTTTCGACGGGAAGGATCTCTATTTTACCGGAGATGGGTTTCTTTCGCGGTTTCGGGATGCCGACGGCGATGGCCGCGCGGATGGTCCGGCCGAAAAGATCCTGCCGGCGGCCATGCTCGAGCATGGCGGCCATTCGTTGCGCAAAGGCCCGGACGGCTGGTGGCACTTCATCGGTGGAAATGACACTGGCTTCAGCTCGAACACCGCGACCCTGGCCAGTTCGCCGATTCGATCGCCGGAAGCGGGCGCGATTGTCCGGTTCACGCCAGATTTCCAGGGCAGGGAAATCATCGCGGACGGCTTGCGCAATCCATACGATTTTGATTTCAACCCTCAAGGGGACATGTTCACTTACGACAGCGACGTCGAGAGCGATTTCTTTCTGCCGTGGTACACGCCCACACGGCTTTTTCATATCGGCTTCGGCGGGCATCACGGCTGGCGGTTGACCGGCTGGCAGCGCAGTTGGAACCGCCCATCCTATTACGCAGACACGATTGACATCCTCGCCCCCATTGGCCGCGGCTCGCCCACCGGCGTGACCTGTTACCGCCACACCCAATTTCCGCCGCACTACCGGAACGGGCTGTTCATTTGCGATTGGACCTTCGGAAAAATCTTTTTCTGTTCGTTGCGGCTGGACGGCGCGAGCTATCGATCAGAGCCGGAAATTTTTCTCGAGCCGACCGGCACGCATGGTTTCGCGCCGACGGACATTGCGGTGGCGCCGGACGGATCGTTGTTCGTCTCGATTGGCGGCAGAAAGACGCGGGGGGCGGTTTACCGCATCCAATATGTGGCTGGAGTGGCAAACACCCGAACCGAGCTGAGTGATGCATTGCGCGAGGTTCTGAACGCGCCGCAACCGCTGGATGCCTGGTCGCGCGAGCGGTGGGCGCCGTTGGCAAAAAAGCTCGGAGCGGAAACGTTTTGGAAGGCCGCCGTCGAGGAGGCGCGGCCCATCCCCGAACGAATTCGTGCGATCGAGGTGCTGACAGAATTCTTCGGGGGCCTTCCGCCAGCACGCGCGCTGGCGCTCTCCCAATCTCCCTCGCCGCAAATTCGAGCCCGCACCGCGTGGTCCTTGGGACGCGCTCCCACTCCTGATTTCGTCTTCGTCCTGCTCCCGCTTGCGCAGAACGGTCATCCGCTGGTGCGCCGCTGCGCCTTGGAAGCGATCTCGGATCGCTTTGCCGAAATCGATTCCAACGAATTAATCCGACCGATTGCGACCGGCCTTTTGTTTCGCGAAAAACGTGTCCGATTGGCGGCAGCCCAGCTGGCGGCGCGGCTGCCTGACCCGCTCTGGCAAAAGGTCCGGCCGGATTTGCAGAAGGGCGGCTCGCAGGGATTGTTGAGTCAAGCGCTGGTCGTTCTTTGGCGCCGTCAACCTGGAACGGCATTCAGCTCAGAAGCGCTTTCATTAGCCGGCACTGTGCTCGAACGAAGCGACGATGTTGAATTGCGTTTGCAAGCCGTTCGACTTGCCCTGCTCGCGTTAGGAGATTGGCGCCTGCGCCAACCTTCCGTCGAAGTTTATACCGCTTATGAATCGGCGCTCCCGTGGGCCGGCGCTCCGCCTGCCAAGGAGAGGCTCCTCCGAGCGTTGCGCCGCGGTTTTCCCACCGGGGAGGAAAAGCTCGATATCGAAACCAGCCGAATGCTCGCGGTGCTTCAGGACCCCGCGCCGGAAACTCTCCTCAAGACGGCCTCATTCTTCAGGCCAGGCAGCTTTCCGACCTCTGACTTTCACTATTTGACGGTCCTCTCCCGGCTCCGCGCTCCCTGGCCGGCGGGGCTTTCTTCGAATGTGGCCCAGGTGATTTTGAATTTGGATAAAAAGCTTCAAGGGCTGCAACACCGCCCGAAACAGAATTGGAATCTGCGCCTTGCGGAAGTCGTCGGCGCTCTGGCGCAATGGAACCCCAACGTCGCGGGCGATCTGTTGGCCAGCCCGGAATTTCCAACCGCGAATCGGATTCCGCTGGTGGCCGGGCTGGGACCTCGATACCGCCAGGCGGCAGCTCGCCTTTATTTGGCGGCCGTGCAACGCGATCCGAAATTCGTCTGGTCGGGCGAGTTGATTGAGCTGCTCGGATCATTGCCGCCCGAACAAGTTATTCCATTGTTCCGGAATCAATGGGCGAACCTGGGCTTGCGCGAGGCGCTCCTCGAACATTTGGCGGCTCATCCAGCTCCTGTCGATCGACCGAAATTTCTTTGGGGACTCGAATCAACCCAGCCCAATTTGCGAAAGCGCGCCCTGGCCGCTCTCCATGAATTGCCTCCAGGACGCGATCCGGAAACAGCGCTCGTCTCGGCCAAATTGCTGCAACATCTGATCAACGGAACCGAATCCGCCACGAACCGGCTCGAGGTCATCCGCTTGATCGAACGCGAAGCCGGACGCTCATTTCCTCACAACGAACCACGCGGTGGTCCGGAGAAATTGCGGGAATTTTATTCCGGGGTTTTCGTGGCGCTGGACCAGCTTCATCCTGGTCTTCTCAAAAAGCTGCGTGGCGATGAAGCTGACGAATGGCAGAAGTGGTCGGCCGTTCTCCGCAACGCGCCATGGAACGACGGCAACCCCCAACGCGGGGCCGAATTCTTTCGCGTGCGCGGTTGTCAAACCTGCCACGCGGGGCCGAATCCGTTGGGACCGGATTTGAGCGGGGTAGCCAGTCGATTTTCGACCGATGATCTTTTCGCGGCGATTATTTTTCCGAGCCGGGATGTGGCGCCGCTGTATCAAACAACCAATTTCCGGCTGCGCAATGGTGAAAGCTACACGGGGGTGGTGGCGTTTGACTCGGCTGACGGGGTGATTCTCCAAACCGGCGCAACGAGCACGGTACGCATATCCGAGAGCGACATTGTTTCAAAAAAACCGAGCGGATTATCGCTCATGCCTTCGGGGTTGCTGGAAGGGGCCAAGCCGGAAGACCTGGCGGATCTCTATCAATTCTTGAAGAGCTTGGAAGCGAAGAACCGGTGATCGCGGAAACGACAAAGCGGGCATCTCGCGATGCCCGCTTTAACCCAAACAACCAATGAACCTCCTCTCCGCCGGCGAACCGACGGAAGTTTTCGGCACACAAGAAGTGATTCAAAAAACCACTTCCGAGATCTGACGCTTCTCCCCCAATTTGTGTTCAAACAAAAATCCCACTCGCAATGATTTCGCGACGATTGCGAATTGCCCAGGTTTACTCGCTTTTCTTTCTCTCCGGTTGCGCCGGGCTCGGGTATCAACTGATTTGGACCAGAGAATTCTCCACTGGGTTGGGCCATGAACTGCCCGCCGTCCTGGCTGTCGTCGCCGCGTTCTTCGGCGGCGTCGCGATCGGCTCACGGCTGCTCGATCGGCGCGCCTCGACCGCTTCCAACCCCGGAAGATTCTATGCCTGGGCCGAGCTAGTCATCGGCGGGTGGGGAATTATTTCTCTTCAAATCATTCCGATGGCCAATCATCTGGCCCAAACGTCCGCCGGCTTCGAAAAATTCTCAGAAATTGCGCACTGGCTAATCTCTTTTGGGGCGCCATTCCTCAGTCTCTTGCCGGCCACAGTGGCGATGGGAGCGACTCTGCCAGCGATGGAACGATTCGCTGCGTCACTCACGACGAGCGAGCGCTGTTTCGGCGCGGTTTACGCCGTCAACACGGCTGGAGCTGTCGTCGGGGTGTTCGCAACGATGTTTTTGCTTTTGCCGAACGTGGGGTTGCGTTCCGCCACCGTGGTCATGGCCTGCCTCAATCTGTTCTGTGCGATCGGCGCATTCATCCTTGGCAAGCCAAGCCCAAGCTCCGCAACCACTGCGGTCCCGAAACCCAAGCGGGAAACGATAGATCGGCATCTCATTGCTTTATTGTTCTTCACTGGAGTTCTCGGAGTTGGCTTCGAAGTCGCCGGCGTTCGGCTCCTTTCGCAAGTCCTCGAGAATTCAGTTTACACATTCGCCGCCGTGCTCGCCGTTTATCTGCTTGGGACAGCTGTGGGCGGCGCGCTTTACCAGAAGTATCTTCGCCAACAATCAGTGGCGCTGTTGACAGAAAAACTGCTGCTTGCTTTGAGCGCGGCCGTCTTTTTTGAAATTCTGATTCTTTCCCGGTCCCGCGCGATCTACGAAACACTCCGCGCCAGCTGGCCTGATTCTTGGATCGCAGCGAGCGGAGTCGAGGGAATGCTGGCAGGAGCGATTTTCGGTTTGCCGACAGTGCTGATGGGCGCGCTGTTCAGCCACTTGATTCAAGCGTCAAAAAAAGAGTCCTGCGGGATCGGCACGGGCGCGGCCTGGAATACGTTAGGCGGCGCATTGGCGCCGGCATTGTTTGGGGTAGCGCTCTTTCCGAAACTCGGAGGCAAATGGACAATGATTTCGCTCGGGCTTGGTTATCTGGGATGCGGGTTGTTGAGCCGTTGGCAGCCACGAATGGAGTTCAGTCAAAACGCTCCGCAACGATCGAGTTCAAGCGGTGCGAGCGGGCTCGATTCGGCCAAAAACAAGCGCCACACGCTTTGGATAGTTTGGATCGCGCCCGCCTTTATCTTTTTGCTGCTCGCGCTGCGGGTCGATTTAAGACTCATCGCCATCCCGCCAAGCTCGAATTTAGTGAGCTATCGCCCTGGTGTCATGGCATCCGTGGCGGTGATTGGAGACAAGCTCGGCCAGCGCACCCTTCGGGTGAACAATCATTTTCAAATGGGCGGCACGGCTGCGCTGATTCCGCAACGCCGTCAAACACATATCCCGCTCCTCCTGCGCGAAAAACCCAAATGCGTTTTGTTTCTTGGCGTTGGCACTGGAATCACATTGGGCGCAACCGATTTTTACCCGCAGGTTCAAGCTGACGGGGTCGAGTTGATTCCGGAAATCATCGAAGCGCTGCCGGAATTCGCGCCGGAGAACCGCTCGCCGCAAACAGTGCCGCGCGTCAGATTGCGGAGGGCGGACGCGCGTCGTTTCGTGCGGACCTCCTCGGATAATTACGACGTGATCGTGGCGGACTTATTTCATCCAGGCCGCGATGGCGCTGGCGCTCTCTACACGACAGAACATTTTCGAGCGATCCAGGAACGGCTGACCCCAGGCGGTTTGTTTTGCCAGTGGCTTCCGCTTTACCAGTTGGATGAAGAAACACTTCGCGTGATCACAAAGACGTTCTTGACCGTTTTCCCCGAAGCCAAAGCGTGTCTGCTCCACTTTAATATCGAGACACCTGTGCTTGGGCTGATCGCCAGCTCTGCCCCGTTAAGCGCCGGCTCGAATTGGCAGCAACCCACGCCTTCCCTCGCTGCCGATTTGCGCGCGAGCGGCCTCCGGGATTGGGTTCACTTGTTCGGGACGATGGTGGCTGACGGCCGGATGCTCGCCGAGTTTTGCGCCTCGGCGCAACCGAGCACTGATGATCGATCCGTCGTCACATTTGCGGCCCCACGATTTCTATACCGAAAACAAATCTCGCCGTACGCGCGCCTGCAAACCGTTTTGAAGTTGGCAGCAGGCCGCGAACTCGATCTCGCCCGGGAATTCGTCTCGCCCGAAAACGCCGGCCGGCTGGCGAATTTCATGGGCGCGCGAAATTTTTATTTGTCTGGATTAATCGAGGAAGCGGAAGGCCGGGAAGAACAGGCGGTGGCCTCGTACATCGAGAGCGCTCGCGCGAGCAACGATTTCACGCTGGGCTACAGCCAGTGCATTTTGCTGGCGACGAGTTGGGCCAAAACGAAACCCGCGGTGGCCCGGGCGCTGCTGGAACGTTTGATTCAGGCGCAACCAAACCAACCATTGGCGCGAGACTTGTTGAAGCGGCTTTGAACTTCACTCTTCATTCGCCCAGCTTTTCGCGCGCGCCAAAGCTTTGTTCCAACCCGCGGTTAATCGTTTCCGAACTCCCGGCTGGCTCGAAGGAACAAACCGGCGGTCCACTTGCCATTGCGCGGCGATTTCCTTTTGATTTTTCCAAAAACCAACGGCCAGCCCCGCCAAATACGCCGCCCCCAGCGCGGTCGTTTCCGACACGCGCGGTCGAACCACCGGCACGCCGAGCAAGTCCGCCTGAAATTGCATGAGGAGATTGTTCGCGCACGCGCCGCCATCCACGCGCAACTCTTTCAATCGGATCTTCGCGTCGCTCTGCATCGCGGCGAGGACATCCGCGACTTGATAAGCGATTCCTTCGAGAGCCGCTCGCGCCAAGTGCGCCCGGGTGCTGCCCCGCGTCAAGCCCACCACAATCCCGCGGGCGTACGGGTCCCAATGAGGCGCGCCCAACCCAGCGAAGGCCGGAACGAGATAAACGCCGCCGTTGTCTTTGGCTTGGGAAGCGAGCGCTTCGACTTCGCTCGAACTGCTGATGATTCCCAAGCCGTCCCGCAGCCATTGGACCACAGCACCCGCAATAAAGATGCTTCCTTCGAGGGCGTATTCGGTTTGATGGCCGATCCGCCACGCGACGGTGGTCAACAAATTGTTTCGTGAAACAATCGGCTTCGCGCCGGTATGCATCAGCATGAAACAGCCGGTGCCGTAGGTGTTCTTGACCATGCCTGGCCGCGAACAAACCTGGCCAAAAAGCGCCGCTTGCTGGTCGCCCGCAATCCCCGCAATCGGCACGGCTCCGCCCAGCAAATTCGTTTCTCCGTAGACCTCACTCGATGACCGAACCTCCGGAAGAACAGCCCGGGGCACTCCGAATACCCGCAGCAGCTCGTCGTCCCATTGGCCCGTTTGAATGTTGAACAACATCGTGCGCGACGCGTTGCTCGGGTCGGTCACGTGCTGGCGCCCGCCCGTGAGATTCCAGACCAGCCACGAATCGACCGTGCCGAACGCGAGCGCGCCCGCTTTGGCTTTGGCCTTCGCGCCGGGAACATGCTCGAGCAGCCACTGCAATTTTGTTCCGGAGAAATAGGCGTCGATCACCAAACCAGTCTTGCGCCGGATCAGTTTTTCCAAACCGCGTTTCTTGAGCCGATCGCAAATTTGCGCCGTCCGCCGGTCTTGCCAGACAATCGCGTGATGAATCGGTTTGCCTGTCGCGCGCTCCCAAACAACCGTCGTCTCGCGCTGGTTCGTGATGCCGATGCCCGCAATGTCGTCGCCGGTCAAATTGGCTCTCTGAAGAGCTTGCGCGGCCACATTCGATTGGCTGGCCCAAATCTCCTGCGCGTCATGTTCGACCCAGCCGGGTTTCGGAAAGATCTGCCGGAACTCCTGCTGGGCGATCGAAACGACCGAGCCGGCATGATCGAACACAATGGCGCGCGACGAAGTTGTGCCTTGGTCCAGCGCGAGGATGTATTTCATAGGACCGGCCAGAAATATTTGTAGAACAGCGCGCCCGCCATTCCACCAAGCAAAGGTCCGACAATCGGCACCCAAGCGTAATTCCAATCCGATTCGCCTTTTCCTGAAATCGGCAACAAAAAATGCGCCAGCCGAGGCCCGAGATCGCGCGCCGGATTAATGGCATAGCCGGTCGGCCCGCCCAGCGACAACCCAATCGACCAGACGAGCACGCCCACCAGAAACGGTCCGAAGCCGGTGCTGAAGCCGGAGTTGGGCAGAAGATTTTTCACCGACGGAATCGCGAGCACTCCAACGAGCAAGACGAATGTGCCGATGATTTCGGTGACGAGATTCCAACGCGGCTGGCGGATTGCCGGGATCGTGCAAAAGACGCCGCGAATGGTTTCTTTGTCTTTCGTCATCGCCCAGTGGGGCATGTAAGTGAGCCAAACTATCACCGCGCCTAAAAACGCGCCGAGCATTTGGCCCAGCAAATAAACCGGAACTTTGGCCCAGGCAAATTGCCCGACCAGCGCGAGGGCGATCGTGACGGCTGGATTGATGTGACCGCCGCTGATCCAGCCGACGCAATAAACCGACACGGCCACGGCCAAGCCCCAGCCCGTCGCGATGACGATCCAACCGCTGTTCTGGCCTTTTGTTTGGCTCAGGATAACGTTCGCGACCACTCCGTCCCCCAAAATGATGAGGAGCATGGTCCCGATAATCTCCGCACAAAATGGGCTCATGTTTGAAAAACCGGGTGAACGCGGCGCAGCGTAACAACAGCGGCCCTCGAACGTCCATGGAAAATGTCTATTGATCGACCGAACGCGCCGCCAAAAACGCTTTCAGCTTTTCAGCGGTTTTCCCGCCGAAGCCTGGCACAGCTGCGATTTCCTCGAGGGTGGCGACGCGCAGCCGCTGAACCGAACCGAATTTTTTCAGGAGAACTGCTTTGCGCCGTTCGCCAATGCCCGGAAATTCATCGAGGATGCTTTCGGAAATTTTTTTCAAACGCAGTTGCGCGTTGTAGGTATTGGCAAACCGATGCGACTCGTCCCGGACCCGCTGCAACAATTTGAGAGCGCCCGCATCATGGCTCAAGCGCAGCGGCTCGCTTTCTCCCGGCCGATAAATTTCCTCGAACTCCTTCGCCAGGCCGATCACAGGGATCCGGTTCAAGCCAAGCTTCGCCAACTCCGCGCACGCGGCGTTGAGTTGGCCTTTGCCGCCATCAATCAGAACCAAATCAGGGAAAACAGGCGGGACGCTTTCGGCCGGCGCGGCCTTGGGTGGTTCGGGCTTGGCCGCAGCTCGGTCGTTCAACTCGGCCGCTGGCGTGTGCGAGGGGAGGTGGGATTCGTTGAACTCGTGGAGCAGCCGTGCATAACGCCGGCGAATCGTCTCCGCCATGCACGCGAAGTCGTCCTGGCCAGTGACGGTTTTCATTTTGAACCGCCGATAATTCGCGCGGTCCGGGCGGCCGTCTTTGAACGATACCAGCGAGGCCACGGCGAACGTTCCGCTGATGTTTGAAATGTCGAACCCTTCAATGCGCCGGGGCGGCTGCGGCAATCCGAGCGCCCGCGCCAGTTCCGCCAGGTCAGACGCGGGATCGATGGCGAGCGGCAGTGAGTTCGGCATGCGCTCGAACCGGGTGGTTTTCTGCGTGGTTCGGCGGAGGTCCCAGACCGCGTCGCGCAGGGCGGCGGCTTTTTCAAAATCCATCGCAGCGGAGGCCTTTTTCATTTCGGACTCGATCTGCTCGATCAACTCGTGGCACTGGCCGGAGAGGTATTCGCACGCCGCTTCGATCTGCAGCAGATACTGCTCGCGAGTGACATTGCCGATGCAGGGCGCAGTGCAGAATTTCAAGTGCGCGTAGAGGCAATGTTTATAATCGGCCTCGGTCGGAGTGAGCGGACGGCAGCCGCGCAGATTAAATTTCCGGCGAATCATCGAAAGCGTGCTGCGCAGGGCCGCCGCGTGCGGGAACGGCCCGAAGTAACGGGCGCCATCGTCCTGCTTCAGGCGCGTCAAGGTGAACCGCGGAATCGGGTCGTTGAGATTGATTTTGACCAGCAGAAAGCGTTTGTCGTCGCGAAAGCTGACGTTGTAACGCGGCTGAAGCTGCTTGATCAATTTGCCTTCGAGCAAAATCGCTTCCGGCTCGGTCCGCACCACATGAACGTCCAAGTCGTGAACCGCCTCGATCAACGCCATTAATTTAAGGTCCCAGCCTTGTCGGCGGGACGGATGAAAATATTGCGAAACGCGCCGGCGCAAATCGCGCGCTTTGCCGACGTAAATCACCGTGCCAAACCGATCCTTCATCAGGTAGACGCCAGGTTTGTGCGGCAATTGGCTCAGCTTGTTTCGGATTTCGTCCGTGGTCGGCACGCGCAAGAATATGGCAGAAAACGGCCAAAATTCGACTGCGTATTCTTGAGGATTTCCATTCTCTGTTACCTCGGTTTCCTCCTGTGCTATCTGGAGTGGCAGGGCATTTCACCGCATCCTGTTCGCGCTTGAGAGGCGACGTGCTGTTCCATCATTCGAACCAGACGGTCGAGCCGAACCGCGGCGCTTGGCCGCAACCATTTCGTTTCCTGCTCGGAATCTTTAATTCGCGGTCGCTTCGAATTAGCGGGAATTCCCTCGAGGCATCGAAAGGAAACCCCGCGAAATCTAAGCGCCCCGCTAATTTTGTTTACCCGGAGTTTCCGTTTGGCCTCGGCCCCTCCCTCAGCCTCGCCTCCGCTGTCGGACGGAAAATTTGCGCAAGGTGCGAACATTTCCATCGAGAGTAGTACAAAGCCTTGGCGGTTGAAGAAAAACGCTTGAGCTGAGCATCAGGGCACGATACGCACCACGTCCTCACCAATCAACCGGAGACCAGTCTCCGTCGCTCCCCTGAGCACAATCTGGGTATCTTCAGGTTGGAGCTCCAGTTGCGTCGTATCGACATGAACAATGAGATCCGGGTGACCATCTCCATCGACATCGCCGAGGGCGGCCATGGGAGTGCCGTTGGTTTTTAATCTTACGGGAGCGCCTGCCAGCTTAAGCGTGGATAACTCGATGGCCGTCACGTTTAGATTCCCGGACCCAAAGATGACGCAACCGATCGCCCCTTTCGCGCTGAGGTTGATTACTTCGGGTTGCACGCGGATCCGAACCGGAGCGGCGTAGGGCGCAACTTCCTGATAACTGTTCCCGATCCGCAATTCATCGAGAATCAATTCAGCGTAAGGAAATCCCTGAGCTGGGTCTCCGTCCTTGGCGTATGGCCGCGCGCGATTAAAGCTGAAATCGAACTCACCGAGAGTTTGAGCGTCTGCGGCGCTGATCATTGGTTCAGCGCTCAGGATTGGATTAACAAACAGCCAGGCGTTGTCGTTTCCAGGGAGATGATCGATTCGCAACACCACGAATGAAAGTTGATCGAATGGAGTAGCAGTTGGTCTTCGCGCGGCCAGGCTTCCTCCCTGTTGGATCGAGATAAAATCGTCCGGCGCTCCGGTTGGATTTCCAATCCCGAACCGTTCGATCCGGCCGTCGAAAAACGCAATATTCGCGCTGCGCGGGTAAGGATTGTTGCCGGTGACCATGGGGCCAACCCGCTGAATCATTAAGCTGATCCACGTCGTGGTGAAGTCGTCGCCGCGTCCTCCAATTAAATCAAAATCGCGGAATGGGTTCGAGATGCCAAACTGGCCGGAATAAAAAGCATGGTTCCCCGATGTGACCAGTGTGTTTCCGAGAGTGTCTATGTACTCCAAGCTGCCGGTGACGCTCACATCGCCCGGGTTATCTCCAACAACCGAAATGCCTCCTCTATTGACTCCCCATGGAGTGATCCAACCAATTCCTCCGCCCTGGCCTGTGAGATCGGCTTCACCAGGATAATCGAATCCTTCGTAAGCCAAGTGTGGCGGAGAAGGCGGCGCCGGAACGCCGCCTTCGAATTCAACGATAAATCCGCCAACTCCACTCTCGCGAGGCAGATCATTCCATCCGGCCCCGTTCGCCCAAAGTTGCAGCGCATCCTCCTTGTTTGCTGAACACGCGCAGTCGTTCGGTTCGCCAAAGGGCGCTCCGAAGACCGTCCAAAGGTTCGGATCGAGCGGTTCGCCCGTCACCCATTGCCAGCCCGCGGACGGATTCACATCGGGAACCGTGTCATCTGCTGGCTGAACGCCGCCCAACCAGTAACCAGACCAGTCGCTCACCGCGAATGGGAAAGCCCGGACAATGAAATCCTGTTCCCGGCGGCTGGTCACGGTTGCTAGATAGCCGCCCAATCCTTCGGCCGCACCTTTGGCCTGATCCCAAGTTACCCAGGGCGAGCTGACGGCCAGATACGAGTGACCATTGTCTGGGTTGAACTGGGGTGTGGCAGCCGGGTTCGGACCACCGTCCAATTGGGCCGATGTGGATTCAGCGAACGCGATGATGCTTAAACAGAGAGTGAGCAAAAGCATTTTCATAGGATTCCCATATTGATTTTTGTCTGAGCGCTAGCAGTTCAAGGCCGAGCTCATTGAGAAACTCGCCTTGACTAATTCAAACATCCGCCACCGATCTGCTCGCGTTTGTTGAATGGTTTTTACTTGTTAGTGTGAACAGTGATGTTGCCGGACCGAATGCTCGTTTCTTCGCCGAGGCCGGCATTGATGCCTGCGTCCGTTTGATTGTCGTAAACTGTCGCTCCAGTCGCATCCCAAATGAAGAGACGAAGCCGGCCTTTTGCTCCCTTCACGCCGGGCGGAGCCTCCATAGCGGTCAGGACGAACCCGTATTCCCCCAGGCCATTGATTGTCCCAAGGCCTTTGAATTGCGCCCGCGAGGCCGCCACCACCAGCCAATCGATGGCAGTGCTCTTAAAATTGAGCGCGCCATTCTTGAATTGGAAATCGACGTTGCCGCTCGGGGCCTGATCGCCTGGGAGAAACTGAGCATCGAAGTGGAAGTTTGCCTTTCCTTCGGCCGAAGGCTCCGACGGAAGCGCTCCGGCAGGCGAGGTCAACAAACCGCCCCCGGTCACCGTTCCCCCCGATGGATCGTAAACAACGATGTAAGCATCCCCGCCATTTTCGATGGTGTTGGCACTCCCGCTGGCGCCATCTTTGTCGGTGACTACTAGCTGGAATGTATACACGCCAGGAGTAGGGAACTGGATCGAATCGCTGACGCTGGTGCCGCTAACCGTGCCGGAGATTTGTATGTCCGGAGTTCCCGCGGTGCTGAATATCCACGCGGCTGTATGACTGTCATTGACGCCAGGATCGCTGATGGTCCCGCTGAACGGAATGTCCGTGTTCACCATTTCCAGGAAAGCCGTGAACGGAGCTTGAATCGTGGCCGTCGGCGCCACGTTGTTCACGGTCACAACAAGCGTGTCCGTTCCAACCCCGCCGTCATCGTCGGTTACGGTCAATGTCACGGTGTAAATGCCGTTGTCAGCATAGACGTGAGTCGGCGTTAATGTGCCAGTAACCAGCGCTGAACCGTCCCCAAAGTTCCAACTGTAGGTGTGAGTGTCAGCCGTTCCTGGATCAGTGAATGAACCGGCAAAGCTCACGAGCGAACCTTCGTTGGCTGTCTGGTCTTCGCCAGCGGCAACTGTCGGCGCGACGTTGTTCACGGTCACAACAAGCGTGTCAGTTCCAACACCACCGTCATCATCCGTCACGGTCAATGTCACGGTGTAAGTGCCGTTGTCCGCATAGACGTAGCTTGGAGTTAACGTGCCGGTAACCAAGGGCGAACCATCCCCAAAGTTCCAGCTGTAGGTGTGCGTGTCCGCTGCGCCGGGATCGGTAAACGATCCGGTGAAGTTGACCGGCGACCCTTCATTGGCGACTTGGTCTTCTCCAGCCGCGACTGTCGGCGCGACGTTGTTCACGGTCACGACAAGCGTGTCCGTGCCGACACCGTTGTCGTCATCAGTCACAGTCAACGTCACGGTGTAAACGCCGTTATCCGCATAGACGTGATTTGGAGTTAATGTGCCGGTGACCGGCGCTGAACCATCCCCGAAGTTCCAGGTGATCGTGTGCGTGTCCGCTGCGCCGGGATCTGCGAACGATCCAGCGAAATTCACCAGCGAACCTTCGTTGGCGACTTGATCGTCTCCAGCCGCAACCGACGGTGGGACGTTGTTCACGATCACAGCAAGCGTGTCCGTGCCGACACCGCCATCATCATCCGTCACGGTCAATGTCACTGTGTAAGTGCCGTTGTCCGCATAAACGTGGCTTGGAGTTAATGTGCCAGTGACCGGTGCTGAACCATCCCCGAAGTTCCAGGTAATCGTGTGCGTGTCCGCTGTGCCGGGATCCGCGAATGATCCGGCAAAGTTCACGAGTGAACCTTCGTTGGCGACTTGATCGTCTCCAGCCGCAACTGTCGGCGCGATGTTGTTCACGGTCACAACAAGCGTGTCCGTTCCAACACCATCGTCGTCATCAGTCACAGTCAAAGTCACGGTGTAAGTGCCATTGTCCGCATAGACGTGGCTTGGAGTTAACGTGCCAGTAACCAAGGGCGAACCATCCCCAAAATTCCAGCTGATCGTGTGCGTGTCCGCTCCGCCGGGATCCGTGAATGATCCTGTGAAGTTCACCAGCGAACCTTCGTTGGCGACTTGATCGTCTCCAGCCGCGACGATCGGCGCGATGTTGTTGACTGTTACAATGAGCGTGTCCGCTCCAACACCGCCGTCATCATCTGTCACGGTCAATGTGACGGTATAAGTCCCGTTGTCCGCATAGACGTGGTTTGGAGTTAACGTGCCGGGGACCGGGGCTGAACCATCCCCAAAGTTCCAGCTGTAGGTGTGAGTGTCAGCTGTGCCTGGATCGGTGAACGACCCGGCAAAGCTCACCAGCGAACCTTCGTTAACGACCTGGTCTTCGCCGGCGGCAACGATCGGCGCGACATTGTTAACGGTCACGAGCAGCGTGTCCGTGCCAACACCACCGTCATCGTCAGTCACAGTCAACGTCACGGTGTAAGTCCCATTGTCGGCATACACGTGGCTCGGAGTTAATATGCCTGCAACCGGCGCTGAACCGTCCCCGAAATTCCAGCTGTAGGTGTGGGTGTCAGCGGTTCCTGGATCGGTGAATGAACCGGCAAAGCTCACGAGCGATCCTTCGTTAACTACCTGGTCTTCTCCAGCCGCAACGATCGGCGCGACGTTGTTAACCGTGATGGATACCGTGGTGCCGGCGCTCAGCGGTCCCGAGAAGCTGAGATCCCCAGCGGCCCCGGTGGGATCACCGCCGTCCGTCGCCATCAAAGTGACGATGGCAGTTCCATCATCGATGCCGGTGATCACGGCGACGTGGGTTGTCGGGTTAACCGTTACGAGAACTCGGGAAGTGTCGCTCGATATCACTGACCAAACGATTTGGCTGGCGGGTGTTTCGATGTCGCTGACGAGCGGGTTTAGCTCAATCGTAGCCAAGGATCCTTCCTTGACGTTCCGAGGCGCGACTCCACTCAATACTGGCAGGTCGTTGATTGGTGTGACGACGATAGTGAAGGTTTGGGCTGGACCGGTATCGCTTCCGGCGTTGTCTATTCCACCGGCATCCTGCAGGCGGACCGTCACTGTTGACGTTCCATTGGCATTGGCGGCTGGAGTGAACGCCAGCGTCCCGTCCGGAGCTAGCGTTGGCGCAGCCGCAAACAAACTTGGGTTGCCGGCGGTCACCAAGAAACTTAATGCCTGGCTTGCTTCATCGGGTGGTCCAGCGCTGATCGTTGTTGCCCAACTGGCGACGGTCTGCGGGCCAGCGTCTTCCAATACCGTTCGGTCGGGCCCCTTCACAAAGCTCGGCGCATCGTTGACAGCCGCGACGGCGACCGTGAATGTCCGCGTCGTTGAATCCACTCCGCCATTAGCGGTGCCACCATCGTCGTGAACGGTCACTGTGATTGTCGCTGTCCCATTCGCGTTGGCCACCGGAGCATACGTCAGCAGCGCCGTGGCGTTTGGGCTCGTGTAGGTGATGACCGGATTCGGGATTAACCCTGGGTTATCAGAAACGGCGGACAGGCTGACTACTTGTGCTTCGTTGGCCGGTCCGGCGCTGATGCCCGTCAGGCTGATGTTCTGCGGGCCCGCATCTTCCAGAATATTCTGATCGGCGATCGCATCCAGCGTTGGTGGATCATTCACCGGCGTGACATGGATCGTCATGGTCTTCGGCGCCGGATCTAAATCCACGCCCCCGTTTGCCGTCCCACCGTCGTCTTGCACTTGGAACATGAACGTCGTATAGGGACTGCCGGTCGCGTTGGCAGCTGGTGTAAACACCAGCCCAGCACTGCCTCTCGAGGTATAAATATGGAGACTGTCTACGGCTACCAGCTTCATTCCGTCTGCCGAGGAGGCGACAGTACGCCATTCTCGGTTGCTTTCGCGCACAACCCAATTCGCCCCGGAATCCGTCGAAATGTAAAGTTGGCCTTGGTAGACTGCCGCCACCAGTTTTGTGCCATCGGCCGACGAAGCGACGGAATCCCATTGGCGGTTACTCTCCCGTGCCGTCCAAGTCAATCCAGAGTCCGTCGATGCGTAAATCCGGCCATCAAACACCGTCGCCACCAGCTTAGTTCCATCCGATGACGAGGCGATGGAAGTCCAACCGCGGTCGTTCTCTCGCGCAGTCCAAGTCGTCCCGTAATCGCTCGAAACGTAGATCTGGCCACCCCAGACCGCTGCCACCAGTTTTGCGCCATCGGCCGACGAAGCGACAGCATTCCAAGGCCGGTTGCTCTCGCGAGGCGTCCAAGTTATTCCGGAATCCACCGAGATGTATATTTTCCCGCCACTGGGCCAGTTATAGTCCAGTGCAACGAGCGTTGTCCCATCAGACGACGAAGCAATGCCATGCCAATACCGATTGCTCTCGTGAGGCACCCATGTCAGGCCGGAATCCGTCGAGGTATAAATCTGTCCGCCATCCTCCACCGCCGCGAGTTTTGTTCCATCCGCCGACGAGGCGACGCCGGACCAATACCGGTTGCTATCACGCGCTGTCCAACTTATCCCGTAATCTGTCGAGGTATAAATCTGGCCGCGCCACACCGCCGCCGCCAGTTTTGCTCCATCCGACGACGAAGCGATCCGATACCAATACCGGCTAGTTTCTCTCGATGTCCATGTTGCGCCAGTCGGGTCGATGGCGGGAAAAACATACTCGCCCGCATTCACTGCAGTCCCGCCCGACGTCAAGGTCCCCGCCGACGGCAGTGTCGTGATCTTCACCGCTTGAAACGCATTGGCCGGGTTGTCATTGGGATCACTGAACCCAAAATCCGCCGCCGTAAACGTGTAGGATGTTTCTTCCGATGTCGTGACATTATTCTCCCCCCCAACCGGAGCATCGTTAACCGGGAGGACTGTAATAGTGAACGTTTGCGTGGTTGAATCCACCCCGCCATTAGCGTTCCCAGCGTCATCGTGAACGGTCACTGTTATTCTCGCTGTCCCATTCGCGTTGGCCACCGGTGCATACGTCAGCAGCGCCGTGGCGTTTGGACTCGTGTAATTGACGGCCGGGTTGGGAATTAAGGCGGGATTATCCGAGACAGCGGTGACGCTCAACGTTTGACTTTCGTTGCCTGAACCAGCGCTAATGCCACTGACCGTGACGCTTTGCAGCGGGGCATCTTCCAGAATGTTCTGGCTGGCGATCGCATCAAGTGTGGGCGGATCATTCACCGGTAGGACCGTGATTTGGAACGTTTGGATAGCGCTGGTGTCCACGCCGCCGTTGGCCGTTCCGCCATTGTCCTGCAGTTGCACCGCGACTGTTGCTGTTCCATACGCATTGGCAGCCGGCGCGTAGGTCAACGTTCCATCCAGAGCGATGGCCGGTGGCGTAGAAAACAATCCGCCATTGTCAACGCTCACATGGAATGCCAGCGCCTGGCCTGCTTCGTCGGCCGGACCTGCACTGATGCCGGTCGCCCAGTTGGCAATGCTCTGCACACCCGCGTCCTCGAATACCGTCTGATCGGGGCCTCTCGCAAATATCGGGGCGTCATTGACCGGAATCACAGTCACACTGAACGTCCGGAGCACGGAGTTGATTCCGCCGTTGGCGGCGCCTCCGTCATCCAGAACCGTCACGGTGATCGTCGCGGTGCCATTGGCATTGGGTGAGGGAGTAAACTGCAACGTGCCTGTGGTGTTCGGGCTGGTGTAAGCGATCACTGGGTTGGGAACCAAAACCGGGTTGTCCGATACCGCTGAAAGGGTTAGTGTCTGGGCTTCGTTCGCTGCGCCCGAACTGATTCCACTGAGCGCGATCGTTTGTGGTCCCGCATCCTCCACAATGCTCTGATTGCTAATTGGCGCCAGGGTCGGAGCGTCATTGACGGGCGTCACTAGAATCGAAACCGTGGCCGGTTCTGATTCCAAATCGCCATCCTCCGCTTGATAGGTGAAACTGTCCGGACCGAAGTAATCCGGGTTTGGAACGTATCTGAAAGACCCGTCCGAATTGAGAGTCACACTGCCATGGGCGGGAGGACTGGTCAGAACAGCAGTGAGGGGATCTGAATCGGGATCCGTATCGTTTGCTAGTACTCCGGGCGCCGGGCCGGAAAGCGGAACATCCTCATCGGTCGTGTAATTGTCTGGTTCCGCAGTGGGAGCAGTGTTGATCAACCCAACGTAAATCTGCTCGACTGTTGCCACTGAGAACTGATCCAGGATCCCCGTATCCCCCGCGTCCGGGTTGAAGTTGCTGAACGTCATTTTCGTGAACGGGCGCTTCACGTCGATGTAACTGAAATAAATTACGGAACCTGTGTCTCCGCCATGCGGGGTGTGATCGACCTTTACCGTGCGCACCGTTCCGTCCTGATTTTGGAATGTAATTCTGAAATCATCAGTGAACTGACCGCTTGCCGATCCAATGTTACTCACGTAAAAGCCAACCGCTGAAACTGGCACGGAGAAGTCGATTTCGGTCGCGTCGATCCCGGTCCATGGCACATCCACGAGCGAGTGAGTGCCAGAGGTTGCGCCAGCCGACCAATCAGCCACATAGCCCTGTCTGAACGTAGCTGTCCCGGCCGGACCAAAACTGGCACTGAACGGGATAGGTCCATACCAAAGTCCTGTGAAACGTTGGTAGCTCTCAAAATCCTCAGTCACAACTCCAGGCTTCAAATGGCTGTGAAACGCGAGTTCCGCCGTCCGTGCATTTGGATGCGAAAGGACGTATCGGCCCAAGTCCTCTCCTTGGTGCACAAGCGGCGCTTGAGTGACGTAAACCGGGTCGTCGCTCATCGGGTTGACGGTAATCACCACTGTGGTGGCGTCCGATTCAGCGCGGCCATCCGACGCACGGTAGGTGAATTGATCAATGCCGTTAAAATCAGGTTCGGGGATGTAAATGAAAGAACCGTCCGCAATCAGCTTCAATTGTCCATGGACGGTCGGGCTAACAACGACCGCTCCAATGATATCTGGGTTGGGATCGCTGTCGTTCCCCAGCACGCCCGGGCCGAAGATGTGCAACGTATAATCCTCATTGACCGCGTAACTGTCAGGCAGGGCGGTGGGCGGAGAGTTATTCGAGGGTTCGGATGCTCCGCTGGTTACCTGCTCTGCAATGGCAACCGTCACGTCATCCAGAATGACCTCATCACCCGCAGCCTCACCGACGTTACTGAACGTCACCTTCGTAAAGGGAGTTTTCGTGTCGATGTAGCCAAAGTAAATAATCGATCCAGTTGAACCCCCATGGGGTGTATGGGGTATCTTGGCCGTACGGAAAGGACCTTGAGCATTGTAAAACGTGATCCGAAAGTCATCGGTGAATTCGGCGGTGCCGAATCCGGTGTGATTCAAGTATAGTCCGAGAGCCCCGACAGGAACGGAAAACTCGATCGTGGTCGCGTCGGCCCCGGTGAACGGCACGTTGACCAAAGAATGGGTTCCGGAAGTTGCCCCCCATGACCAATCAGCGACGTACCCGTGATCGAAAGTAACGACTCCAGCAGCGCCGAAATCCGAGCTGAAAGGGATCGGAGCGGTATAAAGACCTGTGAATTTGGCGTATGATTCAAAATCTTCCGTAACGACAGTATCGCTGAGATGGCTCAAAAATGCGTCGCGCGCGGCAGTCGCGTTTGGCCATTCGGGCAAAGTCGCGCCCAAATCTTCGCCGTGAAAAAGGAGCGGCTCGTCCATTGCAACAATCGGTTCATCGACGGGATTGACCGTGAGAGATACGGTCACTGGCGCGGATTCGGCCGATCCATCGGTTGCTTTGTAAGTAAACTCGTCCGGCCCGTTGTAATTTGGCTCGGGTTTGTAGGTGAACGCGCCATCGGAATTGAGGACCAAGGTCCCGTGACTGGGCCCGCTCACCAGAACGGCCTGAATACTGTCGCCATCGGTATCCGAGTCATTCGCGAGCACGCCAGGCGCAACCACGGTTAACTCTGTGTCTTCATCGAGACTGAAACTGTCCGCCATCGCCACCGGCGGGTCGTTCGCCGGAATCACATTCACAGTGAACGCCCGCGTCGTTGTATCGATCCCTCCATTGGCAATGCCCCCGGCATCACGAACGGTCACGGTGATCGTCGCCGTGCCATAAGCATTCACGAGCGGAGCGAATGTCAACAATCCGGAGGTATTCGGAATCGTGTAGGTGATGATCGGGTCGGGAATTAAGGCCGGGTTGTCCGAGGCAGCGGATATGCTCAGTGATTGGGTTTCGTTGGCGGGACCTGCACTGATGCCGCTGAGTGCGATGCTCTGCGGCCCGGCATCCTCAAGGATGGTCTGATCATTGATCGCGCTCAAAGTAGGAGCATCGTTGACTGGTGTCACAGTGATCGTGAAGGTTTGGGTGTCGCTCGTATCAATTCCGCCATTGGCCGTCCCTCCGTTGTCCTGTAACCGGATCGACACTGTGGCCGTTCCATTGGCATTCGCTGCGGGTGTGTAAGTGAGTCGCCCGTTGGCATCGACGGCAGGCGGCGTCGCGAACAAGTCCGGCTTGTCCGGAGTCACTAAAAAGGTCATGACTTGATCCGATTCGTTCACCGGCCCCGATCGAATCGCCGATGTCCAATTAGCCACTGCCTGAGGTCCCGAATCTTCCATTACACTTCGGTCCGAGCCTTTGACGAAGCTTGGTGCATCGTTCACCGGCGTGACGGTGATTTGGAAGGTTTGCGATACGCTGCTATCCGCGCCTCCGTTCGAGGTCCCACCATCGTCTTTCAAATTAACCGTCACCGTCGCGGTGCCGTTGGCATTGGCTGCAGACGTATAGGTCAATGTCCCAGTGGAAGAAATGGCCGGCTGGACCGAGAAAAGAGCATTGTTGTTGTTGCTCACTTGAAAGACCAAGACCTGACCACCTTCATCGTTCGGCCCAGCACTGATGCTCGCGGCCCAGTTCGAGATTGTCTGCAAACCGGCATCTTCCAATACAGTTTGGTTGCTCCCTTTGAGAAAACTCGGCGCGTCATTGACCGGGATCACTGTAATGCTAACAGCCGCGGGGCTGCTGTCCAATGTTCCATCGTTCACCTTAAACGTGAACGCGTCAGTGCCGTTATAATTTAAATTTGGAACATAACTGAATGATCCTCCTGAATTGAGATTCAGCGTTCCATGAGCAGGTGGAGTAACGACAGCGAAATTCAACGTGTCTCCATTCGGATCGGTTCCCGTGACCGTCCCCGCAAGTGATATGTCTTCACCCACACTAAATGCTGCCGATATGGCGGTAGGTGGTTGGTTGCACAATTGAACGTTCACCACCGCGATTCCGAATGGACTCGGGATGTTGGGCAGGAGGTCTGTGATGTTCGAACCATCCAAGTTTGCCCGCCGAATCACACCGTAAACTGCGTCGAATTGTTCGGCCCAATAAATAAAGCCTCCGACGGGGTCTACGGCGATACCAGGCCGGTCTTTTGTCACCGATACGATCGTGTGGCGATTGCCGCCATCCAGGTTGGCCAGAAACACTCCATCATCAGCGGTCCAATAGACTTTCCCGTGCACAATATCCACTGCCACAGCCCCTCCCTGGACTGTGCCGCCGTAAATCCCTTGCTGACCCGATCCGTCCAGATTCGCTCGGACAACGCTCCCATCCGTCGTCCAATAGATCTTCCCATTGACCGGATCCAGCGCGATGCTGCTCGCGTGATACCCGAAATTCAATGTGGAACGATCCGTGCCATCGAGGTGCGCTCGAATGATATTTCCGACGAGTCCTCCCACATACATCAAGTCGTTCGGCACATCTAAGGCAATGCCTACAGGGTAGCTGGTGGTGAATAATGTTTCGGTACTCGTTCCGTCCAGGTTGGCCCGGCGTACCAGCCCGTTGTCACGTTCGACCCAATAAATCTTCCCATTTGCCACGTCGACGGCAACGTGTTGGTTAATACCGGAGGCGTGGATCAGCGTGGTGGTCCCGCTGCCATCCACTTCGGAGCGCTTGATTGTCCTATCGCCTGTGGCGGACCAATAGAGGTTTACAATTTGTTCGATCACCTTCACCGTCTGCGATTGGCTCGCCGCGTTCCCGTGACTGTCTTGATAAGTCCAAGTGACCGTGTAGATCCCGGGAGCATCGTAGCTCAGCGGATCGTTCGTGGTTGCTGTGATCGCTCCGTCACAATTGTCAACCGCGGTTGGCGCGATCAGTGTGATGGAACATTGGCCCGTAACCATGGGCAACGGCGCCACATCGGGTACTGGAGGCGTTGTGTCTTGTACTGTTATGGTCAGCGTATCCGTGGCCGCGCTTCCAGTGGAATCAATAACCGTCAGCGTGATCAGATGGAATCCCATTTCTAAGGAAACTCTGAGCAGTAGACCCTCGCCGAGAGCCTTGTTGCCTTCCGTCCAAATGTACCTCGTAATGTCATTGAGTCCGTCCGGATCAGAAGAGGCGGATCCATTCAGTTGGACCGAGGTGCCACTGGGAGATTGGCATTCTATGACTTGATCCGGGCCAGCATTCGCCACAGGAGGATCGTTTACGGCCAGGACTGCCAATGCAAAACTTGTGGACGCGCTCAGGCTTCCATCGCTTACGCTAATTGTGATCGTGCTGGAACCGGATCGATTCAACGCAGGAATGAGGGTGATCGTCCGATTGCCGCCAGACCCAGCCAAGAGAATATTCCCATTGGGTATTAATGGTGTATTGGAAGAAACAGCGGTCACACTCAAATCGTCCGCTCCCGTTTCAACATCTTCGATCATGAAGGCGACGGGGCCTGCACCGGTGTCCTCATCGGTGGTTTGATTAGGAATAACCGAAATCATGGGCGGATCATTCACTGGGGATATGTCGATCAACACAGTGGCGGCCAGGGAGTTTTTATTGCCGTCTGTTACATGGTAGGTGAACGAATCCGGCCCGAAATAGTTGGGACTCGCAATGTAGATAAAGGAACCATCGCTCTGAAGGCTAAAAGATTGCGCGTGAGCAGGCGATGTGTCCAGGATGGCCGTCAATGCGTCCCCGTTAGGATCACTGTCGGTCCCGTGGCCCGTATCGTCGGCGATCACATTGCCGGTAAGAGGTGTATCCTCCAGCCCGGCATAATTGTCGTCAGCAGCGGTTGGAGCGACGAATGGGCTGATCGCAGCGTAAGCGTGCACGAGACCGAAGCCGGAATCGTAATCGTAGCCGGCGGTTCTCATGTCGATGGCGGTGGTTTCTAACTTAGAACGGACTTGGCCGGGAGTAAGTCCGCTTGGACCACCAGCAGCCTCCAAAAGCAAGGCGGCGACACCGGCCGCATGTGGCACTGCGGCTGATGTCCCGAAGAAATTGGGTAAACTGTCCGGATCAGCGGTTGAATCCAATCCAAAAAATGTCGTATTCACCCCATCGGGAGCGACAATATCTGGGTTCTGACGAGTAATCGGTCCGATAGCCTTACCCGTAGTGTCAAAATAAATCCTGGTGCCCCCAGACGAGGAGAACGATTCCAGAATAGGGGGACTGACGGCAAACGCCGGGGTAGATCCGTAGAACGCGGCCCCGACAGCGCTTGTCCCTGTGGCATTGGCGTGACCATAGCATGTGCCTGTGTACGGTCCGTACCAAAGAAACGCGGCCGAACCGGGGCTAAACACAACCAATTTCAGGAGTGGCGATGAGCTTCCCGCGTATCGACCAATTCCCACGTAATAGTAATCACCCGGGCCCGCGTTCGTGAAGGAGACGAGTTCAATAGGATCTTTTCCGATGTTGAAATAAGCGCTGTACGTCACCAACCGATAAACCTTAGCTGCACTGTCATAAACGAAGAGGAAGAGATCGAAATCGGTAACAGCTCCATTCCCCGACACAGAATAAAACGGTTCAGCCCACTGGAGCACCAGGTACGATGTGCCTGTCGGAAGGTAGACCGGCTGAAACGGGTAAGAGCTGGAGCTAAACTGATGCAATGGCTCGCCATTCAAACTAGATCCAGAATTGAGGAAATTGCCCTCGTAAGAATCCTTCGCATTATTTCCAGCCGACGAAAAATAGCTGACCCCATTCCCCACAACTTGATCCACTGCTTGCGCAACGATTCCGTCCTGGAACATCGGCTCGGCGAAGTAGAGGACATCATCTGCGATTACGTTTGCCCCAGCCGCCGCCAAAGCTCGTATGCCGTTGGCAAAAGTCGCCTGTCCCCCCATCGCGGTGTGAAATGCCAGAGACGCTCCAGGGGCAATGTCGTGGACGACCTGGAGCAGCGCCCTGCCCTCATCCGTTTCGGATCCTGCCGTTGAGTCCTGCAGAACTTGCACGCTCGTTGTAAAACCGTTCGGATCTCCGGGACCAGGCAAATCTCCACTGGCGACATCTGCCGACGCGCCTCCCAGCCGATTATAACTGTCCGAAAGGACCCCTACCTTGATCCCCCTCCCTTGGAGTCCGAACACCGCACGTGCGTCATCAGAGTGCATGGCGGTATCTCCCAGGCTATTTGCCGTCCCGATCAGAGTAGTGAAGTAGGCTGGCCGGATAAATCTGAGGCCGTTGAGAGCGGCCGCCCGGTCGAGCGCTTCGATTGGTAGTTCGCCGGAGATGATGCGTCCTGCGGACTGCGCTTTCTTCATTCCGAGGGCTTGGAGAGCCCGTAGCAAACCCGGCGGATCATCTTCGGCCGCGATGTCAACAATGACACTCTCTCCAGCCAGACGTATCCCAGGGTTTGATGGCTTGAACGGTCCTTCCAGTTTGGAAGCTTTGTGCTCCTTCAACTCCTCGGAGATTAAACAGAGGTCAAGCCCGATCTTATTAAGCGGGCCATTTTTACTTTTATGATCTGGACCATGGAATTTATCGAGTGCGGCTTTATAAAGAGCCGGATTTACGCTTTTCGGAACGGTGTCCCAGTCTCCTTCCAATGTTCCGGCGAAGCTTAGTTGCGGCGCAACTCCAGCAAGATTGGAGTTCTGGGCTCGAACCGAACCTCCGATCAAAAGGCACGCACAGACAACATGCACTAACGACCTTGTCCGATCTAAGGCGGGCTGCGGTCGTATTGTCTGGGCAAAAGCGGTTGCCGCTGGTATGGCTAAGGTTGTTTTCATTTTTTTACACTGGCGTCCCACAACGGTCACACGCCACCTGATTTCCTGAGTTTTCCCGAAGAAATTGGCGCATTCCGCAAATGTGAGCGTTAAGACTTTTTCGATTTTTGGTTGGGGCCTTTTT
>Ga0082335_1001098_pt1 | contig 61476 bp, 58 predicted proteins | sample Subgrocontami58m_FD_72375 | JGI IMG/M metagenome (GOLD analysis project Ga0082335, IMG submission 72375) | Subsurface groundwater microbial communities from S. Glens Falls, New York, USA - GMW37 contaminated, 5.8 m (SPADES assembly) (version 2) ... | reverse complement strand
TCGAGTTCATGAAGTTGCTGGGCCAGGGCGTGGCGCGTGAGAGTGGTGACCATCTGGGCCACATCCTGGCTGACAGCCGCCGGCGTCTCCTCGGAAAATTCCTTGTCACTCAAGAGCAACAGGAGGTTCAGCACGTCCCGCTGTTCCGGATCAAGGCCGCCAATCAGGCGATCGAGGTCGGTCCGGTTTTTCAGGTGGCCCTGAGTATACCAAATCACCAATGTTTTGTATAGGTCGCGCAGGTCATCGCCGATCAGCTGATTCGGGTCAAGATCCTGCGACCACCGTTCCAGGGTGGTTGGGGTATGGATTAGGGCGGCGATCAGCCGCTCGGACACCGCCCGCAGACGACTTGGGGGCGCGGTTGGGGCGATGGTCGTCGGCGCTGAACTCAACGCCGTTTTTGGTTGCGCCACGGCGGCTGGCAAAGGTTTCGGCATCGACCGCCGCAGGGTTTGTTCATCAACCCGCAGAAGATCAGCGAGCTTTTGGAGATAATGAGTCTGCTCGATGGCGTCGCCGACCTTGGCTAAAATCGGAAGGAGGAATTTGGCAATCGCCTTTTTTTCTTTCACCTGAGTGACGTCGCGATTGGCAGTCGCCTCTTCAAAATAGTATTCCATGATCGGTTGCGCTTTAGCGACAGCGGTGTCCCAGGCGGCCGGGTCTTTGGAGATCAATTCATCCGGATCTTTGCCGTACGGTAAGCGGAGCATCAAGACATTGACCTCTTCCTGCAAGGCCTGATCAACCCCGCGCAGGGCGGCTTGCGCACCGGCTGCGTCAGCGTCGAAGGCGAGGACAATCATGTTCGTGTAGCGTTTCAGGAGCTTCACCTGGTCGCGCGTTAGCGCCGTGCCGGAACTGGCGACCACATTTTGCCGTCCGGCTTGGTGCGAAGCGATGCAATCCATGTAGCCTTCAACCAGCACGGCGCGCTCCGCTTTTTTGATCGGCTGCTTGGCTTTATCAAGGCCGAACAGAATCGCGCTTTTGTTGTAGATCAACGTTTGCGGCGAGTTAATGTACTTCGCCGGAGTGGGCTTGGTCGGATCGACCAGGGCATCAAGAATCCGACCGCTACACCCGACGACCGTGCCATGGAGATCGGCGATCGGGAACATTACCCGGCCGCGGAAGCGGTCAAAGTATCCGGCGCCACGATCTTTCTTGATCGTCAGTCCGGCCTGAAAAATGTCGTCATCGGAAAATCCCTTAGCGCGCATCGCCCGATAGGCCGTATCGCCGCCGGTCGGTGCGTAGCCAAGCTGCCACTCATCAATCGTTTCCGCCGTGACCTGACGTTTCACCAGATAATCGCGGGCAATATGCGCCTCTTTCGCTTTCAGCAGCACTTCGTGGTAGTAGCGCATCGCCCAGCGCATGACGTCGAGCAGTTTTGTCCGCTGGGTCGCCAGTTTCGGATCAACCTGGCGGACCTCAACCCCGGCTCGCTTCGCCAAAAACCGCAGCGCTTCCGGAAAGTCCATGCCTTCCATTTCCTGGATGAAGGAAAAAATATCGCCGCCGCGGGCGCAGCCGAAACAATGCCAACTCCCCCGCTCGCGCGAAACCATAAACGACGGCGTCCGTTCATTATGAAACGGACACCGGGCTTTCCAATTGGTGCCGACTTGTTTGAGCTGGACGTATTCGCCGATCAGTTCGACAATATCGAGCCTCAGCTTTACTTCTTCAGCTGGTGTGGACATAGGTGTAAACAAAGAAAAACCAAGAGTACATTTTCATCGGCGAGACCCTGAGCCGTGTCGAAGGGTCGAGTCGCAATTTAATTTCTTCGGTCGGGGTGGACATTAACGTGAAGATTGTTTGCGTTCAAAGATCGTGATAACTTGGGCGCCACTGAGCTGATCGTCATTCTTTCGTCGAGCCGCGAGTCGACGGTCAATCATAACCCAAGCCGACGGCCAAACATTTCGAAAGTAATACCACGGCCACCGAAAGGCAAACAAGGTCGGCGCGATTTGCCGCTCAACGAAGCCGGCGGCGGCAAATGCCTCGCGGTAGTCGGCCATGCTGTCTTGCCGCAAGTGTCGGAGAGATTTCGCTTGATGATTGAGCCGGGGGCCGTGAATCGCAACGTATCGTTCAGACAAGCGACAGAGTTCGTGAATCGCCTGACGCCATTGGTTTTTATCGACGACATGATAGAGCACGTCAAAGCAATGGACCAGGGTAAACGACTGATCCGGCCACGGGAGGCTGATAATATCGCCGACTGTCGTTTTCACCGCCGGATAACGTCGGCGCAATTCTTCGAGGGCCTCGGCTGAAACGTCGGTCGCTGTTACCTGCCATCCGCGTTGAAGAAAAACAGGAACATACATCCCAATCCCCGCTCCGGCATCAAGGACCTTGACCTCGGGTGGGGTATCAAGCGTTTTGAGCGCCTGGTCATACGCTTCACTCACCCGGCGATAAAACCATTGATTCGCCGCTTCACGGAAACTTCGGCAACCAACCGATCGCAAGGATTGTCGGTGTCGTCGGTGGCGTTGACGCCAATAACTAACCGCGTCAAAAGACGACGATTGCGCGATACTGGAGTGTTCAGGCATAGCAGTACTCTATCAGATACTGGCCGAATGGCTAGGGCGACGGGCTTATTGCACCGGTTGAGAAAGGTCAAACCAATGGCTCATCATGACCATTGATTGGACGCTGAGTAGGATCATGCCGATCGCCATGATCGCCCACACCAATCGTCGCCAGCGCCGGTCAACTAAACCTTCGAGCCCGTGCAGAAAGATGATGGCCAGCGGAATAATGAGAACAAAATAATAACGTCCTTGGGCCGGAAAAGAGTAGCTGTGATATTTCAGCGCCCGCTGCCAGTAGAGGCTGCGTAAAAACACATCCAGCAAAACAAACAGCCCCGTCCCGATCCACAGCGATCGCTGAAAAAGAAACGGCCGCTCCTCTTCATGGCGCCAGAGCCATCGGCCGAGAACGAGGCCAACGACGCTCATGAAACAAAGAACGGCCAGGGCGAGATAAAAGGTCGAGGCGTGCTCCATGATGGCCCCGCTCCAGCCATAACTTCCCCAAAAACGTTCAAACACGAGCCGGGAGCGATCAACGATATCAGTCGCCAGAACATTAATAAATGTCGGCGGTAGCGTATTGGGTAGTTTCTGCAGTCCGGTTCCCCCGACGAAATCACCGCCGCCAGTCAGATAATTCATGACCGACCACAGCGTCCCGACCGCGCCTCCGATCATCGTGGCCAGCAGCGGCAACCGCAACCGTTGGGACAAGGTTTGGCCCTGATGGCGGGCGAGCCGCCACAGGACGATGCCGACAGCGACGATAAAAATCCATCCCGATTGTTTTGTCAGGGTCGCCAGGCCAGCCAGCAGACCCAAAAACACGGCCGTCCGGGGAGTCGCCGGCGGTTTCACTGCAACCAGGGCGCCGAACAGCAGCCCGCCCAAAAGATACACCAGGGTGTCATTATTGATCCCAACCGAAATATAACTGACCATTGGTTGGAAACCAATCAGTATTGCCAAGACAGCGGCGAACCCGGCGCCGGATCGAACCAGCCGGCCAATCCGATAAGCGACCCAGACCAGGGCCAGAAAAAGAAGCGATGACCAGGCCCGCATCGCATACAGTCGGGTATCAATATCGGCCTGCGCGAAAGCCAGATATGGGATTGCTTCGTAGAGATAGTACGGCGGTCCATACAGCGCCGCGACGTTATGCGGAGTAGTGGCGGCTGCCCAGCGGCGGGAAATATTGGCCGGAGTTGCATAGGTAATCGTTCGATTAAAAATCTCGACCCGCCCGTGATACTTTTTTGACATGACATTATACGAATCGATCAATTCGCGCGAATAGGTTGTCCAGCCGGTCGTGAAAATCGGCCAAACGCCTTGCTCGACGATCGTTTGAACGTACTGAAAATGCGCCGGCTCGTCCGGCACTTGCCACGGCGGCACAATCCACACCAATACCAACTGTTTCAAAAAAACAGCGATGAGAATAATTGCCAGGTGATGGCGCTTGATGAATACCAAGAACGGCTGCGGACTCGCCAGGAGCCGGACGTTATTGCTGTCCATAGGTTTCCAACCGATCAACAATTATCGATGATGGCGACGGTCCATCAAGCCGGCGCGGCCGGCGGAAACTTTCAACGTGCTCAAGGATTCCAAGGATCCTAGCTTGGTCCAGTCCGGTCAGCCGAGCATTCTCTCCAAGTCCATGCGGCCGCTCCGTGACCTCGCGCAATATTAGGCACGGAATTCCAAGGAAGGATGACTCTTCCTGATTACTCCCGCCGTCGGTCAGCACCGCCGTCGCGTTGGCAATCTGTCCAATAAAATCGGTGTATGGCATGCGGGGAAAAATCTTTGTCCGCGGCAAACGGGTCAGCTCATCAAGCCAACCGCGCCGTTCAAGCGCTTTTTTGGTCGCCGGATGGAGCAGGACATGAAGATCATAGCGCCCGGATAAGGCGTGAAACAGATCAAGGGCTCGCCGTAACTGCCCGCCACGCGTTACTGTTTCAAACCGCCGGACAGAAACAACCAGATATGACTTGGCTGCCTGACTCGGGGCCGGCTGATTCGCTAAAGCGTATCGGAGTGAGTCGATCAGGGTATTTTCTAGAGTATCAATAATCTCCGCGTGGCGACGGTGCCAGGCGACGTTGTTCACCGCCCATGCTCCGGGACAAAACAATATCTGGCTCCACCGAGACACCAACTCTTGCTGAATCGCTTCCGGAAATGGTTTGAACCAATGGCCCGAACGAAGACCAGCTTCAACTTGGGCAACCGGCAACCCCGATCGGCGGCCCAACCAAGCCCCCAGCAGAGCCGAGGTGGTATTACCGTGCACCACGACAACTGAGTTGGCGGCTGACGCGCCGGATTGGGCATAATATTTTTTCCAGGCCCGTCGGACGCCAACCATCCAAGCCCCCGCCCCACGAACCTGATTCATTTCGGCACCGCTCCACAGTTTCACATCCGGCGGTCGCAAACCGAAATCTGCCACGATGTCTTCAAGGTTTTCCTGATGCTGTTGCGTCGAGACGAAACGGTAGTGCAGTTTCCGCCGATCAAGCTCTCGGATGACCGGGGCCATCTTCACTGTCTGCGCGAGCGTGCCGAGAACAATAAAGATCATTTGGCCTGACTCGACGGCACGATAGTCTCGCGGTAACGATGAAGTTTACTGAAATAGAGTACTCGCTCCTGCGTCATGCGAACGCGATTCACCATGTCAGCAACCAAGCCAATCATGCCGACCCCCAAGCCAACCAGGTTCAACAATCCACCGGTAAACCCGACCGTTTTATACGGCGTGACCATGCCGGTATCAATATAATGGATCAGGACAAATAGTTCACAGACAAGACCGGCGATAAACAACATCGCTCCGAGCCAACCAAACACCCGCAACGGTCGATAATCGAGCACCGTCCGGAACATGGTGTTCGCGGTCATGAACGCATAGTGCCAAAGATTGTTGGCCACGCGTGAGGTGCCATGTTCACGGACGCCGCGTACTTTGACCGGAATTTCCTGGACGCGAAAACCTTTAAAGATCAGGTTCAATAATGTTTCCTGCGTATACGTAAAGCGGCTGAAGAGATTGAGGTTCAACAAGGCCTCACGGCTGTACGCCCGAAACCCGCAAGCTGCATCCGCCAGCTTCCGGCCGCTGAGAAACGAGACGAGTCCGGCCACCCGCCGGTTGCCCCAGCGCTTGATCCAGGACATCTCCGGCCTCATGGTTGGATCGAGAAAGCGGGAGGCGGTGACGACATCGGCTCGGCCCCCGACTACTGGTTTGACGAGCGCCGGAATATCGGCCGGATCGAATTGGCCGTCAGCATCAATGGTCACGACGATATCGGCCCCCCGTTTCAGCGCCGCGTCAACCCCGGTTTGAAAAGCCACGCCGAGGCCGCGGTTCCATCCGTGCGAGACAACTATCGCTCCGGCGGCGGTCGCGTGAGCGGCAGTTTGGTCAGATGATCCATCATCAACAACAATCACCTCCTGGCTGGTAATACCTGGAATATTTTTTGGAATTGAAGCAATAACCGTGGCAACGGTTTGTTCTTCGTTGAGAGCTGGGAGAAGAACGATGAGTTTCATGGTGTTCGAGAATATCCCCTACTCACGCCAGTTTACCAGAAGTATGGAGCTTTGTCGTCGGCTCGACACCTTTGCTTTTCGTTAATATTCTGGTAGCGTGAAGCGCACGGAGAGGTCGTCCTTCGCCCCTGCCCAGGATAAACTCCGTGGCCTAGCTTGTTCCCGATTTGTCTAAAAATTCAAGCCCACGTAGAATTTTTAGACAAATCGCAATCCCGCCTGTGGCGGAGGGTTCGCATAGTGGTCTAGTGCACACGCTTGTCACCGCCTTTGGCGGGATGCCGCTGTGGCGGCAGAAAGCATTTGAAAAATGATATACTTTGCTTACGTTTTACAAAGCCAGAAAAATTACCGACACTACATTGGTCATTGTGACAATATACCTAAACGGTTGAGTAAACATAATAAGGGATTTGTTCAATCGACGAAACGGGATAGACCCTGGAAGGTCGTCTATACTGAAAAATTCCGAACGCGAGCTGAGGCATATCGTCGGGAACTAGCAATAAAACGATATAAGGGAGGCATCCAATTTAAAGCAATGTTGAATGGTACATTGAGAAAGAAATGAGACGTGGGTTGGGCGGAGGGTTCGCATAGTGGCCTAGTGCATACGCTTGGAAAGCGTACATACCGCAAGGTATCGAGAGTTCGAATCTCTCACCCTCCGCCCAGCCAACATCTTAATGTAGTTCGCTTGTCCCGCGCTGCGGGATGCCGCTCCGCGGCAGAAAGCGTACATACCGAAAGGTATCGAGGGTTCTCCGCCTCCATAATCATATAGATTACTGCGGCGGATCCGCCCTAGCTATTCGTAAAATAGCGGTGGCGGAGAATCTCGCCCTCTCCGCTCCGGACAAGATATAACGAGTACATACCGCAAGGTATCGGGGGTTCTCCGGACTGCGATCCGGACACCCCTTGACTTCTACTACAAGCTGTAGTATCGTCGAAATAGGCTTATTTTTCCTCCAATTTTTGAGACCGACCCATGGCCAGGCGTTCAGCACAATTGATTCTCGGCTCTCTGGCTTTGCTGGGGTTTTTGGGCGTTACCTTGTTCTGGTCGGCCGGTACGCACCAGGGCGGTGACCACAACTGTATTTCCGCGGCCATCCAAAATGAAGCCTGCCCAAACGCCACAACGCCTAAAGCGGCCGCCTTTCATTCGAACACACTGCAGTCATTCCTCAGCAATATTCAGCAATCCTGGCAATACCTGGGCGCATTACTGGCTATGGCATTTGTGGCTATGGTTGGGTCCGCCGGTCTGCTGAACGGTTTTTCTCCGAACTTGATCCTTCGTTCGAACGACGCGCAAGTGCCAGCCCCGCCAAAAGGATACCGTCGCTGGCTATCGCTCCTCGAACACAGCCCGGTTTTCTCGCCTGGACGCGTTTAAGGTACCGCTACTGGCGAAGTAACCTTTCGCGCGTCCAAACGCCCCGCCCTGGGCGTTTTTGTGTATTGACGCTTTTATTTCATCACCATCCCAACCATGAATAATAAAAAACTACATCAAAGAAAGGAGGACGCTGATGCCGCATCATGACCCGGTCGATGCCTCCGGCTGCATCCGTTTCGGTCCGGCTCCCCAAGCCCCGGTTCGCCGACCGCGTAAATATTCAGCGCGAGGCCTCGGGTACTTCATCTTGTTTATCGTTACTGTCGCGCTCCTCGCCGTTAATAATTCATTCCTCCGAGTGATGGCGAAAGACGCGGCGACACAGCAACGCACAGCCGCCGAAGCCGCGAAACCAGCGGCGATTGAAACCATCGCCATCATCAGCCCAAACTGCGCGATCTGTTATAACATCAACGGCCTCATCACCAATCTTGATGCGAACCAAAAGGTCAAGATTACGAATTCCCGAACCGTCGACATTGGTTCGAGTGAGGGGGTGGCTCTGGTCAACCAATACAAACTGACTCGTTCTCCCGCCGTTATTATTACGGGTCAGACGAAAAAGTTAATGACCGCGATTCCTGACTTAACGTCATTCGGTCAACTCCAGGGCGACGTCTTCGTTGGATCGAACATACCGGCTCCATATGCCGACCTGATGACCGGAAAAATTCGGGGAGAATTCGAGGCCATCTATGTCACTGAAAAAACCTGCCGGGAATGTTACGACCCGACGATCAATAAACAGGCGTTACGTCAACTGGGCATGACGCCAACCACGGAGAAAACTATTGACCGTCTTGATCAGGAAGGAAAAGAGCTGGTGAAAAAATATGCGTTGACGACGACGCCGACGATCATCCTCACTGGCGACCTGGCCGCCTATACGGGTTTCGACGCGATCTGGAAAAACGGCGTCGGCACAATCGAGCCGGACGGCGCGTATGTCTTCCGGTCGGCGCAAGATCGGATGGGGAAGTACTATGATCTGACGACGAAGAAGATCGTCACTCCGCCGCAAACAAATATCAATACCAACGCAGCCACACCTTAATAACAGTCTTGAAAGGATCATATTATATGGACAACGAAAAAATGCCGGCCACCGCTACCAGCGGGGTCCCGCCAGTGGCGGTGATCAGCCCGGTCATTCGAGACCCTGAGGGGTCCTCAGACCCTCGAAGGGAACACCATCATGAACAGCCGGAAAAGGTTCAGGCCTTTACACTGCGGATTCCCAGACCGAATTGGCAGGTCACGGCTCTTATCCTGATCGCCGTCATCGCCGGCTTGCAAACAATTCAGTTGGCCCGTCTCAAGGACAATGTCACCGCCAAGGCATCAACGGCGACTACGACCACTGCCGCGCCGGCTTCATCGGCAAGCACCGACTCGGGGCTCCAATCGCAAGTCGGCGGCTGTTAGCACCACTATGACCAGTACTATCAAACCACAATTACAGCGGCCGAAGTCCGGCTGGTTCACCACGGCCGACCGGCGGACAAATGAACGAATGGCGCGAGGCGTGGCCTGGATGATTATCGTCATCTTGGCGGCCAACCAAATCATGATTGCCTCCATCTCGCCAAAATCAGCTGGGGCCTCACCCTTAGCGTCCGTAAAGTCTATGCTGGGCATCAAGACAGCTTCGGCCATGACCATCATCGCGCCGACCTTGAACCCTGACGGCAAGACTACGAAATTAGTCGAACAGCCAACGATTAGTCAAGTTCAGGCTAATCCAAAATCAGGCGATGCTTTGGCTGATGCCAAGGTCGTCATGCTCGGAACTGGCTCGCCATCATACGCGCCGGATGGGATTTCCTTCAGCGATCCCGTCACCGCCCAAAACAAGTGGGGCGCATACGAAAGTATTGCGCTAACCGGTGCATTGTTAACTCGATATGACTCACTGAGCATGACGCTGACGTGCAGTTACTGTTGCGGCGAACCGGGAAATGTGACGCGCAACAAGAACTGTGGCTGTGCGCATGCTAAAGCCGCCCGCGGTTTCTTCAAGTATATGCTTCAAACATTCGGCGATCAATACAGCGACGCGCAGTTGGTCGGCGAAGCATACCGCTGGCAAGCGATCTGGTATCCGAAAGGCATGGTTGAAGACTACTTACTTGCGACTGGCAATAGCGGTGCGATCGGCCACGCTACGCATGGCGGCGCCGGTGCTGATGGAATGCATGGATTAACGAAATAATCCTATGAATAAGCGTCCTTACATTGCCGGATTAATTGCAGCGGATGCACTCCTCGCTCTGTTTGTCATTCTGGTAACTAGTATCTCCGGCTGGGCGACGACCAAGAGCCAGTTCAGCCAGTATTGGTTTTTCCTCGTACCGCTAGCCGTCGGATTCGGCATCCAGGTGGGCCTGTACGTCCACCTACGGGAAACGCTGAAACGGGCCATGTCCAAGAAAGTCATGGGCGTGACCGGCGGAACGTCAACTGCGACCATGATTTCCTGCTGCGCCCACTACCTCGTAAATATCCTGCCGATCATCAGCACGGCTGGCGTCGCCAGTTTCATCGGACAGTACCAGGTCAAATTATTCTGGGTCGGGTTGGTTCTCAACCTGTTTGGCATTGTGTATATTTCCCGACAAGTTATCCGCGCCCGGGCACATATGGTTGGAAAGCAAACAATGCCTGAAACGATTTTGCCAGTCGCGCCACCGCTAATCAACAATGCCGTCGTCATTACCGTCTTTGTACTCGTCATAACGGCAGTATCGATTTTCTCCGGCCGAATCAGCCAACCAACTCCACCGGTCGCCGCAGCGGGGAATGCCTCAGGCTCGTCCGATTCCAGCCTGACAAAAACCAATGCAGAAAACGGCATGACCGTGGCCGTCACGCCGAAACGCAACACCGACGGATCGTGGGATTTCTCGGTGACTGTTGATAATCACGCGGTCAGCGTCACTCAAGACATGGTCGCGGTGTCTTCACTGGTTGACGGCTCGGGCGCGAATGTTGCGCCAACGTCGTGGACCGGAGATCCGCCCGGCGGGCACCATCGGAAAGGCGTCTTACAATTCAGTCCGTTCTCGACCGGTTCAGTCAGCTTGACCATTCGAGACCTTGGGAGTGTCACCTCACGCACATTCACGTGGGACAACCTTCCCTCATAATCACCGCTCTATGGATCACCAACAACACGACTCGAAAATGATGTGGCTGATGATGCTGGCCTGCGCCGTGCCGATCATCATCACCTCATTCGGCGGTTCCGGCAGCACCAGACCGATTATCTGGGCAACACTTGGCCTCGGACTCATGTTCCTCCTCCATTGGATCATGATGAAAGTCATGCATCGGAATAAGTCGGCACCACCCGATCACACGAATCCTACAGGCCAAGATAGTGCATCGGATAATTTATCTCATCACCATTAATATCTCAACTCCATGAACTCATCCCAACCAACAACGGTTCGTGACCCGGTCTGCGGCATGTCCGTTAACCCGGCCACGTCGCAATACTCGCACGACCACGCCGGTACGAAATATAATTTCTGCGCTCCGGCCTGCCGTGAACAGTTTATCGCGTCACCTGACAAGTTTTCGGCAAAAACACAACCAGTCTTGACCCGAAAACGTCCCGCGCTCGGTAAAGAAATATTGGTCGCTGGCGGCATCTTTGTCGCGGTGGTCGCAATACTCGTCATGGCCCGAGGTATCGCGCGCCAACAGGCTAGCACGAAAGTCGACAGCAAAATTATTGGTGCATCAGCGGGTCGGCATGAAACGATTGACGGCGGCCAAGGCGGCGTTATTGCTGAAGCAAAACATGAACAGAATTCGAACGATCTTGAGTTTAGCGTCTCACTCGATACCCATACAGTTGACCTGACGAGTTTTGATGCTGTACAACAGATTCGCCTTCATGCGGCCGGACAAGAATATGCCCCGGCAACGGTAGTCAATTCCGGGGAAAGATCGTCGCACCATCAAAACTACCAAGTGAGTTTTCCTTTGGTGGAAAATTCGAGCATCACGGTCGTGGTTCATGATGTCGGAGGGATTGAGGAGCGTCAGTTACCATTCCGTCTATGAATCCCGTTAGACAGCCGCCGCACCGGTTGCCATCCTCTCCAGGCTACGAATATGTCGATCACACTAACCGTCTAACGGAATGAATCTTCTCGTCAGTACTTCAATCGTCGCGGCTTTTGTGGCCGGGATAGCGGCCCTGTTCGCCCCGTGCTGCATCACAGTGCTACTGCCGTCATATCTCGGCTCGATCTTCCGCGAGCGGCGGAAAGTGTTTCTGATGACCTTTATCTTCTTTCTCGGCATCCTGGTGGTCTTCTTGCCGCTGGGTCTTGGGTCAGCGCTCTTCAGCCAGTTCTTGAGCCGCTACCATAACATCATCTTCGCGACCGGCGGCATCTTCCTGCTCGGCCTGGGGCTGACGATGGTGCTGGGGGTACACTGGTCGTTGCCGTTCCACGTCAACCCGCAACTCAAGCGTCACAATGCCTTCTCGGTCTTCACCCTTGGTATCTTCTCGGGTATTGCGACGACCTGCTGCGCACCAGTCTTAGCCGGAGTGCTGGCGCTGTCGGTTCTGCCCGGTTCGGTCTGGCTCGGCGGCGTGTATACGCTGGCCTACGTCATGGGCATGGTCGCGCCGCTGTTCGTGTTGGCGCTGCTCCTTGACAAGACCAAGGCCACGCAAAAAATGATGCGGATGCGTAAGCCAATCGAATATCGTCTCGGCCCCCGGACCGTCAGTCTCTCGATTCCGGATCTCATTTCGGGGCTGGTCTTTATTGGCATGGGAGTATTAACAACCTGGCTGGCGCTGGGAAACAGGCTGGCCATGCAGTCAGGTCTACAAGTCTCGATTAACATCTGGACCACCAAGTTCTTGCAGTCGATCCAGGGGGTCATCGATCTTCTGCCGCAATCGTGGTGGGCCGCGCTCTTTGCGCTCTTTTTCCTTGGGCTCACGGCCCGGGTCATTTATCTCTTTAGAAAGGAACAATCATATGAATCGAAAGAATAACGGCGGTACCATCGCGATCATCATTACTATTATCGTCGTCGGCGGTTTGGTTTACCTCGGCGCTTCGGGAAAGAGCAAGACGACGGGATCGTCTGCAACTGCCTCGGGAGACAGTGTGGCCGGGCACCACGGCGGCGCGTCCGGCCCGGCAAGTACTCTCGATACGTTAGTCGACAAACCGGCGCCGGACTTCTCACTGACGGATCACAACGGCAAAACGTACTCGTTGGCCCAACTAAAGGGTAAGGACGTGGTCTTATTCTTCAACGAGGGCGTGATGTGCTATCCGGCCTGCTGGAATCAGATCGCCTCGCTCGGATCGGACGCTCGTTTGGACACCAGCGATGTTGTGGCTTTGTCTGTCGTCGTCGATAGCCAGAAGGAGTGGGACCAAGCGGTCAGTCAAATGCCGGAACTGGCGCAAGCGACCGTCGTTCATGACAATGGCGGGAGTGTGGCATCGAAGTATGGCATGCTGACGACTAAGTCCTCAATGCACTATGGGCAGTTGCCAGGACATTCATACGTCGTCATCGACAAGGACGGGATTATCCGCCACGTCTATGATGATCCCAACATGGCCATCCATAATGACGCCTTAATTGGGGAAATTGCCAAGCTGTAACCTGTCCATGATCAAGCGAATTCTCATCGTCTGCACCCTCGGTCTCCTCCTGGCATCGGTTGGTGTCGCGTGGGCCGATGAATCGGCACCAAAAAGCGGTTCTGCGCCTGACTTGCTGCGGGCGGTGATCGTTCGCAGCGAGCCATCTCCTGACAGTGCGGATTTTCGTATCTACACCGTCAAAATTCTGGAGGGCGCAGACAAGGGAACTGAAGTCACTATTGGTGATAACGAAATGATCGCCTCGGTTGGCTACACGGTATTCAAGCCAGGCGACCGCGTCGTTCTTGGCGTGATCGACAAAGCTGAAGGAGGAACGGCGTACATCATCAATGATTACGAACGCCGAGGCTCCCTGTTGTGGCTGGTCATATTATTCGTCACGGCCGTCATCTGGTTCAACCGCTGGCGCGGCGTGCGCTCGCTTGTTGGGTTGGCCGCTTCGTACCTGGTGATTATCTCCTGGATTGTCCCGCAAATCGTGGCCGGTCACGATCCGGTCCGGACGGCGATTATCGGCGGAGCCGTGATTCTGATTGCCACCCTCCTGTTGACTGAAGGTTGGCGTCGCTCGATGTGGGCCGCCGCGGCCGGGGTCGTTGCGACCATGCTCGTTATCGGCTTACTGAGCCAATGGTCGATTGGCTTCACCCACCTGACCGGCGGCGCCAGCGAAGAAGCCTTCTCCTTGCAAAACATGAGTCTGGGAAATATCAACGTCCGCGGCCTGTTGATGGCCGGGTTTATCATCGGGACGCTCGGTATCTTGGACGACATCGCCGTATCGCAAGTCGCCGTCGTGGCCGAGCTACGTCGATCAAATATCCGCCAGTCCCGGCGGTCGGTCTACCAAGCGGCGCTCCGGGTCGGTCGCAGCCACATGGCCGCCATCACCAATACCCTAGTCTTGGCCTATGCCGGCGTTTCCTTGCCACTACTGGTATTGTTTCAAGCCGGTCAAGCCGAGGCCGGTCTAGTGCTGAACTCTGAATTAGTCGCAACCGAAATCGTGCGATCAGTAGTGGGAAGCCTCGGGCTGGTTTTGGCCGTTCCTCTGACGACAGCTATTGCCGTCTGGTTCAACGTCAAGTCATCTCACCCCGATGTCTCTCATGAACACTCAGTAGCACATCAGACATGAATCATTCATCACCAAACGTGCCAGAAGCTACAAGCACGAATCAACACGTGGCTAAACATCGCCACCTTTTCCGCCTACTCGCCATCAGCCTGATCGTGCTAGGCGTGGGGATAGTGTTATACCCGTTTTCACCGTGGATTCGTTATACAATCTTCAAGCCCGAACCGGTCTATCCCTATGCCACGAAACTCGCGGACGCGAAAACTACTTTGCCGGTTGTCGGCAACAAGACAGTCGTACCAAAAACGAACAGCATTCCAGCCGATGACCGCCTGGTCATTCCAAAAATCGGCGTTGACGTCACCATCGTTCCTGGGCAGGACGAACGAGCATTGGAAAAAGGTATTTGGCACATCCCTAACACGTCCTCGCCTGATCGCGGCGGCAACACCGTCCTATCCGGACACCGGTTTCGGTACTTGGCTGGTCCGAAGACGCTCTACCTGCTTGACCAGATGGAAATCGGCGATGTCATTATTGTCTACTGGAAGGGCATCGAATATGACTACAAAGTAGTCGCCCGCCGCATCGTCAATCCTGATGCCGTAGAAATCCTTGATCCGACTCCAGAACCACAGCTGACAATCTTTACCTGCACCCCTGTTTTCTCCACGAGGCAACGATTAGTTTTATTCGCGAAACCAATGTAAGATAGAAAGGTAATTATGAAGGAGGTGACCCACCATGATGGATTATGGAATGATGAATGGCGGTAGCGGATCAGGCATGATGTTCTTCGCCTGGATCACCTACCTGATCGTTAACGTCGCGCTGGTGTACGCCATTCTGTGTATGGCGAAGTACCTTAAGAAGTAATTGTCTGAATAACGATGAGTTTCTTCGTGATTATCCGTGGGCCATTGGGCTCGGGTAAAACAACTATCGCCAAAAAACTGGCCAAGACACTTGGTGCTGAATATATCGCCATCGATAGGATTGTTGACCAACATGGGCTGGATAAGGAAAAAGAACAAGGGTATATATCGCGGAGAAGCTTTATGAAAGCCAATAACATCGTTCTTCCAAAGACAGTTGAAATGCTCGATAAAGGCAAGCAAATTATCTTTGATGGGAACTTTTACTGGAGGTCTCAAATTGAGGATTTAATAAAAAGGTTGAATTTTCCCCACTTCATTTTTACCCTCAAAGCGCCACTGGAAGTCTGTGTTCAAAGAGACAAAGACAGAAGTAATTCTCATGGTCAAGACGCCGCCGAAGCGGTTTATAGAAAATCAACGGAGTTTGATTATGGCACACTCATAGATGTGACTAAACCCGTTGAGCAATCTCTTGAAAAAATGCTGTCAAAATTACCACACCGTAGTAAATCAGAATAGCTACCCCTGTATGTTCTTCCTCGCAAAAAAAAACTTATTTGCTGAAAAGACCCGCCTGATTATGTCCATCAGCGGCGTGGCCTTTGCGGTCCTGTTGATTTTGATGCTGGGCGGGCTGTATCGCGGCTGGCAGACGAAAATCACGGCCTACATTGACAGTTTGAACACCGATCTCGTGGTCGGACAGGCCGGATCGGCCGATACGACCCACAGCATGTCATTCCTTCCGGCCACCTTGGCGGACGACCTCCGGCAGGTGCGGAGCGTGACCCGCGTTGACGAGTTCATGGGCCGGCAGATCACGGTCAGTGACAAAGGGCAAGAGTGGCGGATCTTCATCGTCGGCATTAACCCGGCCGCTGGGCGCAACGGACCGATCAAAATGATCAGCGGCACTGCGAACATCGCTGATGGGCAAGTTATCATTGACCAGGCCTTCAGCCGAAAAACTGGATACGGCCTCGGCGATATCGTGCCCATTGCCGGTCAGCGCCTGACCGTGGCCGGCATCAGCACCGGCGGCAATAGTTTGATTTACCAGTACACCTTCGTGACTGAGAACGACGTTCGTGAGATTCTCCAACTCGGACCGCTGGTCAACTACTTCTTGGTGAGTACCAACAATCCAACTGACGTGACGGTATCGCTGGAACAGCAGTTTCCCGACCTCAACGTCATGACGAAGGCCGAATTTGCCGAGAACAATCGCAAAATCGTGACCGAGGTCTTCCTGCCGATCGTCGGCATTCTTTTTGTCATCGCTTTTGTGGTCGGATCGGCGATTGTCGGTCTGACGATCTACACCGCCACGATTGAAAAGTCCAGAGAATACGGCGTGCTGAAAGCCATCGGCGCTTCAAACGGCCTGCTCTACCGCGTCGTTCTTGAACAGTCCTTCATTGCCGGAGCCGCCGGCTTTATCATCGGTTTGGGATTGAGCTTTGTCATCAGTTGGATGGCCGGCTACTTCATTTCCGGGTTTATCACCGCGGTCAGCTTGATGGATGTAGTGTTGGTGTTTGTGGCCGCAATGCTGATGAGCTTGCTGGCGGCCTGGATTCCGGCCAAACGCCTGGCCTCGATTGATCCGGCCCTGGTGTTCAAATCATAGTATGGAAGAGATCCTCAAAGTCCACCACGTCAGCAAAACATTCGGAACCGGGCATACGGCCATCGAGGCGCTGAAAGATGTTCATCTGCATGTGGCCCCCGGGGACATCGTCCTGATCATGGGCCCGTCAGGTTCGGGAAAAACAACGCTGTTAACCATTGCTGGCGGCTTATTGAAGCCGACGAGCGGCGAAGTGTTCATTGATGGCCACAACATAACAAAACTCTCGGAGCGGGAGTTGCCCGCTATTCGGTTAAAATCCCTTGGTTTCGTTTTCCAAAGTTTTAACTTACTATCCGCGCTGACGGCTGAACAGAATGCGGTCATTCCGCTCATGATGGATGGTCAGTCATACGATTCGGCCCGGCCTCGGGCAACAAAAATACTAGAGCGCCTTGGGCTAGGCCAGCGTCTACATTCGTTGCCGGCACAATTGTCTGGCGGTGAAAAGCAACGAGTGGCGATCGCCCGGGCACTCATCAATGATCCCAGGGTGATTTTGGCTGATGAACCGACGGCTAACCTTGATTCCAAAATCGGACATGAGGTGATGCAAATACTTTGCCAGATCGCTTGCCAGGAGCATCGAGCCGTGGTCATTGTTAGCCATGACGAACGTCTCAAAAACGTGGCTAAAAAGGTCCTCACAATTGAGGATGGAAAGCTCACGAGAGAGGAAAATGGAGAGCACGGAAAAAACTGTTCGATGCAACACTAGAATTTTCTCGACGGCGGAATTTTGGCAAAAAATGCGATACTGCCCCGACACCCCTTAAGAGCGTCTCATTTTGAATTTCCCGACACCGACCCGCCTGCCTCAATAGGTGGGGGTGGTACTTAACTCATGTGGCCTGCCAGTATCAAGCCTCGAGTTAACGATAAAGTTCGGAGATTTTTTATCCAAGAAAAAACGCTCCCGGGTGAGAGCGGTTGATCAGGCCTCCTTGGCCAGATCGAATTTGGGAGGGTCGTCCTGCTGAAGAAGTTCGTGCTTCATACCGGTCAGCCGATCCCTCAGATCGGTGTCGATCTTCCTGACAGCCGCCAGGTGGGAGTTGTGCTCCAACTTGTGGGGGATGCGCTGCTCTTGCAGATGTCTGATGCACTCGATGTGCAACGTGGACAACTGGGCCTCATCCGGCTGTTCGCCGAGAACCTCCTGGAGGCGATACCGGGCCAGAGCGGCCAAGGGGCCCAAGTTATACAGTCCCTGCGACGGTGGGCTGACGTGTCGCTGGGCAATCTCGCGGGTGACCGTCGCGACCTGGGGCGGGAGCAGATCGAACTTCTCAGCCTGGTCCATGCGGAAAACCTCCATGCGGTCCGAGTGAATGGCAAACAACAGGCCGAAGATACAACTTCATCAACCTACACCCGGAGTTTTAGGCCGTCAACCCGGTACTACAACAATTACTGAGCAAACGTGCAGCATTGAATATTACGTAGGTTATTAAACAACAGTTTTCTTAATAACCATGATTGTTGTAGTACCGGGTCAACCCCTGAAAATGTGCAATTCTAAGGACTCTTACAGTGTGAATTTCTCCAAAGTTGCCAGGGGCCGGAATTTCCACCATCCCATGGTTGCAGGCGATATCGTCCACATATGGTTGCCAAGGCACTAGCGTGGACTTTCCCCCTAAGCGACTTTTCGATAATACAAGATTTTATCGAGGGGTCGTTCGGCAGGTCATAACATTGTTGCATGGCCGACTCACTGGCCCAACGATGGGTCCGATCATAATAGAGAAAGCTCCCAAATCCAATATAGATGATAAAGAGAATGGCAGTGGTAATGATGAGAGACTTTTTAAAAACGAATTTTACCAATAACCAGACCCCGGTGGTAATGCCCCAAATCGCGATTACGGTAAAAAATATCCCGTATCCACATCCCAGTTCACCGCCGCCGGTACAATCTCCTGGTCCAATAGATGCAAAACCATAGGCAACCCCAACAAGAATTGCGATTACAAAAGCTCCAAAAATGAGTCTCACGGCCTGAAGAATACCATGGCCAACCGACGTGGGACCCTTGAAGGGGGCTGAAACATCACTCGACACCATGGTATCCTCTATAAAAACCTATTAAGCCCAAGATTTTTTAAACGACCACGCCGGAGAGGGTCAATATTTTTTAGCCTGTCCGCCGAGCATCAGCGTCGTTTTGATGACCGTATCCGGGTTGAGGGACATTGAATCAATCCCCTGGTCGGCCAAGAACTGCGCAATATCCGGATAGTCCGACGGAGCTTGGCCGCAGATGCCGATTTTCTTGCCGGCCGCTTTCGCGCCTTTGATCGCCATGGTCAGCATTTTCTTGACCGCCTCGTTGTGTTCGTTGTAGATATGGCTGACCAGTTCGGAATCGCGGTCGACCGCCAGCGTAAACTGGGTCAGGTCGTTCGAACCGATCGAGAAGCCGTCGAAGAGTTTGGCGAATTCGTCGATCAGGATGACGTTGGCCGGGACTTCGATCATGCAGTAAATTTGGAACCCGTTTTTGCCTTGGACCAGGCCGGCGTCAGCCATGAGCTTGATGACTTTCTTCGCTTCATCGATCGTCCGGCACATCGGGATCATCAATTTGAGATTGGTCAGGCCCATCGTCTCGCGGACTTTGACCATCGCCTTTAGTTCCAGCTTGAACGCTTCGATGTACGCCTCGCTGTAATACCGCGCCGCGCCGCGCCAACCCATCATCGGGTTCGATTCTTTCGGTTCAAAACTTTCGCCGCCGATCAGCGTCGCGTATTCGTTCGACTTGAAATCAGACAGGCGGAGGATCACGTCCTTCGGATAAAACGCGGCGGCAATCATCGCCACGCCCGAAACCAACTTCTCGACATAGAATTCTTTTTTATCTGGGTACCCTTTCGTCACGGCGTCAATCTGCCGCTTGACTTTCGCGCTCTTGAGTTTATTGTAGGTGATCAAGGCCATCGGGTGAACGCCGATCCATGAGGCGGTAATGAATTCCTCGCGCGCCAACCCGACGCCGTCATTGGGAATGAAGCTCTGGGCAAAGGCCTGTTCAGGGTTGCCAAGGTTCATCATGATCCGAACTTTCGGCTTTGGCAGTGCTTTCAGGTCGTGTTTTTTCACCTCGAACTTGAGCAACCCTTGGTAGACGTTCCCAACCGAACCTTCGGAACACGCGACCGTCACATCCTGGCCGGTTTTGATCACGGTCGTCGCGTTCTTGGTCCCGACAATCGCCGGGATGCCAAGCTCGCGGGAAATAATCGCCGCGTGGGCGGTCCGCCCGCCGCGGTTCGTCACGATCGCCGCCGCGATTTTCATGATCGGTTCCCAATCCGGGTCGGTCATGTCGGTCACCAGGACTTCACCCGGCTTGAATTGGCCGATGTTTTTTACATCAAGAATCACCCGCGCCTTCCCGACGCCGATTTTTGAACCGACGGGTGAACCGGTCGTGACGATCGGGGCTTTATGCGGGGCGAGGACATATTCTTCAAGCGTATCAACGCTCTCGCGCGAGTGGACGGTTTCCGGCCGGGCTTGGACGATATAGAGCTGGTTCGACTGGCCGTCCTTCGCCCATTCCATATCCATCGGCTTGCCGTAATGGGTTTCGATCATGACCGCCCAGCGAGCTAATTGCTCAATTTCGGCATCGGTCAGAATGTACCGATCCTGATCAGACCGAGTTACGGCGATATCCTTGATCGGATTGGCCGGATTCGTCGTGTAAATTTTCCGGATCAATTTATCCCCGAGTTTCCGCGATAAAATCGCCGGTTTATTCTGGGCGAGCGTTGGCTTGAAAACGTACCATTCATCCGGATTGACCCGGCCGAGGACGATATTTTCTCCTAAACCCCATGAGCCGCTGACCAGGACCGCATTGCGGAAACCGGATTCCGTATCGATCGAGAACATTACCCCCGATGAAGCCTTGTCCGACCGGACCATTTTTTGGACGCCGGCTGAGAGACCGATGGTGAAGTGGTCAAAACCCTTATCTTGGCGATAGGAAATAGCCCGATTCGTGAACAGCGAAGCGAAGCATTTTTTCACAGCCACAATCACTGCTTGTTCACCCTTAATATTCAAAAATGTTTCCTGTTGGCCGGCGAATGAAGCGTCGGGTAAATCTTCGGCTGTCGCCGATGATCGCACCGCGACATCGACGTTCTTGCTGTACTCTTTTTCCAGTTTCCGGTAGTTGGTAATGATCGCCGTCTGCAAATCATCCGGCAGCTTCGCCCTCAGGATCGTCGCCCGGACTTTCGCTCCGCGGGCCGACAGGTTGGCCATGTTGGCGGTATCGAGGTCGCTCAGGATTTTCTTAATCTCATTTCGAATGCCCGCTTTTTCCAGAAAATAAAAATAGGCCGCCGAGGTGACGGCGAAGCCATTGGGGATCTTCACGCCCTTCGGAGTCAGGAGCGAAAACATTTCCCCCAAACTGGCGTTTTTTCCGCCGACGAGTTTGACGTCGATATTGCGCAGTTCACTAAACCAGAGAATGAAGGAGTTTTCACGAGCGGTCGGCATGTCGATGCTATTTATGATATGAGTTTGTTTGAAGGGTTCGGGCGGCCAAGGCGCCGAGACTGAGGATTGCGCCGACGAGGCCGAAGAGAATTGTTTCGAACAGAATATTGATCAGCCAGTACCCCGTCGGTTCAAGAGCGAACCGCGCCAGGCCAGTCATCAGGCCAAGGGCTAGGCCAGTCATGGCTCCAGCCGTCAGTGCTTCGATCCGCTGGCCGCGACGTCGTTGCACCAAGGAGCCGACCCAGACACACGCCGCGACCTGGATCAGCGTGACGAGGACGCGATTGGCTTGAAAGAGGACGAGCAGAATCGCGATCAACCCAGCCACAATAACCCACGGCCGAATCAGTGAGACGTATCGATCAACGCTCCAGCGGCCGACCGCTGACCGGGCTGCTTGTGGTGTAAAAGATTCGTCGATAGGTTGGTCAGTCTCCGACTGATCGCGATCTGACTGTTCCATGGCTGCAAGTATACCATAGTTGACCAAACATTTCCCCCGACACGTTTGACATTCGACGCCCGCTCCGTTAGGGTAGGTGACATTCCGATGTTCCTTTTGGGCCGGGCCAAGGAGGGATCATGCCAGACGCGAAGCAGTCTGCCTACACGGTGATGACCTTGTCGGAATGGATGTCAAAACATGGTTATGATCTGGACGACGTCGTCATCGCCCTCGACGAGATATTCGGGCTCCCGAAGCCGGAGGCCACGGCCATCTATCTTGAGGAGGAGATCGAACACCAGGCGCGGTTGCTGCTCTTTCTCGAACGGGATGAGATCCAGGCCATCGCCGGTTGGCGTTGGACCCTCCATGCTGACCACCTTGAAGTCTACTTCGGCGTTCGGCTGGAAAATACCGACCCCGACCTGCGGTATGAGGTGATCGGCGCGATCACCGCTCGCCTCGAAGCGGAGCGCATCCGTTCGAACCACGCGCAGGTTCGGTACGCTCTGTTGCAGTACTCGCCGATCGACCGCCAAATGAGCCAGGCTTGTCTCGATCTCGGCTGCCAACCGTGCAAGGAGATAAACACTTTCTTCAAAGATCACCTTGGCACGCGGTGGTCACTCCGCTCAATGAGGCTCCCCTTTACCGATTAGCCCCTGGCACTCCGCGAGGGCTTTTTTTTACCCAGCACCACTTTCCCAGGGAAAGTGGTGCTGGGTATACAAAAAAAATGACCCACTCCCGTTGGAAGGTCAAAATCTGGAGACTCAGCGCCCCGATACAACAAGCCCCACGAATGTGACCGTTGCAGTTTTGCCACCTGGGAGTGGGTTGAAAAAATGAGCCCCGCCGTTTTGGAAAAGATTCGAAGGACCACCCCTTCATGTTATCCTCTATTCCCGTTCGGCGAGGCAAGAGCAATTGTTGAAAAGCCTAGCAAATCGAAAAATCCTGTCAACCTCGTGTATCAGAAGGGGTCATCGGTAACAATCGATGGTGCTTGTAGATGAAATTGATCGGTGAGACATACCCTAGCGTGGCGTGCGGTCTGCGGAAGTTATATTCAATGAGCCATTCCGTCAGGTGATGGTTGAACCGGTCGGTATCGAGGGTCATATTCCCGAGGTTGAGGAACTCTTCTTGGAGGGTCCGGTTGAATCGTTCAGTAACGGCATTATCCTTTGGGGTGTGTATCCGGGAGTGGTATTGAGGAATCTTCGCCCTCTGGCAGGCCAAGGCAAACGCGCCCTGAAACTCACTCCCGTTATCATGGCTAATGTTCTCAATCCGGCCAGCCGTGAGCAACTGCAGTCGAGAGAGGAACTCCGCGGCATTCCGTGAGCTTTTGCTAGGATACATCCGAGCAAAGGCCAGCTTGGCATGCCGGTCAATGGCGGTGAAGATGTAGCGCTTCTTGCCCTGCCAGTATTTCACGATGGTATCCACCCCGAACAAGAAGTCCGCCCGAGGCTTCATGCGAAGCTCGGTAATCCGCTTCTTGGCCTCCGCCTTGCGCCGCTTGGCTTGGGTTCTGGCATGTTTGGCCGGGTGGTAGTACATCCCAGAGAGTTGAATGATACATTGCACCTTCCAGGCGGAGATGGCGGTATCGGCTGGATATCGTTGCTGGTACCGATCGAGGAGCTTCAGCTTGCCATAGCGTATGAATTCCCTCCGGATCCCAACGATCCGCTCATACTGGAGGGGCGTGTATGTTTTTTGCCGCAGTTGGCGAGGTGTTGTTGGTACGTCTTCTAGGGTCCGGAGGTTCTCTTCATCAAAGCGCTTGGCCCACTTGTGGTAGGTCTTGGGCGTTATCCCGAACCGACGACAGGTAACGGCCACCGTGACGCGATGTTCTTGGTGCCAGAGGAGCCAGTTCAGTCTCGTCTTGGCCTGCGCGGAGAGCTCCAAGACAGCGGCCACGCGGTGGAGATGATCCGCGTGATGGTGGGGTTGCGTAGAGCGGCGGATGGCCGCCCAGTATTGTTCGTAAGCCATAGGTGAGATGAGATAGATAGGTAACAGAAGGAATACTACCCTATGGTAGAAGTGTTACCGATGTATCTCATCTTCTTCATGGCCTGCGGCAAATGGAGTGTTTTATGCTATTCTACTGGTGTAACCCGGTCCGACTAATAGTGTAGAGGCTCACCACCGGACCGGCGCCAACTGACATATTTTCATGCACATCCCTGACGAAGAATTGGTGGTAGAGGCTCAAGCCGGCGATCACACGGCGCTGTCGACCCTGTACGACCGGCATTTTACCAAGCTCTATCGGTTTATTTATCGGCACGTGAACCATATTCATGATGCCGAGGATTTGACCAGCGAGGTCATGCTCCGCATGGTCACCCAACTGCCAACCTATCGCCGCCAATCGCTGTACTCAACCTGGCTCTACGGGATCGCCCGCCATGCCATAGCTGATTTCTGGCGCAAGCATTACCGCGTCCGTGAACAGCTCGTCGCCGAATACGGTGCCATCGGCGCCGATGGCGCGCCGGTGGACATTATTCCCGAGACTGAACATGATCCGGCCGAACAGTTGCGGCATAAAGCCGCGCAGGTCTTCGATCAACTCCCGGCGAATTATCGCCTCGTCCTCCAGCATCGTTTCTTCGACCAGCAGAGCCTCGCTGAGACGGCGACCGCTATGCAGACAACCGTCAGTAATATCAAAGTCCTTCAACATCGGGCCCTGAAAAAAGCCGCTGAACTTGCCAAACATATTGTCTAATCACATGAGTGAATCACTGAACCAAAACCCGCTCGATCAGACTGACGAATATCTTGAGTTTCTCGCCGGTCGCCGCGATAAGGAACCGCAACTCGATCCAACCGATGAGGATATCACCAAGGCGACTCGTTTGCTGGGAACGTTGCGCGCCCATGACCCGCGCCCGATATTTGTACCGAAAATAAAACACGCCGTCCTCGCCACGTCTCAGCACGTTCCCCGACCGCCGGCTCCCAAACCCCACCGGTTTACGGCCCTCCTGCTTTGGCAAATCTCGACGCCGATCATTGCCGCAGTTGTGATTCTGGGAACGCTTGCGGTAACGCGGATTGCGCCGGAGACGAACCACGCCGGCACCAATTTTAAAAAAACTCAAATTACGGCTGACGTTCCGGCGGTTGTCGACCTCGCGGCGACAAAGGAAGACGCGCTGGGCGTTGATGCGGCAACCTCGTTCATCATAACGGCCAAAACCGGCATCGTCACGCTCGCTGACGTGCAACAAAATTTCACGCTCAATCCAAGAGCCGAGTTTACCGTGATGGCCAGGGGTGAAGCAGCCTATGAAATCATCCCGAAAACCCCGCTGAGTACCGGTACCGTTTATGCGGCTACGTACCAAGCCGCGCCAACGGAGGTTGACGGTCGCCTGCAACCCCGGTCGTACTCATGGGCTTATCAAGTCCGCAACGAGTTCGGCATCATTGGCCTGCTGCCGCGCGATCAAGCCACGGGCGTGAGCGTCAACTCCGGAATCGAGGTCACATTTTCTTCCACCGGCGTTACGGCCGACGACTTCAATAAAAACCTGACCATCGTTCCGGCCACTGATGGCCGAATTGAGGTGCATCAGCGAACGCTGGTCTTTGTCCCGACCAGGCCCTTGACCGAAAAAACTATTTATACGGTAACGATCAAGAAGGGGTTGAAGGCGACCAATGCCGCGGCTGGATTGGCGGCTGACGAGGTTTGGCAATTTGAAACGGCGGCCAAGGATTCTAAGGATGTTGATAATGTCTACGCCTCATTTTTTCTCAACAAACCGTTCGAAAGTGTTCGCCCAAGCGAGCCACTGGTATTCGCGAACAGTCAGTATGATCCCAGTATAAAACCAAAGGCAACTCGATTTATCGTTTATCAATATGCCGATTTGCCGTCCTTTACCAAAGCGGTGAACACTCAAGAATCAAGCCAAATATCATGGGCTGTTTTTGGCGCCCACGGGGCCGCCTTCGGCACTGATGGTTTGAAGAAGGTCGGCGTGTATAAAACAACCACCACCGATGGGGTCACAATGCTTGGTCCGGGTTGGCCAGCCGGTTTTTACCTGGCCGATGGCGGGACCGGTGCTAATCGGGCGCAGATTCCTTTTGCCGTCTCTGATGTCGGGACCTATAGCATGACGACGAAAACGGATTCGATCATCTGGGCCCATAATCTTAAGACTAAACAGCCTATCGTCGGGGCCGCGGTCACGATACCCGGGACGCCCGTCTCAGCCTTGACCGGCACTGACGGTGTCGCCCGTTTTGCGACTCCGATCGATGCGTTAGATGGCGGGACAAAAGCAGTGGTGGCCATTCTCAACGATGGCGCCAGCGAAACACCCGTTGTGTTGAACGGCACGCCGTATTATGGCCGAGGTTTTGGCGGTCAGAACAACAGTGATTATTGGAGCTACCTGTCGACCGATCGCAGCCTCTATCAACCGACCGATACGGTGCATTTCTGGGGCTTGCTTCGTCGGCGCGATCAACCGCGGCCAAGCGAAATAATCACCGCTCAGCTTATTCAGCGATCGTTTGAGGGTCGTTACGAGCCACAGACCCTTGCGTCGAGCACCCTGACCGCCAGCTCAACCGGAACGTATATAGGGTCGCTCTCTTTACAGGGCGTGGCTACCAACGTCAGCACCGAGTTGGTCATTTCAGTCGATGGGCAGACGGTCATGAGCCGATATTTGACGATTGAAACGTACCGGAAGCCGCCATTCCAAATCCTGCTTGAACCCGATCGTTTGGCGGCCATTGCCGGCGAGACCGTCACGTACAAAATCACCAGCCAATTTTTTGACGGGACACCGGTACCTGACCTGGCCCTCACAACAGCCTATGGCGGTGAAAGCAAGACCGTCGTCACGACGAATACCCAGGGTCAAGCAACCTACAAGAAGACAGTCACCGAACGGGACGCGTCCCTGGCGCTGACCCCGACCGACGACCAGGTCCAAGGCGTGGTCGCCAGTTCATATATTCAGGTTTATCCGTCAGCCTTGGAGATAACCGCGGCTACGACTCTTCAGGATACGATCGGAACTCTGACGGGAACCGTCAACCAGGTCCATCCGGAAAAAGCCAAAGCCACCGTAGCCGATCCGTTGGCGGATGTCCGCGGGCCGGTCCAGCCGAACCAAATTGTGGATGGCCGGCTGATAGAAATAATCTATGAGAAGACCGAGATTGGAAAGCACTATGATTATCTCCTGAAACAATCCGTGCCGGATTATCAATACTCGAACAAGGACGAAGTACGCGAGACGTTCGCCGTCACGACGGACGCGAACGGCGCTTTCACCAAAACCTTTACCCTCCAGCCCACCAGCGTCTATCGGGTCGAACTGACCACCACCGACGCGAAGAGCCGCGCCGCCACGGCCACCGGATATTTCTGGCACTCGATCTACAATAACCTCTACTCCGGTACGCAATACTCGCTAACGGACGCGGCGCAACGTGATGGCGCACCGATGCAAACCTATCCGGTCGGTGCCCAAGTAACGCTCCAGGTGCTGTCGAATGGCGCGGCCGCGACCGTGCCGACCGACGGGGCGGTGCTCTATCTTTTCAATCAACGCGGCTTGCGTCGTTATGAAGTGACCACCTCGCCGACCGAGACGTTCACTTTCGGTGAAGGGGATGTGCCCTCGATCAGCACCCGGGCAGTCATTTTCACCGGCGTTGGTTATGCGGAGATGTATGGTCCGACTACGCTCTTTAATAAAGACAGCCGCAACCTGACCATAGCCGTGGCCGCAGATAAGACCACGTACAGCCCCGGTGATCGCGTCCGACTGACAGTCAGAACCACCGATCAGAACGGCCGCGGCCAAGCCGCCCGCGTCAATCTCAAGGCGGTGGACGAAGCCCTGCTCAGCCTGGCCGCGGGCGATGACAGCTATTACACGCCGAGCTCAATATATCAACAGGTTGAGGACGGTGTTTTCGGGACGTATGTCAGCCATGAAGCCGTGGCTAGCCGAGCCATGGCTGAAGGCGGCGGGGGCGGTGGCGATCGAACCGATTTCAAAGATACTGCCGTCTTTACCGAAATCACGACTGATACGCAGGGAAATGGTTCACTGATTTTCACCCTGCCGGATAACTTGACCTCGTGGCGCGTGACTGCGCAGGGCTTTACCGATGGACTGCTGGCCGGTAAAAGCCAGACAGCGCTGACGGTTTCAAAGGACGTCTTCGCGACCGTGGCCGTTGAACCGGATCAATTAAGCCGGGATCAGACCACGTTACTGGCGGCGACCTATGGCCGGGCGCTGACGGCCAATGATGGAGTGGGCTATACGCTTTCATTGCCGGATGTCCCAAACAGCGAAACAGCGTTGAGCGCCAAGGCGTTTACCACCGTTCGGTTCACGCTGCCCGAATTGGCGCCCGGCACCTACAAAGTTCGGCTGGAAACGAAAGCCAAGGACAAAACGGACGCGGTGGTCTCAACCGTGGTGGTCAGTGCTTCGCGCCTCCAACGGCGAACCGTCAAATCCGTGATGTTGCCCGCGTCAGTGCCGTTGGCGTACGGGCTTGACGGCCGAACCGTCTTCCGGTTCGACGATGCCGATCGCAATCTTGGGTACGCCACCCTCTGGGGGTTGGTTGGCGCCGCCTATAACCGTCTCGATGACGTCGTTGCCGATCAGATTGCCCGCCGATTGTTGAGCGCGAAGTTTCAAGAAACCATCGGCGGCGCCGTGGCCGATCCAGCTATATTCATGACTGGCAAAGGCGCCGCCCTCTATGTTGTCGGCAGTGCCAATCTGGAGGTTGGCGCGCTGGCGGCTGGTGATCCAAGCCTGGCGGCCGAGCGGCAACAACTCCTGGGCTGGTTCCAGGGGGTTCTCGATGATCCGAAACAAAATACCGAACAGGTCGCGCAGGCTTTGTACGGATTAGCTCAACTCGGCCAGCCAGTGCTACCCGACATCCGGGCGGTGCTGGCCCTGCCCGATCTGGCTGATTCAGATCGCCTAACTCTACTGCTGGCGCTTGAAGCTCTGGGCGCGAAGGAAGAAGCTCGGCCCGGCGCTTTGGCCCTGCTGCAAAAGTACGGTGAGTCCCAAGACAGCTATTTCCGCCTGAATCTCGGCGACGGCGATGACGCCAAAATCGTGGCCAGCGCGCGGTTGGCGATCCTGGCCGCCGGCCTCGGCCTGGATCAGCGCTACGGCCTGCTGAACTATCTGCAGAACTACCCGCCGCGCGATACCCGGACGACGCTTGAGCAAGCCCTGGCCACCGCCCGCCTCCTTGATTCAGCGCCGACGAATGAAGCGACTGTGACCTATGAAGTTGACGGCAAAGCATCGACCGCAACATTATCAGCGACGAAACCCTTGATTGTGACTGCGAGCGTTGACCAAGCGAAGAGCCTTAAGATTACCGGCAGTACCGGGAACGTTTCAGTGGTTTCGGCGTATCAGGAGCCATTCGATATTACCAAAGCCAATCGCGATCCTCGTTTGGCCCTGACCCGGACCTATCTGGTCAATAATAAAAAAACCACGACCTTTACGACCGGGGACTTGGTGAAAGTCCAGTTCACCTGGACGAAAAAGACCGACGCCATCGGCAAGAGTTTCGGCGTGACCGATCTGCTTCCGACCGGCTTGCGCCCGGTCAGCAATCCGTGGATGTACGATCGGAACAGCAAACTCAACGCCCCGTACGCGATCGCCGGCCAGCGAACCCAGCTCTATGCCGGTGCAAACGGCGCGACCTTCTACTATCTCGCCCGGGCGAGCGCGCCCGGCCAGGCCGTCGCCGAGCCAGCCATTCTCCAGGCCTTCGACGCTCCGAGCAGCATCCAATACAGCAGCGAAGCGGTTGTTGAAATAAAATAAACTATGCGCTGGCGGCCCTGGTTGCTGACGGTGGCTACACTTGCGGCCATCGTCCTTGGAGGCATTACTGCTTCCGGCCAGCTTCAGCCCGAGAGAGAAATTTGGCCGGTGCCGGATAGTACCGTCGCTGAATTGGATAGGGCTTTTACGTTGGCTCCAGCCTGGGTGATGCAGTCCGATGAACCGGTGGTTGCGGGAATTACGCCGCATCATGCCCTCGTCAGTCCGATTATCGCGGCCTGGTTTTTGGGTTTAAAAACCCAGCCGGCCCCGACCACAGTCGTGATCATCGGACCCGACCACCATAATGCCGGGGCGGGATATATCACGACCGCGACGACCGATTGGCAGACGCCAGATGGCATAGCCCGCGTTGATAGGACGCTTGTCACCGTGTTGGCGCAATCTGACGACGTCGTGATCGATCCAAAGCTTATTCGAAGCGAGCATGGCGTCTACACGGCGATTCCGTATATATATCGCGTCTGGCCGCGGGCAACAATCGTGACTCTGGCCATCAAGGGCGACCGGCGGCCGGATCGGTTGCAACGTCTCGCCAGCAGGCTTGACCAGCTACTTGGGAAAAACGATCTGGTTATCGCGACGGTTGATTTTTCTCACTATCGCCCCGCCATCGATGCACTGCTGGAAGATCAGGAATCGTTGTCAGTGATCGCCCGCGGCGATGTGGAAGGAGCCCTTGGCATTCCCGTCGATTCACCGCCGGCCATTTCGCTGATTCTTCGTTACGAAAAAATCCGTCAACTGAACTACCGGCAACTCGTGCACACGACCTCCGCCCAATTCACCGGCCAGCTTGACGCTCAATCCACGACGTCGTATGTGAGCGCGTATTTTGTACGATAATCGGTCGTACCACCCCCGACCCCTCCTATCCTAGGAGGGGAGGTTGTTATCGCAACCCCATCTTCTGCTGAACCTCAAGCAACGTAGCCTCGGCGACGGCGCTGGCTTTGGTTGCGCCTTCAGCCATGACTTTATCAACTAACTTCGTATCAGCCGTGAATTTAGCGCGCCGCTCGCGAAACGGCGCGAAGTGATCGGCGATGATGGTCGCCAGCGCCGGTTTGAATTCGGAAAACTTCAGCTCGCCGGTTTCAGCCAAGGCGTCCCAGTGGTCAACCTGTTCTTCACTTCCTAACGCCAGTAAAATTGTGAAGAGGTTACGGACGCCGTGAAATTGTTTTTGGAGATTGGCGTCGCCCTTCCATTCACGGTCAGCCGCTTTGGCACCGGCCTTGGCGGCTTTCATCGCTTCCCGAATAACCCGAGGTTCGGCGCTGGAGACGGATTTTTTCAGTTTCTTTTCAATGGCATCAGGACTGTCATTCAATAAAATTCCGCCGCTCAGCGATTTGCTCATTTTCTGGTCGGGATGAACAAGATCCATGATCCGCTTGCCGCTTGTATGCAGGGTCTTCGGTTCAGGAAAAGACGTTCCGAAGAGTCGGTTCATTTTCTTGGCCAAGTCGCGGGCGATTTCGACGTGTTGATCCTGATCATCGCCGACCGGGACCGATTCCGGTTTATAGGCCAGGATGTCAGCGGCCATCATGATGGGGTAATTCAAAATGCCGGCATTTTGATAGTCGGCGTGTTGTTCCGATTTTTCCTTGAACTGAATCATCCGCTGTAGCTCGCCGACCGGCGTGACCGTGCCCAATAACCACATAAGTTGGCTATGCGCCGGAATGTGGGACTGAATGAAGATGGTGGCCTTGGTCGGGTCGAGTCCGGCCGCAAGGTAATCAATGACAGTGTTTCGGACCAGGGTCGGAAGGTCTTTTGGTTGATATGGCGTCGTGATTGCATGTAAATCCGCCACCATGTAAAAGACCTCGTACCGGTCCTGAAGGGCTAGCCACTGTTGGATTGCGCCGAGGTAATTACCGAGATGGAGATCGCCGGAGGGGCGGATACCGGAGAGAATGCGGGACATATGTCAGTAGTGTAGCACAGTCGGATAAATATTTATTTCGGCTCGGAATCCGTCCAAGGAATGTTTAGTGACTCGAGTAGTTTTTCAACTGACACCTTTATTTCAGAGGCACTTACAGGTTCGGCACCTTGGTCGGGTGAAGGCGCATCGTTTTTTTGAAAATATTCCTGAATAGTTTCTTGCATTATGACCGCTAGTTTGTGGGCTAATACAGGCTCTACTCCTTTATTATTTTTCAAAAAGTCGACGAATAATTCCTCGTATTCACCAATACGCTCAACTCGGTCGTATGGACCTAAGTTTTTATAAACTCGCTGTAGCTGATTCCAAGCGTCAATATTTGACTCGCGTAACTTCTCAAGTGAGCCTCTGATTTCCTGTCGACTTATTATATTTGTAGCGGCTTCAATAAACCGGTCAAATGGATTTCCCTCGGGAGGCATAGGAGAAACTAGGTCTCGATAATAATCGGGAGGATCACCCCTCGACCTCTCGGTGAACTCGAGGTCGCCTCGATCATAGTCGAGAGGCGACACGCTCGGGGTGATACCAGCTATGTTTCAATGATGATAGGGAGTATCAACGGCTGGCGGTGGGTTTTGGTGAAAATGAATTTCTCCAGCGTTCGGCGCAGTTTATCGCGCAGATCTTTTTCGTCCGGCTTGAGCCGCGGTTCGCGGTCGGCCAGAGCTTTCTTGGTTTGGCCGATCAGCTCGCCGATGAAATTCCCCTGCTCTTTCATGTGGGTCAGGCCGCGGGAAATAACGTCGATTTTTTGGACCTTGCCGGTGCGGGATTGAATTTGGGCGACGACGATGACCATGCCGTCGCCGGCCAGTTGCTTCCGGTCACGCAAGACGAGCGCATTGACATCGCCGATCCCCAGGCCGTCCACGAAGATATATTCAATCGGAATCCGGTGGTTGGTGACATAGGCTTGATGGTTGGAGACTTCGACGGTCTGCCCATTATCCGCGATCAGCACGTTCTTTTCCGGAATGCCGGTGCGGATGGCGATCTGCTTGTTCTCCAGGAGCGACCCGTAGTTGCCCTCGATCGGCATGAAGTACTTCGGCTTGATCAGGCGGATGAAATCGGCGATGTCTTCCTGCTTGGCATGGCCGCCGGCGTGAATGTCGAGCATTTTCGAATCGATGATCGAGGCGCCTTCGCGCAGGAGACCATCTTTCAGCCGGGTGACTGCCCGGTCGTTGCCGGGAATAACCGACGAAGAAAAAACGACCAGGTCGCCGCGCTCAATCCGGAGATATTTGTGTTCCCGGTTGGCGATGCGGACGAGGGCGGAAAAATCTTCGCCTTGGGCGCCGGGACAGATGATCAGATACCGGTTGGCCGGCAGTTTCTTGGCCTCCTCCCAGGTGATGATGGTGTTGGGTTTGACCCGGATATAACCGAGTTTTTTCCCGATTTCAATGTTGGTTTTCATCGAAAAACCTTCAACCAATACCTTGCGGTTGTATTTTTCCGCGGCGTTGAGCACCTGCTGGACGCGGGATAACAGCGAGGAGAACGTCGCGACGATCATCCGGCCCTTGGTGTTGATGAACATCAATTCGACGTTTTTTTCAACCTCCTGTTCGGAAATCTGGTGGCCGGTGGCGTAGGCGTTGGTCGAGTCGCACATCAAGACGGTGATATTCCGCCGGCCGAGGGTCTGGATAAAGTCGAGATCGGTCCGGTTGTTGATGTGGGCGCGCGGGTCGAGTTTGAAGTCGCCGGTATGGACGATCGAACCGCCGGGCGTTTCAATCACCAAGCCCATACTGCCCGGGATGTTGTGCGACAGGCCGAAAAATTCCACGCGGAACGAGCCGAGGCGGATGCGTTGGCGGCTGCGGATGGTGTTGAGACGTAATTTCTTATTGGGGTCAACATCCTCCATTTTTTTCTGGAGCATGGCGCAGGTCAGATCGGAGGAGTAGATCGGGGGATTGCCGAGTTTCGGCGCCCAGTGCGGGACGCCGCCGGTATGATCCATGTGTCCGTGGGTGACGATGATCCCGCGGATCATTTTTTCGCGGCCCTTGAGTGAGCTCAAATCGGGGATGATGTAATCAACGCCCGGCATGTCTTCTTCCGGCCACTGCAGGCCAATATCAATGATCAGCAGTTCCTGCCCATACTGGAGCAGGGCGCAGTTGCGTCCACCGGTTTCTTCGTTCCCCCCGATCGGGGTGATCCGGAGGATATTCCCTTTTTGGCTCGGGGCGCGTTCGCCCTCTTTAGGTTTTGGCTCGGGCCGGCGGGTATACCGCGGACCGTCTGGTCGGCGCATGCGCGCCTTTGGTCTTTTTGCCATATTCTTTTCTCGTACCCACATGGGTACGCTGGATTGTTTTCTGGTTCGCGAGAAACGACTATTGCTGGACGTTAGGAACCGTTAATAATTCTTGTTTTGCCGGCCCCGAGGGGCGGGCAACACGATGCGGATTACCGTGGTAATCACGCGCAATGATTGGGTGTGCTGTGATAGCACGAGCAATCGCTGAGCACGACTTTTCTATAGTGGGAACATGATAGCGCAAAACAGTTATTATGTCAACATTTAGCCCGGATAGAATATTTCGACTAACGTTTGCGCGTATGCGATGTTGCGTGGGTGTATACTATCGCGAAGCGGTCACCCGCGCAATTTCGTATACGCGCTGTTAGGCGCTATTCGTTTTTGGCCCATGTCTCTTAGGATCAAAAGCTTTAATAAAGGCTAATGTTATTGGATAAAGTTTTTCCTTTAACGCCTTCTCTTTGGTGAAAAACCTCAATTCCACACATTCATCAGATTGTTTGAAGTTCAAATTTTTGAGACTGGTTTCATATACGGTAGCAGACTTCCATTGCCCGTTAATGTTCAGCGCAGTAACAAAATATGATGGATGAACGTTAACGCCAGTGACCTCAAGTCCTGCTTCTTCGGCAAATTCTCGTTTCAAAGTGTCTTGAGGTTTTTCGCCATAATCAACGCCGCCTCCAGGTATTTCCCAGAGGCCGTTGCCTTCTTTAAATAAAAGAAATCTTTGGCGTTCATCAAGAACGAGTGCTTTTGCGGTAACGCGATACAAATTTGAATCTGGTGGCATAGTTTTAGGTCAAAAACGAATTGCGCCTAACGTTTGCGCGTAGCCGACGCTTGCTGGTGTTAGAATACTCCGCGCTAGCGGAAAACGCCAGCAAGTGTAGCGGTTTCGGAGGCGGGTGGCTTCACCAGGCGCCCGAAACCGCGACGGCTACGCGCTGTTGTACGGAGTTGACTTTCCACTTTTTCCCATTATTTGGACAGTTTTCGATCGGTTTACTATTGACAGGCGGGACGCGATCGTGGTATATAGAACAGTCGCAATTCCGCGACAAACGATGGGGGGTTTGACATGAGCGATCTGAACGAGAGGCGGCCGGCACATGAGGTCATCATGGAGATGCTCCACGAGGCATACGGGGATCTCAGCTCTGCCGACGAAGGGCAGAGAGAACAGCACGCTGTTCGAATCCGGACCTTGTGTCAGGTGATGACATCAATGATCATCCCTGAGCATGCTGTGGCTCAACTGGCCGGCCAGCTTGAGAGTGCTACCAATGTCCCGCTTCTTGCCGACACAGCTACGCTGGTGCACGATGACATAATGCGTCTCATGGGCAGGCTCATGTACAACGAGTGAGTGTTCCGCCGCCGCCCGCTCATTCGACCCACTTGGCCACAAGCCTCGTGGGTCGATTTCTTATATACCGAGTAAACTGCCCAAATAATTGAATTGAAATAGAGAAAAATGGAAAGCCAATTTCGCACAACGTTCGCGTCTCATCCGCTGCGAAGCGAAGCGGAGTTGCGGATAGACGCTGTTATATGGCGTATACTTTTCTTTTCCCGACGATAGTCGGTTACTTTTTACAATAAACAAATTTTGTCAATAAAGTATGGTCTAGCTCTTTTTGTTGAGTACTATCATTCTCTTATTTTTTCCCAATTTTTCCACCCAAACGATTTTAATCTCATTTCCTTCTGGTGTACAGAATAAATAGCCCGAGCCCTTCTTATTGAATTCTTTTTGTAATCTAAAGTTGTATTCATTCTCAGATACTTCAATAACGGAGCTATTGTTTTGAATTTCTCCTTCTAGTTTCCATTCGCGTTCAGAACTAAATAGCTTCTCTTTCCATGTGCCAATTAACTTATTGCCACTTATATCAAAGTAGTACTCCGATCCTCCTTCGGTCTTGTACTCACCAGAGACCTTAGCAAGAGATCCTGGTTGTGTAGTTTTTGCATCTATGAAACTTAAAAAGAATCTACGATAATTTTGTGCAATTGTTTCTTTACTTGTTTCAGTTTCTTTCTCGCTATCTTTTTTGGCTTGGATATCAGCTAGGGCGGAGTTTACATTTGGGTGAACCTCTTCTTGTAATGTTGCTGACTCTAGAATAGTCTTGGCTTCATCCACAAATCCAGCGTTGATAAGTCGGTAACCTAAGTTCGCGCTCGCCAAAGTATTCCCAAGTTTTTCTGCCTCCCGATAGCTAGCAATGGATTTTATTGGCATATTCATCTTGTCGTAAAGTACGCCAAGGTTGTTTTGGACCGTCTCATCTTTGGGGTTAATCCACTTCGCGTTCTTGTAGTGAACAAGGGATATTTCATCAAAAACACTTTCAGCATATGAATATCCCGCTTTAAAGAGCAAATCACTATCGTTGGGTTTTATTTCGATGGCTTTATCTAAAACAAAGGCTCTATTCTCGTAATCTTTTTCTTTTTCATACAAATCTGCGAGACACTCATAAAGGATAACCTTGTTCTTATCTTCGGAGATCGTAGACAAAGTCTCAAATAATTTATTAAGAGACTCTTGTTTTTTAGCGAGTCTATATAGAGTTCTTGAAATATTTACAATCGCATATGTTTTTTCTTCCTCGTTTCGTGCAATCTCCAAAGCGCTTGTAAAATATTTATTTGCGCTCTCAAAATCATCTGAGAATGTAAAGCTATGCCCCAGAGCCATGTTTGCGTCGTAAGCTACATCAGTGTCGTTTAAGAAGCTACGAATGTTGTTTATTGCGTCTGTATTTCCGACCCTGTGCGACCATCTAAAATAATTTATCTCATCTTCTTTGGTTGAGACAGGATCATCATTCATTTCTAGTATTTTCTTGTGAGCATTGTCAGCTCGCTCAATATCACGATCTAAGAAGGCGATAAACATTTCTTTGCGCCAATCCTCAAGTGTTTTTGGACTCTCTATTTGTTCTGGTTCCGTTGGTTCTTCTGGTTCATCTTTTTCAGGGGGAACTTGTTCTTCTTTACTATCTGGTTCAAATACCACAGGTTCTTCCGGAACCGAATCTATACCGCTTTTGTCACCACCCACATGCGTCCACCTTTTCATCCATCCTGAAATATCCTTCCTGAATAAAAAGATGAAGAGGCACAGCACAACAAACCCTAATATGACCGCTATGATTTGCCACGGAATATCCAAAATCCAAGCTACTGGTTGGTTACTTGTTACGGAAGTACTTACGCTTCCATTGATGTTTGTGGGCATAAACTGAGTTTAGGGTCAGTCAAGATATTATCGTAAACAATAATTGGAAAAAATTTGTTTATTGTAAAAAGGAGGAGGTGCTAGCCGAGAAAAGAAAAGTATATGCCATATAACGTTTCGGGCTAGCCGAAGTTTGGCTGTGGTACACTTGCGCACCAGCGCCCACCACAGCCAAATTTGGGTGAGCGGGCTACTCGGTCTTTGTAGCTCTTTTGTACTTTTTTAATAACTTATTAAGTTCTTTAATGAGCCATTTTCTCCAATCGTGTTCAAGCTGCGTTCTTATGAATCGTATTAAAAACTGCTCATGTTTCGCTAGATGTATTTTTTCCAGTTGTTTGACCTTTTCCAGAATCTCGTAGTCTTGGTCTACAGACATGACGTATTTTTTATTCTCGGGTTTTGTAAGTGCTACCTTGCTTTTTAGCTTAGACTTTCTTTCACGAAGAAGTTTTTGATACTCATTATCTTTCGACAAGATTTTTTGCAGGGAATTGCCAGTATATCCCTTCCTGATGTAGTGATCTTCAATTTTTTGGAGTGATTTCCTCATGGAATATTTTTTTGGAGTGAACCGAGTAGCCCGCTCACCGGCTAGCCCGTGTTAGCTGATGTTTAGTCGCCGCTTTAGTAACCCAATAATTTTGTAATTTTCGATATACCTACTGCTATTTGAGTAATTCCGGCACCAATCATGACTAGCCTCTGAATCCTTTGAACTTTAGAATCTCTGTCTTTTTCAGTAAGAATATCATTTACTAATTGGCGAATCTCTAATGCTTTTGGATGATCGTTGGGAACACTGTCGCCAACTTCTTTGATTGCATTGTTGAGTTCATCGCCAACCTGAACCTTGACTCCTATGCCAGAAGCAGTGGGCATAGGTACGTGCATGCCAACTCTGTCATTTGGCCCGACCGTTCCTCCAATTTGCAATCCGACAGTTTTACCTTGATCATTGTTCATAAGTAGATAATTACTTGGTGAGGCGACTAAATTTCAGCTAACGTTTGCGCGTAGAGGAAGTCGGCTGGCCGCACTGTGGTACACTCGCTCACCACGGGGCGGACAGCTGATTTGTGGTAAGCCAATAGGTTCAAATACATCCTCTAGTTCATATATATTATCAGAGATATTACCAAAACTAAAGGCCTCCTCTACGCGCTGTTAGCTGATGTATTCCTTTTCTATTCTTCTCTGCCAAGAGAAGGCGGGGGAAAAATCTTTCAAATTTATTCGGCGTTTTCTTTGGTATGTGAAGCACCCGTCGCTTGGAAGCAACGGGTGTGGTGGACAGCGCTTTGCAATTCGGTGGCTGTCCGACAACCGTGTTTAATTCCAGGGAGAAGGTTCATTGTGAATTCTAACTGGGCTTGCTGTACGTACCGACGAGTCGTCGAAGGATGACTGGGGCAACGACCGATACGACCAGACCACCGGCTACAATGATCAAGACGATCGCTGGCAACGACCGTTCCAGATGAAACTGGAGAATCAGGGCGGCGCACACAATCCCGATGACCAGTGTGAGAATGGAGATGCTGATCATCGCGGAATACTCTTTGATTCGCGGATTCATGGTTGACCTCCTGGGTTGGATTGTTCAAAGGGCGTCAGCCCCTCCAATTCAGCGAGACCTTACACCTAAGTATTCGTCAAGTCAACAGTGTATTGTAAGAAGAAATTTGAAAGATTTTTTACCCGCTCCGGGCAGCAGCCCGGAAAAAGAAAAGGAATATGTCAGCTAACGTTTGCGGATATGAGAAGTTGCTGCTTCGATCTGGCGGTACAATCTTACCACCGCCGGAGCGAAGCAGCAATTTGCACGAAGGAAATCGGGCTTGGTTTTCCTGTCTTGACTTCATTTGGGTCCGGGTATAAGGTATCGTCGAACTCGGAGGTCGAGCGCCCTTGCATAATCCTAACTTGGAGGGGTTATGAAATATCGATTGGTCGTTGGTCATGAGTCGTTCAGCAGCAAGACAGGCTACGAGCGCAATGAGCAAGAGTTCGATGCAGTCGACGACAAGGACGCGGTGACGAAAGCGGAGGCTTTATCCCCGTCTGTCGCTCGCGGATTCGAAATCGACGATCGACAGCTCTACCAAGGCGAACGACTGGTGAAAGAGTGGGATTCTTAGGCTACCCGCTTGTCGGTTTCACCCGCCGTCGCTCATTCGAACGAGCGCCCTCGCTAGATTCTAGCCAGGACGCTCCTTTTTTATTGCAAAAACCAAACCCGATTTCCTTCGTCCCGTATCCGCTGTTGTATGCTGTGGCGAACATGTGTGCCGCGAGCTTGGGCAATATCAGCCCGAGGTCGAGGTACTTATTCTTTCATGTTCGTCATGGCATACAACGTTTGCGAGTCATACGACGTACTCGATATGTCGTATACTCGCTGATAGGCGAAGATGTTTGCACTTAATTACAGTGAGTCAATATTTGCTTTTGCGAGTAAGTCCTTAATTGCATGTCTAATTCGTAACTTCATATCGTTAATGTCCTCGGGTGGTGTAATGTAAATTCGGTCGTGCGCGGCAGTATCACCAAGATTTTTTATCTCTTCCAGAGTCGCCGGAGTGTTGCGTCCAAGGTGAATCTGGGTATGGTTAGTAATACGGTTAATGAGTCCATCGAACATAAGAAAGCTACCATTAACCCGAATTTCGTCTGTAAGTTTGTGATTAATAAACACCTCAATAATCAGCGACTCAGTGAGGCGCCTAATAAGCACTGACGAAGCATCGTAGAATCCAGCGTTATAGCACCCATTGATTTGACGAACAAGATTTTCTAAATGCGGCCGTGTTCCCTGGACGAATGAGTCGGGGATTACAGAAGGAGAAGTGTCGACCTGCTTTAGTTTAAGAAGATGACTATATTTGTCATCTAGTATACTTACAAACTTCGCGTGGAGTTGAAAGCTCCCAGTTCTCTTTCCTCTTACCGTTTGCTTACTCTTTGATAAATAGTGGCGTAAAGCTGTTACGTTAGGGCGGCCCAAATGCTCTTCTGCGAGATCGCTTGCTAACTCGGAAGCCGTTCTTTCTTCGTAAGTCTGCGTTCGCCAGTAGTACCAAAGAAATGCAATTGCTTGATCTTCTCGCCTAAGGCTTAGTTGACTTATCTGCTGAGCAAAATGCTTCCGGTCAATCATTTGATGTGCCCTTGATAACCGCGGTTAAGTACTGCGTACCTTTCCGTGAGAGACGGTAACCAACGGCCTGACCCTTCTTACGAATCTTGTCCCCAATGACATATCTCAGCGCCGTTGAAGATAACGTTTTTGCTACGTTGGGTTGGGCAATGTTAACCCCGAGCTGGGAAAGAAATTTGGAAATGTCACCAGTAGTTAGTTTTTGTTGTTCAGAAATATGTTCGGCAGCAACATAAAGTGGTAGCAGAATACGATCAACTAGACTTGTTCGGTCGAGAACATTTTTTTCGATTAGTTCGAAGTCGTCAGAAGATTTAGCCAAGTTAATCAACTCTTGAAGGTCTATACCTTTGTCCGACGTGGCCTGGGTTGTTGGTTTAGCCTTACTCTTGTGTCCTCGACTCTTTTTAACTTCTGTTTGCTGATTTTTATGGAGGGTCAGGATCCTCTTTATTTCGTCTGGACTACCATCAATGGTAACGGTAGTTCCATCAGGAAGGGTTAATGTAGCTTTTGCCATGAAGATTTATCCTTTGTAATTAGTTAACTATTTGTGCAAACATTTTCGCCTATCGTTTCGGCGTATGCGACGCTAGTGGCGAACGGAACTGGTAAAATATGCGCAGAGCGCTACCAGTGGAGAGAGGAGCTGGTGTCGCATACGCCGTGTTAGGAGATGTGATAAATTTTACGTTTTCAGTAGTTTGACAAGAAAATTATTCAATTTCCTCCGTGTTTTTAAGCGCACAAGTTTATTTTCAAGACCCTTGATTGCTTCTTCTATCTCTGGCCTTTCCTTCCTTTGCCACATAACTTTTATATACTCCCAGTCAAACTTTTCAATACATCCGTCTGCCATTTCTGGTCGTGTTTTGCCGCGGTATCGCCACCAACGGTTTATTCCACCCAGTGTAGCCTGTATACCGGAATAATCCAAGTAAATCACTATATCGGCATTTTCTAACTTATTTTTGGCGGCTGGATGGATAAAACCTTCGATGATCCACCGGTCTTTCTTAACCACCTCGTTTAATTTTTGTTCCACTAGGCTCTCATCTACTTCTTTCCAGTTCTCTTCCCAAGCCAATTCATCATAATACGTGACTGGAATGTTATAAAAATCGGATAATTTTCTTGCCAACCTTGTTTTACCCGTTCCGCTTATTCCTATCAGTAATATTCTATTCATCTTAAAATTTATCATTTCTCCTAACGTTCGCGCGTCATACGCGGCGGAGCGAAGCGGAGAAAATTTGGACGGAACGAGTGCAACGGAGTGGAGTCTTTTATCCCTTGTTATATTCTCGCGATAGCGACGAGAAATAGCTGCAAGCGGTTCTGGAGCGTAGCGGAAGAAATTCCGAAGAGTATTTTTCTGCACCCTAAATGCTAAATGTATTCAATTGTTGCCCCGTGCTTGATACCAAAACCAGTACCTTTTTTTGGGGTAGCATCAAAACAAATTCTAGCGACTTTATTTATATTCATTAATTTTTTTATCATTTCAGTTTCAATATTTTGCGGTATCTTAAATGGATGATATTCAATATTATTCTTTTTAATGATTTGTTTAATGGCCCTTATTAATAAAATGTAGCCTAAATCCCCTTGTTCGTTTTTATTAACAAATGTTACTGACGAACCATCACATAAATATGGAAATATTTGGTAGCAATTTTTAAAATCTTTTTTGTATTTATTTACTATTTCATCTATTATGTTTGTTGCTTTTTTTATCAAAAATAATTTTTCAGAGGTATATTTACCACCGAATCTAATTAATAGTCCCGGTCCAGGAAATGGTTTCCTATCAATAATTTCTTGAGGTAAATCAATTCTTTTAGCAATCTGCCTTATTTGATTTTTTGAGAGCTGTTTTAAGGGTTCTATAACCTGAAAACCATTTTTATTAAAACCATCTGTTGGACGGTTGTGATATATTTTAGATTTTGAATTCCAAAGCTGGGTTCCTTGAACAATATATTTTATATTATTGATTTTCATATAATTTGTTATACTTTCAAAATACACTTTTCTAAATCCATCTCTTTTTTCTACAGGATCGTTTTTTTGTTTAGCAATAGAATAAAAATATTGTTTTTTATCCAATAAAATTAGCTTGGATCCTAATTTTTTAAACATATTTTTTACTTTGATGGGCTCTCCCATTCTCATAAATCCAGTGTCTATCAATAATAATTTACTTCGGACACCTACTTTTTTTAAAAGAGTAGCACATGTTGTAGAATCAACACCGCCAGAAACAGAAACTAAAACTTCCTCACTGGCAATTGACTTTAGACGTTTGCAAGTATTTTCTATATATTTTTTAACATTAAATTTACTTTTCATATAAGTATTCAACTGAGTTTTCTTTATATAACGTTCGCGCGTCATGCGCGGCGGAGCGAAGCGGAATGGCGTATACGCGCTGTTAGGAGATGTAAATTTTAGTGCGTTTATCCAGAAATTTTGACGTCAGCTATTGCTATCGGATCTGAAACATTGAGGCTCTTTGAAAGACTAGCGAACTTATTGTAGTGCCCTATATCATAAGCTAAATCATCTACACGCCCTAATCCAGGATAGGTGATAAGGTTGAAATGAATACCATGATGAATAAACCCCCTGATTAGGAAGGGTAGTTCGAGAAGGACATACTGGGCTAGTCTTTCAATCTCAGTCTCGTTGAATGAAGAAGTGTCAAAAGCTGATTTCGTACAGCTAATTACTTCAGCCTTAAATTCCTTATCCTGATCAAAGAAATTCAATATTTTTTCCGTGTCCTGTCTGTACTGCTCGTTAATATCTTGCCAGCGCAATAGATTTATCTTTTTCTGTTCGTTAGCCGAAAAGCCTTTGATTATACTAGAAACGAGTCCATAAACTTTTTCACCTCGTTTCATTGCTAAAGATAATGCTCTTTGGGGCGTACTGTGGTTTCGTACCTCAATATTAATAGCATGTATTGTATCTGCAATGACTATAGCTAATTCGCTATTAGTAGTCTCTACGCCCCATTGAATATATGACCTGATATGATTTTCAGTGAAATATTTGTTTCCTAGACTAATGCCAAAATAAATATTGAATTTCTTTGCTTCAAGTTCTCCGATTGTCCCATTCAGTATGTTGCTTATTATCATGGCTCGGATTATTGCGCACTAAAATTTATTTCTCCTGACGTTCGCGCGTAGAGGAAGTCGGCTGGCCGCACTGTGGTACACTTGCTCACCACCGGGCGGACAGCCGATTTGTGGTAAGCTGACAGGCTCTAAAAAAGCTTCCGGTGCGTTGATATTACCAGAAATATTGCCAAAACGAAAGATTTCCTCTACGCGCTGTTGTGCGATTTGATGCTTTGCCGTGGTATTGACAAAAAGTCATTTTTAGACTAAGCTGGGGCGCTCTTTCCCCTGTAGAACTCAAGGCGCAACCCGAGGAGGATGTCATGAAAAGAAGGGTTATTGGAGTCATGGGACCCGGTAGTGCGGCCACCAGTCGTCAGATCGATGTTGCCTATGAGGTTGGTCGGATGATCGCCCGGGCAGGTTGCAACCTTCTTAATGGAGGTGTCGGACACGGTGTCATGGATGCATCGGCTAGAGGCGCCGCTGAAGTGGGAGGCGTTGAGATCATCGGCGTGACCCCACACAAGCAGCCGTCCGACACGCATCCAGTCTCGCAGTACGTGACCATCCTGATCGAAACGACGTTCGGTGAGGGCCGTAACCTCATCAATGCCAGGTCCAGCGATCTGGTCATCGCCATCGGGATGTGTCCAGGAACCGCCAGCGAGGTGTGCTTCGCCATCAAAGCAGGAAAGCCAATCATCCTGATGGAGTGCGATGAGGACACAAGCCGTTTCTTTTACAGCACTCTGAGAGGTAACGTTCAGCTGGCAACTCTGGAGTCAGTCGGATCATATCTCAAGGACTGATCGAAGCGCTCATTCGAACGAGAAGCCCCAGCTACGTTGTACCAGCTGCGGGCTTCTTCTTTTTATCAAAGCATCATTTCGTACAACTCGTTATTATGCGAACTTAAGCGCATAATAACCCCAGTATTGCGTATTTTGAGTAATATTGCTAGGGTCCTATTAGGCAACAATGGTGGCAGAAAGGCCGCTTATTTATTATGGAAAACTTGCAACTACAACTCGACCGAGCCGAAACTGAACTTCGGATTCGAAACTACAGCCCAAGAACCGTAAAGATCTACCTCCACTTCCTGCAGGAATATTTTGGTTTTATTGCAACCCGGCCCGACCAACTACCAGAAACAGCAATCAAAGATTTTCTCCTTATGCTCGAGACGAAGGGGGCGTCGGCCCAAACGCGGAATCTTTGTCTTAGCGCGTTGAAGTTCTATTATCGAAATGTTGTTCGGGACAAAACGCCGATCAAGATTCAGACCGCGAAACGACCACTGAGCCTGCCGGTTGTATTGTCGCGCGGCGAGATCGGCCGGATGTTGGCCGTCATAACAAACCTGAAGCACCGCTTGATGCTGGCTTTGGCTTATGGTGCGGGGCTGCGGGTCAGCGAAGTCGTAGCGTTAAAAGTTCAGGACGTGGATTTTTCCGAAATGACCATTCATCTCAAACAGGCCAAGGGAAAAAAAGATCGGATCAGCGTGGTGCCCGAGAAAATCATCAGTGATCTTCGCGAATTCATCATCGGGAAAGGTGGCGGCGATGTGGTGTTTGCGAGTGAATATGGCGGAATGCTGACGACCCGCACGGCGCAGAAAATATTTGAGCAGGCCCTGAAGAAGGCGGGGATTCTCAAAGCGGCCACGTTCCACAGCTTGCGCCACAGTTTCGCCACGCATCTTTTGGAGAACGGTACGGATATCCGCTATGTGCAGGTTTTACTTGGGCACAACAATATTCGGACCACTCAACGCTATACGCAGGTGACCAATCCGAAATTGAAGAGTATCAAAAGCCCCCTCACGTGAGCGCCGGGCCAATCAAACCATATTTGGAAAATTGATGCGACAGGAAGGTCTGCCTATCATTTACTGAGTGGTGCCCGAGATCCCGCCAAATGGCGGGACAAGGTCTTGCGACCACTAGCTCCTTCCCGCAGCCCTCACGCGGTTCGGGTGCGGGATCTTCGCTCCCGGGGTCGCTGCGAGAAGCCAACTTACGTCCAGATGGTGCGGATGAGAGGAGTCGAACCTCCATGACCTTGCGGTCGCTGGCTCCTGAAGCCAGTGCGTCTGCCATTCCGCCACATCCGCATCATCTGGACACAATAATTATCGCCAGGCCAGTTTACGCTTGACGTACCAATTGTCAATGTCGAGGAAGCGATCGGCGCCGGCGACGAGGCGCTTCGCGGTGATGCCGCGGAGTGACGATTGGTGAGCGTATAGGTATTCGGATTGATAGAGAAAGATGGCGGGAACTTCGTCGGCCAGAATATTTTGAAAATCGAGATAATCAGTTCGGCGTTGGTCGAGCGAGGTGGTGGTGCGGCCGTCTTCAAGATCCTGGTCGATTTTCTTATTGAAGAAGATGGCCAGGTTATAACCGGGGTCGCGTTGCTGGCTGGAGTGCCAGAACGGGTACGGGTCGGGATCGATGTCATAGCGCTGGCTGAACAGCAGGGCTTCGTATTGCCGGGGCCTGATGGCATCCTTTTGAATCCGGCCGGCCTCGGTTTTTTTGTGCTCGACTTGGGCGCCGATGGCCCGCCAATTGGCCAGCAATCGTTCAGCCACGCCGTTGGAAATCGGTTCATCGACGCTGGTAAAAACGAAGGTCAGTTGTTGAGCGCCTTTTTGGCGGATGCCTTTGTCATTGGTTTTCCAACCGGCGTCATCGAGAATTTTTGCAGCCGTCGCGAGATTAAAATCAAATCGTTTCAAAAATTCATTATAGCCCAATGAGCCCGGAAGAATTGGACCGACAATCGGCTTACCATACCCATGCAAGGCTTGTTCGATGATCGGGTCGCGGTCGACGGCGGTGGCCAGGGCCTGCCGGACTTCCTTGGTTTTCAGAGCCGGGTTTTTTCCTTGGTTGAAGAAGACGCCGGTTATTTGCGCTAATGGGAACGGGGTAATGGCGTCATGTTTGGCGACATTGGCGAGCTCGCTCAGATTGACGTTTCCGAGCGTATCAATCGATTTGTCGCTCAGCGCCTCAAGCGCTTGCGGTTGATCGGGGTAGAATTTGACGATGACTTTATCGAGGAACGGATCGGTTCGGTGGTAGGTTTTATTGCGGACGAAGGTATAGCTGTGAATCGTTCCATTGCGGTCTTTGGTCAGGCTTTGAAATCGGAAGGGGCCGTTGGTGACGGTCGGTTTGGTATTGAGCTCGGCCAGGAAAAAGGACTGCGGCGTGGTATCAATCCAGGCATGCGCGGGCAAGAGTCCGGTCGTCAGGAGCGCCGGAAAACTATTCGAGGCGGTCGGGAGGGTAAAGACGACCGTCCAGTCGTCCGGCGCAGTAACGGTAACGCCGCGGAAAGCTCCGGCCAGCGGGCTTTTATAGGCCGAGTCGATAATCGTTTCAAAGGTAAAAACCGCATCCTGGCTGGTGAGTTTTTCATCATCCGACCAACGAAGATTTTTATGCAACTTGACGGTATAGCTTTTACCGTCGGCGGACGGAGTGATCGACTCGGCCAGGTCGGGGACAATGTGCCCGTCGGCGTTGACCTTCATCAGCCCGTGATAGACCAGCCGGGTCAGCAATTCATCGACGGTGCTGGTCCGGGCGAGGACCGGATTAATGTATTGGGGCGTCCCGATCGCGCCCTCGGTCAGGGTGCCGCCGCTGGCCGGCACAAAGCGAACGTGATTGGCGAGGAGCTGACCGCCGAGGGTGAACAGGGCCAGGATGCTGAGCGTTATCCAGAGCCGCAACCAGCGCCGCTCTTCCGGTTTTAACACTTGCGGCAAAAACCGAAGTTGCCGCGGGGTTGGCAGACGCGACGGTGAGAGCGAGAATACGAGATCACGGTCCGCGGCGGCGATATCCGGGCCGGTGGCAGGCGTGGCTGAAGACCGCCGGCGAGCCAACCGGCTGATGATGACGCGCAGGCGTGCCATCCAACTACCGATAGACATTGAAGATGGCGACGACGAAGAACAAGACGGCGAGCACGATCGTAGCCATAAAAATGAATTTTTCGGCGCCGCGTTTGGTGCGATAAATATTTCCCTCGCCGCCGAAAACGCCGGAGAGCCCGGCGCCTTTCGCTTGAACGAGAATCAGGGCCATCAGAACAACGGCCAAAACTACTTGGACAATGGGGATGGTGCGATCAAGCCAGGCGGGCATGGGGAAGTGTGATTACGAAAAAAATATTTCTTAGCGAACCGTGACAGAGTACCATGATTCGGGTGGTGCGTCAATTGCGTTTATACCTTACCACCCCCGCGACCGCCCCACGGTAATGTTGAGAATGTACGTCTTTCGAACTATGCGTCCGGCATTGAATTACCGAGGGATGCTGCAACCTACCCCTCCCTCTTCGACCTCGAGCTCAGAGCCGAGAGGTTGGTAAGGAGGGGTTGTTGATCGTCCTCATTTTTTAGGCGGAGGCGGAGAGCGCCACAATTCAGGCAGTACGAAAATAACCGAGGGGCGGTCGTTGACACCGCTGCATTAATGTCAGTACCATGGTAAATAACATTCTAGGGGTCGTTCATTTCCTTAAGCCCAAAAGGAGGGTTTATGGGTAGCGTCGATGGGCCAGATTATTCTGATGAACAGGTGCGTCAGTGGGCGAAGGAAGATCATCAAGCGAAAAAAAGACTGGTGATCGAAATCTTGATCATCGTAGTCGGAATGGTTGTTGCAAGCGCTCTTGGTCCTTTACTCTCTTCGCTCTAACTGCCAACCGGCAGTTTATTTTATTGATGTTCCCGTAATAACGCAGTCTTCTTCACGCCACTGACAGCCGCAATCTCTTCGTCACTGGCGGACTGTATTTTTTGGAGCGTGTCTGATTGGCAGTTGACAATTTGGCTACACGATGGTAGTGAATCATTAAGAATAACAATCAAAGTGTGAAGGCTCTTTTCCTACAAGGAGGACTAATGACCGTCGAAATTGATGAGTCACCCCATTTCTCAATCGACTGTTGTATCAGTCAGTTGACTGAACAGGATTTTCAGAGTCTTGCAGATCAACTGAGGCATCACGGCCAGATCGTGGTGTCGTTCTCCTTTAGCCAGTGGATCCAGCTCTATCCATCATCGAGGGTGCCGCAACGGGGTAACGAACAGGACGAATTTCTGAAAGGACTTCAGCAATACGTTACGAACGCCAAACTCGCTGGACCCGGGTTTGCCTGGGTGACTTCACGTGATTGTTCTGACTTCAAGGGCGTCAGTGAAGAATTTCGGTGCCAAATGACGATCGAATTGTGACACTATGCCAACCAACCGCAAGCCGTGCTTTTCTCGAGTACGGTTTTTTATAGTCAACAATTCGTGCTCAGTACCTACACCTACCTCCCCGCGGTGTAAGGAATATTTTTTTGTTTCGTAATGGTTATTCGGTATAACGGGGCTGAATCGATGCAATTCAAACCCCTCCTTCGCAAGGAGGGGTTGTTGGTCGTCCTCATTTATTATTTAGGGTAGTGAGTAGTGCTCCCGAGGCAGCACAAAAATAACCGAGGGGCGGTTACAATCACGATCCTATAGATGTCCTCGGAGTAGGGCGGTCTTTTTTGCCCCGATAACTCGCGAAATTTCTTCATCGCTGGCTGATTGTATTTTTTGCAGTGAGCCGAAGGTGCGGAGCAGTTTTGTGCGGGCCTCGCCGCCGAGTCCGGGAATCTCATCGAGAATTGATCTGGTCGTCGCCCGGCGGTGTTTCGTCCGATAGAAACCGATGGCAAATCGATGGGCCTCGTCGCGAATCCGCTGGATCAGAAATAATTCCTGCGACCCTTCGGGCAGGCGAATCGGGGATGATCGACCCGGGACAAAAAGATCTTCGTGCTCTTTGGCCAGGGCGGCGAGGGGAACATGTTGCGCCAGGCCGGGGACATTTTTGATGACGACTGACAGTTGGCTCTTACCACCGTCGAGAATCAGCAGATCCGGCATCGGCCAGGTACTAGTCGCCCTTGGCTCCGGTACCTGACCAGCCAGTGAATCATTATCAAGCTTGATGATTACGTCTTCATCAGCGCCTTCTCGTCGGGCAAAACGCCGTCGCAGGATTTCAGCTAAACGATGTTGGTCATCAGGAATTTTCGTATCACGAATAGTAAATTTCCGGTAATCGGATTTTTTCGGCAAACCATCTTCAAACACCACCATCGACCCGACGACGTGAGCGCTTTGGTGGTGCGAGACATCATACATCTCAATCCGCTTTGGCGGACCCGGCAATCGCAAGGCGCGGGCGAGTTCGGCGAGCGCTAAACGAGCCTTCACTTCATCGGATAACCAGCGATCCCGCTCGTGGCGTAAGTAGTCCTCGGCATTCTCGGTGCCCATCGCCACCAGTTTTCGTTTGAGTCCGCGCTGGGCTTGGTGAAGACGAAGCTGTAGGGCCTGACCAATAGTGTTCGGCAAAGCCACCGGGCTGTAAACATCAGCCGGGTGATTCGTTGACTGGGTGTAGTACTGTTCAATAAACGCGCCCAGCACTTCCTGATCGTTTCGATCGCGAACGTGCTGAAGAATAAACTGGTCGCGCTGGACGAGTTTGCCCTGGCGGACCTGAAAAAGATTCACCGCGGCCAAGTCCTCGACCCGGGCCAGCGCCAGGACATCAAAGTTGGCCCGGCGAGTCGTGATGACCGTCTGTTGTTCAAGAATATGGTTGAAAGCTTCGAGGCGATCGCGCAACAAGGCCGCCGTTTCAAAGTCGTGTTGTTTCGAGGCGGTCAGCATATCCTTTTTCATCTGGCGCAGCAGACCGCCAGTTTCACCTTCAAGAAAGTGGATGAGCTTCTTGACGACCTGCCGATACCGTTCCTGACCCCCGGGGCCGGTATCATGGCCGAGGCATCGTCCAAGTTGGTAATCAAAACACGGGACGTCGGGCTTATTGTTGCAGGACTTGAACGGGAATAATCGCTTGAGGAGCTTTAAGGTTCGTCGAACAGCTAATCCCGATGTGTACGGCCCAAAATACCGTGAGCCATCAAGCGTGATCCGGCGAACGGTGCTGACTTGGGGGAAGTCGTCAGCCAGGGCGATCTTGATGTACTGAAAAAACTTATCGTCTTTTAACAGGACGTTGTATTTTGGCCGATATTTTTTTATCAGGGTCGATTCAAGGAGGAGCGCCTCGGTTTCCGTTTTAACCAAGATGTGTTCGATTCGGACAATCTCGGTAATCATGATGGCTTTGGCCGGAGAGAGCTGATTCGACTTGGCAAAATACGAACTGACGCGGTTGCGCAGGTTGATCGCCTTGCCAACGTAAATCACCGCGTCTGTATCGTCGTGATAGAGGTAGACCCCGGGTTTTTTCGGGAGGGACCGGGCGAGGGCTAAAAAATCACTCATAAAGCCCAGTATATCATGTTTTGTTGGTTATTTTTTGCCTAAGATTAGCCAACGCCCTCGACCGGGGGCTTGACTTTTTAAGGAATAGGAGTATGATTGGCTGTCACAATTGTCGTGATTAAAGCACCTTCCAGCGAACGAACAGCGCATTTTCTCGTCGGCTTGCCGACCCACTACCACCCCTTTCAGGAGGTTATCAGTGACGCGTGCAAGATTGCAGCAAGTGCGGCCGGACGTCCAGTCGGTGATCGTCACCCTCGGAACGCAGGGCCATGCCAACCTGGCGTCGTTGACATCGGAAGAGGTCAAGGCGGCCGAAGCGGCCAGACTCCAGGACCACGAACGGGTCAAGCGGGAGCACGGTGATTTCACCGGCGCGGTCCGCGAGGGCACGTGGGACGATGGGACCCAGGAAATCCCTGGCGAGTCCCTCAACACCATCGAGCTCGTCAAGCAACTCGAACGGATGGGCTTCCGGTTCGCGGATGCCTATCGGACCGCCATCCAGAAGGACGGCAAGAACCTGCAGAAGGTGGTCGCCATCTTCTCCAAGACGGCCCAGCCCACCAATCGGGCGACCGACGAAGCCAAGCGGCTGATCCAGGATCACCTGACCCGCAACTGGGGGAACGTCTACGTGTGGTACAACCCGCTCCGGGAGGTACCCAACATGACGATCAACTGCTCATCCGGACACCTGCGTGGTGATGGGACGGCGCCGCGGCTCGAACTGATCGCCATGTCGATCGGCGAGAAGCAGTCGGTGTAACTACCGACCAATCTGTTCAACAGTACATGTATACGGGCCGGCGCGAGACATCTTGCGTCGGCCTTTTCCTTTTCGACTATTCTTGGGCTAAGGGGGTTGTGGTCGAACGAGGCTCGAGCGCTGAACCGAAAATGTGACGCAGCGGTTCGATGGTCCCCAGGCCAAGGATCTTTTTGGGATCGATGATGCCATTCGGCACCCACGAGGGGGCCGGTTCTTCGACGTCAAGGATCATCAACTGCCGCAGGGCCGTCGTGGCGTATGCCCCGGTTGGTAAATCAAATGATATGACCAGACCGACCGGGGTGCAGGCCCAGGCATGGATGACCGGATGGATGACGGTCTCCAACGTTCGGGTCGGCATCTCAAGAAACGGCAGCGCCGTAAGGTGCTTGGGGAAATCGAACGGGACGTTGTCGTCGGCAAGCAGATCGCGATACGGTTCGCGATCCCGATCGGTTATGCTCAATGGAATCGGCAATAATTGCGGTGGCTGGATTCCCTCTGTTTCGTAGGTCGAAAGCGTTTGGTTGATGAGCCAACTCATATAGGCATAGACCCAGAGTTTCACTTGTTCGCTGATCGTCGTCAGGGCACCGATCCAGTCGCCGGGATTATCAATCAAGTACTCAAGCATTTTGATGTCAAAGGCGAAGGTGTAAGGATAGTGGCCCATGAGTTCCTTGATAGCCGCCCATTGCCCCAGCAGCTGCCCGGTCTGGGTGCGAATCAGGCCTTCATACTGACGGACGACCGGGTGGGTCGCAGTAAAATACTCCTCCACGGCTTGTTGGAAATTCCCTCGGCAAAGGAGGCGCCCGAAATGATGTGATAACAATCGCCGGCCGAATCGCTGGGTGCCGTAATAATTGTAAAAACCCTTTTGGAGACGGGTAATGGCCGGTTGAAAAATTTCTTCAGTCGGCGGGGTGGCGGTCCGAATCGTCAGGGTAAAACGATTCCCGGCGAGTTGGCCACGGTACAGCTTGCCCCGGCTTAAGGTTGCGCCTTTTAGAAAAACATCATTGATGGTTGCGCGCAGTATCGCCTCGGGGGTAGTGCCTTTGATGGCAATGCGTTGGGCTGTAATCGCCCGGGCGTCTTTGAGGCCGGCATAACTCAAGCCGTCGAACGGAATATGCAAGGCCTCGGCCACTCGTTCAAGCGCCTCGAACGTATCAAGCCCGGCTTTGACCATGTCGGCATAAACGGTTTGCTGGTTTGACGGCGACCCGCTCCAAACCGGCCCGGGATCGACAGTGATGACCCGTCCGTTCGCGTCGAGTTCCTCAACAATAAAATCCTCAAGCCGGTACCGTAGGTATCCGGTTGGAACGTCGGCCGGTAAAGCAGTCAGGCCGAGTTGCGCTTCAATTTCAGTTTGCGAAATCACGCCGAGCCGCTGAAGGAGCTCCGGGTGGTTCGCCGCGGCCTGCTGGAGGCGCCGCTCTTCTTCAACAACGATCAAATGTGTGCGTTGGCCGTTCATGCGGGCAGTGTACCATTGTTTCTTCGGTCGACTCCAGGCGTCCAGGCTTGACCGATCTTGACGCTTTGCTGTACACTGTCTCAAGCTTTTGCGCGCCTGCCTGCCGGCAGGTCCTATTTTCCCCACATGTCCCGTTAGAAATTCCGGGGACACGGACATTAACCAGAGAATCACGAGTTACATGAAAACACGAAACACGGTACGTAACCTCAGTTTAGTAAATTTCTAACGGGACATGCCTGCTACCCGGCGTTCCAAAAACACTTCGATCCAATCCGCCCATGACGCCAACGTCATTCGTGTTCGCGGCGCCCGGGTGCATAACCTCAAAAACATCAGCGTTGATATTCCCCGCGACAAGCTGGTCGTTCTGACTGGCCTATCCGGATCCGGGAAATCCTCGCTCGCGTTTGATACGATTTACGCCGAAGGCCAGCGCCGCTACGTTGAATCGCTGTCAGCTTACGCCCGGCAATTCTTGGGCTTGATGGACAAACCGGACGTCGACCAAATCGACGGCCTGTCGCCGGCGATTTCGATTGACCAGAAATCGACCTCCCACAATCCGCGCTCCACGGTTGGTACTGTCACTGAAATCTACGACTACCTCCGCCTCCTCTACGCCCGGGTCGGGATTCCCCATTGTCCGGCTTGCGGTCGGATCGTGACCAAACAGTCAATCGATCAAATCGTCGACCAAGTCTCGGCCCTACCGCCGGGGTCGAAGATCGCCCTGCTGGCGCCAGTCATCCGCGACCAGAAAGGGGAACACAAACATGTCATGGCCGATGTCCGGAAGGCCGGGTTCGTCCGTCTGCGGATTGACAAGAAAGTCTATTCGCTCGACGAAGCCGAGGATCTCCAGCTCGACAAGCAGAAAAAGCACAGTCTTGAAATCGTTGTCGACCGGCTGACGATGGGCGTCGATGACACGGCCAAAGGCGAGCATGACCGGACCCGGTTGTATGAGTCGCTCGAAACCGCCCTCGATTTGGGCGATGGCCTGGTGATCATCCAACGTGAGGGTGAAGCTGATCTGCTGTTCAGTGAGCATTTTGCCTGCGCCTATGACGGGACGAGTTTGCCGCCGATTGAGCCACGGAACTTTTCATTTAACAATCCGCACGGGGCCTGCCCGGAATGCACCGGCTTAGGGACGAAGCTGGAAATTGATCCGGAGCTGGTGATTCCCAACCGCCGCCTGAGCATCGCCGAAGGCGCGATTCGCCCCTGGTCGCGGACGAGTTCGAACCAAACCTGGTACTACCGGGTCCTTGAAGCGGTTGCCAAGGAACAGGGTTTCTCGTTGAATGTTCCAGTCGAAAAAATGAAGCCGGCCGATGTAGCCGTGGTCATGAACGGCACCGGCGACCAGACCTACGACGTCAACAATTTCTCCGGGAGCGGCAAGGTCAAAGAATTTTTCACGACCTTCGAAGGTGTCGTCCCGAATCTCCTGCGCCGCTATAAGGAAACCGAATCGGATTATATGCGGGCGGAAATCGAACGATACATGCGGGTTTCCCCTTGTCCGGTCTGCGCCGGGAAGCGTCTGCGGCCGGAAGCGCTGGCGGTGACGGTCAGCGGAAAAAATATCGCTGAAGTCAGCCGTCTTAATATTGCTAAAGCCAATGAATTTTTTGGCGCCTTGGCCGGTGAGGGTAAGGTAGCCGACGTTAAAGCGTTAACCGTCCGGGAAATGAAAATCGGGACACAGATCCTGAAAGAAATCCGAGCGCGCTTGATGTTCCTGCGGAACGTGGGCTTGGATTACTTAACGCTTGATCGGGGCGCTTCGACCTTGGCCGGCGGGGAGGCGCAACGGATCCGCCTGGCGACCCAAATCGGTTCATCGCTCGTCGGGGTGATCTACATTCTCGATGAACCGTCGATCGGATTGCACCAGCGCGACAACAATAAACTGATCGATACCTTGATCAAATTACGCGACCTTGGCAATACGGTCCTGGTCGTTGAACATGACGAGCAGACGATGCTCGCGGCTGACTATCTGATTGATATCGGGCCCGGCGCCGGTGAACACGGCGGCACGATTGTCGCCCAAGGAACTCCGTCGGAAGTCATGGCCAATCAGGCTTCCCTGACCGGCAAATACCTGTCGGGAAAATTGGCCATTCCGCCGGCCGCGACGTATCGGAAGGGGAACGGGAAAACAATTCAGATTCTTGGGGCGGAGGAGTTTAATCTGAAAAAAATCGACGTGACAATCCCGCTCGGCAAATTCGTGGCGATTACCGGCGTTTCGGGGTCGGGGAAATCGACGCTGATGACCGATATTTTAGCGCGGGCGCTGAAGCAGTATTTTTACAACGCCAAGGAGTTGCCGGGCAAACATCGGGAGATGAAAGGGTTTGAACACCTTGATAAGGTGGTTGATATCGACCAAAGCCCGATCGGCCGGACGCCCCGTTCAAATCCGGCCACCTATACCGGCGTCTTCACCTCGATTCGCGATCTCTTCACCCAGGTGCCGGAAGCGAAAATGCGCGGCTACGGCCCCGGCCGATTCTCGTTCAATGTCAAGGGCGGCCGCTGTGAAGTCTGCGAAGGGGACGGCGTCGTCCGGATCGAAATGCAATTTTTGCCGGATGTCTATGTTGAGTGTGAAGAGTGCAAAGGCCAGCGGTACAACCAGCCGGCGCTGGAAATCAAATACAAAGGAAAAAATATCGCCGAAGTCCTGAACATGACCGTCGAGGAAGCGCTGCAATTTTTCACCCACATTCCGGCGATTCACCAAAAACTCAAAACCCTCCATGAGGTCGGCCTCGGCTATATCCATCTTGGCCAGTCGGCCACGACGCTGTCCGGCGGCGAAGCCCAGCGGGTGAAGCTGGCGACCGAGTTGTCGCGCCGGGCGACTGGACGGACCCTCTATATTCTTGATGAACCGACCACCGGGTTGCACATTGACGATGTGAAACGATTGTTGCACGTCATCCAGCAACTGGTCGATAAGGGCAACACGGTTCTGGTGATCGAGCACAATCTCGACATCATTAAGTCGGCCGATTGGATTATCGATCTCGGGCCGGAGGGCGGCGATAGCGGCGGAGCGATTGTCGCGACCGGGACGCCGCGCGAAGTGGCGAAGGTTAAAAGCAGTTACACCGGCCGATTCTTGGCCGGGATGTTTGTGGCCGATGATAAGAAGAGCCGTCGGGTAAAGAAGTAGGCTCACTTGAAGTCATCGCGGGTCGACCACTCTCCGTCGCCGCGTCTGACGCGGCTTCCTCCCCTCTCCTTCGGAACGGGGAGGGTTATACCCCTGCCGTCGCTCGCGCGGCTCGCTTCCTCCCTCCCCTGAGTACAGGGGAGAGTAAAATAAAAAAGCCGCCGGGCGTAAACACGGCGGGAAAAAACTGACTACTTGCAGGAACATGGTTTGGCAGTCTGGCTGCCAGGCGGGGGTGAAGGGGCGAGCGCGGGATCTTGCTCACGAAGGCGGCGGTTCTCCGCCTGGATCCGTTCGTAGATCTCCTCCCGGTGGACTTTCACCGAAGGGGGAGCATCGATCCCCAACTTGACGTGATTGCCCTTCACTTCGACGATGGTGATCTTAACATCATCACCGATTCTGATGTTCTCCCCGAGTTTTCGGGTGAGCAGCAGCATAGGGCTACCTCCATGGATAACCCCGGCAGGGGTAAGGTGAAAGAGCGATGGTGTTATACTTCTACCAGCGACCTGCAGGGGGATCTTTAGCGCCCCCCACCCTATCATTCTCGACCCAGCCTGTCAAACCCGGCACTACAACAATTACTTCTTCATCAATGATCAAGGACTATCGCTTTCGTTGTAATCGTATATAACCTTTAAATACAGTATTTGTTGAAGTACCGGGTCGAACCCCAGGTCCCGGTCTCCGACATAATCTATATAACTATGCCCTCACCGTTATCCGTCGCAATTCTCCGTACCCTAGCCTACTTCGACATTTTTGATTACCCGCTGACGGTCAGCGAACTGTGGCGGTGGCTATGGCCGGATCCCGCCCAGCCGGTGGGTGAGGTAACGGTTGAACAAGTTCAGCAGGCGCTGAAATTCGATGAACTTCGGGGGCGGGTGGGTATGGTTGATGATTATGTAGTCCTCACCGGTCGGGAGGGGATTGTAAAAACTCGATCTGATCGTCAACCGGCGAATGTCCGGAAATGGAAAAGAGCAGAATCAGCGGCGCGGTTTTTGGAACTGGTTCCCTTTGTACAGTTGGTGGCCGTGTCCAATACACTGGCGATCAACAACGCCCGGCCGGAGAGCGACATCGATTTTTTTATTGTGACTTCGGGACAACATATCTGGATCGCTCGGTTCCTGGTGACGGGAATTATCAGTCTGCTGGGCTGGCGGCGGCATGGGCAGAAAATTACCAATCGCATTTGTTTGAGTTTTTATATCACCACGTCCGCCCTTGATTTGTCCCCGCTGAAATCTGCCGAGCCTGATCCGCATTTTACTTTTTGGGTGTCGCAGATCGTGCCGTTGATGGATGATGACCAAACATACGAAAAATTCCGAGCGGCGAATCCGTGGGTGACCGCAACTCTGCCGAACGCCTGGAAGGAAGCGTCCACCGGACGGGTCCTCGCGCCAAATTCATCGTTATGTTCCATCAAGAAATTTTACGAAGTGTTTTTCAGTTCGCCGATTGGCATTCCGATTGAAAATTGGACCAGGAATCATCAAATGAAAAGATTTACCAATGACACGACCGGTAAATCAAAAGAACCTGGCAACGACGTCATTATTTCAGAGGATGTGTTGAAGTTTCATGAAGAAGACCGACGGGGTAAATACAATCAAAAAGTAGGGGATCGATTAAAAGGTCTGGGGCTATGATTCTTTACGATCCCTCTCTTCAGGAAGGCAAAGTTGGTTTAGAACTATGCTAGAATTAGCCCGTGGATAAATACGGACAACAGATTGAATCGGTATTTAGCAGCGTGTCACCCGAATGCCGTACCTATATTTCCCAAGAGCTTCAATCCTCTCTGGCATCGATTGGGTTTTCTGAAAAGCTAATTAATGAGATCACGAGTCATTTGGACAATTTGGACGTTAGCTCCTTCCAGGAGCGCTTTCGAGATGAGCTGAATATTGTTTATACATTAGGTTTCTTCCAGAACCTTGTCCCAACATATTTCCAAACATATGTTGTTCCTGAAATACCCTCAGTGGCGCATCTTGTAGACATTGGTTGTGGAACTGGGATATTGGCTCATATTATTGAACAATCAAAAAAAGTTGAAAAAGTTTCTGGAATAGATATCGCCGAATATCCCGAATGGACCATCTTTCGAGGTAATAATATTGAGTTCAGAGTCATGCCAGAACCAGAGGTTACAATGTATTTGAAAAAAGTGCGCCCGGAAGTTGTCACCATGACCTGGTCGCTTCACCATATGGCACATGAGGAGCAATTCCGGTATCTACAGATGATTTTTGCCAGCCTTCCACCCGAAGCCAACGTGATACTTTTAGAGGACAGCTTCGCAGAAACGTTACCTCCAGAAAATGGTAAAGAAAGAGCAAAAAAATTCTTTGAATGGGACGCCAGGGAACGCAAGACAATTATGTCAGTATTTGACTGGGTGGCAAACAGAGTCTTAGGTCAACGATTGAACGAACCTATCCCGTTTACCTTTAGAACATTGGAGGGGTGGAGTCAGATCTGTCAGCAGGTTGGTTTCCGTATCGTGCGCCAGCGGTTTATTGGGTTCCCGGAGGCGAGGGATATTAATACGCCCCAAAGTTTATTGGTACTTCGGAAAGAGTAATCTTGAGACCTCGGTGGTTTGAGCCAATATGGTTCTGATTTCATCTACCGGATCTCGGCAGTTTTGGCACCGCTTGACCTTTAGCACTCTCTACGGTAGACTGCTAACCGTACACACCATGTGGAAAACCATCTTTATTCAGTAATGACTAATCATAGGCACCTATGGTCAATTTGAAACCGATGCGGGGCAAGGCCCTGATCAAACCGGTCAAGGAAGAAAAGGTCACCAAGTCGGGCATTGTTTTGCCGGACACGGTCGAAAAGGATGAACTCGAACAAGGTGAAGTGATTGCCGTCGGCGCGCCGAAAATGGACGATGGGAAAGAAGTCCCGATGCAACTGAAGGTCGGCGACAAAGTTATTTTAAAGAAGTACGGACCCGATAAGGTCAAACTTGATGGCCAGGAATATCTGGTGGCTGACGAAGACGACGTTATTGCGATTGTAGGTTAATTATTGTAAGGACTGAATTATGGCAAAGCAAATTCTCTTTGATGAACAGGCTCGGCTGAAACTGAAGGCTGGCGTTGATAAACTGGCGAATACTGTCAAGGTCACCCTCGGTCCGAAAGGCCGCAACGTCGTGCTTGATAAAGGGTACGGCGCGCCGACGATCACCAACGACGGCGTCACCATCGCGAAAGAGATCGATCTTGAAGATAAATTCGAGAATCTTGGCGCCGAACTGGTGAAAGAAGTCGCGACTAAGACGAATGACGTCGCCGGCGACGGCACCACGACCGCCATCCTCCTGGCTCAGGCAATTATTACCGAAGGCTTGAAAGTGGTCGCCGCCGGGGCGGAACCGATGGCGATTCGCCGCGGGATTGAAAAAGGCGTGATCGCGGTAGTGGCCGATCTCAAGAAAATGTCCAAGCCGGTTAAAAGCAATGAGGAAATTGCCCAGGTCGCGTCCATTTCCGCCCAGGACGACGAAATTGGCAAAGCCATCGCTGAAGTGATGGATAAAGTCGGGCAGGACGGCGTGGTCACGGTTGAAGAATCGCAGACCTTCGGGCTGGAAAAGGAAGTCGTCGAGGGCCTGCAATTCGACAAAGGCTACGTCTCGCCGTATCTGATTACCGATACGACCCGGATGGAAGCGGTCTACAATGACGCGCACATTCTCATCACCGACAAGAAAATTTCCTCGCTCGGTGATATTTTGCCATTATTGGAAAAAATCGCCCAGTCCGGGAAAAAAGATTTGGTGATTATTGCTGATGACATTGAAGGCGAAGCATTGGCCACCTTTATCGTGAACAAAATCCGCGGAACATTCAATGTGCTGGCCGTCAAAGCGCCTGGCTTTGGTGATCGCCGCAAGGAAATTCTGAAGGACATCGCCGTGGTGACTGGTGGACAGGTCGTGACCGAAGATACAGGCATGAAGCTGGATACGACCGCACTTGAACACCTCGGCATGGCTCGCAAGATTATCGCCACCAAGGAAACAACCACGATTGTTGACGGCAAAGGCGTCAAATCCGCGATTGATTCCCGAATTGCCGAGATCCGCAATGAACTCGCCAACACGGATTCCGACTTCGACAAGGAAAAACTCCAAGAGCGCCTGGCGAAACTGTCGGGCGGCGTCGCCGTCTTGAAAGTCGGCGCGGCCACCGAAACGGAAATGAAGGAAAAGAAGCTCCGGATCGAAGACGCGATTCAAGCCACCAAAGCCGCGGTTGAAGAGGGCATTGTTGTCGGCGGCGGCGTGGCTTTACTCCGGGCCCGCCAAGCGCTTGAATCCATGCCGGTGGAGAATGACGACGAAAAAGTGGCGGTCAAAATCCTGTGGAATGCTTTGGAAGCGCCATTTCGACAAATTGCCCTGAACGCGGGGAAGGAGTCATCGGTCGTGTTGGCAAAAATTCTTGAACAACCGGGGAATCACGGTTATAACGCCGCTAATGACACCTACAGCGATTTGGTCAAAGAGGGTATTGTCGACCCGACCAAGGTGACCCGAACCGCGTTGCAGAATGCGGCTTCGATCACCGCACTGATGCTGACAACTGAAGCAATCGTGACCGACAAACCCGAAGAGAAGAAGGACTCGATGCCGAGCATGCCCGGCGGAATGGGCGGCATGGGCGGGGGGATGGACATGATGTAAGTAACTCAAAAACGGGGGCCGCAAGAGCCCCCGTTTTTGTCTTTGTTGGGGCTTGTGTCTCGGAGCGCGAAGTAAATTCGCCACTGGCGGGCCCGACCTGTATCTTGTCTGCGTGATTCACTATCGTTCATCACGTTGATGATTCCATGAGAATCTCGCACTGATTCCGACCGTAAATGAGTTGAAGGACGCGTTTGCGAGGAAGTAAAGCCTGACAGGACCGCCCCTCGTCAGGGTAGAACCATGGGTGCGATATTGTATGTCAACGTTTTTATTAGCGAGAAGAGGGAAAGTAACAACCCCTCCTTCGCAAGGAGGGGTAGGAATCGGAGTCACAAAGTAGTGCCTACCCAGCTGATGCCTGACGAGGTGTGGCTTTGATTTTCCCGGGGGGCGGTCAATCCGTGCCCGAGGTGAAGAAGATGAGATACATCGGTCACACTTCTACCATAGGGTAGTATTCCTTCTGTTACCTATCTATCTCATCTCACCTATG
>Ga0082335_1001096_pt1 | contig 61542 bp, 62 predicted proteins | sample Subgrocontami58m_FD_72375 | JGI IMG/M metagenome (GOLD analysis project Ga0082335, IMG submission 72375) | Subsurface groundwater microbial communities from S. Glens Falls, New York, USA - GMW37 contaminated, 5.8 m (SPADES assembly) (version 2) ... | reverse complement strand
ATGCCGACCTAACCATTAACCGGGGAACGGGAGCTTTCAAGATAGGCATTGGTTCTGCTCCGACCACCATCTTTGAAGTCCAAGGCACCGCCAGTGCTTCATACCTCCTGACCGGCAACACCTTACAGGTCGGAGGCTATTCATCGGTAGCTTATTCAAGGTTCGGAACATCAGCCACCACTCATTCTAACTACATTTCCACCGCCAATGACTTATTAATCAACGGAGACCTTGAAGTAGACGCATCTGCTCAATTCGATAGTTTCCTCCGAGTTGGCACTAATACCTTGTATGCTAACCCGACTACAGGCAATGTTGGGCTTGGGACGACGGGGCCGGGAGATAGATTGCATATTTTTAACGGGGGCTCAGGGGGATTGAAAATAGAATCAAATGGCCTGGGTATGCCGTCGGATATCTCGTTGTCTGACGGAATAAATGTTTGGCAAATAAGATCCAACGCTACCGTAGAAGATAGCTTAGAATTTACTGAAGTTGGAGTCGGAACAAGGATGATAATAAATAATACCGGCAACATCGGCATCGGTACCACTACTCCCGGAGCTAAGCTTGATGTAATCTCTGATGTTATCTTCAGGGAAGGCTTACAAGTAGCAGGCACAGCTACAGCATCTTATTCAAGATTCGGAACAGGAATTACTTCCGAAACCAATTACATCACCGGAGCTGATGATGTCTTAGTATCCGGAGACCTTGAAGTAAACGGTTCGGTATCATTCGCGGGACCAGCCAGTATATCCAATGCCATGTACCTATCTACGGGGGGCAAGATCGGAAACGTAGGAATAGGAACCGTAATTCCTACAGCTCATCTCGTAGTAGGAGCCACAGCTTCGTCTGTACTTGAAAGAATTTTAGTAATGGGTATGGACGATGCGATACTTGAGTTATATGCAGACACAGACAATGTCGGAGAAGATGATAACGCTTATATTAAATTAGGTCAGGACGGAACCCAGGGAGAGGCGATCATCGGTTTGGCAGGAAGCACTAATACTTCGCCGGACGGCACATCTCTTACGGGCGCAGGAAGTAATAATTTGATCATAGAACGCACTAACACAGCTGATGAAATCCAGTTTGCAACAAATACCAATGTAAGAGTAACCATACAAGCCGGCGGAAATCTCGGCATAGGAGATATTACCCCGGACGCATTATTGGACGTACACGGAACGGTTTGCCTGGATCTTAACGCGGATGATGCTTGTACTGACACTACCTCCGCTATCTCTGATGCTCGTCTAAAAACTAATGTTACTGATCTGACTGACGGATTGTATCTGGTCCAGCAGTTGCATCCTGTCAGATTTACCTGGAATGGAGAATATAATACCGGGGCAAGCGACTCTCTCGGATTCCTTGCTCAGGAGGTGGAAACGATCTTCCCGGAATTAGTTATTACGGATACCGCGGGGTATAAAAATCTTGATTATGGAAAGTTGACCGCCGTATTAACTAAAGCTGTTCAAGAGCAGCAGCTGGAAATTGCCTCTCAGTCTAATCTATTTGAAACTTTGCAAGCCCAAGTCGCATCTTTATCACTCTCAGTAAATGAAATAATGAATCGCCAGACAAGCGATTCGCCAGATGCGATTACCTCCTCAGGTAATCCGGTCAATATTCTAGCGGCTCTGGTCAATACTGTCTTATCACGCGTTCAATCATTATGGGCAAGCGGGGATATGATTGCCGAAGGCGTGAAGAAAACTTACTACCGTGCGGCTGATGCGTTTGACTGGGAATTCGATCTGCCATTAATGGCTTCCAACTGGCTATCGCGAGAAATAACCATTGCGCCTAACGCGGATGATGCTTCGCGTTCGGTATTTAATGGCAGCAATGCTCAGCCCGCCGGAGAATCCAAACTTGATATGCAGGAAAACGGCAATTACCTTTCCACCTATGGAGTTGATTCGACCAGAAGCGAGATAATACTAAGTGGCTCCTCGGATCTAAAGGGAGGTGAAGCTAAGATATTTTTTGATTTTTCTTTCAGCTCTGTAATTTCTCACAGCGTGCCTTTGAAAGTTTTCTTAACGCCCACAACTCCAATATCGGGCCAAATGTATGTATCGGATAAAACTCCTTACGGATTTGTAGTTAAAGGAATGAACGGGGCATCGGAGGGCAAATTCGACTGGATGGTGATAGCCCGCCGCAAAGGATACGAAGGACAGAATCCAGAGCCTCCTGCAAACATAGAAGCCACGCCTTCGCCTTTGCCGACACCACCGGAACCTTCAATAACGCCAACGCCATCTCCTGAGATCATACCGCAGACAACGCCAACCCCGGAGGCAACACCAACCCCGGAGGCTACCCCAACCCCAACGCCAACCCCTCAGCCCTTGGAAGCTTCACCGACTCCTGAGCCTTCACCTGTTATAGTCGAGCCTTTGCCGACACCGGAACCATCGGTGAGCATAGAGCCTACTCCGGAACCTACTCCTCAGCCTCAGCAAAAAACTTTGCCTGAGCCAATTCCAGCACCGGTAAGTTAATCTATTCCTGAATTCCGCGCTGTTTAGCTCGGGCGATATCTTTTTTCTTTATGGATTCACGCTTATCATATTTTTTCTTTCCGCGAGCGATGCCGACGAGAAGCTTAATTCGGTTCTTTTTGTTGTAAATCTTAAGAGGAACAAGAGTAAGGCCATGGGCTTGGGATGTGCCTATTAAAGTGTCAATTTGTTTTTTGGATAAAAGAAGCTTGATCGATCTTTTTGGATCATAATTAGCTGGCATATTCCCGGGCTGGTAAGCCGAAATGTTAGATCCGATCAGCCAAGGCTCATTATTTATGATTTTTACATAAGAACCTTTGATGGATATTTTTCCCGTTCTAATTGATTTGACTTCGGAGCCTTTCAATTCTAAACCCGCCTCGATGGTTTCAAGTATTTCATAATCAAAACCCGCCTTTGGATTATTAGCGTATTCGGTATCCATGGCCGTAATCTCTAGGCTTTGCGTTCTTCGAGGATAGTTTTGAGCTTGAGTTCTTTATCTTTGCGGAGAACCGTAAGTTCGATCTCATCGCCTGCTTTGCATTTTTGGAGCATATCTCCCAGATCTCCCGATATCTTTTCTCCGTTAAGTTCGGTAACAATGTCATTCTCTTTGACCCCTGCTTTATCGGCAGGCGAGTTGGGAATTATAGCTACTGAATTAGGGCGATGATCCCTGACGATCAAAGCGCCGTAATCGACAGGAAGGGAATACACGGACTTCATTTTTTTATTCAGAGGAACATAGAGAAGTCCTAAGTATGGTTTGATGATTCTACCGTGATTGACGACATCCTCTAAGTCATTGGTTGCCCAATTTATAGGAAGGGCAAAGCCAATGTTCTGGGCGCCAAAGATTATGGCCGTATTGATCCCGATCGCTTCACCGTCTAAATTTATCAAAGGTCCGCCTGAATTGCCCTGATTTATAGCCACATCGGTCTGGAGGACGCCTCTTAGATTTTCCATCTCTCCACCGTCACCGAGTGAAGCGGATATACTTCTGGCCAGGCCGGAGATGATACCTTTAGAAACAGTGTTGCTGAAAAGCCCCAGCGCATTGCCGATGGCTATCACGGTCTGGCCAAGCTGCAATTTGCCGGAATCGCCGAGCTTTAAAACCGGAAGATCTTTTTTAGCTTCTATCTTTAGGACTGCTATGTCCGTTATCGGATCCCTCGATAGTACTTTTGCGGGATATTCATCTTCGTCATCTATGATAACCGTATAATCAGCTTCAGTATCGAAAACCACATGTTTATTAGTAAGGATGAGGCCGTCTTTATGAACGATAAAGCCCGATCCGCCGCCTATTCTTACTTTTTCTTCATGCCCGCCGTTGGATTCTTCGGGAACAAACGGATTATTTCCCTGGCCGGGCAGGCCCTGGCCAGGCAGGCCGAACGGAAATTGAGAGATGTCCTTTATCTGGGGAACATATTTTGATATAACAACGCTAACTACAGAGGGGGAAACTTTCTTGACCGCTTCAATGGTCAGCTTGTCGTATTCATTTATATTTGTCATGTCTGTATTATAATCCATGCGGGTGAATCGTCAATTTTTTAATCGGAATACCGTCCTGGTCGCCAAAGAACTGCTTGGCAAAATTTTAGTCAGAAAAATTGGCAATAAAATCATAAGATCCAGGATAACGGAAACCGAGGCGTATTGCGGGCCGAAAGACCTGGCTTGCCATGCTTCCAAGGGATTAACCGAAAGAACTAAAGTGATGTTCGGTCCGCCCGGGCACAGTTACATATATATGATATACGGCATGTACCATTGCCTGAATATCGTGACCGAGAAAGAGGGTTTTCCTTCGGCTGTGCTCATCAGGGCGACTAATTTGGAAAATTGCGGCGGGCCGGGCAAATTATGCCGTGAATTAAAGATAGACAGAAAATTGAACGGGAAAGATCTGATATCCAGCCGCGAAATATGGATTGAGGACGGAGGAGAACTGATCAGGCCGTCTGAAATAAAAAGATCAAAGAGGATCGGCGTGGAATATGCCGGAAAATGGAAAGACAAGCTGTGGAGATTCAGTTTGTGAGGCAGACTTTTATCTGCATATAATACCTATAGATCTCAATGGCTCCCATTATGGGCGGTCTGAAGAACCTTTATAATATACGGGACTGGTGGTTCGATCGGATCGTCAGTTATCTTATGTTCGGAGAGTGGAAAGTTGTTATTAAAAATTTCAAAGAGTCAAAAAGTAAAAGAGAAAAGGCTCTGCTTGGCATGACCGATCCTGATACCAATACCATTCTTTTAGATTTAAAATATGGTACTCCGCGTATTTTAGTTCATGAGATGGGGCATGTTATATTTGGTGACTTGCTGGACGAAGAAGCCAGGAACAAGCCCAGGAATCTATTAAAAGGATTGCGGGGATCCAAAAAGTTCGAAAGATGGTCAGAACTGAGGATTCTGGAATGGGAAAAATGTTTTGCGGAATCGCTTTCCGCTGAACAGCGGAAAATACTGCAGTTTTTCATAGATGAGGCAATGATAGAATATGAAAAAGGGCGATAAGCCCTTTTTTAATTTTCAAAAGTCAAAAAAGTGGTATATTGGGAGGATGGAAAAGTCGGTCAAACAAGAATTAAAGAATATGCTTGCCAGATACTCCGGAGGAGTCGATTTTGATGTACTCATTCCTCCGTCCGGGGATATGGGCGATTATTCCACGAACATTGCATTTAAGACCGGCGGGAAGCCGATAGACAATGCCAATGATCTGAAAAAAAAATTGGAGAGCGACCCGGAAATCAAAAAGATGTTCGAAGGAATTACCGTCCTTGACCCCGGATTCATAAACTTTCATTTAAAGGATGAGCTTCTGCTGGGGATCATAGGAGAGATACTTTCTAAAAAAGAAAAATTCGGAGATCTGAAGATTGGCGATGAAAAAATAAACCTGGAATTTGTTTCAGCCAATCCGACCGGTCCGCCGACCGTAGGCAATGCCCGCGCTGCCTCATTCGGAGATACACTGGGAAATATTTTGAAGAAGACCGGTCATCAAGTATCTAAGGAGTACTATATTAATGATGTCGGCGTTCAGGTCGGCAAACTTGCCGCCTCGATCCAATTAAGAATGCGCCAGTTAAAAGGAGAAGATGTGGAATTCGGTGAGGATCTGTACCGGGGAGAATATGTAAAAGAGATTGCGAAAGAATTCACGGAAAGATCAATCCCGAACGAAAAGATCCAGGACGAAGCCGTAAAAAACATGGTTGCCAAGGCCAGAAAGACTCTTGAATCTTTGGGCGTTACCTATGATAATTGGTTTTCTGAATCAAAACTTCACGAGAGCGGAGAAGTAAAGGCGGTTCTTTCGGAATTGGAATCCAAAGGACATGTGGCCGAGGAGGATGGCGCGAAGTGGCTAAAGATCAATGGAGACGAGAAGGCAGTGCTGGTAAAGAGAGATGGCTCGACTACGTATTTAATGAATGATATCGCTTACACCAAAAATAAATTTGAACGGGGATTCGATAAAGCGATAAACATCTGGGGAACCGACCATCACGGAGACGTGCCAAGATTGAAGGCCGGAGTTGCGGCTTTAGGGTACGACGAGAAAAAGCTCGAAATCTTGCTCCACCAACTGGTCATGCTTAAACAGAAGGACCAGAAATTAAAGATGTCCAAACGGGCGGGCAACTTGGTCTTGCTTGAAGACCTGATCAGAGATGTCGGCAAGGATGCGATCAGATTTTTCTTCCTGACAAAAGACCTGAATACGCATATGGAGTTTGATGTGGAGTTAGCCAAAGAACAATCCAAAAAGAATCCCGTTTTTTATATACAGTATGCGTTTGCCCGGCTAAACAGCATATTTGAAAAAGCGGGGAAAGATTCGGAAGGAGCGGATCTGGCGAGATTAGATTCGGAAGAGGAAAAAATATTAATGAGGTCTCTGGTAAAGATGCCGGATATAATAGAATCCATAACCAATGATTATCAAGTTCATCATCTGGCTAATTATGCTTTAAGCCTAGCTAACCAGTTCCACCGCTTTTATGAGAAACACCGGGTAATACAGGATGATAAGGAACTGCAAAAATCACGCCTCGCCCTTGCTCAAGCCGTTCACATAGTATTCAAAGAATGTCTCGGCCTGATGGGAATTTCCACTCCTCAAAGGATGTAAATTTAAAAGCGCGTATTAAGCGCGCTTGTAAATCATCTATCGAGTTCGAGCACTCTGCTCTTAAAACCTTCTACGGTTTCCATGCTCACCCTGATCTTTACCGGGTAATCTTTTTCCACGATGGGATTATCTAGTTTAAGGGTATCGGAATCCTCGCTGCTGAGCTGAGCGGCCGGATACCATTTGCCGTCTACGTTAATGGCAAACCTGGACAATCCCGCGCCGGTGTAAACCATTCCGAATTCCTCTTCGGTGCCGTCTTTGTTGGGCCAGCTGAAAATCCCAACCATCATTTGTTTCGCCGGATTCATGTACACTTTGACATTGAAGAGCAGGCCATAGCCGGCAGAACGCCTGCCTTCGGTTCTCTCAGGAACATATTTAGACATAAAGGCAGATCCCCGGGGAGCCCATCCTTCAGAAGGATCCTGAACATTGGGAACTTTAAGATTATTTCCTTGGGCAAAAGCCGGAGAGATAAGCAGATAAAAGAGTATTGCAAAAAAGAATATAAAACTGACAACATTATAGTTTTTATAAAAAGGCAGCTTTTGCTTCGGGTTGAATGCCAGTATTTTGGCCATTCTCAACTTTCAATGAACTTACGGCAATAGTACGGAAATATCAGAATATCGTCAAGATTTGATTATCTAGAGAGAGGAGTCTTGATCTTGTGATTCCTTAGGAGTAGCCCTGCAAGGGTAAGCCCGCCGAACATATCCATAAGCAAGTCCGTCACCGTGTCAGCCATATTACCCATAAATTCTATCTTAACTCCAAACGAGGCATAGACTGGTTCGGTTAGTAATTGGTTGCCTAAATATTCGGCAAATTCCCAGACTACGCCTATGAGCATTACCGAACCAACCAGGATCAGGATATTTTGGAGCCTGGCCTTTGGAAGGAAATGGGGCCTGAGATAATGGAAAAACAGGAGAGTCACAAAAAATCCGCCTGAATAGTGGAGTACATTATCGAACCAAAAAAACTTATACCAATCAAAATACATTCCAATAAGATTGAGTATAAAGACCGCAAATAAGGATAAAATGGCAAAACGCATGTTTTTGATAATAACATAAAGGTCAATCATTGAAAATATATGAAGATAGGCTATAATTCGATATAATGTATGACTTCAAAAAGGCTGAACACAAGGTTCTAGAATTTTGGAAAACCAATAAAACATTCGAGAAATCCCTGGAAAACCGTGAAAAGGCAAAACGGTTCGTATTCTTTGAGGGACCGCCGACTGCAAATGGCCTTCCCGGGGTCCATCATGTCCTGGGGCGCGCATTTAAAGATATCATATGCAGATTTAAAACGATGCAGGGGTTTTATGTGCTCAGGAAAGCCGGCTGGGATACTCATGGCTTGCCGGTTGAACTTGAAGTGGAAAAGGAACTGGGGTTCAAAAACAAAAAGGATATTGAAAAATTCGGCATTGCCGAGTTCAATAAAAAAGCAAAGCAAAATGTCTGGAAATATAAAAAGGAATGGGAAGAGATGACCAGGAGAATAGGTTTTTGGGTGGATATGGATCACCCCTACATCACCTATGATAACTATTATATAGAGTCTGTCTGGGCGGTATTAAAAGAGGCATGGGACCGGGATCTGCTCTACCAGGCCCACAAAGTTGTCCCTTTCTGCACCCGATGCGGAACTGCTCTTTCTTCCCATGAAGTAGCCCAAGGCTATAAACTCATAAAAGAAAGATCGGTCTATCTTAAATTCAAACTTAAGGATAAGAACTCCTTTGTCCTTGCCTGGACAACTACGCCCTGGACCCTGCCCGGCAATGTCGCTCTAGCTGTCGGTAAAGATATTGATTATGTAACAGCCGGCAAGGACGGAGAAAAATATATACTGGCCAAAGATCTTGCTGAAAAGGTTTTAGGAACCGGATATAAGATAGAGGAAGAGATGAAGGGCAAAGATCTGGTCGGCTTGGAATATGAGCCGCTGTTTGATGTCAAAGAGTTAAAGTCTCCGGCCTCATATAAAATATATGACGCGGAATTTGTTTCCACTCAAGACGGAACCGGCGTAGTTCATACAGCGGTTATGTATGGAGAAGATGACTATGTGCTGGGCACAAAACTTAGCTTGCCCAAATTTCATACCGTTGATGAGGCAGGCAAATTTATCCATGTTTCCCAGGAATTGGACGGAAGACTGGTAAAGAATGAAGAGACCGAAGAACTGATCCTGGGCCATCTTAAAAAGAAAAATAATTTATTTAAAGAAGAGGACTACGAGCACGATTATCCGTTTTGCTGGCGATGCAATACGCCGCTTCTTTACTATGCCAAGAACTCCTGGTTCATAAAGACATCTTCTTTAAGATCAAAGCTTTTGGCTAATAATGAAAAAGTGAACTGGGTTCCGGAGCATATAAAAGAAGGAAGGTTTGGCCAATGGCTAAGAGAAATAAAAGACTGGGCTATCTCCCGGGAAAGATATTGGGGAACGCCTCTGCCAGTTTGGCAGTGTGAAAAATGCGGGGCTTATAAAGTTGCCGGTTCCCTGGAAGATCTTGAGAAGAACAGATACGCGCCTAAGAACGAGTATTATCTCTTGCGCCATGCCCATAATACTCATAGCCCTTCTGCCGATAACAAACTGGCTATAAGCACTAAAATAGAGAACGACAAATACAGCCTTACCGAAAAAGGGAAGGCGCAGGCTCAAAAGATCGCTAAAGAATTAAAAAAGACCGGGATTGATGCCGTCTATACATCTCCTTTTAGGAGAACTAAGGAAACCGCGGAGATAGTCAGCCGCGAACTTGGAATCGGATACCATACGGATGAAAGATTAAAGGAACTCGATCACGGCTCAATGTGCGAAGGCAAAACTGAATATGCCTGCATAGATCCCGAAGCTCCAAGAAATCTGGATACTAAATATGGCGACGGGGAAAGCTGGAGGATGAGCAGGGCAAGGATGTTCGATTTTATAAAAGAAACAGATAGAAAACACAAAGGAGAAAAGATCCTGATCGTTAGCCACAGGAGTCCGCTCTGGCTTTTGGAAACTGCGCTTCTGGGAGTGAATGACGAGGAATCTGTCCGGCGAAGAGAGGATTTTTATATTGAAGAAGGGGAATTCAGAAAAGTGGATTTCAAGAATTTGCCTTATGATGATGAGGGCAACCTTGATATGCACCGCCCCTATATTGACGAAATAAAATTAAGATGTCCGGGGTGCAAAGGCGAGATGAACAAAGCTAAGGACTTAGTGGATGTCTGGCTTGACTCCGGCGCTATGCCGTTCGCTCAATGGCATTGGCCATTTGAGAATAAAGATATCTTGAAAGAACAATTTCCGGCCGACTATATAGTGGAAGGATTGGATCAAACGAGAGGCTGGTTCTATACTCTTTTAGCCATTTCAACCCTGATGGATAAAGGGCCCGCATATAAGAATGTAATATGCCTGGGTCTTGTTCTTGACGAAAAAGGACAGAAAATGTCTAAATCTAAAGGTAATGTTGTTTCTCCGGTAGAGATATTGGATAAATACGGAGCAGACGCCGCAAGATGGTATTTTTATACCGTAAACAGCCCCGGAGATTATAAGCTTTTTGCCATGAAAGATATCGAGTCGAAGCTGAAAGGGTTTTTGTTCACATTATCCAACTGTTTAAGGTTCCACGAATTGTATAAAGATCCCGAAGATTCCGAAGATTCCAGAGAACAGGATGCCGGACAGAATATGCATCTCCTTGACGGCTGGATATTATCAAGGCTGAACAGAGTGGCCCGGGAAATAACCGACAGCCTGAATGCATATGATATAACCGCTTCAGCCAGGATGATAGAAAAATTCGTGATCGAAGATCTTTCGAACTGGTGGCTCAGGAGATCTAGAAAAAGGAAGGGAGCAATGGGATTATTGAGATTTTTGCTCTTTGAGGTATCCAAGCTTATAGCTCCGTTCACGCCTTTCATAGCCGAAGAAATATATCTGCAAACTGATAATTTTGGAGACCAGCCGGATTCCGTTCATCTCCAGAATTGGCCGGAAGTTAATAAAAAAGAAATTAATGACGCGCTTGAAAAGGAGATGGAAGTTGTCAGGAATATCGTAACCTCGGGATTAGCGGTTCGCAAAGAGAAGCAGATCAAAGTCAGGCAGCCTTTGGCATCAGTTACGATAACTGGCAAGCTCAGTCCGGATCTGGAGGAGCTGGTCAAAGACGAATTGAACGTGAAAGAAATTAAATATGATGCCGGCCAAAAAGAACCGGCGGTCTACGATCTTGAGCTGAGTCAAGCTTTGGAAGATGAAGGACTGGCGAGAGAATTGATCAGGCAGATACAGGATATGCGCAAAGAAGCAAAATACAAATTTGATCAAAAACTATATGTCCAATGGCATAGTGAGAGCGAGGATATAAAGAGAGCGATAAACAGATGGGAGGATGAGGTCAAAAACGAAACCCTGCTTTACGAATTAGTTAATTCCCCGAAGGATAATAAGACTTATGATGTGGAAAAAGAGAGCGATCTCTCTCCCAATAAGAAGATCTGGCTTGGCATAAAGAATAACAGATGAAAACAAAGGCCTTAATACTAAAAAAACAGAATGCCAATGAGTATGACCAGCTGGTCACCTGCTATACTCAGGAGCTTGGCAAGATAACCGCTATCGCCAAAAGTATTTTAAAACCCAGTTCTATTCAGGCGATGCATCTGGATACGCTTAATCTCGTCGAGTTTGAGCTTGTTAGCGGCAATCACGCCCCGATAATTACCGGAGCTCAGGTTGAGAACTCATTTCTTGGCATAAAAGATTCCGTTAAAGCTCTGGCAGTGGCTTTTGTGCTGGCGGAATATGTGGAAAAGACAACTTTCGAAGATCTTAAAGATGAAGCCTTGTGGAATTTTTTGATCGGAGCTTTCAAAAGACTCGATTCCAATCCGGCCGATTATCTCCATGTGCTAAGGAATAGCCAGTCGATGATGCTGGATGTGGCGGGCTATTATCCTAATCTTAAGGAATGCGTGGTGTGTCTGGCCGGCAATTTGCCTATCCGGCAGAGCAGGCCCGACTGCATCGGTTTTAACTTTGAATTAGGAGGCTTGGTATGCAAAAATTGTTTTCTGCAGGGTTCCAACGGCGTGCTGATCAAGGAGGGCGATCTCCAGATGTTCAACGGGACCAGCGGTAAATTTCAAAGTTCCAGATCCCTCCTGGATCTTGTTTTTGAGCATACGGCCGGCCGGAAGCTTGAGTCTCTGGATTTCTTCTATCGTGTGGTAAGATAAATAAGAATATTTATATGTCCAAAAAAGTTCTAAAATGGCTTATCCTGATCGCGCTGCTGCTTTTGATTGTAAGCTTCTTTTCGTTTTGGTTCAGCGGTTCGTCATTCCGCGATAAAGATGTAAATCTTCAAATCGAAGGGCCGACTCAGGCTACCGTGGGGGAAGAAGTGGTCTATAAGCTAAAATACTCGAATAACACCAAGCTCAAGCTCTATGATATGAAGTTCACTTTTTCTTACCCGCAAGACTCGGTGGTTATAGAAGAGGGGATCATTCAGACTGACCTGCATAAGAGGTTCAGTATTGATGAGCTTGGATCCGGAGAAAAGGGGGAAAGAGAATTCAGGGCTTTCATAGTAGGGAACAAGGGAGATACTAAAGAAGCCAAGGTGGACCTGTCTTTTAAGGCCGGAGATTTGAGATCTTTATTCGAAAAACGAACTACGCTAAGCACCACTATTACTTCTGTGCCTTTAGCTTTGACTATTGTTGCTCCGCCTAATGTCATACCCGGCCAGACAGTCGATTATATACTTGATTATCGCAACGAGTCCGATAATCCGGTCAGCGATCTTCTATTTGAATTTAATTTTCCGGAAGGCTTTGTGCCTAGTAATTCTACGCCTGAACCGGAAAGCCCGAACAAATGGCATATCGACTCTCTTAAAAAAGGCGGAGCCGGCAGGATCTCGATCCGGGGCATTTTAAATGGACAGGAAGGCGAAACTAAAACTATCCAGGTGGTTTTAAAAAGAAAAATTAACGATAAATATGTCGATTTCCAAAAAGCATCATCTTTCTCTATCCTGGCCAATCCGCTGTTAAGCCTCAGCATATTAGCCAATGGATCCACTAATTATTCGGCTAACCCCGGAGATGAATTGAATTACGCAATCGATTACAAAAATAATTCCGATTTTTCTTTGAGCGGACTCATGCTTTCCGTAAAGCTTGACGGCAATATGTACGATCTGTCTACTTTGGATACAAAAGGCGGGTTTTTCGACAGCTCGTCAAGAACAATTACATGGGGTCCGACCAATGTCAGTAATTTTTCCGATCTTAAACCGGGAGCTACCGGACGGATCAACTTTTATATAAGATTAAAGCCTGATTTCAATCTTCAGGGTTCCAGTACTTTATTCGTAAAATCTTCGGTTAAGCTAAGTACGCCTAATGTTCCTGCGGGCATGGACGGGTCTGAGATATCGGCATCAGCTAACTTGGTTACCAATATTACCAAACAGCCTACTCTGACCCAGGACATCAATTCTATCGGCGAAAATAAGTTCACCATAAAGTGGCTGGTTGCAAATCCCGGTAATGCGCTTAATAATGCAGTGATCACGGCGACATTATCCGAGGGCGCTTCCTGGGATAAGGTATTCAGTTCCAATGTCAGTCTCGGAGAGCCTAAATTTGATAATAAGACCAGAAAAATAACCTGGGAAATAGGGACGATCCCGACTGGAACGGGCGGTTTGATGCCAAAATATGAATTGCAATTCCAGGTTTCCGGAAGCTTATCTCCTTCGGATCTGCTGAAGAATGTGGAACTGTCCGGAGTGGATAGCGTTACCAAGCAGAGCATAATTGTCCGATAATTAATAAAATGGCAAATCAAAATTCAAAATTGGATAAAGTGGTCAGTCTTTGCAAACGGCGTGGATTTATTTTTCCCGGTTCGGAAATATACGGCGGGCTCAGGGGCACCTGGGATTACGGGCCTTTGGGGTCTGAAATGAAATATAATCTTAAGCAAGCCTGGTGGAATTATATGGTCAGGTCGCGTGAAGATGTAGTCGGCGTGCAGGCCGCGATATTAATGAATCCCAAAGTTTGGGAGGCCTCGGGCCATACTGAAGCTTTTACGGACCCGTTAATAGAGTGCAAGATATGCCATGAGCGAACCAGGGCCGACCAAGATGACGCGATTAGGGATCACGAGGAAATGCATAAAAAGAAAGGAGAAAAACCCGACTGGACCGAACCCAGGCAGTTCAATATTCTGGTTGAGGCCAAGCTAGGAGTAATTGAAGGCCAGAAGGATACTGTTTATCTGAGAGGCGAAATTACCCAAGGCGTACACGTTAATTTTAAAAATGTTTTAGATTCTTCACGCTTAAAGATTCCGTTTGGGATCGCTCAAATAGGAAAAGCATTCCGCAACGAGATAACGCCCGGGAATTTTACTTATCGTTCCAGAGAATTCGAGCAAATGGAAATGCAATGGTATGTCCGTCCCAATGAAGATGAGTCAATGAAAGCATTCGAGTATTGGAAAGAAGAAAGAATGAAATGGTATCTATCTCTGGGAATCAATAAAGACAAGCTTAGGTTCAGGGAGCATGCGGAGGATGAGAAAGCTCATTATGCGCGGGCCGCCTGGGATATCGAGTATGAAACACCATTCGGCTGGAAAGAATGCGAGGGTATCCATCACCGGGGAGATTGGGATTTATCCCGCCATTCTAAATATTCAGGCCAGGATCTGTCTTACTTTGACCAAGAGACTAAAGAGCGCTTTATTCCTTGGGTAATCGAAACATCCGGCGGTGTTGATCGGGCTCTCTTATTTTTCCTTCTGGACGCCTACAACGAAGAAGGGGACAGGCTGATACTTAAGTTGCACCCGAAGCTGGCCCCTTATAAAGCAGCTGTTTTTCCTTTGCTTTCCAATAAACCTCAGCTGGTAGAGAAAGCCCGGCAAATTTATAGAAACTTGAAACAAACAGGCCTGAATGTGGCCTGGGATGAGCGGGGGAATATTGGCAAAAGATATTATTCTCAGGATGAGATCGGCACCCCTTATTGCGTAACTGTAGATTTCCAAACTCTTGAGGACGGCACTGTAACGGTCCGTGATCGGGATACGGCAAAGCAGGAAAGGCTGGCCATATCCGAGCTTTCCAATTTTTTCATGAAGGTCATAAGTTAGTGCCCAGCACTAATTTGACATATACCCTATTTTTATGGTATACTTAAAGGGATAGTACAGCTAAACCTAGCCTGGAGGGGCCTAATGACTCTGAAGCATATCGCCGCCGTCCTGTTCCTTTCGATCGGCTTGATCGGCTGCGACCAGAAGTCCAGCCCGACCAGTCCGACACCAACGCCTCAGCCGCAGGCACCGAGAACGATCCTCCTCGAAAGATTCACATTCGGTCTGTCGGTTAAGGGGGGAGGCGTGGGGGGATACCTCAACCCTCCCGGACCGGGTACAGTGGAGGTTAGCGTGACCTGGTCCCCCGCCGAGGATGCCAATCCCTATGTCTATCTGGCTAAGGAGTACAAGGATTACCGATGTCGCGATAGCTGGGATTGCACTGGAGGATTTACGCCAGTTTCAATTATGGAGGGGAATCCGAAGGTTGTGACCTTCAAGGTGGAGGAGAAACGCGAGTACAGATATATGATCATGAACAAGGGTCCGGCCGCTATCACCAGTGGCTTGGCGAGGATAACATTCACCTATCCAACGGAGGAGAAGTAGGAGGGCTCGAGAGCCCTCTTTTTTGTTGATAATAAAAATAGTATGATTAATCAAAGTGCCTAAGCTTATTAGAAATATAATTTTAATAGCCATTGTGGTTGGTACAATTGTTGTTTTTAAATATTTTTCGTTATTGGACAGTATATCCAATGAGCCGGCACTTAATCCAAATACTTCCAGGGCGGAAGTACTGACAAAAAAATCCGCCGAAATGCCTCCGGATATGTCTTTCAATGAGATAAATAGGGAAGATTTCCCCCAGGATATAATGTTCATAATCCCGGATAAAGCTTCTCACGTTTATTTTGGCAAAGCTGCTGATTCTGATAACTTTTACCGGACATCTTTCTTTATTGACGGCCCGTCCGAATCTTTGCACCGGATGCTCCTTAAATCCATTACCGATCAGCCCGGGTTTAGTATCACAGAAAATGATTATGCCTTGTCTGCGGGGTTGATTAAAATTGAGAATAATAAGTATGTGATTTCCGTGACATATCTGGCCCAAAAGAATGGAACCAATTATGTCGAAGTTAAAGCATTAAAATCTTTATGAGTTCAAATTGTAAAGCAATAATATTGGCAGTCTTGATTGTAGGCAGTATTATTCTGCCGTCTAAAAATGTGTCTGCTGATTTTAAGGTTTGCACTGTAGATATGGACGGGTGCCAAGCTGCGACATGCGCTCCTAAAAATTGGGTTTCTTGCTCATGCCCCGGCTCCGAACAAGCTGTTTGCTCAGGCAGTTGCACTAGCCAGAATGGAAATTCATGCGCTGATGAAAGCTGCTCTTGCGAGGCACCGCCTGCAACTCCGGAACCCACGCCAGAGCCTACCCCGGAACCTACACCTCCTCCCACTCCGCAACCCACGCCACAACCGACACCTCAGCCGACACCGCAACCAACTCCCCAGCCTACTCCACAACCGACGCCTCAGCCTACCCAAACTCCAAATCCAGGCCCGAATCCTACCCCTAATCCAACGCCAAATCCTACCCCTAACCCGACTCCCAATCCAACACCGACACCGGTCCCGACTCCTACGCCTCCTGGCTGGACACCGACTCCTACTCCCAATCCCACTCCAACTCCGCCTGGCAGTACTCCCACTCCCACCCCTGCACCCACCCCGACTCCAACACCGACACCGACTCCCACGCCAACTCCCACGCCGACTATCAGTAATGTAAGCGTCACAACAGGGAATTACTGCCTGGGCGGCGCCACTGCCAACATTTCCTGGACATATTCAGGCGGCACCCAAACAGCCTACCAGGTTCAGATCGATAATGATCCGTCTTTCGGCAGTCCCAACCATGATACCGGAAAGATAAATTCATCCTCAAAATCATATACCACTCCGGTCGGCTCATTGTCTTTGAATAATACTTACCGTGCCAGAGCCAGAGTTTGGAATAATTACAATATGGCTTCATCTTGGCTGGCCATGTCCAGCTGTACCGGCCAGGGCTGTAACGGAGGAACCAGTTGGACTACTCCGCCCCATGCTCTGCCCCAGCCTGACTTTACCTGGCTTCCATCCCAGCCTACGGCTGAATATCCGATCACATTTACGGATGCCAGTACTTTTGCTGCCGGTTCAACAGGCAGAGGATGGACCTGGACATTTAACGGAGGCACTCCCGGCAGCCGTACCGGCCAAGGACCCCACGACATAACTTACAACAATTCAGGGCTCTATAATCCGACTCTGACCGCTTCCGATAATGCCGGTTCATGCAGCATCTCTAAACCCATAAACATCGATATCGCTTTGCCTATATGGAAGGAAGTCGCTCCGAAGTAAATACTAGGTATAACCATAGTTACTAAATAATAATGGCAGACCCAAACCCAAGCCCAAATCCAAGCCTAACTAAATTTTCTATGAAATCCATTTCATGGTGGGGGACAGTAGCTCTCGGCATTATTTGTCTCGTCGGAGTTTCGATTTTCGTCTATCTAAATTTTAATAAAAGCAATAATCCGCAAATATCTACTAACAGTAGAACTAGTCATAAAATCTACGGTGATGTAACCAGTATAGATAATAATATGATTGCCGTATTCGGTGTTCATGTCTACGACGGCATAAATAAAGATGTAGATTATCTCAAAAATAAAAGACCGATGACTATAAAAATTACTCCTGATACTAAATTTACTCGTAATGTGTGGCGCGTTAGTATAACTGATAAGTCGGGACAATTAGATCCTGCTAAGAAGATAGTCGAAACTGGCAGTTTGGAAGATTTAACAAATGGATTACACATTGTGATAAATACGGCAGATGATACATTGGGCTTAGATCAGGTCACTGCTTCAGAGATAAATTATACTAAAGTGATTACTCAATAATAAGCAGAAATCATCTAAAAACCGGCCTATTAGGCCGGTTTTTAGATGGACAATCTTAGGTTCAACAAGTAAGCGCAACACTTCTGTATAATAGAAGCGTATGAAATACAAGCATTTCCGTATATCAGAAGAAGAGCTTGCTCTGGTAGAATACGAGCTCAATACCAGACCCAAAAAAAGACTCAACTATCTAACCCCATTGGAAGTCTTTAGCGTTGCGCTTGCAGGTTGAATGTACCGTACACCACATTGACTTCTTACTATGAAATATGGTATAATATAGATGTAGTCAGGATGATGGCAATTCAGCCTAAATCCATGGACAATCAATGAGGAGCGCTACCATGACCGTGTTGCGCAACGCATTCGTCGTTGCTCTCTGTGCGCTGTCATTGGCAGCGTGCGGGAAAGACAATCCGTTGTTTGGCCCGTCTCCGTTCGGGACGGCTATCGCCGGATTCGTCAGTACGAAGGACACCGGTGCGAGGCTGCAGAATGTGAAGGTTACCATCACCAGCGGTCCCAACGCGGGGAAGTCGGCCGTGACCGCTTTCGACGGGACCTATCAGATCAATTATCTGAGTCCAGCCGTCGATGTCCAGGTATCGTTCGAAAAGGACGGTTTCGAGAAGATCGTCCAGACAGTCACGGTTACCAAGGACCAACTCACGAGTCTTAACGCTCAGATGGGCTTCGAGAAGATTCCAGGCACCTACGAATCGGTCATCCCGGCGACAACCCTTGAGCCGAAAGCTCCCGGAATCGCGGTCCCGATTACGGTTGTGCCCAACCGGGCCGGGCTCATCAAATTCTATGTTCAGGTGAGCGATCCGTCAGCCTGGACAATCTATTACCTGTATTATGATGAGCGACGCGCAACAGAATGTGCGGCAAAGCCCGAGTTGGATTCTGTCGCTGTCGCATGCCCAGGGAATATTTCTACGGCCACTCGCGGAAGCGGGTTCCGTGATTTCAATATTCAAATGCCGATCACCACCGCATGGGTGGTATTCAAAAACTGGGAGGGCTCTGCCTATGTCCTCTCGGGAACGATCAGATATGTTCCTGCCAATTAATGTTCTCTGTCCTCTCCCATTCGGGAATGGCGGCCTCATGGCCGCCCTTTTGTTTTGACTCAATCTTAACAAGTATTATAATTTTAAGTAGAGTCTACTGGGGGGGGTTAATAAATAGACATTTTGTTTAAGAATATATTTACAGTAAATCACTATTCAGTTTTATTAATTTTTACCATTGCTACGGTGGGGATTTTGGGATTTACAAAATATAATGTCGCAAAGGCGGATGTCTGGGGGTCTTGCGCTGTGGCACAGCAATGTGCCGCGGGAGGATCAGATCCGGGAAGTGTTGGTCCGGGCGGTACACAAGGTGTCTGCCGTTGGCCGGATGATAACACTACCCGTGATTATTTCCCATGTCCCGATGGATTTACTCCCTCCTGTGAGTCGGGGGGTTCATATAGTTGTTATAACACAAGTTGTTCAAATGCGGAGTCACAAAGCTGTGTGCAGAATGTATGTACCCCTGACGGCTCATGTAATGCATCTGAGCCATCATGCGGCGAGACCACCTCAGGAACTGATAATTGCGGTAATTCTTGCACGAAAACCGGTCCGGCATGTCCGCCACCTCCGCCTCCTCCAGCATGTGTTCCGGATGGTTCCTGCTCTGCGCCTGATCCTGCTTGCGGTCAGACTACATCGGGAAATGATAATTGTGGTAATTCTTGCACTAGAACCGGTCCGGCATGCCCGCTGCCACCTCCTCCACCGCCAACACAAACACCTACTCCGAATCCTACGCCAACCCCGCCCGGTTTTACATTTACTCCGACCCCGCCTCCTACTTCTACTCCCAATCCCACATCAACCCCCAATCCCACTCCAACTCCGCCTGGCAGTACTCCCACTCCCACCCCTGCACCCACCCCGACTCCAACACCGACACCGACTCCCACGCCAACTCCCACGCCGACTATCAGTAATGTAAGCGTCACAACAGGGAATTACTGCCTGGGCGGCGCCACTGCCAACATTTCCTGGACATATTCAGGCGGCACCCAAACAGCCTACCAGGTTCAGATCGATAATGATCCGTCTTTCGGCAGTCCCAACCATGATACCGGAAAGATAAATTCATCCTCAAAATCATATACCACTCCGGTCGGCTCATTGTCTTTGAATAATACTTACCGTGCCAGAGCCAGAGTTTGGAATAATTACAATATGGCTTCATCTTGGCTGGCCATGTCCAGCTGTACCGGCCAGGGCTGTAACGGAGGAACCAGTTGGACTACTCCGCCCCATGCTCTGCCCCAGCCTGACTTTACCTGGCTTCCATCCCAGCCTACGGCTGAATATCCGATCACATTTACGGATGCCAGTACTTTTGCTCCGGGATCCACTAATAAATCTTGGAATTGGAGCTTCCCTGGCGGAACCCCCTCTACTCGTACGACCAGAGGTCCCCATGATATCACCTACGGTACGCCCGGATTATATAATCCGACTCTGACCGCTTCCGATAATGCCGGTTCATGCAGCATCTCTAAACCCATAAACATCGATATCGCTCTTCCGGTGTGGAGAGAGATAGCGCCGAGATAAGAGGGAAATCAAAAGCTCCGCGACACGCGGAGCTTTTGATTTTATCTGGTTTTTCTAGTATCATTGTGGCAAATGAAATTATTATTTTATAAGAATTACCTTGCCATGATCGAGAATTCCGCCAGGGGAGAGAACCATATGTTCCGGAATTTTTATGTGGAAAAAGAGGGAAAGATCGAAGATTCGCTGGAAGAAGGCAAAAATTCCTGCGCTGTCATGGTGTCGCATATACTTTACTCATATAACCCGTTGCTGGATTTCTCCGGTAAAAAACACTGGATAAAATACATCCATCTTACTGTCGCTTCCACCGAAAAAGATATGATTGAGAACGGGTGGCATATCATAAATGACCTGAAGCCCGGAGCAGTTTTGATCTGGGAAAAGAAAGACGGAAGAAACGGAATGCCGCATAACCATATAGGTTTTTTCATCGAAGGAGATATGGCGATCAGCAATGACTCCCGCGGTACGGGATTTCCCCATAAGCACCACTATACCTATAACGGCGCCCGCAAGATCGAAAAGATCTATTGGCATCCGGGATTAGACAATGAATAGGAATATCATGATCAATGTTCCATTAGTGGACCAGATAAGGGAAACGGGAGATAAAGACTGGGCTGAAAGGTCTTGCGCTATCTGCTCACTGAAAATGATGATGGCTTTCAAGGATCCGAAGTTCATGTCCAAACCGGTAATGGAATTAGTAAAAGAAGGGCTGGCGATCGATGGCCATACTTCTAAATATGGCTGGAAGCATAGGGCTCTTGCAGATCTGGCCGGCAGATACGGCATAAAGATAAAGTTTCAGGAGAAGTTCTTTTATACTCCCTCGGAGAAAGAAGAGGGAATGGCCATAATCGATAAGAACTTAGGTAGGGGGCTGCCGGTCATGGTTTCTGTCTTTAAGGAATTAAATCCGGAAAACGGCGGCCATATCGTATTAATAAACGGCTTAAACGAGGGGAATGGGAATCCGGGTTATAATATTCAGGATCCGGACCATAGGTTTCGGGGTAATAACTATTTTCTAGGCAAAGAGGAATTTAAGAAGGCTTGGCGGGGAGGGTTATTATGGTTTGAATAAGCCTTTTATTTTCCGGCAAACTGTGGTAAAATTTTAAAGTTAAAAATTTGTTAAGGACCGGTAGATCAACTGGTTAGATCGCATCCCTGTCACGGATGAGGTTGCGGGTTCGAGTCCCGTCCGGTCCGCATATGCAAAACAGAGTGCCTTGAGGCACTCTGTTTCTTAATCTCTATGGTCTTTACCCTATGTCTTAAATGTTCTACTATAATCTATCAAGCAGAAAAGGACCTTAAAATGAAATTTCTTTGTTTCGGCCTCGATACCTCGACGGCTAAAAGAATATGGATCCTATGGGCTATAGGTTTATTCGGCATTGTTTATCTGCCGATGATATACGCAATGACTATTTTTTACGCCTATTTTAGAGTATGGGATATCACATCAACTACGGATTTGAGGCTAAAAATACAAAAAGCTTCCGCAGAACTTTTCGGTCTGGGGCTGGGGTCGGTAATAGCAATGATCATAATAGGTCCGGTTTCAGATCCAGCCGCAATCCAATTTTTCGCTAAATTTATAATCAAGATTTGTATTGTTTATGAGACCGCAGTGCTGCTCTTTGTTTATGTCCACCATTTTGGTTTTCACTCCAAATCTGAAAACCTGCCCATCAAGGAGTCTTAAAGACTCCTTTTTTGTATGCTGTTATTAACTTTTTAGGCGAAGGTTTAACTTTTTTATATAATAGAAGCATTATGAATACAAAACTCGCCGAGTGGATATTGAGAATTGCTGTGGCCGGAGAATTCATAGGCCATGGCGTTTTTGCCATCCAAGGGAAAAAAGAATGGGTGGGCTGGTTTGGAAAATTCGGGGTCAACGACCCGGGTTTAGCAACTCAGCTCTTATTCTGGATTGGGCTAATTGATATAGCCCTTGCCGTTCTGGTTCTGGTCAAACCTTGGAGGCCGGCCTTGTTATGGATGGTGATCTGGGGCTTCTGGACAGCTTTGTTGAGGCCATTGGTGGGTATGCCAGTCTGGGACTTCATCGAGCGCTGGGCTAATTGGGGCGCTCCGCTGGCTTTAATGATCTTAGTTTCAATCAGGAAAAAATAGTATCAGGGATACTTATTCCTCCTAAAATTAATGTTAGAATATAAAAATGAAATCATGGAACATATCACTTTCCATAATTGTGGTTTGCTCATTTGCCAGCTTAATCATAGTCATAGTTAAATATAACCCATTCGCAGTCGGGTGGCACATTAAGGCCTTGTTCTTTATATCTTTAACCTTGTTTTTACTTGGCTCCGGAGGCTTGATTTTAAAAAATTTAGTGTTAAGAATAAAGAGGAACAAACAAAAAGAAGCGATAAATGACTTCAGCTAAATGAAACGTATTTCAATTCCTTCCGATGAGGACAAAAAATTAAGAGAGGCACTCGGCAAGAGGCATGATCCCGAGGCTGAAAGGCTGAAGCGGTTTTTAGATATGCCCGATCTGTCCAGAACTCCCGGCAGTCCTTTGGAAGATCTTGCCAACAGGATAGTCAATCTGCCGCGGTTTGCGGATTCCGAGATCTTAAATGTGCCGGAGATCGTCCCCTATGATATTAGTTTTGACTTGTTCAATTTTCCGCCTGACCATCCCGCCCGAAGCCATTCGGATACATATTTTGTTGATGATAACCATATACTGAGGACCCATACAACGGTCATGTGGTATTACCATCTCGGTTTGCCGGAAGTTAAAGCTAAGATACAAAAAGGGCAGCCGATCGGAGCTTTATCCTATGGCAAGGTCTATCGCAAAGATGAGATTGACCGCAATCATATGAATGTTTTCCATCAAATGGACGGCTGGTATCTGTGCCGTAAGGAGGAACATATTATTGTGATCCAGGATCTGCAGGATGTTTTATCGGAAATAGCCAAAGCCATTTTCGGCCAGGATGTGAAATATAGGTTCAATACGGATACATTTCCATATACCGACCCAAGTTTAGAAATGGAAGTTGAGGTCAACGGCAGATGGATAGAAGTTCTTGGCGCCGGCGTGGTCAGGGGAGAGGTAATAAAGAATTTTGGCGTTGATCCCGGCGAATACAACGGCTGGGCGTTCGGATTCGGCCTCGAACGGCTGGCAATAATTAGCATGGAGCTGCCGGATATCCGTCTTCTTTGGTCTAATGACGAAAGAGTCAAGAAGCAATTAAAATTGGGAAATAGATATAAGGAAGTTTCTAAATTTCCGCCGATCATGAGAGACATCTCATTTATCGTTGATAAAAGCTTTGTGCCTAATAATTATTTTGACCTTATCCGTGATCTGGGCGGTGACCTCGTGGAGCAAGTGGAGCTGCTTGATAAATACGAGAACGCCGGAAAGTTCGGACCGGACAAAATAAGCTATACTTATCGCATAATCTATAGATCTAACGAACGCACTCTGACCACGGAAGAAATCGACCCGATCCAGGCTAATATCTATAGTAAAACCGCTTCTCAATTCGGAGCTGAATTGCGTTAAAAATACCCACAAATTCAGGTTGATTTTAATACTCCAAAATGATATAATTAAGGCACGAATAGATGTCCGCTTTAGGCGGACTCTCGATTTGAAATATGGCAGATAAAGAAAACAAAACTAACAATTATACGGCTAAAGATATCCAAGTTCTTGAGGGCTTGGAGCCGGTCCGCAAAAGGCCCGGAATGTATATCGGTTCTACCGGCGTTGAAGGACTGCACCATCTGATATGGGAGGTTTTTGATAACTCTCTGGACGAAGCCATGGCCGGCCATGCCAAGAATATTGAAGTTGCCCTGCTGCCCGATAATAAAGTTAGAGTTACCGATGATGGCCGAGGTATTCCAACCGATATTCACCCTAAAACCAAGAAATCAGCTCTTGAAACTGCAGCCACGACGCTTCATGCCGGGGGCAAATTCAGCGGAGATTCCTATAAGGTATCCGGAGGTTTGCACGGTGTAGGTCTGTCGGTCGTCAATGCTTTATCGGCATGGATGAGGGCGGAGGTGCGCCGGAAGCCGGATGTCTTTGCCCAGGAATATAAGATCGGCAAACCCCAGGGTCCGGTTAAAAAAATAGGCAAGACAAATAAGACCGGAACGACTATAACTTTCCAGCCTGATCCGGATATTTTCAAGGAAATTGTTTTTGACTGGCAGACTATTCTTAACCATCTCCGCCAGCAGGCCTACCTTACCAAAGGGGTTAGAATAGATGTCCGCGATGAGAGAGGCGAATTCCCGATTGAGCACACCTTCTATTTTGAAGGCGGGATCGTTTCGTATGTAGTTTTTTTGAACAGGAACTTTGAACCCAAGCACAAGAATATTTTTTATGTCGGCAAAGACGCGAATGAGATCTTCGTTGAGGTTGCCTTACAGTATGTTGATGATCTTCAGAGCAGGGAGCTGAGCTTCGCCAACAATATCCATACTATTGAAGGCGGTATGCATTTGACCGGGTTCCGTTCGGCTATAACCAGAACTCTTAATGACTATGCCCGGAAGAACGGATTTTTGAAAGAGAAAGATGATAATCTTTCAGGAGAGGACGTGCGGGAAGGTTTAACTTCCATTATTTCGGTTAAGCTTAGGGAGCCTCAGTTTGAAGGCCAGACCAAGGCTAAGCTTGGAACTCCTGATGCGAGGGCGGCGGTAGAGAATGTCCTCAATCTCGAATTTACTGATTGGCTGGACAGGAATCCTACCGACGCCAGAGAGATGCTCGAGAAAGTTATCCTGGCCTCTAAGGCAAGGTTAGCAGCCAAGGCGGCAAGAGAAACGGTCTTGAGGAAGGGTGCTTTGGAGGGTATGACCCTGCCGGGTAAGCTTGCCGATTGCTCAAGCCGCAATCCGGAGGATTCGGAAATATTCATCGTTGAGGGAGATTCAGCCGGCGGTTCATCCAAATCAGGCCGGGACAGGAGGACCCAGGCAATTTTGCCTATCAAGGGCAAGATATTAAATGTCGAAAAAGCGAGGATAGATAAGATGCTGGCCTCGCAAGAAGTAAGAGCTCTGATCATTGCCTTGGGTACGGCTATTGCTGAAGAATTTGATATTGAAAAACTGCGATATCATAAGATAGTGATCATGACCGATGCCGATGTTGACGGAGCCCACATCAGGACGCTTTTGCTTACTTTGTTTTATAGATATTTTCCTAAGCTGATCGAAAGAGGCCATATCTTCATCGCCCAGCCGCCATTGTATAAGATCACCAAGAGCGGCAAGTCTTTTTACGCTTATAATGAAGCCGAGAAAGAAAAAATTATGGATGATTTTAGGAAAACCGATAAATCCGATAAAGTTTCAAAAGCAAAGAACAAGCCGGCAAAAGATGGCGAGTGGGAGGTTACGCCGGTTAACGGCAAAGATGAGGCAGGCAGCGGGGAAGCTGCTGCCGAACCGGGAGATGCAGAAGATAAGGTTGCCGGAGTGAATATTCAGCGCTATAAAGGGTTGGGAGAAATGAATCCGGAACAATTGTGGGAGACGACCCTGGACCCCCAGAAGCGCATCCTTCTGCAAGTGACCGTAAAAGACGCGGAAGTGGCGGACGGGGTATTCGATGTTCTGATGGGCTCGGATGTTCTGCCCAGGAAAAAATTCATCCAATCCCATGCCAAATCCGTTCAAAATCTGGATATTTAATATTGACACAATCAGGGCGTTTTGATAGTATATCAATACGCCTGCGGGCGGTTTTTAAATCCTTGTCCAAGAGCCTTAGCGATTGGAAACAAGGATTTATCCTGAGGCTTTGCCGAAGGATTTCACAGAGCCTTAGCGATTGGAAACAAGGATTTATCCTGAGGCTTTGCCGAAGGATTTCACAGAGCCTTAGCGATTGGAAACAAGGATCTTACATAAACATCCATGGCAAATATCGGACAATTTTTAAAAGAGGTCAAAGTAGAGCTGGCCAAAGTCAGTTGGCCGACAAAAGAGCAGACTATTTTATATACAACCGTGGTCATAGCCATGTCTGTTGTTTTTGCCGCCTTTCTGGGGGTATTAGACTTCGGATTCAAAGCTCTCTTAAGCAAGTTATTGACGAGGTAGTTAATAAGAACGTATGCCAAAACAAGTCACAACCGGGGAACGCAATTGGTACGCTATTCACACATATTCAGGATACGAGGACAATGTTGCCAGAAATCTGACTCAACGCGTTGAGTCGCTTGGGTTTGAGGACAAAATTTTCAATGTACTGGTTCCAAAGGAGAAAAAGATCAAGATCAAAAGCGGGAAAAGAGAAGTCATAGAAGAGAAGATTTATCCGGGCTATGTACTCGTAGAAATGATAGTTGACGATGATTCATGGTATGTGGTCAGGAATACGCCTAATGTTACCGGTTTTATTGGAGCGGGCACTATTCCTTCGCCCCTATCGGCGGAAGAGATAGATACATTGATGAAAAGGATGGGCGTTGAAGAGCCTAAATATAAGATCGATGTGGCACCCGGAGACAGGGTTAAAATAACCGACGGCCCGTTCAAGGATTTTGACGGTAAGGTGGCGGAGATAGACATGGAGAAAGGAAGAGTAAAGGTGCTGGTTACAATATTTGGAAGAGAAACGCCCGTAGAGCTGGATTTCTTACAAATCAAAAAATTATAAAAATAATCAGCGGATCTGATAAGCTTCTGACCAGATCCAGGCAAACAAGTTATGGCTAAAAAGATCAAAACAATCGTAAAATTACAGGTAGAGGGCGGACGGGCAACGCCAGCTCCGCCAGTCGGCACGGCTTTGGGTCCGCACGGCATTAACTTGCAGCAATTCGTGCTGCAGTTCAACGAAGCCACCAAAGATAAAATGGGCGAGACTACGCCTGTCGAAATTACTATTTACGAGGATCGAACTTTTGAATTCAAATTAAAAACTCCGCCCGCATCTTATCTGTTGAAAGTTGCCGCCGGACTGGAAAAAGGTTCGGGTGTGCCTAATAAAAATAAAGTCGGTAAAGTAACTAAAGCTCAAGTTAAAGAAATAGCCGAAAAGAAAATGGCCGACCTGAACGCGAATGATGTCGAGGCCGCCATGAAGATAGTCGAAGGTACCGCCCGCTCAATGGGAATAGAGGTGAAGTGAGCGAAGGCGAACGGAATGCTGAGGCAGCAGCCGAAGCGTGAAGCTATGTCTGGTCGTCTCTCGTCTGCCATGCGTATCCTTTCCAATTTCTACGCTATAAAATAATTTATAGAACTTGTAAATACTAGTTTTGTGGAATAGTTAAGCTGTGGACAAATCCTTCTTGTGAAGGATTTGTTTTGTTATAGTGGTGAATAAATATCGAACCTTGAAAAATGGGAAATTCAGATAAGTGGGACAGACGTTTTCTGGCTTTAGCCGAACATATCTCGCAATGGAGCAAGGATCCTTCAACAAAAGTCGGAGCGGTTATTGTGGATGAAGACAATAGAGTTGTTTCTCTTGGATACAATGGATTGCCTCGAGGAGTTGAGGATTCGCCAGAACGTCTCGAGAACAGAGAGATCAAATATAAAGCGATAATTCACGGCGAGAGGAATGCCCTGCTGTTTGCAAGGAGATCGGTTAAGGGTTGCCGGTTATACGCTTGGCCGTTTATGCCGTGTTCAGTTTGTGCCGGTATGATCATAAATGCCGGAATTATTAAAGTTACCGCTCCCTTATCGGACAATTCCAGATGGGTAGAGGATTTTAAATTGTCACAGGAATTATTCTCAGAAGCGGAAGTGGAATTGAGGTTGCTCTAATGAAGATCGCAATCGGATTAGCCGGACCCATCAGATGCGGTAAGGCGACTGTCGGCAAAATCATTGAGAGAGAATTGAATAAGCTCGGATTTTCGGTGGTTACTCATGTCTTCTCCGATGTTTTGGTAGAAACCCAAAAATTGTGGCATCTTCCCCCGGGCAGAGAAACTCTGCAGGGTATATCTATCTGCATGCAGGAAAGATTTCCCAAATGCCTTGCCAATGCCGTTGAGAGAAGAGCTTTAGGCACCAAGGAAGACTGCGTGATCCTCGACGGGCTAAGATGGTTTAACTCTGATCTTCCGGTGCTGAGGCGGCTTCCTAACAGTAAATTAGTGTATATAGACGCTTCGGCGGAATTGCGCTGGCAGCGTTCGTTAAGGGACCCGCAAAAACCGGACGAGGCCAATGCCACATTCGAACAATTCTTGGCCCGGGATAATGCCAGGACTGAAATCGAGGTTCCGCTATTCAGGGATCAAGCTGATGCTGTCATCGATAATTCCAAAGATATAGACAATTTAGAAATGCAGATCGGAATATTCGTAAATCTTGGACTTAATATATAACCGCTTACGCGGTTTTTTGTTATCAACTTGTGGGCTTAAATTTAAAAGACTAAAATTTTTAAAGAAGTTTCTTGAAAAATGCAGATGTGGTCCAATCCTCATCCGGGATTATTTTTTTGCGGCAGCGGAATTGATTTTTGCGGCAAATCTACTTTGATAGTAAGAATGCACAATTGGCTTAGCGCCAATGTAAAGAATAAAACGATCGAAGTCCATTGCACAAAACAGCCGACCAACGAACATTTTGGCAGGAGGATCCGGATGATATTGGGCAATAAAGATCTTTTCGACCGAACTGATCCTTTTGACCTCCAGGAATTATTCGCCAAAGACAGTCGTGCGCACTGCGAGGGAGAGATAATTCCTTGGCTTGAGCAGGGAAAGATAGTTTTAACAGACCGATTCAGGGAATCCATGGTATATGGACCTGAGCGCAATAATGTCGTCGAACTTCACATGCTTGTTGAGTTGAATCGCCGGATCCATGACGGCTATTGGGTGTGGCCGGATAGAGTATTCGTACTTGATCTTCCGCCTGAACTGGCTATTGAACGGGGAAAAGCATCGGGCCGCCAGTTCGATGAGATGGAAAAGGTCGACATCTTGAGCCGGGTAAGAGAAAATTTCTTTAAGTTTGCCCATGAATATCCTAGCGCCAACTTGCACTTTATCGATGCTTCGAGAAGTATCGAAGAAGTATTTGCCGATGTTCGAATCGAGCTGAAGAAGTGTCTTGAAGCTAGAGGATTCGAGTTAGAACAGCCCCCTGTTTAACGGGGCTTTTTTTATTCAATTTTTTTTGATAGCGTGAATAAGCGTTCATTGAAAAGGAAAATATGTCTGAAGTTATCACCTTGGCCGGATGGCCGCCCGAGATCCTTGCTTATGCGATGGCGATGTATTCCCGGTCCGGTCTTTCCATCCGGGAAAGCATATTAAAGATAACCAATGAAAAAGCCGCGGATTTTTTTGACAAGACCTATTTTGGCTTTGGGCATAAATCGATTGCCGATAATGCCCAGATTCCTTTAGCGGCGGAGAATTATTCCGAGATCGTGGCTTTCGAGCTTGAAGATGAGCAGCTTTGGAACGGCCAGGAAAGATCGACCCGGTATCAGAAATTTGACCGCCCCGGGGGATATTTTATTCCGGAGGTAGTCAGACATACTCCGCTGGAAAGAGAATATTGTATGATAGCCGATTTTCTTCTCGACCAATACCGCCTTTATGCTCCGCTGTGTTTTGAAGCTTTAGCCAAACGGCATCCTAAGCCCGAAGGCATGAAAGATGCCGATTATGAGAGAACGTTAAAAGCAAGAGCTTTTGATGTTGCGCGGTATTGGCTGTTCAACGGCATTATTACTTCAGTCGGCCAGATAACCAGTGCCCGGACCCTGGAAGACCAGATCTGCCGGTTAATGGCTTCGGAATATCTTGAAGTTTATAATATCGGCCAGCAGATGAAAGAAGCATGCCAGGCTAAGCCATTCTGTCCGAAAGATAAGGATGAACCGCCTGTCGCTCCCACCCTTCTCAAGCACATTAATCCTAATGGCTATCTGGTCAGGATAAGAAAGCTTATGAACCGGGTTATGGCTGAACTTGGGCCTAAAATGTCCTGGGGGGCTAACCAGCAGAACAGGTATGTTCTTCTTGCCGAACCGTTCCGAAGCATAAAGCACGAAATAGTAGCCGGCTTGGTTTATGAGGCTTCAGATTGGAATCTGAGGGAAATACAGAGAGTGGTACATAATATGTCGGCAGGAGAGGTAGACAGGATAATCAGCGATGTCCTGGCCTTGAGGGATACTCACGATGCTCTGCCCAGGGCTTTTGCGGCCGGATATCAGATCCAGTTCGATGTTTGCATAGATATCGGCGCAAGGCGCGATCTGCACCGCCACCGCAATTGTATCCAGATCCATCAGAAATTTACGGTGGATAGGGGATTCGATATACCGGAGCTGGTCAAAGAGATCGGCAAGTTTGCCCATTTCCGGGATAATATGCATTATGTTTCCTGCAAGATAAATAAAATGAAGCAAACCATGGTAGGGAACAATGCCGATTATCTTATCCCGTTTGCTTTCAGGACCCCCAGCCTTTATAAGATGGATTACCGCCAGTCTGAATATATGACCGTTTTAAGGTCAGGACCGCAGGGGCATTTCTCATACCGCCAGGCTGTCATAGAGATGGACAGGCAATTAAGGGAACTGGTTCCCGGATTAGAAACTTATTCCAGAGTTACTCCTCTCTGGCAGGAAAATATTTTCAAGCGATAGTTTTAGCCCGCTCAGCGGGCTTTTTTTATTGTTAAAATCGTGGTAAATTGATGGGTATCATGGAATATAAGACTGTGATCGGACTGGAAATCCACGCGGAGCTGAAAACTAAAACTAAAATGTTCTGCGATTCTCTGAATGATCCGGATGAGAAGCATCCGAATGTTAATGTCTGCCCGATCTGCATGGGCCACCCCGGAACGCTTCCGGTAATAAATAAAGAGGCGGTAAAAAAAGTCATTACGGCCGGATTGGCTTTGAATTGTTCGATTGATAAAGACACTTTTTTTGAGAGAAAGAATTATTTCTATCCCGATCTGCCCAAGGGCTACCAGATCTCGCAATACCAAAAACCGCTGTGCTACGGGGGGTACCTAGAGATCAGAGGAAAAAAATACCAGATAACCAGGATCCATTTAGAAGAAGATGCCGGCAGGCTTTATCATTTGCCGGGGAAAGATTATTCGCTGGTTGATTACAACCGGGCCGGGGTGCCGCTGATGGAGCTGGTGACCGAGCCGGACTTTGAGACCGGGCAGGAAGTAAGGGATTTTGCCTCTGAGCTTCAGCTTATTTGGCAGTACCTGGATATATCCGAAGCTAATATGGAAAAAGGCCAGATGCGGGTTGAGGTCAATATCTCGCTTACCAATCCGGACGGAAGCTGGGGAACAAAGGTAGAGATAAAAAATCTTAACTCAATTAAATTTGCCGCCGATGCGGTGGATTATGAGATAAAAAGACAGGCAGAAAAATTGGATGCGGGAGAAAAGATCATTCAGGAAACCCGGGGTTGGGACGAGAATAAAAAAGCAACTTTCAGCCAGAGGTCAAAAGAAGAAGCCCACGACTACAGGTATTTTCCGGAGCCGGACCTGCCGCCTCTCCATTTTGAAGATGCGGAGATAGCAGAATTAAAGGACGAACTGCTCGAATTGCCCAGCCAGCGCCGGGAAAGATTTAAAAAACAATATAACCTGCCCGACAACGATATCGAGATGTTCGTAGCCGATAAATCTCTGGGCAATTATTTTGAACAGGTGGCCAGCGAACTTTTATCTTTCGATAAATTAGGCCACCTCCAAAGACCTCCGGCGGAGCATCAGGATAAACTGTTCAAGCTGGCTTCAAACTATTTGATCACAGAATTAAAGAGAATGGCGGCCGGAGTTTATGCCGAACCGTCTGAAACAAAAATAACCCCCGAAGCATTTGCTGATCTTGTAGTTAGGATCTTCCATAAAGAGGTGTCTTCCAGCGGCGCCCAAGCTGTGCTTAAAGAAATGTTCGAGACCGGATCATCCCCGGAGAAGATTATAAAAGAAAAAGACCTGGGCCAGATATCAGATACGGGCGAGCTGGAGAAGGCGGTAGAGAATGCGATCACTGCTAATCCCAAGGCCGTTGAAGATTATAAAGCCGGCAAAGAAGCTTCGCTGAAGTTTCTTATCGGCATGGTGATGAGGGAAACAAAAGGCAAAGCCAATCCTCAGGTTGTTGAGGAAATATTAAAAAATAGGTTAAAATAAACATATGAAGAACTTTTTGGTCAGGTTAATAGGCTGGAGGGAGAAGATGATGAATCTGCCCCGGCAGAGATTTAATGAGGAGCGAAAGCATGAAAATGGCCTCGTTAAAGAGCGGGAAGAGGAGCAGGATGAAAGAATAAGGAGAGAACGCGAACAATTAGAAAAGCAGGTTAAGTCCGGAGAAAATCCCGAACAAGCCTAACGGCTTGTTTTTGGTTCTTAAGCCAGTGGATTTCTTTATTCCTTTTGAACCAGGTCATCTGGCGTTTTGAATATTTTATAATATCTCGTAAAAGGCCATTCCGCATTTCTTTGTAGGTTAGCTTACCCCGCAAATATAGGCTGACCCATCTGTATTCCAGGCCAAAGGCATAAAATCTTTTCCAGCTTACTCCTTTTTCGCGCAATTTTTTAATCTCTCTCATCATTCCCTTTCTAAGTCTTTTATCAAGGCGGATCCCTATCTTTTTATCTAAATCTCCAGGTTTCAATCCCAGCCACAATATTCGGACTTGCGGAGTCCGAGTGGGGGGTCGGGGGACTTTGCCTAACGCGTCTATTATTTCCAAAGCCCGGATAAGGCGGCGCTTGTTATGGCGGTCTATGGCAGCCGCCCTTGCGGGGTCTGATTTTTTTAATTTTTCAAAGAGTTTCTTTACGGTGAGCTTGTCGAACCGCGCCCGCAATTTGGGATTAGGCGGCACTTCAGCTAACGAGGCGCGCTCCAGCATAGCATCAATGTAAAATCCGGTCCCACCGACAATGATCGGAGTCTTTGTCCTCTTTGCGATGTCTGATAAAACTTTTTGGCCAAGCCTTTTAAATTCTCCGGCTGTGAAGATATTTTTAGGCGAAGCCACATCAAGTAAGTGATGCCTTACCATCCTTTGCTCCTTTTTAGTGACCTTGCCTGTGCCGATGTTCATGCCTCGATAAACCTGCCTTGAATCGGCCGAGATTATCTCGCCGTTGAATTTGCGAGCCAGCATAATGCCCAGATCTGACTTCCCCGAAGATGTCGGTCCGACAATGACTATGATTTTTTGTCTATTGTTGTCCATAGCTTTTTGTGCCATAGTATATCAGTTTAATATTCTTTAAAAAAGAGGTGGGATGAAGATTAATGTTCCACCCTTGAGCAATAAATGGGCTCTTAGGATGGTTGGTTTAATGTTCTTTCTGAACGCAGACGTCATTTTAGTCAGTCTGATATATTTTGATCTAGTTAGCTGGTTCGAAGCTTTTATCATTGCTCTGTGCATAAGTTTACCGGAAATACCCGTATGGTACTGGGTACTAAATCATATTTTTCTGAATTATGTGGAAACAGGAAAAGAGGCGATCGAAGAAACGATGCGGGAAGGATACTTTTATTTTAATAAAAGATATTGGAAGCAGAGGTTTGATGCAGTTAGAAATCCGAGGTCTTGGTTTGCTAAATTGGTTCTTAAGCTGATAAAGATACTGGGGGCTTATGGTCTGTTCATAGTCTCCGCTGAACCGTTTCCCTTCGGGAGGACTTTTACTATTACATTCTGCGTTATTGCGCGATGGCCGACCGGCTTAATACCTATAATGATCGGCAATGTCGTGCATCTGTATGGGGCCGCAATGCTTTGGGAATCTATTTTCAAATAGCCTCGTCATATTGACGGGGTTTTTGTTACACTTGATTTTTTGTCTATTTTGTGTTATAATATAAGGGTAGGGTGAGATCTTTTAACTTTCCGTATGGAGGCCGAAATGGCTCGTTTTTCACGGATCGTGCCGATCCTGGTTGGACTCGCCATGGTGTTTCTCAATACGGATTTTCTAGTCCCGTTTTCGAGAGCAACCTATCAGGGCTCTGCCCTGCTGACTGTCGTGGTCATCTCCATATTGGCGAATGCCAAGGTGGTGATTGCATTCAGAGGACTCAGGCAGGTAAAACTGCCGGAGAGCGGTCTCTGGATGCGACGCGCTGTTCAGAAGTGCGAAGCCCCAGCTATCGTACTTCTGGCCCTGGTGCCATTCCCCGGACTGCGGACGTTTTGCACCGCATGGTGCAGTGTGACGCAGTCCCGAGTGGGACTGGCGGCGCTGCTCCTCGCTAACCCCGTTCACGTCTGGTCGCTGGTCTGGGGCAGTGACTGGATTCTGGCCAAGTTGTTGTAATCTTGGCCGCTTCAACAGAGGCGCCGCGTTTCACGCGGCGCCATTTTTTATTCTTTATTTTCTACTTCTTTTTTTATTCTTGAGATGAAATCTCCTAACTTTATCTGCCCGAGATCGCCTTCGCTTCTCTTCCTGACGGCGACTGCTTCGGCTGCTATTTCTTTATCGCCCACGACTAAAATGTACGGAATTTTTTGCAGTTCAGCCGCCCGGATCTTTTTGCCAAGTGTTTCGGAATCGGAATTTATCTCAACGCGGATATCCGCAGCTGTTAATTCATTTTGGACCTTCTCTGCCCAGTCATTCTGTTTGTCCGATATAGGCAGTACAATTGCCTGAACGGGCGAAAGCCAAACCGGGAATGCTCCGGCATAGTGCTCGATCAATACGGATAGGAATCTTTCGATTGATCCCATAATAGCGGCGTGGATCATTACTATCCTTTCTTTCTCGCCTTTTTCATTGACGCAGTATAATTCAAAGCTTTCCGGCATATATACATCCAATTGGATCGTGGCAACCTGCCATTCCCGTCCCATTGAATCCGTAGCTATAAAATCTAATTTGGGAGCATAGAAAGCGGCTTCCCCCGGGGCTTCGATATATTTTGTATTATTGTTCTTGGCAATATCTTTGAGTATCTTCTCCGCTTTATTCCAGTTTTCTTTGTCGCCGAGGTATCTCTCGGGCTTATTCGGATCCCTTAAGGATAACCGCAGGTGCAGTTTCATTCCGAAGGATCCATAAAATGTATGGACTATATCCCATATCTTTTGTATCTCGTCCTGGGCTTGGGAGATCCTGCAAAATACATGGGCGTCATCTTGGGTGATGGATATCACTCTGGATACGCCGGCCAGCTCTCCCGATTGTTCATCGCGATATACTTTAGTGGTGCTTGCGTATCTCTGAGGCAATTCCCGGTAGCTCCACTGCTTTCGGGCATAGATTTGAGTGTGATGCGGGCAGTTCATCGGCTTCATGGCCAGCAAATGGCCTTCCCGTGTTTTGATTTTGAATAACTCATCTTTGAACTTATCCCAATGGCCGCTTTTTTCATAAAGATCCTTCTTGGTGATGTGCGGAATATCAACTCTTTGATAACCCCGGGCCTTCCTTAATTCCCATACGAAATTATCCAGAAGGTCGCGCAATAAAGTTCCTTTAGGAGTCCATAATGGGAGGCCGGCCCCCACCAGTTCAGAGAATGTAAATAGATCCAACTCCGGGCCAAGTTTTTTATGATCTCTTTTCTTTGCTTCTTCCTGTAGGGCTAAATACTCGTCAAGTTCTTTTTTAGTCTCAAAAGCCAATCCGTAGATCCGAGTTAATTGTTGATTTTTTTCGTTACCCCGCCAATACGCGCCAGCAACGCGGGACAGCTTAAAAGCGTCCGGCTTAATATCTTTAATATCCTCAACATGGCCGCCCCGGCACAAGTCCGTAAAATTGCCGGAAGTATAGAGGGTTATCTTTTCGTCTTTTTCTTCGAGCTCGGTGATAATCTCTTTTTTGTACGGATTATCTTTGAATATCTTTCCGGCTTCTTCGGCTGAGACTTCCTGTCCTTCAAATCCTTTCCATGTTTTCAGAAGTTCCCTCATCTCGGATTCGATAGCCGGCAAATCTGCATCGGATACTTTTTCCGATATATCGATATCGTAATAAAAGCCGTCATCAATAGCCGGACCGATGGCCAGCTTGGAGCCGGGATATAATTCTAAAACCGCTGCCCCCAGAAGATGGGCGAGTGAATGTCTAAGATGTTCAATATTCTTTGCCACAATGAGACCAGGATACCAAATTGCGGATAATTTCAAAAGACTTGATTTATCCCTAAATTAATGGTATAATATTAACAAAGGAGGGGTGAGATGGGAATCCCGCTGTTCCAAATGCCGGGCAGACCGGAAGACCTGGACACGATAGCCCAGGCATTCGGCCCATTCGGCCACTTCGTAGCGGCCGGTGAGCAGATGCACATGCTCCTCGACAACCTCTCTGCTTTCGGTGGCGAGAGCGGAGCGGAAGCCGAGAGACTCCAGAGGCTTGCCCTTGAAGCTCTGGCCGTGAACTCTCTCGGATATTTCATGAGGCGTATCCGATGAGAGCCAGGATCAGATGGCCGGTGTTGTTCGCGAGGACAGCCCCGGCCTTGTTTTTTTACCTGCATATTTTATAGTTTAGAAAGCGTTCTTTGAGGATAAGAACTCAAAGTGATAAAAAAGCTTCTTATAAACGTATTCTTTGCGGGTATTATTATGATCATAATCTGTATCTCAGGCCTAATGATCGCAAAAGCGGTGGAGATCGCTTACGGGACTTCTGTGATATTGCAGAAAGATATAAATGAACTGGAGAGAATCAATAAGGAAATAAAAGAGCTCCGCTAGTGATAGCGGATTTTTATTGGGCGAGAACGGCTATGGGTTTAACCTCGTCGCAGAGCAGCTTTAAAGCGCCGTCACGGTCATTGATCTTGCCTCGGGCGATAATTATGCTGTTCTCTTTCCAGATATCAGGATTTTTTTCGAGCACATTCGGAAAAACAACTACTTCTATCTTGGAGGTCAGGTCTTCTACCCAAGAAAACAACATCGGTTTTCCGTTTTTGGTGATTATCTTCTGGACCCTGGTTATTATTCCGCCGACTTTAGCCGAACCCGGAGTGCTAACGCTCAGATCCTTTATCGCTGTAACCTTCTCCAGCTTTAGGGTAGGCTGGTGCTCATTGAGAGGATGGTCGGATACATAGAGTCCCAGCAGCTCCTTTTCCCATTTTAATTTCTCCCAGTTCGGGGCGGGTTCAGCGGAAGCAAGCCTCAGTGCCGGAAGCGCCATAGTCTCTTCCCCGAATAAGCTTATCTGGCCCATAGATGAATGCTTCTGTTTTTCTCTTGAATGAGAAAGCAGCTGTTCAAGATTCGCGAGCAGGATATTCCTTTCCCCGAACTCATCAGCCGCCCCGCACTTAATGAGGCTTTCAAGCGATTTTTTATTTAAGTCTTTATTCTGGACCCGGGTAACGAAGCTTTCTATATCTTTGAACGGCCCATTCTTCTGTCTCTCCAGTATGATCGCGTCAACAATATTATCGCCGACATTCTTGATCGCTGCCATGCCGAATCTGATCTGAGGTTTATCTCCGATTACGGTAAATCCGTGGAAACTCTCGTTTACCTGGGGAGGCAGTACCTCAATGTCCATTTGCTTGCACTCCTCAATCAGAAAGGCAATTCGTTCAACATCACCGGTTTCGCTGTTCATGAACGCGGCCATGAACTCCCGCGGATAATTAGCTTTAAGATAAGCAGTCTGATAGGCGATAACTGCGTAACAGGCGGCATGCGAGCGGTTGAATGCATACCGGTTAAAAGGCTCGACTAAGTTCCAGAATTCATCGGCGACATATTCGGGGGTGCCGGATTTAGCTGCTCCCGCTTTGAACTTTCCTTCCTGCTCGTCGAGCAGTTTCTTTATCTTTTTGCCTACAGCCTTTCTCAATACGTCTGCTTCGGCTCTTGTGAATCCGGCCAGCACTTTTACTGCTTCGATCAGCTGCTCCTGGTAGATCATAATGCCATAAGTATTCTTTAGCGGGCCCTCCAGAGCGGGATGCAGATATTGGACTTTGGCTTTGCCGTGTTTTCGCGCTATGTATTCGGGAATAAGATTCATCGGGCCGGGACGGTATAGAGAGACCATGGCTATGATATCTTCAATCTCGGTCGGCTTAAGTTCTTTAAGGTATCGTTTCATGCCGCTGGATTCCAGCTGAAATACGCCGGTGCTTTTTGCCTGCTGCAGTATTTTGAATGTTTTCTTGTCATCCAGGGGAATGTTGTCTATATCTATTTTGATTTTGTGATTCCTTTCTATTTCTTTTAGCGTTTCTTCAATGATCGTCAGGTTGGCCAGGCCTAAAAAGTCCATCTTCAACAGCCCCAAGTCCTCGATGGCATGCATCTCGTATTGGGTGATTATGTCATCCTCGTTCGTTCCGCGCTGGAGGGGCACGTATTCGGTAAGCGGCTTGGGCGTTATCACTACGGCGCAGGCGTGGGTGGAAGAATGCCGGGCAACGCCTTCAAGGCGCGAGGCGGCGTCTACAAGTTTCTTTACATCCGCATTGGAATTGTAGGCCTCTTTGAGCTCGGCGACGGTTTCAATGCAATTCACGAGGTGTCCCTTACCCTTGTTGGGGGTATCGGGGATCATTTTTGCTACCCTGTCACAAAAATCATACGAATACCCCAGGGCTCTGCCGGCATCGCGAATGCTTCCGCGGGCAGCCATTGTTCCGAAAGTTATTATCTGGGCGACATGGTCTTTCCCATATTTCTGGGCGACATAGGCAAGCACTTCATCCCGGCGAGTATCGGCAAAATCCAAATCGATATCGGGCATTGATATTCTTTCCGGATTTAAAAATCTTTCAAAGAGCAGGTCGTACTTTATGGGGTCAATATTGGTTATGCTTACCAGATAAGAAACAAGACTGCCGGCGGCCGAGCCGCGGCCGGGACCGACAACAATGCCGTTGCTCTTTGCCCAATTAACAAAATCCTGGACGATCAGAAAGTAAGACGCAAATCCGGTCTGCTCTATGACTCGTAATTCATATTCAAGGCGTTCTCTCGTTTCCGGAGTGATATTCTCGCCGTACCTTTTTACTAAGCCGTCTTCTGCGAGTCTTCTTAAGTAGTCTTCGGCAGTGGCAAATCCGTCCGGAAGAGGAAAGTGCGGAAGGAGGGTTTTGCCAAGTTCAATTTCTACATTGCAGCGATCTGCTACTCTGCAGGTATTCTCCATCGCTTCTCTGGCCGTACCTTCGCCGTACTTGCTGAATTTTGCGTACATTTCTTCGCCGGACAAAAGCGAAAAATTATCTTCTCTCATTGTCAGCCTGTCTTTGTCATCGAGCTTATTGCCGGTCTGGACGGCCAGGAGGACGTCGTGGGCATATGAATCTTCGGCATGGGTGTAATGCGAATCCTGGGTGGCGACTATCGGGATATCCATTTCGCGCGCAAGTTTTATAAGAAGAGGCGTAACTTTATTCTGGTCAGCAATATGGGGATGCTCCTGGATCTCGATAAAGTAATTGTCTTTGCCGAAGATTTCCTGGTACTCCCCGATGAGTCTTTTTGCTTTTTCTGAGCTGTTGCTGCCGAGGCTCCTCGAAACTTCTCCTGCCAGGCAGGCTGAAAGGGCGATCAAGCCTTTTGAATGTTCTCTTAAGAAATTCTTATCCACTCTGGGCTTGTAATAGAAGCCTTCCAAGTGGGCGGCGCTGACGATCTTTATTAAGTTACGGTAACCTTCATTGTTCTCGGCAAGCAGGATCAGGTGATATCTCTTATCATCAATGCCGGTTCTCTTATCGTGCATGCCATTCTCGGATATATAAACTTCGCAGCCGATGATCGGCTTGATCCCCGCTTTCTTCGCTTTTTTATAAAGTTCGATAGCCCCATACAACACGCCATGGTCAGTGATGGCCAGAGCTTCCATTCCTGTTTCTTTGGCGCGGTCGACGAGATCGTCTATTTTAGATAATCCGTCCAGTAGGGAATAATGAGAGTGGGTATGAAGGTGGACGAATTTCATGTTAATTCTATTCTAGCAGTTGGTGAAAGCCGGGCAATCTGGAAAAATTGTGGACAAGTTGACTTTGAAGAGAGGAAGACGATAATTAAATTAATAAATTAACCTCAAATAAATATGGCACAAAAAACAATCGCGCAATTATTTGATTTTACGGGACAAACCGTGATCGTTACGGGCGGGGCCATGGGTATCGGCCATGGCATTGTTTTAAGATTTCTGGAGGCAGGCGCCAATGTGGTGATAGCCGATATGGCGGAAGCAGGCAAAGAAAAAGCCGAAAAATTAAGCGGAGAAGGCAAGCCGGTAATATTTATCAAAACCGACGTGAGCTCAGAAGAGGAAGTAAAAAGAATGGTCGCCGAAACGGTGAATAAATTCGGCAGACTGGATGTGCTGGTTAATAATGCCGGCATTTATCCCCAGAAAACAGTTATGGAAATGGACTTGGCCCTCTGGGAAAAGATCCAGGCCGTGAATCAAAGAAGTGTTTTTTTGTGTTCCCGCGAAGCCGCCGGAGTTATGGCTAAAAAAGGCAAAGGCAATATTGTTAACATCGCTTCGATTGATGCGCTTCACCCCAGTATGGTTGGCTTGGCGGCTTATGATACTTCAAAGCATGGCGTGTGGGGTTTTACAAAGAATTTCGCGCTCGAGATAGCTGCTAAAGGCATCCGTGTTAATGCTATAGCGCCGGGCGGCATATCGACCGAAGGCGTATCTGTCATGATGAGTGGAGCTTCAAGCGATTCTTTAAAGCAATTTGCCGAAAAGATACCGATGGGTCGGTTTGGAGAGCCGGATGATATTGCCATGGCCGTTGTTTTTTGCGCCAGCGACGCTTCTTCATATATGACCGGCGAGATCATTGTTGTCGACGGGGGAGTGCTGCTTAAATAACGCTTTTTCTGTCCGGATTTTTACTATTTGCGTAAAATTGAGTTTTGTGTTAGCATAATTTAGCTTAATAAGTTTATTCTAGACACACTATGGCTGTACCACGACACCACATGGCAAAAGGCAAGCAGAAGAGGCGCCGAAGCCACTTAGCCTTAAAGCCTCTTAAGTTAACTTCCTGCCCTCATTGCAAAAGGGAAATTTTGCCTCATGCAGTCTGTAATTTCTGCGGATATTATAAGGGGCGGGAGGTTATTAATGTTTTAGCTAAAGAATTAAAGAAAAAAGAAAAGCAAAAGACCCGCGCCTCCGCTTAGTTTGGATCTCATATTTATTTAAGGTATAATTGTTCATTATATGGCTAGCCGGCATTTATCCAGATCAGTCGCAATGCAATCACTTTACGAGTGGGATTTTCGCGGCAAAAAAGAAGGAGAACTGGCCGAGGCGGCAAAAAGGAATATAGCTGAATTCGCTTCCGGACTTGAAGATACCTCATTCATTTACCAGCTCATTAACGGAGTAACCGAACATATCAATGAATTAGATAAGATCATTGAGAAGGCGGCTCCCCAATGGCCTCTGGAGCAGATCGCGATCGTTGACCGGAATGTTCTTCGTCTCGGGTTATTTGAACTTTTGTTCGGTAACAGATCGGAGGTTCCGCCCAAAGTAGCCATAAATGAGGCAATTGAATTAGCCAAGTCATTTGGCGGAGATTCATCGGGCAAGTTTGTTAACGGAGTCCTGGGCACAGTCTATCGCGAGATAGGCGAGCCGGGGAAAGATGATGCTCCTCCAGCCAAAGAAAAGAGAGAAAAAGAAGAAGCGGCTCAAGAAGCCAAAAATAACAACGAAGAAGAAAATAACCAGCCCGAAGATAGTCAATTATAGAAACTGCTCGTGTCTATAACTGATTGTTTTCGGCATTATCAGATGTCTGAAAATTTATCTCAGCTTGAATCCAAGATCGGGGTCGTCTTTAAGAACGAAGACACTTTACTGCAGGCTCTCACTCATCGCTCGTACTTAAATGAAAAGCCAAGCTGGCATCTTGACCACAATGAGCGGCTCGAGTTTTTAGGCGATGCAGTTTTGGAGTTAGTAGTAACCGAATATCTGTACAACACTTACCCCAACCCCGAAGGCGAAATGACTAATTGGCGGGCGGCGCTGGTGAACGCCAATATGCTGGCTAAGATATCCGGCGAATTCGATTTGAATGAATTTGTTTTGCTGTCCCGGGGCGAAGCTAAAGATACCGGCCGGGCCAGGCAGTATATTCTGGCCAATGCCGTCGAGGCGGTAATCGGCGCGATATATATTGACCAGGGTTATGATGCGGCAAAAGGATTTATCCATAGATTTATAACCAAAGAACTGCCGAATATTATCGAGAAAAAACTTTTCCGCGATCCCAAGAGCTTATTCCAGGAAAAGGCTCAGGAAAAAGTCGGGGTAACGCCGACTTACGAGGTAATAGATGAATGGGGTCCGGATCATGCCCGTAATTTCAGGGTTGGCGTGTATCTTGGCAAAGATCTGGCCGGCGAAGGCGAAGGCCCTTCGAAACAGGAAGCCCAGCAGGTGGCCGCCGAAGACGCGCTTCAGAAAAAAGGCTGGTAAAACAGCTAAAAAAGTGTAGCCGGATTATATTGATATTTACCCAAAAAGATAGTATAATTAGAATATAGTTAAACAGTACCTTTATACCCTAATTTGAGAGCCTTGCCACAGCATAGAGCGACTACTTAAGTGGTCTTTCTATGCTGTGGCAAGGCAAAAGCTGAGCCAAAACCAACAGCATTGGCACATGTGCCAGAAAGGAAGAAGACATGTCTTCTTATACGGAAGGACAAACGCATCAGTTGATGAACGCTCTGGAGGCCGAGGGGTTTACCCCTGACCATGTCACAAGGCTTGGTCAGTTCGGTAATCTCGCTGGCATCAAGAGTGTTCTCGAGGGTTCCGCTAAAATCAAGCCAGTGGCCGAAGATGCCACTCGGGTGATTACCCTCAACCCCACCACCATCGCAGTGAACCTCGCTGCTATCCCCAAGCTGCCGTTCAACGGAGCGGAAGTGGAGCAGCACATCGGCGAGGGCTGGGCCATTGTCGAGAAGCGAGCCGACAGACTGTATGTGAATGGCCGCAAGGTCATTCTGCATTTGTCCAAGCGGCAGATGAACGGCAAGTCGTTGAAGGGCTACGACCTTCGCGAGGAATTGACGGGCAAGCCCGTCCTCAACGCGAACGTTCTGGACGCTCTCGCCGACAACCCGCACCTCATCCCGGAGGACTGGAAGAAAGACGAGCAGGGCAACACGCGCTACATTTTCTTCTGGGCGACGGTTTACCGCAACTCGCACGGCGACCTGTATGTCTGCTCTCTGTACTTCTACGACGGGGTGTGGAGCCGGGACTACGACTGGCTCGACAGCGTCTGGGACGGCTACTACCCCGCGGCTTCGCTCGCAAGTTAGGTCCTTGGGACTTGGCTCCTTGGTCAGTGTTGACTTTGGACCCTTGGCCCTTGGAGCGGCGTTTCGCCGCAAAGCTTCGAAGATGTGCATACATCTTCAAGGCCCGCACCGTGCGGGCCTTTTCAATTTCTGATATAATCAAAGCGGTAATAGGTGAATATGTGGGAGATTACGGTTTCCTGCTACCGAACCCAGCATCCATGTTGCCCAGAGTATTCCAGACTACGGTTTGGTATAGAGCGGTACATGCGAGCTCAAAAACATAAGAAACTTGGTATTGGATGTTAAGGCATTCTGATGCCGGATACGATACAGCCCGGAGAGTATTCTAAGGGCAGTGGCACGGGAGACATCCTTTACGAACCGCAACTCGAACGGCAACCTGTATGTCTGCTATCTGTACTTCAACGACGGGATGTGGAACCGGGACTACAACTGGCTCAACAACGTCTGGAACGGCAACAACCCCGCGGCTTCGCTCGCAACTTTCTCAAGTTCTCTCCCTATTTCTGGGGAGAGTTTTGTTTCTGAAGCTGACCATGCCAGCCACCGAGCATTTTGCCCATCTCATCAACTTTAGAAGAAATGGCAATATATTTTTTATTATCTAAAGATTTAGTTTCCCAAAGTATCAACAACAAGATTTTTAATGTATCAACTTTTCTGATAGCTATTCTGACATAAGGTAGTTTGTCCGGCCGCGATAAAAAAGCGGCTGTAGTAAGTGCCTCAATGATTTCAATAAAAATTGTGTCTATCCTTTGGCCGAGAGAATGTTTGTGGGTTTTGGGGATGGTTTGATAGTATTCAAACCAAAGCAAATAAGCGCTTTTTGTTTTCTGTAAAACTGGAAGCAAAGCCTGGGGGGGGGGCTTTAGAAGAAGAATTATCATGAAAATTAAATTCACTCATAATTACGATAGTATCATATCTTTGGAAAATCTGCTTGAGGCTTGGAAGGAATTTGTGCGTGGAAAACGTAAAAGGAAAGATGTCCAAGAATTTGAGCTTAATTTGATGAGCAACATTATAGACTTACATAATGACTTAACCACTAAGACATATAAGCACTCCCCATACGAAGCTTTTAGTATATCAGACCCGAAGCCAAGGGATATTCATAAAGCAAGTGTTCGAGACAGACTATTGCATCACGCTCTGTATCGAATAATGTATCCGTTCTTTGATGGTTTGTTTATTTCTGATTCGTATTCGTGCCGAAAGGACAAGGGAACTCATAAAGCAATGAATAGATTCAGAAGTTTTGCCTACGAAGTTTCTAAAAATCATACTAAAACAGCTTGGGTCTTGAAATGCGATATCAAAAAATTCTTTGAGAATATTGATCATGAAATTTTACTCAAGATTCTCGATAAATATATTCCGGATAGAAATATAATATGGTTGCTAGAGAGAGTTATCTATAGTTTCTGTAAAACTCCAGGAAAAGGCTTGCCGCTTGGCAACTTAACCTCCCAGCTATTTGTAAATATCTATATGAACGAATTTGACCAATTTATGAAACATAAGATGAAAGCCAAATACTACATCAGATATGCAGATGACTTTGTCATATTATCTCCGGATAAATCATGGCTTGAAGAATTGTTGCCGAAGATAGGCGATTTTCTATTAGAAATATTAAACCTGGAGCTGCATCCGAATAAGGTATTTATTAAGACATTAAGTTCGGGAGTCGATTTTCTGGGCTGGGTGCATTTTCCAGACCATAGGGTGTTAAGGACCTCTACTAAGAATAGGATGATGAAGAAGATTAGAGATTCACAAAAAACAGAAACTCTGCAATCGTATATCGGCTTATTAGGTCACGGCAATGCTTATAAATTAAAATCAAAAACCATTGAGCTGAGTAAGGCTTGATTTAATGATCTGGCCGTGATAAAATACCAGGCGATGTTAAATATCAGACTACAAAGGATAGGAAAGCGGGGACAGGCGTATTTCCGTGTCGTCGCTGTAGAGCATACCAAGAAGCCAAAAGGCGAGGTTTTGGAGCTTTTGGGTTCCTATGATCCGCATAAAAAGGAATTCAATGTGAATAAGGAAAAGATCGAGCAATGGGTCTCAAAGGGTGCCCAAGTTACTCCCACGGTAAATAATCTAATGGTGAACTACAAGGTCTGGGACAAGCCCAAGATGGAGAGCTGGAAACCAAAGAAGAAAGAAGCTGCTCCTGCCGCCCAGGCTGCGCCGGCGCCAAAAGCCGAAGCTAAGCCTGAGGAGGCTGAACCTCAAGCCAAACCCGAAGCTAAGCCTGAAGAAACTCCGGCGGCATAAAAAATCCCCTGGCAAGCCGGGGATTTTTTATGCTAAACTTTTGCCATGCGAATTATCCAAGTTGATCTGAACAAGGACTATAAGGATATTATCGGCGAAGCTATCGCCGTTTTGAATTCGGGCGGAGTGGTGGTCTATCCCACGGATACCATCTATGGTTTAGGAGCTAATGCTCTTGATCCTAAAGCTATCGAAAAAATATTCAAAATTAAAAAAAGAAGCCTTTCCAAGCCTCTGCCCATAATCGTTAAAAATATGATCTGGGTAAATGAACTGGCGCATGTAACTTCTAAGAAAGAGGCAATTCTCAAGAAAGCCTGGCCCGGCAAAGTTACTGCTATTTTGCCTAAAAAAAATATTGTTCCGGATATAATCACTGCCCGGACCCGGGGTATCGGCATAAGGATTCCCGATTATATATTTGTAGATAAGCTATTGGGGCGATTCGGGTATCCGCTGACGGCTACTTCGGCGAATATTTCCGGCATAGAAGGGACCGGCGATATACATAAAATAATCGAGACATTTCAAAGTGTTCTATGGAAACCAGACCTGATAATTGATGCCGGAATACTGCCTAAATCCGGACCATCTATGGTTGTTGACCTGACCACCGAAAAACCTAAAATTTTAAGAGTCGGTCCGTCCAAACCGGAAGAGTTTTTAAAACTTCTTGAATTATAATGATCGTAAAAGGCAAACAAATTGCGGAAAATATTTTGGATCGGCTCAAGAAGCGGATCGAACAAGGCAGGCTGAAATTAGATTTGGCTGCGATCTTGGTCGGGGATGATCCGGAGTTTAAAAAATTCGTGGAATTAAAAGGGAGAGCCGCCGAAAAAATCGGCATCGGGTTCAGAATGTTCCAATTCGCTGAAGATATTGATGAAAAAGAATTGATAAGGAAGATCTTGGTCATATGCAAAAACTCTAATGGCATATTAGTTGAATTGCCTTTGCCGGCGCATATGGATCAACAGGCAATCCTGGATGCTATACCGGCAGAAAAGGATGTTGATGTTCTCTCTGTCTCTGCTCAGGGATCATTTTATTCCGGCAGTTCCAGGATCATGCCGCCGTCAGCTGAAGCGCTTAAGATCCTATTTGAAGAGCTGGAACTGGGAGTGAAAAATAAGAAAGTTGCAGTCTTCGGCTATGGCCTCCTTATCGGCAAACCGATAGCTTATTGGCTGGAAAGAAATGGGGCCGAAGTCTCAATTATCAGAAGCAAAACGGAAAATCCGGCGCAATATTCCAGAGATGCCGATATTGTAATAGCTGGAGTTGGGAAACCGGGTCTCATAACGGGCGATATGGTTAAACAGGGTGCGGTGATTATAGATTATGGTTATGGCAAAAAAGACTGCAAAATGGTGGGCGATGTTGATTTTGATTCTGTTTCACCTAAAGCCGGTTTAATCACGCCGGTACCGGGCGGAATGGGGCCGATACTTATAGCCGCCGTTTTAAATAACCTGATTACTTTGAATGAAAAATAAGATCATAGTCGCCTTAGATACGGATAACTTGGACAAGGCAAAAAAGCTTGTTAAGCTCCTGCGGCCTCGGATCAAATTTTTTAAGATAGGCCTTGAACTCATAAATACGGGCAAAGCTCCGGAATTAATAAAATTCATTGATAAGCTGGGCGCCAGAGTCTTCTATGATATTAAATTAAATGATATCCCGAATACGATTGCCCGGTCGGTTAAGGTAATATCAAAGCTGGGAGTGTGGGGATTTACTATCCATGCTTCATCGGGAAGAGAAGCTATCCGGGCCGCGGTAGCTCGTAAGGGAAAGTCAAAAGTTATCGGGGTCACCATTCTCACTTCTCTGCCGGCAGATAAAAATAAGATCGTCAGATTGGCCGGAATGTTGGCGGAGGAGGGCGCAGACGGTATTGTCTGTTCAGTCCGTGAAATTAAACTATTAAAAAAATTTGAGAAACTTATTATCGCGCCGGGTATCCGCCCGGCTTGGGCGAGTCAGAATGACCAGAGGAGAACGGCAACGCCCAGAAAAGCCATGGAAGCCGGAGCCGACTACCTGGTTATCGGCCGGCCCATAACCGAACATAAAGATCCGCTTGAAGCTCTGGAATCAATCATGAAAGAGATGGAGAAATAAAAGCGGTCTGATATAATTGAAGAATGAACACGGAACTATTCAGAACAATCAATAATCTGGCGGGACAGAACGGATGGCTGGATTCTTTCATGATCTTTTCGGCTGACCGGCTCGGCTATTTAATGATCGGGGTTTTAGTGCTCCTGTATGTTAAAAACCGGGTGAAATTCAAAGACATGGTTTATACGGCTTTGGGCTCTGCTATCATTGCCCGTTTCTTTATTGTTTCTGCGGTAAGATATCTTTATTATCATCCCCGGCCGTTTATGGCTTTGCAAGATGTCCGGCATCTGATGGATAATGATTCGACATCTTCATTTCCGTCCGGACACGCATCGTTTTATTTTGCCTTAGCGATGGGGGTGTATCTGTATAACAAAAAAGCAGGTATCATCTGTTTTGTCTTAGCCGGCCTTATCGGCTTTGCCAGAATATTTATCGGAGTCCATTGGCCGCTGGATATTGTGGCCGGCGCAGTATTAGGCGCAATGGTTGCCTGGGGAATGAGACAATTTAATTCTTTTCGGGCTTAACTAAATCTAGAAATCTGGCCACATCCCTAGAAAGACGGACATGATATAGGACTTTTGATTTGAATTTACTTTTCGGACTCGGGTTAAGTTTATATAGGCGTGACTTAAAACCAAGGGAATTAATCATTTCAAGAACCGATTTTGCTAAATCGGGAATTATAGTCACGAACATCACCATCTTATAGCCACGATCTAGATAAATTGAACCATCGGTTTCAATTAATCCTTTTAAGCATTTAATCTTATAATCATCATTTTGCTTAATCCATTCTGGAACATATACATTTTGAATAAACTTAGAGCCGGCTTTGGCTTTCCAGCCTAGCAAATTCTCGATATGATTTGAGTATATACAAATATCTAAACAGTTACCGGGTTTCTTAGTGGTACTTATCTTATTGCATGGTAGGAGTAGTTGCAGAGATTCAATTATACATTTTATTAAATTTGGGTATTTTGTATCACAACTAATTCTAAGTCTTGTGGTTTTGTTAATGCATGATAAATTACCATCTCCAATCGCTAAGCCGATAATATAGGCTTGCAGTTCTTTGTCGTTACTTAAGGTGGGCGTTCTGTAGTAAGCCATAGTGCCGCTGGTCGGACTCGAACCGACACGGGATTGCTCCCACATCATTTTGAGTGATGCGTGTATACCAATTTCACCACAGCGGCAATTCTTATCTATTTTATCATTTTTCCACTTATTTTTCAATTGCAAATATGCAGGCAGATGATATATTTAGTTTATGGCAAGGATTATCACCATTTGCAATGCCAAAGGCGGAGTGGGCAAAACTACGACTGCGGTTAATCTGAGCGGCTACCTGGCCGCTATGGGGAAGTTTGTCCTGCTTGTCGATATGGATTCCCAGGGCAACGCCACTGGCGGATTGGGAATAAGCATGAAAGAGCAGGACAATAATGTTTACCACGCCTTGGTAGATGACCAGAACCCCGAGATTTTGATAAAAAAAACCTCCTTGTTCGGATTTGATATTCTTCCGTCTGCGCCCAGCTTGGCCGGAGCGACTGTTGAGCTGGTATCTATGGATGAGAGAGAAACGCGCCTGAGGAAAGTCCTTAATTCCGTAAGATCGAATTATGATTATATCATTATTGATTGCCCGCCCTCGCTGAGCCTTTTAACGGTAAATGCTCTGGCTGCTTCAGAAAGAGTGATAATTCCGGTTCAGTGCGAGTATTACGCTTTGGAAGGTTTGAGCCAGCTGCTCGGCACCATAGATCTTGTGCGTAACAGCATTAATCCGGATTTGCAAGTGCTCGGAGTATTACTTACAATGTATGATAGAAGGAACCAATTATCGAATCAGGTAATGAACGAGGTTCATAAAAATTTCCCCGGCCGAGTTTTTGATGCCGTGATCCCAAGGACAATATCACTGGCTGAAGCGCCAAGCTTCGGCAAGACTATCCTGCAGTTCGATCCGGATTCAAAGGCGGCAAAAGCGTACCGTCAGCTGGCTGAGGAAATAATTCGATTAGCATGAAGAAACTTTTCGGCCTCGGCAAGGGGCTCAGCTCGCTAATCCCGCAAGAGTCCAGGAAAACCCCTCAATTTCAGAAGGAGAATGTTTTTTATGTTGAAGTTTCAAAAATAGAAGCCAATCCGGATCAGCCGAGAAGGGATTTTGACGGCGAGGCTTTAAAGGAGTTAGCCAAATCTATCAAGAAATACGGAGTTCTTCAGCCGTTGCTGGTTACAAAAATGGAAAAGGAGAATAAGAGCGGGCTGGATGTTTCGTACCAATTAATAGCGGGGGAGAGGAGATGGCGTGCAGCCCAGCTAGCCGGCTTGCCGCAGGTTCCGGTTATCATCCGCGATGATCTTGACCAGAAGAGAACAAAGCTTGAGGTGGCTCTAATAGAAAATATCCAGAGAAAAGATTTGAATCCCATCGAGGAGGCAGAAGCTTATGACAAATTTTCAAAGGAATTCGGTTTGACTCAGCAGGAGATTGCGCTTAAGGTTTCAAAATCAAGAGAGGTGGTGGCTAACTCAATGCGGTTATTAAAGCTGCCCCAGGATATGAAAGAGTCTTTGAGGTCCGGCCTATTATCCCGGGCCCATGCCAGGGCTTTACTGGCTTTTGAGAATGAGGACCAGCAGAAACAGGTGTTTAACCACATCCTTAGCGGAAGATTATCATCGAAAGAAGTCGAGCAGATGGCCTCTACGACCAAAGGCAGAAAGATATCCGCTACGAAAGAAGATAAAAAATTTACCGAGCTTGAAAAGAATCTTGCTGAAATGCTTAAAGCGCCTGTACTTATAAAAAGCGCCGAGAATGGCGGCCGCATCATTATTAAATTTGCTTCTCTCCAGGAACTCAATAAGATCGCAAAGACGATCATCGACTAGCTATTCGCTCATCCATTACTTATTTCAGCCTGTTCCGGCTGCTCCAGCGGCAGCCTCCACTCTGTCCTCGCAACGGCCGGGTTTTGATGGTCGCTCCGCTCCCATATTGTATCAAAACCACCAAGCCGGCCTGCTGCGGGGCTGAAATAAAGCAATGGACTCGCGAACCTTTTGATTTCTCGTCCCCCTTCTTGTCTGATGAGAGAGAATGGATAAGGTTCGAGCGAAACTATTTTGACCATGAGACTGTGACCAGTCTTTTTTTATTGCCGTTTAAATTACGGATATTCGCGCAGGCTGCAGCATGAATACTAACCCCGCGATTAAGGGTCATGTAGCCCCTTATCTTATCTTGTGTGGTTGGTTTGCAGCACTTGGCTATTTTGTAGAGCAGGCCCTTTTGTCCGGCTATCAAGGGTTCACCCGCATTGAGTACCATTACGGGCGGTTTTTTAAATTTAGGCTTTCTAGGTCTTATATCTTCGATAGGCTTATCTTTCGTATCCGTAATTATATTTATTCCCAAATATGATTTTATCTGGCGCCTTGCCTCCGCGGTCTTAACTATTTTGAGCCAGTCCATGGAGGGTCGGATATTTTTTCCTTTGATAATCTCAACGACATCCCCGTTACTAAGCTTGTACGATATCGGAACCATTTTCCCGTTCACCTTGGCTCCCATAACCGAACTGCCCAAACCGGTATGGATGGAATAGGCAAAATCTATCGGGGTTGAACCCTCGGGCAGATCTTTTACGTCTCCTTTGGGCGTTAACGCGAATATCCTGTTTTTGAAGAAATCGATCTTTAAATTGGAGATGCTCTCGGTCTCCTGAGTGTTCGAAAGGAAATTTTTTAGCTGGTTAATCCAGTTTACTTCCTTGACGTTGGCCAGAACCGGTTTTTTACCCCCCTCGCTGTATGCCCAGTGGGCGGCGATTCCTTTTTCGGCATATTCATGTATCTCCGGTGTTCTTATCTGAACTTCAACTACCCGGCCGTTCTCGCAGAAGATAGTGGTGTGTAAAGATTGATAACCATTGGGTTTAGGCAAAGCTATATAATCCTTTATCAGTCCCGGAATAGGATGATAGTGATTATGCAAAATGCCCAAAGCTTCATAGCAGGATTTAATGTCCGGAACTATAAGTCGTATCGCGACCAGATCGAAAATATGGTCCAAATCCTTTCTCTTCCTGATTATCTTTTGGTAGAGGCTGTAATAATGCTTGGCCCTGGAATGAAGGCTGAGGATATTTATCCCGGCGTCTTGGAGGCATCTTTTGATCACGGGTCCCGTCCTCTCGATGTATTTAAGCCGGTCGGCGTATTTCTCTTTGACTGATTTTATAAGTTCTGAGTATTCTCTTGGATGAATATAGGGAAAGGCAAGATCTTCGAGCTGGCCTTTTAAGCTTCCGATACCAAGCCGGGCTGCTATAGGCGCGTATATCTCCAGTGTCTCTGCGGCTACTCTCTTCTGATCGCTTTTAGGAAGGTATCTCAGGGTTTCCATATTGTGGTAGCGGTCAGCTAATTTTATAAGAATTACCCTGACATCCTCAGCCATAGCCAGGAACATCTTCTTTAAGGAGTCGTAGTGCTCTTTATTTTTTACTTTCTTCAGGTATGGCTGTTCTGAATATTCAAGCTTTCCCAGCTTGGTGACGCCTTTTACCAGGAAAGCTATTTCTTTCCCGAATTCTTTCTCTAATGTTTCCGCGGTTACGCTTGTATCTTCTAAGACATCATGTAGCAGACCGCCGCAGACGGTATTGGCGTCCAAATTCATTTCAGACAAGAATAGCGCGGTATAAAGAGGGTGGATTATATAATCGTCTCCGGATAGCCTTTTTTGGCCGTTATGAGCCTGAGAAGCAAAGTTAAACACTCTTTCTATAAGCTCTTTATCGGCCGGGCTATACTTGGGATTAGCCAGAATTTTGTGGAGGATTTGATTTGACATCGGTATTAAATATAGTACTCTATGCAAGTATTTTTTTCAATTAATTTAAAAGAACCCGCTAGGCGGGTTCTTTTACTTCTTCGGTCTTTTTCTGGTCTTGCTCCTCTTTGGGTATCTTTTTAGTATTTTTGCATTTGGGATAATTCGAGCATGCTTTGAATTTTCCGAAACGGCCTATCCTTATCACCATCTCGCCCCCGCATTTTTCGCACAGCTCTCCGGTTTTCTCCGGCTCCTTTTCGTCTTTAGGCGGTTTTAGTATATTTTTACATTTTGGGAAATTAGAACAGGCGACAAATCTTCCGTACCGCCCCATTTTTACGATCATCTCGCCCCCGCATTTCTCGCATATCTGCCCGGTCCTTTCCTGATGGGTAACTTCTTCTTTTGAAACTTCTTCGTATTTTAATTTTAGATTTTTATCGAACGGTTCATAAAAACCCTTGATCACCGGTACCCATTCTGTTTTGCCCTCGGCGATGTTGTCTAATTCTTCTTCCATTTTTGAAGTGAAGCCTACATCTACTATTTCCGGGAAATGGGCGACCAGGAGATCATTCACCATTACTCCTATTTCGGTCGGATGGAGATAGCGGTCCCTGTCCTTATTGACGTAATTCCTCTGAAGAATGGTGGAGATAGTCGGAGCATAAGTGGAGGGCCGGCCAATGCCTTCTTTTTCAAGGGTTTTGATGAGCGAAGCTTCGTTATATCTCGCCGGCGGTTTTGTAAAATGCTGTTCAGGCTTCAGTTCTTTCAAATCTAACTTTTCCCCGGCCTTAACTACGGGCAGGGTAACCTCTTCATATTTGGTCGGATAGACTTTAAGAAAACCGTCAAATTTCAAAGTGGAACCGTTTGCCCGGAAGATATAGTTATTCTTATCTGAACCGGCGGCTTTAATATCGATAGCCAGGCTGTCGAAAACGGCTTTAGTCATCTGAGAAGCAATAAATCTTCTCCATATCAGATTATAGAGCTTGAATTGCTGGGGAGTGAGATACTGTTTTATGCTTTCCGGAATCCTTTCCGGTTCAGTCGGCCTGACTGCTTCGTGGGCCTCCTGGGCAGATTTGGATTTGGTTTTGAATTTCCGGCGTTCATAATAATCTGAGCCGTAATTCTTTTCGATCATAGTTTTGGCTTTCGACAAAGCTTCTTCCGATAAATTTACGGAGTCAGTCCTCATGTAGGTTATTAATCCGGCAGAACCCTCGCCGATTTCAACGCCTTCATATAACTGCTGGGCCAAAACCATGGTTTGCTTAGCTGAGAAATGCAGTTTCCTGGCTGCATCCTGCTGAAGAGTGCTGGTGGTGTAGGGAGCCATGGGCGATCTTGAAATTTCATTCCTGGCGACATCTTCAACGATAAAGTCTGAACCGGTTACGGCATTTAATATTTTGTCGGTCTCTTCTTTGGTCTTAAGGTCCAGTTTTTCCAGGACCTTATCATTTATCTTATGCAGGTAAGCGGGCAACTCTACGCTTTCCGCAGTATTGAGCATGGCTAAAATAGTCCAGTATTCTTCAGGTATGAATTTTTCTATTTCCCGTTCCCTCTCGACTATAAGCCTGACGGCAACCGACTGAACCCGGCCGGCAGATAGCCCTCTGGCAACTTTTTTCCAAAGAAAGGGGGAGAGCTTATAGCCGACCAGCCTGTCTAATATCCTTCTGGCTTGTTGAGCATCAACCAGGTCCTGGTTTATCGTCCGGGGATTACTTAACGCGCTTTCTATGGCTCCTTTGGTTATCTCGTGGAAAACGATCCTCTGGATGCTTTTATCCTTGGATTTTGATTTTTTATTTAAGCCCAAAGCTTCAACAAGATGCCAGGCAATGGCTTCTCCCTCGCGGTCCTCGTCAGTTGCCAGGATGATCGTGTTCGCTTTTTCGGCAGTTTTCTTAAGATCGGTAACGGTCTTTTTGCTTTTTGTTGGGATGATGTATTTGGGTTCAAAATCATTTTCAACGTCCACTCCTAAATTGCCTTTGGGAAGATCCCGGATATGCCCGAAAGACGATTTAACTACAAAGTCCCCGCCTAAGAAGCGGGAGATCGTTTTTGATTTTGTTGGCGACTCCACTATCACTAATTGCATGATTAAAGTTTAAACTTTTTTATATTTACCGTTACCTATATTCTTGATCACTCCTTTTATCTCCAGTATTGAAAGTTTCGATAATACCTTGGATGTGTCAAAATTTGACGCCCTTACGATATCATCAATAAAGGCAAAGCCTTTATCCAGTATATCAAGAATACTTTTTTCCAATTTGTCTTCTGTGGATATAACCGGTTTAGGTTTTTCAAAAAGCCGCAGGTTGTCCCCGTACTCTTCCAATATATCTTCGGCTGTTGTAACCATCTTAGCGCCCTTCTTTATTAAAATATGGGGGCCGGCCGATTTCGATGAAAATATGCTTCCCGGAACAGCAAATACATCGCGGCCTTGTTCTCCCGCTAGCCGGGCGGTGATTAGAGAGCCGCTCTTCTCGTCAGCCTCTATTATTAATACGCCTTTGGATAAGCCGCTTATTATCCTGTTCCTTTGGGGAAAATTACTTTTATATCCCTGGGTGCCGGGCTTATATTCGGAAATTATCAGCCCGCCGCTGTCTAATATCCTTTTGGCCAGGCCCAGATTAGTGTTCGGGAATATGCTTTTATCATCAACTCCCGTGCCAAGGACAGCAATAGTCCGGCCATTATTCCGTAAAGTGGCTTCGTGGGCTGCCGCGTCTATTCCAATTGCCAATCCGCTGACAATGGTGAACTTGGCTTGCACAAGGCGGCATACGATCGACTGGGCGGCTTCTTTGCCGTAAGCAGTTAGCTTGCGGGTGCCTACCACGCCGAAGCAAAAATCATTGAACAGGCTCAGATCCCCCCGGCAATAAAGGTCTTGGGGCGGGTCGGGTATCTCTCTCAGGATCTTGGGATAGCCAGTATTTTCTAATGATATTTTCCGGATTTTAGCGGTCATGAGGACTAAGGATAGGGATAACTCTGTCTTGTGTCAAGTTTCATTATAATTTAATATTATATATGATAATCTTCATAGCATCATGAATTTATCAGTAATTATACCGGCCCGGAACGAAGAAAGTAATATAAAAAGTACTATTGAAAGCACCTATTCTTACCTGTCAGGCAGGAATATTGATCATGAGATAATTGTTGTCGAAAATAATTCCACGGATAATACTGTAGGGCTCGTAAAATCTATGTCTTCTGCCATTCCCACGCTTAAGCTTGTCCATCTGGTTTTCCAGGGTACCAAGCCGGCTAAAGGGTATGCGGTCAAAGAGGGGATGTTAAGGGCAAGAGGAGATTTTAGACTATTTATGGACGGTGACAATGCCACAACCATCGATCATATTGAAAAAATGATGCCCTATTTCGACCAGGGATACGGAGTTGTGATCGGTTCCATTGCTTTAAAAGGCGCTGTCGTAGCGGGGGGAAGCGAGCCTTTGTGGAGAAGGCTATTCGGAAAGATGGGAAACTTATTCATACAGATCATGGCTGCTCCCGGTATCTATGATACTCAGCGCGGCTTTAAAATTTTTACTTCAAAGGCCGCAGAAGACATATTCTCTAAAGTTACTGTTTTTGGGTGGGGTTTCGATATAGAAGTGCTCGCCCTGGCGAAGAAGTATGGTTATAAGATCAAAGAAGTGCCGGTGAACTGGAAAAATGATATATTGCATAGTAAAGTTACATTGAAGGCCTATTTCCAGGTACTTATGGAAACTGTCAGGGTAAGATTTAATTTAATGACCGGTAAATATAATAAGCCTATTCCTGCCCCTAAAATCGCAGTTGAAGAAATAATAATTTAACGCATATTCTTTAATATGCATTTTGAAGGATGCCTTTAAACGAATTCAGACAAGACTTAGTGTCCGGAGAGTGGGTTTTGTTTGCTTCGGGCCGGGGTAAACGGCCCAATGCCAAAGTCCGCCAAATTTTATACCAATCTCCGGCCGATTGTCCTTTTGAGAATTTTTTTGATCCCGGAAAAAACGATAACGAAGTCGTATGGGGATATCCGGATAATGAAAACTGGAAAGCCCTGATCATAAAAAATAAATACCCGACGCTGAAGACGGGTTTGTGTACTCCTGAAAATGCTGTCGGTCCCTACAAAGCTCACGATGCTGTAGGCGAACACGAGGTGGTGGTGTATAGGGCGCATGACAGGTCTTTCGATGATTTTACCAAGGAAGATATCGTCAATGCTGTCAAAGTTTATAAAAAACGCTATATAGAATTGTCTAAGCTTAGCGACTGCGTCCGTTATATATCCATTTTTCATAATCATGGCCTTGAGGCCGGTGCTACTGTTTACCATCCCCATTCGCAGATCATATCCATGCCTATTCTGCCCCCGGATGTCTTTCGCAGCTTGTCCGGTTCTTTCTATTATTATTCCAAAAACCAGCGCCGGGTTTACGATGTTATTCTGGAGTGGGAAATGAACGAGGGAAAAAGAATAATCACGGAAAACGATAAATTTGTGGCTTTTTGCCCGTTTGCCTCCAAGTATCCTTTTGAAGTCAGGATATTCTCGAAAGAAAGCCATGCCCATTTTGAAGAGATGCCCGATGATATAGATCCGTACTTCGCGGACATAATTCATGATGTCCTGGCCAGGATAAAAGCTGTGCTTGGCCGTCCGGCTTTTAACTTTTTTATTCACACCGCCCCCGTCAGGATGCCTCAGAATGAATTGTTCGGGATCGATATGCACCAATTCTATCATTGGCATTTGGAAGTAGTTCCGCATACAAAAACCGATGCCGGTTTCGAGATAGGCACCGGTATTGCCGTTAACAGCGGTGATCCTGATCAGGCGGCTAAAGAGCTAAGAGAGGCTAATGTTTAATATTCTGTCCTCATCTATCAACAGGGTTTTGGACCTATTAGGGAGATTGGGATATCCCGGTGTTTTTCTTTTCTCTCTTCTGGATCGGCTAACCGTATTTCTTATACCGGGGGAGATCATTCTGCCGGCATTCGGAATTTTGATAGACCGGGGAAATTTAAATTTCTGGCCTGTTTTTATCTGGGTTACGATCGGAGCTTTCCTGGGGAATCTGATCCTCTACTTTATTTTTCTCAAAGGCGGAAGGCCTTTTCTGGAAAGGTACGGGCGTTATTTTTTTATTTCGAAACATGAACTTGAACACTTGGATAGTTGGTTCTCAAAGTATGGGGACAGGATTGTGCTTATAGGGTATCTTCTCCCGACTTCCATCAGGAGCCTGGTGCCTATTCCCGCCGGCATTTCCAGAATGAATTTAGGCAAATTTTCGTTCTATACTTTTATAGGATCAATACCCTATAATCTGCTTCTTATATTTATAGGCATTAAAGCGGGAGAAAGATTCAATGAGGTGCTTAGCTATTTCGAGAAGTTTAACTACATAGTAATTTCCGTAATAGCATTATTGATAATTTGGTATGTAATAAGGCATAGAAAAGGAAAGCATCTGCTCCATGGGAATGAATAAGCTCATAATCTCTAATTGGAAAATGGCGCCATCATCGCTTGCTGAAGCGCAGGAGATATTGGATTCCGTAAATGATTATCTCGAATCCGTAAATGAAGCCAAGGAATTCAGTTTAGTTTTCTGTCCTCCCTTTGTCTTCCTTGAAGAAGTCGGTAAAATGCTGGACACTTCGCATCTTAAGCACCAGTCAGCTCTAGGCGCCCAGGATATCTTTTGGGACGATCAGGGCGCTGATACCGGAGAGGTATCCGGTCCGATGCTGAAGAAATTGGGAGTGGAATACGTGATAACCGGCCATTCAGAAAGAAGGTGGAAGCTGGGAGAATCGAATGAGACGGTCAATAAAAAGATAAAGGCTGCTTTAAGGAATGAACTTGTTCCCATCGTCTGTATTGGTGAGAAAGAGAGAGGAGAAAACTTTAAAGATTTTTTGAAAGAACAGACGATGGCGACATTTGCCGGATTATCCGCTGATGATGTCGGCAAATGCTGGATTGCCTATGAGCCGGTTTGGGCGATAAGCTCTACTCCGGGTGCCCGGCCCGATACCCCCGAGTCAGCGCTTGAGTCCATCGAAGTTATTAGGAGCGCTATAAATACCGGGCGGTTCCTGTACGGCGGATCCGTAAATTCAAGCAATGTATCCGAATTTATTTCCAAAGAAGGCATTGATGGCGTTTTAGTCGGCGGCGCCAGCACTAATAAAGAGGAATTCCAAAAATTGTTGGCCAAAATTTTATGAAGTCTGTAAGAGAAGCTGATTTAAAAGATAAAAAAGTTTTACTGAGGGCGGATTTTGATATTCCTGTTCATGAAGGGCAGATAGCCGAGAAGTTCCGGATCGAAAAACAAAAAGAAACTCTGGATTATCTTATTGAGAACGGAGCCAAAGTTGTTATAGCCGCCCATATCTCCGCTCTTGATTCTTTTGCTTCTCTCCTTCCTCAACTGCATCTCATACTCGGAAGAGAAATTAATTTTTTAAAGGATGTCGATGGAATAGGAGATTATCTCGATAATTATTCCGGGCCGGCTCTTTTGGATAATATACGGAGATTTCCCGGAGAAAAAGAAAACGATGATAAATTTGCGTTAAGGCTGGCTGATGGTTTCGACCTTTATGTTAATAACGCTTTCGCCGTGTGCCACAGGAACCATGCGTCAGTATCGGCGATCACCGGGCATCTGCCCGCATATGCCGGATTATTATTGGAAGAGGAGATACGGGAACTTGATAAAGCTATTAAAACTCCATCTCAAGGAAAGATAATAATAATGGGCGGCGCGAAGGCATCGACAAAGATCCCCGCCATAAAGAACTTTCTTGATAAAGCTGATAAAATTCTGATCGGCGGAGTCATAGCCAACGACATATTAAAGGAAAGGGGTGCTGATGTCGGAGAGTCGGTTGTCGATGACGATCCCGGAGAAATTTTAAAGGGGTTAGATCTGGACAGCCCCAAATTAATAATGCCCAATGATTTTAATGTCTTTGAGAATAAGATTCTCGATATAGGGGACAGGGCCATTGAAGATTATAAGCTGATAATAGGCGGCGCGGGAATGATCATCTGGAATGGCCCGATGGGAATGTTCGAGAAACCAAGTTTTGAAAAAGGGACTTTTGAGATAGCGAAAGCCATTGCCGCTTCCGCCGGATACAAGATTATCGGAGGAGGAGATACTATCGCGGCTATTGAAAAAAGCGGATTAAGTGGTAAATTTGATTTTATTTCCACCGGCGGAGGGGCAATGCTTGCCTTTCTTGCCGGAGATATCCTTCCCGGATTAAAAGTTCTAGGATTCTATGATTAGGCTTTCAGAGAAAAGGCAAGCTGATCGCAGGCCGACAAAAGATATTGTTGTTCTTTATCATGCGGATTGTACCGATGGTTTTAGCGCTGCCTGGTCGGCTTGGAGAAAGATGGGAGACAAAGCCGATTACATAGGAATTGATCCGGGAACTAAGCCTATCAAAGGGCTTCTAAATAAAGAAATTTACATGGTGGATCTGGTTTATCCGGCCCAGTATATCGGAGAGCTTATTGAAAAAAATAAAAAATTCGTGGCCATAGACCACCATATTTCAAATAAAGAAGTTTTTAAACTTATTCCGGGTGATAGCATTTTTGACGTAAGCCATTCCGGCGCATCTCTGGCCTGGAAATACTTTCATCCCAAAGAGAAAGTGCCAAGATTCATAGAGCATGTTGAGGATATGGATCTGTGGAAATTTAAGCTCCCAAGAACAAAGGAGATAATAGCATATCTGGATATCCATGATCTGACTTTTGAAAGCTGGAATGAAGTTTCCGAAGGCCTCAAAGACAGGTCAAAGTATAAGGAGTTTGTCCGGACCGGAACTTTGCTGCTGGATTATCAGGATAAACTTATTGAACGGATCATATCAAATCATGCCGAGCGGGTTAATTTTTTGGGACACAAGATCCTTGCCGTCAATTCCCCGGTCTTTAACTCCCAAATAGCAAATATATTATATGAAAGATTTCTTCTGCCGTTAGGAATTGTCTGGGTATATGAAAGAAACGGAAATATCCATGTTTCGCTTCGGTCGGACGGCAAAACGGATGTTTCGCTTCTAGCCGGGAAATTTAAAGGTGGCGGAGGGCATAAAGGATCGGCTGGTTTTACTCTTCCGGCGGGATCCAAGCTGCCGTGGACTCAAATTAAAAATGGAAAATAATTTTAAAATTTATACGGACGGGGGAGCCAGGGGCAATCCCGGACCCGCAGCCGTGGGCATTGTTATTAAAGGTCCGGGCGTGGATAAAAAATTTGGCGAATATATCGGAGAAACTACCAATAATGAAGCTGAATACCGGGCCGTGATAATTGCCTTGAAAAAATTAAAACAAATTATCGGGAATGAAACAGCCGGGCAGGCGAAAATAGAATTCTATA
>Ga0082335_1001095_pt1 | contig 61557 bp, 61 predicted proteins | sample Subgrocontami58m_FD_72375 | JGI IMG/M metagenome (GOLD analysis project Ga0082335, IMG submission 72375) | Subsurface groundwater microbial communities from S. Glens Falls, New York, USA - GMW37 contaminated, 5.8 m (SPADES assembly) (version 2) ... | reverse complement strand
GAATCTTTCGTTTCGGAAAAGGCAATCGAACACTTTCAGAAAAAGTCCTGAAAACTCCGGCAAGCGCTTCATCTGTTGTCTGCCACTCGTTGAAGATTGATGAGAAGCCGCGAGAATAAATCAGGGTGTTCGTTTGAACGTCAAACACTCTTGCAATAAACTCCCCGAGGTTGAGCGTATCGATAAGATTTACTTTATTGCCAGCCCACTCGCCTTCTTCAATCACCTCATCAAGACTGAAATATTCCTGTCCCTTTGTTCCCGTGTGAAAGTAATCGACACGCATGGTTTTGCTTGAGAAAAATTTGTCGAAAGCAGGAGAAGCTGACGCAGAAGATACAATTGCAATGAAACAGATTGTAATAAGAGTCGAACGCATAGTTCCCTCCGAAGATTGTGGAGCAACGTATTTTGAGAAGTGGGATTTAGAAGAAAAACCGAACCCCAACACCGCCGTTGGCGCTCAGTTCTGTAGCAGGAATCATATCAAGTATCGGAGCAACTTCAAGAAAAATTTCCAACGGTGAATTGCGTGGAAGCCATGCAACTCCACCGACGATTCTGATTCCGAAAATTCCATCCCCTTTACCGGCAGCAAGCCGCCCGCCGATTCCTGCAAACAAGGTGAACTGCTCAGGCGCTTTGATGGTGTGAGGAAATTGCCACAGGTAATCTGCGTGGAGATGAAAACGTCCGTTGCTTCTGAACGACCACGCAACACCTGCATCTATCGCGTTGCGTTCGGAAAGCATTGCCTTACCGCTGAACCCTGTCGGCTCGCCGAAAATTATTCCGAGTCCGAATCTTTTTTCTTGAGCGTGAGAGACAAAAGTTCCAAACACCCAAAGTACGATTGTCAGAACAATTCTCCTCTTCATTCGTCGCCTCCTCTCTACTTCACTCCAAGCAATTCAACATCAAAGATAAGCTCAGCATTTGGTGGAATGAGGCCGCCCGCTCCCTGTTTTCCATACCCAAGGTTAGCAGGAATGATGAGCTTCCGTTTGCCGCCAATCTTCATCGAAGCAACGCCTTCGTCCCAACCTTTGATGACTTGTCCGTACCCGATGACGAACGGCGCCGGAACTTCTCAGTCGCCTACGACAACATCAATAAACTGTAAACCCGTCTTGGTGGTTTGAACATCGTCGGTCGTTACTTCACCGGGATATGTCATGATTCGTCCTTCTGAGAGTGTTGTGAGTAGGAGTTGCGTAACAAGATAAATCATTTCTTCCGGTAATTCAAAATGTTGCGCATTCCATATGGGCGGCAGTAATGACTCAGCACGAGCATATTGCCGGATGCCGATGACTTTGTTCTTGCTTTTGCAGGGTATTCTTTGTTTACTACCCGCGCTTCTAAACAAGCCCATTCTACTTTTTGGCGTAGACTTTTTTCCCAAGCCATGCTGTTGACAGCATCTCGTCAACAGAGTCCTGCACTCAATATCAAGGAGACCAAGCCATGATACGCCGGACAACCGCCATAATAGCTCTGCTTGCATTCACAAACTACATACTCGGATGCTACTCGAATGAGAACATTACGACAAGCGAGGCTACGCAAACAAAAGAACGAATCGTCCAAATTGTCTTGAAAGATGGCAGCATAGTGAAGTTTGACGATGTGGGAGGTGCGTATGTCCTAAAAAAACCCGGCTTGATAGGAAAGAAGACCGGCGGCACACCCTTCTATTGTCCGATTTCGAAGGTTGTGTACGTCTATTCAACGAAGTCCATGCTAACAACTAAAGACAGTCTCGCCGGGCGAAGAATTGTCGAAGTGTTGCACAACAATGCAAAAATGTTTTTTGATAAGGAGGGTGGGAAGTACGATTCCGAACGTCAGGTCATCGCAGGACGGACAATCGAAGCAACAGAAATCGCCCTTCCGATCTCTAATGTCACAGAAATCTATTCAGTCGGGACACCGCCTGTTTCCAAAGAAGAGTACATGCAAAATCCCCATCAGTTCGTTGCAGAGACAATGATAACATCCGGCAAAGTATCGGAAATAGATGATAACGGGGCGACGTTCGTTGGAGAACGAGGAGTCATAGTCGGTACCACGTCCACAGGACAGTTTGTCGAGATAGACGTACATGAGATTGTCGATGCTCAAGTCAGCAAGACGGATGTAGGGTTGACAATCCTGGCAACGATTGGTGTTATTTCGGTCATTGTGATCATCTTTGGGATCATAGTCCTCAAGAATACATCTTTTGTTAAGTGAAGCCCGTTGTTATCGACCATTTGGGCAGCAAGACTATTCTTCTGGATGCTGCAAACGATTTGAATATCAAAAGGAGACAAAAGCCGTGATACGCCGGACAATCGCAGTAATCGCTTTGCTTGCATTCACAAACTACATTTTTGGCTGCTACTCGAAAGAGCTTATCTCAGCGAGCGATGTTAGGCTGACAAAAGAAACAATCGTCCAGCTTGTTTTGAGAGATGGTAACATTGTAACGTTCAGTGGAGCGGGCGGAAAATATGTTGTGAAAGAACCCGGTTTGATTGGAAAAACCAACGACGGCGAACCTTCTTTTTGTCCCCTTTCGAGAATCGTTTGCATCTATTCCTCCAAAGCTATGCCCGCCACTAAGGACGAACTCGCCGGGCGAAGAATAGTCGAAGCCTTGTACAGTAAAACAAGAGTAGCATTTGACATGAATGGGGGTAAGCTTGATTCCAATCAGCAAGCTCTTGTTGGAACGGACGCAGCAGGTCAAGGGATATTCCTCCCCATTGCAGAAACCAAGGAGATATATGTCAATGATGTTTCGCCGGTTTCCAAAGAGGAGTATTTGCAAAATCCGAATCGCTTCGTCGCTGAGATACTAACGACATCCGGCAGGGTAACCGATATTGATACCGCTGGAATGAAATACATTAATATTGGAGGACGAAACGTAATCGCCGGTATTACAGCTACGGGAGATACGGTCGAAGTTGATGTGGACAATATTCTCAGCGCTGAAGTCAGAAAAATCGATGCGCCTATGACAGCTCTGGCGGTTTTCGTTGGCATTCCGTTGATCGCCGGAGGCATCCTTTTGATCGCACTGCTTGTAAACCCGCCCAAGTCCTGTCCGTTTGTGTATGCGTACGATGGGAAGCAATATCATTTCGACGCGGAACCGCTTGGCGGGGCAATCTGCCCTGGCTTGAAACGAACCGACGTTTCGCGTCTCAAACATCTCAAGCCAACGAACGGCAATTACAACATTCTCGTCCGCAACGAGCTTGATGAAACCCAGCATCTTGATGAGATGAAACTTCTTGTTGTCGATCATTCCGGTGATCAGACTGTTCTCCCCGATGTTGCCGGCAACCTCTACGCGGTGAAAAACATTCGGAACGCCACGAGTGCAACAGATGAAAATGGTGCCGACCTGATGAAATTCTTTGAGGCGAGCGATAGGGCTGCGTGGCAAACACACATGCCTACGGCAAGCTCCCTCACTCATTTTCCTCTGCGTCATCATCTTACGATAACGTTACCCAAACCAAAAGGTGCGAGGGAAGCACACATTGTTCATAACGTCGGCACAGCAGCGTGGGGATCAATTATGATCACAAAGATGCTGGAGTACCATGGGAACAACGTCGATGATTGGCTTACCTCTCTCCAGCCGGGGAGCGAATCATACAAACAACTCTACAGTTTTCTGGAGCGTGAAGAGACGTATTATCTGAAGCTGATGGTCAAGAAAGGAGACACGTGGGTTCACCGTGGTACGATTCGAGGACAAGGTCCCCTCGTTCCAGAGGATCGGGTTACCACGATTGACGTGAGTGATTTGCCGGGAGATTCGCTGGTCGTACAATTGAATCCGCCCATGGGGTTCTGGGCAATTGACTACATAGGTGTAAGCTATGAAGCAGCAGAGAAAGTTCATCCAACTGAAATTTCTCCACGATGGAGCGAAAACAATGATGGCGTGTCAATCACAGATCTCATCAATTCAATAGACGATCAGTACTACTCAATGCCTAATGTCGGTGATTGGACAAAACTCTCTTTCACAGCAACTCCAATTGCCGGCAACGGAATGATACGAACTATCTTCCTGAAAACCACGGGATACTATGAACAACATCTAAACAAAGAGCAACCTGAGCAAATAGCATTGCTCAAACAGATCATGGAATCTCCGGGGTTCATCATCAAAATTGCAATGGAGGAGTTTGTGAAGTGGCGTGCAGAACAACTCGCCCGGAAATAATCGTAGAACATTTGTTTCTTGATGTTACCGCCCACTTTGGTTATATTTTTGTGTTAAACGAAATGGGGTGGTAGCTCAGCTTGGTTAGAGCGCCTGCCTGTCACGCAGGAGGTCGCGGGTTCGAGTCCCGTCCGCCCCGCATCAATGGAAAGCCTGTCAGACTAAACAAATGACAGGCTTTTTGCTTTTGTCATTCATCCTAGGTATTTTGACCTGTAGAACCAACCTTATGCGCCAGCCGTTCAAGTTCACTTTATCAAGAAGCCATGCGACTGCTTCGAGCACTTCGATCAAACGTTCCGCTTGAACTTCTGTTCTGGAGTTTCGGTCTTCTGTATCTTGCGATCATCAACCCGAACAGCTCAACCCATTTTTCGTTTTGCATTCTGAAAAATCTTGGATTCGCTCACTGTCCCGGCTGCGGGCTTGGTTCTTCTATCTCGTACATTTTTCATGGCGATCTCGCACAGTCTTTTTCCTCCCATCCGCTCGGATTGTTTGCGCTCATTGTGATCGCTCATCGAATCATCACGTTGATAAAACTACAGTTATCACCAACTACTCTTAACGACGCAGACCCTTCGTCCCGCTCTGCGGGACTCAGGACTGTGAATTAACCAACTTCAGAAAGGGCAAAGCAATGGCAAACGTAATGCAGTTACTCCCCGAGCTCGACGCCGAAGAAATGATGTACGTTCAAAACGTGCTTAAAGATTTCTCCGACCAGCAAGCCTCGCAGTTTGCGATGATGTACCGAAGCCGCCGCCGTGACCCACAGACAATTCTCCTTGTTACCATCGTTGGCTTTCTTGGGTTTGCCGGCATCCAGCGCTTTATGACCGACCAAATTGGAATGGGAATTCTCTATTTCTTCACTGCCGGTCTTTGCTTCATCGGCACCATCGTCGATTTGATAAATCATAAAAAGCTTGCATTCGATTACAACCAATTGCAGGCACAACAGCTCTCAGTGATGGTGAAGGCGAGTGCTTGAGTTGTCTCGCCGCGGGCAATAACTTATCTTGAATCTGTCCCGCTGCTGCCGAAAGGTCGAGGCAAGGGGGACAGATTTTTGTTTACCACGCGGCACACCCAGCTTCAATGCACCTCAGCGACATCGTCAAACACTTCAAGTGCGGCCTCATCATTGCGCTTTCGCTCGCTGTCATCGAAAACGTGGCGTGGATTGCTAATCCGTTGAAAGGATATTTCGAGAAGGTTGAAGACGGAGTAATGAATACTTTATCGCAACGACAAGTAAAACTCGCCCGCTGGATTTCCGTCATCGGACATCCATTTCTTCTCATGCCGTTGCTCACAGGAATCATTGCGTACCATGTTCTTCCGCCCCAACAAGCGTTGATAGCAGAGCTTGTCGCACTCGGCGTTGTAATTATTCCTGCGGGCATATACACAATCGTCCGCGTTCGCAAAGGGACGTGGACTGATCTCGATGTGTCGCATCAGACGGAACGCAATCAGTTCTACGCAATTCTTCTTCCGCTGCTCATCGCGCTTGCAGCAATTACATGGATCGCACGTGTGCCTCGCTCCATTCCGTTAGGCGTGCTGGCAATTATTGCCTTAGTCGGTTCGGCATACTTCATCAACAACTGGACAAAAATTTCACTGCACACGGGATTTGCAGTCTTTGTTGCACTGACACTTTTCCTGATTCAACCGATGTTAGCAATTGTAGCGGTCGTGCTTGCGATGCTTGTTGCGTGGTCGCGCGTTGTGTTGGGACGGCATACGAAACGGGAAGTAATTTTGGGAGGAATTCTGGGCTGCGTTGTAGGTGGAGGATTTGTGTCTGCTCTTCGGCACATGAATTGAAATTGGAATCGAGAAACTGTACTTTAATGGCAAGCATGGAGGAAATATGACTAAGCTATTGCTTTCAACAATGGAAAAGCTAACGCCGCAAGAACTTGCCGAAGTTGAATCGTTCGCGTCATATCTAGTTGCGCGACGCAAACTGAAGGATGTAACAATTCTCAGCGATGATATCTCGACGAAAGAATTAACAGCATTAGTCGAGAGTGGCGGAAGCTTCGACTGGCTCTCTTCACCTGAAGAAGATTTGTACTCATCCTCGGATGGAGTGCCCGTGCGATGGTGAGTTCGCTCGTTCGACGCGGCAGTGTTGTTCTTGTTCAATATCCGTTCTCGGATCTGAAGGGAACAAAGGTACGACCTGCCGTTGTCATCACACCGGATTTTCTCTTGTCTCAAATCAGCGACGTGTTGTGTCTTTTCATTTCCGCCTCGATTCCGAACTCCAAGTTGCCAACCGATTTTGTTCTGGAGAGTGACCATCCATCCTTTGCAGGCACAGGTTTGCAAAAGCGCTCTGTTTTCAGAACTCACAAGCTGGCTCTTATAGATAAGAGTTGAGTCTTGAGAAAGCTTGGTGAGATGGATTCCATACTCATATCTGAACTGAATACGAAGAGTTGTACCTCGCCATCGTTTATCATCAGGAGATTCTAGAATGACGCGAATTTGTATCGGATATGTTTTGATAGTTTCATTATCAAGCGTTTCATTGTCACAACAACATCGAATCACAAAACAAATGATTGTCGAAGCGGAATCGCTTATAGGCTTGAAGTTCAATGATGCGAAGCGTGATTCGATGTTGGATGATTTGAACGATCACCTCGCTAACTACGAGGGAATTCGGAAAGTCAATCTCCCGAACAGCATCCCTCCCGCTATTCTCTTCAATCCAATTCCGGTCGGGATGAAGTTTCCAACGAAGCGGCAATCGTTTAAGATGAGCTATGTGGGCAAAGTACTTCCTCCCTCGAATCTCGATGACATTGCATTCTACTCGATTGGTCAGCTTGCCGAGTTGGTGCGTACCCGAAAAGTAACTTCCCTGCAATTGACGAAGCTGTACATCGAACGATTGAAGAAGTACGGACCGAAGCTCGAATGTGTTATCACGCTGACTGAATCGCTCGCACTTGCACAAGCAAAACGGGCAGACAAAGAAATTGCATCAGGAAAATATCGCGGACCTCTTCACGGCATTCCGTACGGCGCAAAAGATCTGCTCGCAACCAAAGGCATTCGCACAACGTGGGGCTCTGTTCCCTACAAAGACCAAATGATTGACGAAGACGCAACAGTCATCAAGCGGCTTGAGCAAGCGGGCGCAGTGCTCGTAGCAAAGCTGACGATGGGCGAGCTTGCATGGGGCGATGTATGGTTCGGCGGCAAGACAAGAAATCCGTGGAAGCTTGACCAAGGATCGAGCGGCTCCTCAGCAGGCTCGGCATCGGCAACTGCGGCGGGCCTCGTTGCATTCGGTATCGGCACGGAAACGTGGGGGTCAATTGTATCGCCATCAAATCGGTGCGGCACGACAGGCTTACGACCATCCTACGGACGCGTGAGCCGCAAAGGAGCGATGGCGCTCAGTTGGTCGATGGACAAGATTGGTACTATTTGCAGAACAGTCGAAGATTGTGCCGTCGTCTTCAATGCGATGTACGGTCCCGATGGTGAAGACCAAACACTGTACGACGTGCCGTTCAACTATTCTCCCAAGATTGATTTGAAGAAGTTGAAGGTTGGATACGTAAAGTCTGACTTTGATAGTGCAAAGATAAACAAAGAACAGAATGACGCATCGCTTGCGAAGCTGCGAGAGATGGGAGTTCAGCTCATGCCGGTTGAATTGCCGAAGCTGCCTGTCGGCGACCTTCACATCATCTTGAGCGCAGAAGCAGGCGCAGCGTTCGATGAGCTTACTCGCAGCGGAAAAGATGATTTACTCGTACGGCAAATCAAGAATGCGTGGCCCAATTCATTTCGTTCATCACGATTCATTCCAGCAGTTGAATATCTCCAAGCCAACCGAGTTCGCTTTCTTCTCATTCAAGAAATGGCGAAATTGATGAAGGAAATTGATTTGTATGTCGCGCCTTCGATTGAAGGAGACAATTCGCTTCTCACAAATCTTTCGGGACATCCATGCGTTGTTGTTCCGAACGGGTTTACAAAGGAGAACACGCCAACGAGCATTACGTTCATCGGACGTTTGTTTGATGAGGGAAAACTGTTGGCGTTCGCAAAAGCATATCAAGATGCAAATGATTTTCATTTGAAACATCCTAAACTGCCGGAGTGATTCTGACAGTCTGCGAAACAGAATAGACGCCAACGCGGCGGAGCCGCAACCAAAGAAAAACTGAACCACAGATTTCACAGATTTTCACTGATTGTTTTTTTGTTAGTTTATGCCGGAGTGATTCTGACAGTCTGCGAAACAGAATAGACGCCAACGCGGCGGAGCCGCAACCAAAGAAAAACTGAACCACAGATTTCACAGATTTTCACTGATTGTTTTTTTGTTAGTTTAAGTCGACCAACATTCAACCCTTAATTTGAAGTCTAATCTGTGCTTATCTGTGTCCGCCGCAGGCGGATGGTTTCGCTTTTCCTCTTTGGCTTGGAAAATCTTGCTGAGAAAACAAGATTCTACAGGTTTGTTATACAGAGGCAACAACTATGAAAAAGTTCATTACACAGATTCTACTCTCACTGCTTCTTTCCCACGTATCGTTTGCTCAATATCCCAATGTTCGAGTAAGCAGCCCTACCGCAAGTCAGCCGGAAGAAGTTTCAATTGCAGTTAACCCTACCAACCCACTAAATCTTGCCGCGGGAGCGAACATCAACTACTCCTACCGCTCGACTGATGGCGGCCAAACGTGGATTGAGTCTCGCATCTCTTCATCTTCGTTCGGTGTCTGGGGCGACCCGTGCGTTGTGTTCGATGCACTCGGCAATCTTTACTACGGACATCTTTCGAATCCTCCATCACCGGGCTATTGGATTGATAGAATTGTTGTACAGAAATCTACAAACGGTGGAGCAAATTGGAACACCGGTGCCGGCATCGGCTTCAGTCCTTCAAGAAAACAACAAGATAAAGAATGGATTGTCGCCGATATGACGAGCTTTCCCTATCGCAACAACATTTATGTTTCGTGGACGGAGTTCGATTCCTACGGAAGTGCACTTCGCACTGATAGCTCCCGTATTCTCTTCTCACGCTCAACAGATGGTGGAATCGATTGGTCAACGCCGGTTCGCGTGAGTGACAAAGCCGGCGATTGCATTGATAGCGATAGTACTGATGAAGGCGCTGTGCCTGCTGTCGGACCGAACGGTGAAGTGTACCTGAGTTGGTCTGGTCCGCTGGGAATCGTGTTCGACAAATCAACTGACGGCGGCGTCACGTTCGGAGCGGATCGCTTCGTCACAAGCCATCCGGGTGGATGGGATTTTGATGTACCGGGAATCAGTCGTTGCAACGGTTTGCCAATCACCGCGTGTGATATGAGTAACTCACCATATCGCGGGACCATCTACATCAACTGGAGCGACCAACGGAACGGATTGAACAACACAGACATCTTCCTCATCAAATCTACAGATGGCGGAACAACGTGGAGCAATGTGAAGAAAGTGAACGACGACCTCACAACAACGCATCAATTCTTCACGTGGATGACCATTGACCAGACGACAGGCTTCCTCTACTTCGTCTTCTATGATAGAAGGAACTATACGAACACTGCAACGGACGTGTACGTAGCTCGCTCGACAGATGGCGGCGAAACATTTCAAAACTTCAAAGTCAGCCAGACTTCATTCTCACCGCAAGCCGGGGTCTTCTTCGGTGATTATACGGGTATCGCTGCACTCAACAAAAAGGTGTATCCAATTTGGATGAGGATGGACGGCACCACGCTTAGCGTTTGGACTGCGCTTATCAACGATACGACTGGCGCCACCAATGTTGCAGAGAAAGTGGAAAAGCCTGCTGAGTTTCAGCTGCTGCAGAATTATCCAAACCCCTTCAACCCGACAACAACGATAGATTACTTTGTGGGAAGGGCAAACAACGTTCTCCTCGAAGTATTTGATGTTATGGGCAGAAAAGTTACAACGCTTGCCGATGGCTATCGAAATACCGGCTGGCATTCAGTGCAGTGGGATGCGACGCGAGATGAGGCAGTCTCAAAATCTACCGGTGTGTATTTTTATCAATTGCAATCAGGGTCGTTTGTTGAACGAAGAAAACTCCTGCTGTTGAAATGAGCACAATGCTATCAACAATCCCCTCTAATCAAAAACTATTCTTTTCACTTGGTTGCTTCTCTGCCGCCATCGGCGTTGCAGCAGGAGCGTTCGGTGCGCACGGACTGAAGGGCATTCTCTCTCCTGATATGTTAGCGGTCTATGAAACAGCCGTGCGTTATCAGATGTATCATGCGTTGGGGTTGATTGTCGCGGGCTGGGCGGCTTCGAGCCGGGAGAATTCAAAATCGAACATTGCAGGTTGGAGTTTTGTGGTCGGGACTGTTCTGTTCTCGGGAAGTCTCTATGCAATGACGCTCAGCGGCGTTCGTTGGCTCGCAGCGATTACACCGATTGGCGGCGTTGCGTTTATTCTTGGATGGGTGATGTTGGGACTCTCCTTTTCGCAAAACCCAAGAAAGCCGTAGCGGCACGACATGTCGTGCCGCTACAGAATCATCTTACGACAATGTTCGAGCAAGAAGTAAAATCATTTCTCACTTCACACAACATTCCGTTTGAAGACGGAACGAAAAGCAAAACAGCGCTCGACTTCTTTCTTCCACGCCGGAAGATCTATTTCGATGTAAAAGAAAAAGCTCAACCGTTCTCGATGAAGAATTGGCATGAAGCCTCAACTGCTCAAGAAACTTTCTTCATCATGGATGACCTTGCCGCTCGCAAACTGCTTCTCCACGCTCCACTGAGTTTTTGTTTGATAAAAGACTCCTCCATCTCGCCAACAATGTATTACATCTATTCAATCACCGACTTGCTGTGTATCCCCAAGAAGCGAGTGAAGCGCCCGATTGAGAAAACCGTGAAAGCATTCAAAGGAAAATGGCTTCTCGACTTGCGTGACGCAGCAGCGTTCGATGAGCTTCCCGATGCTATCAACTACATTCTTTCCTACGAAAAAAAGTTTTCGCTCATCTTCAGCGAGCACATCGATTGCTGGGGAAAATATCCATCCGAAGTAATTAAGACCTCCGGCCGCACGCGCACTGCAGGCTATTGGACAAAAGACTCACAAGCACATTCCTCTTAAGGAGTCCTTTGTGTCTATTAGGTTGAAAGAGAGCATACACTCGTTAGCTGCGTAACATGAGTGAAATCATACTGAATTCACCGAGCCTGAACGGCCATTCACCGAATTCGCTATAACATCTTGCACAGAACAACGTAGGTGCTTCCTCGGGAACTCTCTCCTGCATGTCTTGAGAGAAGACCAAAGTTTTCTTATCTTGGCATAGCAGTTTCCGACGCTGTATGCCCCCGGATTCCACAGAGCAACTTCTAAATTCGTTTTACAATCACTATGAGTGTATCAACAGAAAAAGCAGACCTCTCCGCACTACGCATTGACCGCGATAAGCGTGAGTCGGCAGCGACAACGAATTCCAAAAAGACCGTTATAGGTGGGGCAGTTGCTCTCGTCATTCTCGTAGCCGGCTACTTCTTGCTACGAGGAAGTTTCGCTGCAACGCCTGAAGTCGAGGTAACTACTGCCGCGCTCACATATCCGTCATCTGCCAACGCAGTGCTCACGGCAAGCGGCTATGTAGTTGCACAACAGAAAGCAGCCGTCGCTTCCAAAGCAACGGGACGTCTTGTGTTTCTTGGCGTCGAGGAAGGCGATAAAGTGAAGAAGGGTCAAGTTATTGCTCGCATCGAAGACCAAGACGTTGTTGCCGCTCTTGCTCAAGCACGAGCAAACTATGAGCTTGCGAAAGCGGATCTCGAAGACGCAAAGCAATGGCTTGAACGCACGCGCACACTGCACGCGTCAGGCTCATCTTCACAAGCAGACCTCGATGGAGCAGTTGCCAGATTCAACCGCGTGCAAGCATCCATCAAGTCTGCGGAGGCATACGTGCGTTCTTCAGAAGTGTCATTGGAGAATACACGCATCCGCGCACCGTTTGATGGAACGGTGCTCACGAAGAATGCAAACGTCGGAGAAGTTGTGGCACCGTTTGCCGCCGCCGCAGGTTCTCGCGCGGCAGTTGTAACAATTGCGGACATGTCGTCGCTTGAAGTTGAAACGGATGTTTCTGAATCGAACATCACCCGCGTAAAGACGGGCGCTCCATGTGAAATCACTCTCGACGCATATCCCGAGCAGCGCTACCCAGGCTACGTTCACAAAATCGTTCCGACGGCGGACAGAGCCAAAGCAACCGTCATGACGAAAGTCCGATTCAAAAATCGTGATGAACGTGTGTTACCGGAAATGAGCGCGAAGGTAACGTTCCTTTCAAAAGAAATGGAAAACACGGACGCGAAACAAACACCTAAACTCACGGTGCCATCCGGCTCAATCGTTACGCGCGACGGAAACGATATTGTCTTGCTCGTAAAGGATGGAAGCATCATTGAAACAGCAGTCAGAGTTGGCGGACGCATTGGTGATCGCTCCATTATTGACGAAGGACTTGCACAAGGCGATCAAGTCGTGGTGCGGCCCGAACCGACTCTCAAAACCGGTTCAAAAGTAAAAGCAAAATAGAACGTATCATCAACGGAGAATAACATGGCAAGAACAAACGGCGCGATAATACGAGTCAATACCGTCAAGAAATCGTACCACCGAGATGCGATAGAGATTCCGGTACTCCAAAATCTCTCTCTCGATGTCAACGAGGGAGATTTCCTTGCGCTCATGGGACCATCCGGCTCGGGTAAGACCACGCTACTTAATCTGATTGCAGGGATCGACAAACCGGATTCAGGGGAAGTGATTGTTGGCGAAGTAAACATTGTCAAATTGAGTGAGTCCGAACTTTCAAAATGGCGGGCCCGTCACGTCGGTTTCATATTTCAGTTCTACAACTTGCTTCCGGTTCTGACTGCCTATGAGAATGTCGAGCTACCCCTCCTTCTGACAAATCTTTCGAAGAAAGAAAAGCGGGAACACGTCGAGTTCGCGCTTAATCTTGTCGGTCTTGCCGATAGAATGTTGAATAAGCCAGGTCAACTTTCCGGCGGTCAAGAACAACGGGTGGCAATTGCACGCGCAGTTGTCACCGACCCAACGATCATTGTCGCCGACGAACCGACAGGAGACCTCGATAAGAAATCAGCAGCGGAAATCATGGAGTTGCTCGACCGACTCAACAAGGAATACAAGAAAACCATCGTCATGGTCACGCATGATCCGAGGGCGACGGAGAAAGCACATAAAGTGATGCATCTCGAGAAAGGAGAGCTAACATAGCATGCTGCGGATCGTTCTCAAGAATGCACTTCAGCATAAGCTGAGGTTTTCCCTCACGATTGTCGGAATCGCGATTGCCGTGATCGCATTTTGCCTCCTGCGCACAGTCGTGACTGTGTGGTATTCGGGTATAGAAACAGCAGCAGCCAATAGGCTGATCACGCGACAAGCTGTTTCCTTTATCTTTCCACTTCCGTATGCGTATCGTGATCAGATCGGTCGGGTGGATGGAGTCGAACAGGTATCGTTCGCGAATTGGTTCGGAGGCACATACATCGACAAGAAGCAGTTCTTCGCACGACTTGCAGTCGATGTGGACAAGTTCTTCGATATCTACCCCGAGTTCATCGTGTTGCCCGAAGAGCTGGAGGCTTTCAAGAGGGAGCGTAATGCGTGTATCGTAGGTGAAGACCTTGTAAAGCGTTATGGCTTCAAGAACGGCGACGTTGTGCAGATTGAAGGCGACATCTTTCCGGGACCATGGCAGTTTGTCGTTCGTGGGATTTACAAACCACGTGAACCAGCAATTGACCCCTCAAACTTTCTATTCCGGTGGGACTACCTAGACGAACGTGTCCGTCAGGACTCACCTGTTCGGGCTGGCCAAGTTGGCTGGTATATTGTGAAAGTCAAGAGTGGTGCTAATACTGCAGCGGTGTCTCAGACTATTGATAATCTCTTTGCGAACTCACGGGCGGAAACGAAGACCGAAACAGAACGACAATTTCAGCAAGGCTTTATTGCCGCCTTCAGTGCAGTTATTGAGGCCATGAATTTTATTTCCTTTGTGATCATCGGAATAATCATGCTTGTCCTCGGAAACACGATGATTATGTCGTCACGCGAGCGTACCCGTGAATATGCCGTCCTGAAAACGATCGGGTTTTCTGGCAGTCAGTTAGTGGGCATGATTGCCGGTGAGTCGCTGCTCATTGCCGCATTAGGTGGCGGGCTCGGGCTCTTGGCAACGTTCCCATCAATCAAACTCTTTCAAGGACTTATGCCGAAGGGATTCTTCCCGGTTTTTTTCATCGAACCGATCACCATCGTGCTTGCTGTCGCAGCAGCATTCCTCGTCGGGTTCGCTGCGGCTATCTTCCCCGTCCAACGCACATTGCGTACGAAGATCGTCGAAGGGTTGCGGTTTGTAGGATAGAACCAGAAAGGTACTTCATGAAGATTCCACTAAAATACACGTTCCGAAATCTCCAAACGCGCAGACTAACGACATCGCTGACAATTTTGGGTGTGACGTTAGTAGTGTTCGTATTCGCCGCCGTGTTGATGATGGCCAATGGTGTGGAGAAGACGCTGGTCGCAACCGGATCGGATGAGAATGTGCTTGTGAGTCGGAAAGCTTCCAACGGCGAGATTTCAAGCATCATTGACGGTGAAACAGTCAACATTATCCTCTCGATGAACCAAATTGCCCGAACGCCGGCAGGCGCTCCACTCGCGACGAAGGATGTTGCTACGGTCATCAACTTGCCAAAGACTGACTATGTAGGCATCACCAATGTTACTGTGCGAGGAGTATCGCCGGAAGCTTTTGTTCTTCGTCCGATGGTGAAGATTGCTGAGGGAAGGATGTTTCAGTGGGGCGCACGAGAAATCATCATCGGGAATTCGGTCTCACGACGCATTCTGGGTGCAAAGGTTGGCAGTACACTGAAGTTTGGCGGCAACATGTGGACGGTTGTCGGAAGGTTCGATGCAAACGGATGTGGTTTCGATTCCGAGATTTGGGGAGATGTCCTTCAGGTCACCGACGCGCTGGGAAGAAGCAACTCATTCTCCACACTCACCGTACGCCTGCAATCGCCGCAGGAGTTGGAATCATTTAAGCAGGCGTTTGCAGTGGATGCCCGACTGCAGCAGTTTGTTCCGAAAACCGAACGCAAGTTTTTTGAGGAACAGTCCGAAACAATGGCACTCTTCATCCGGATACTCGGTATCTTCATTACCGTTATTTTCAGCGCGGGAGCCGTCATCGGAGCGATGATTACCATGTACGGCGCAGTCGCCAATCGAACCGTCGAGATCGGAACCTTGCGCGCACTCGGATTCCGCCGCAGAAGTGTTCTCTCCGCCTATTTGATTGAGTCGCTGATAATCGCTCTCATCGGAGGAATTGTCGCGATAGTGTTGGCTTCCTTTCTCCAGTTCTTCAGGATTTCCACAATCAATTTCGACTCCTTTGCCGAAATCGAGTTTTCGTTTGCCCTCTCACCCACAATCATTATTTGGTCTTTGGTGTTTGCGACTATCATGGGATTCGTCGGCGGATTCTTGCCAGCGTTCCGTGCTGCACGACTCAATATTGTTTCAGCATTGCGAGCGTCTTAAGTATACTCATCGCTGTCGACAAAGCCCGCCACGTGCGGGCTTTTTTATTGCGATGATTGAACATCCGCTTTCATTTCCCTTTCACAATTGAAGCTGATTGAGAATACTACAACCCTCGGTGAAATTTTCATGCTCACCCCTCTCCCTGATTTACAATTTAGAACGCTTCCCGCGTATTCCTCCCCGTTTTGACTGGCATTGAATTAGAACCACAAACCTTGACTACTGCATCATTAACGTGGTGTTAAGAGAATGGTAACCAAAGCACAACGACTCCCCTCCTGCACGTTGGACACCTTGTCTTAGCAAACTTGAACAAACCTAAGGGGAGACGATATGTTCATGACATTCATCGGAATTATTCTTCCGGGGCTAACGCTGCTCTGCATCGTTAACCGACTGTCAGAGAACAAGCGGGCAGCATCTCTGAAGAGACAACAATCAAAGACCACAAGTAGAATGTAGATAACTGAAGAAAACGAGAGTAACGGCAAATGGGTGTAAACATGCTCCTAACAATTGGCGGGATTATTCTTCTGAGCACTTTTATCCTGTATGCCAACGGGCTCATGTTTGATAACGTGGAGATTTCGTCAGACAACGAATACATTATCACAGCAATTGCACTTGGCCAATCCGTTATCGATGAGGCAAAGACGAAAGCGTTTGATGAAAATACGGTGTCAAAGACTGTCACGTCGCCGGCAGGTTTAACTGCCGTAAATGCTTTGGGACGCGATGGGAGCGGTGAGGCAGTGTCAAACCCTGATACCGTGCAAGAAGATGGAGCAGCGGCCTTTACAAAATTTGACGACATCGACGATTACAATGGCTATGTTCGTTGGGTGAACACGCCGCGGGCAGAGAATTACAGCGTGCAGGCAGCCGTTACGTATGCCAGCGAAACATATCCGGACTCAAGCAAATCAATTCAGACTTTTTGCAAGAAAATGACAGTGACCGTCACAAGCCCCTTCTTCCCCCAGCCTGTCATACTCACATATGCTTTTACGTATTAGGAGGATATAAATGAACTCCATGATCGATTATATCGGCTCAATGATCACCGGCGGAGCTGTCTTCGCTGCGATGCTGACGTATTTCTTTAACGTTAGCGCAACCGCAGTCTCACAGGTATTTAGTGTGTCGACGCAGGAAGATATGACATCAATAACAGAAATCCTTGAGTGCGATCTCCGAAAAGCCGGGTTTGGTGTTACTGATAGCGTCGCCTTCACAATTGCTGATTCAAATCATATCGCCATTCGCGCTGACTTCGACAATAACGGGACAATCGATACCGTGCAGTATTGGGTCGGCACCACTCAAATGCCTGAAAGCTCCAATCCCCTCGCACGCATTCTCTATAGGCAATCGAACGGTAAGACGGTTCGACTCACTCCTAACGCCATTACTCGTTTCAAGGTGTGGTACTATAACGCGTCAGGGGCAATGACAACCGATGTACGACAGATACGTACAACTCGGATCGCAATGAATATGGAATGCAAGATTTCATATGACAATCAAACCGCTGGTGAGTATTGGGAACGAGTGATTAAGCCACAAAATTTGAGGTAGGACATGGGCGGCAGAGCTTTAATCGTAACACTATTGGGAATCATGCTCCTTTCGGCAAGCGTATTCTACAGCATCACGCGCTCAAGCGCGGATCTCATGAAGAACGTTGACCAATACTACTCGCGCCAGTCAGCGCAGAACATCGCGCAGAGCGGCGCGAATCTGGCAATCCAACGCCTCTCCACCGACCAAACCTGGCGACAAGGCTACACACTCATGAGCATGTTTGGCGGAAACGTTACAGTGAGATTAGTTGACACGACGTTTAAGAGTAAGCAAGTCGTCAAGATCGTCTCGACAGGTTTCTGCGACTACGGCAAGTCATCCGAGCGGAGAGAAACGTCTACTGCTTACGTTCCGTCCGGCTTCGTTCCACCAGTCGTGCGAGGATCGATCACGGCCTTCGGTCCGCTTGATGACACTATCAGCGACATGTTGATTGATGGTAGGAATTGGAACTACGCCATGACAGCTGTTACCTCAAGTTCGGGCGTATTTGCTGTGTCAACAGGTGCTGCAGTATTTGTGAATACGCAAAGTGCTAAGCTGGGGGGAACAACCTATACAACAACCCCTGCAACCGATATCGTGCCGGCATTTCCCAATGATGTGCGTGTGGTTGAGACGAACTCCTCTTGGCTGAATGGTTGGCCGACCACCCCTGATGCGGCGTTGGGCTACCCAAACGGGACGCTTAAGAACATTGCTGTGAACAAGCTAACCCCGGGAAGCCAGTACGTTACTGCCTACGCACAGCTTGTCTTCCCATTGCGCGGGGTTACATATATTGAAGTACCTAATGGAACGATATGGACGAAACAGAAACTTGGTGCCAATCCAGAAGGGATCCTTGTTTTCCACAGTCCGAACCATGACGCGTACTGGAATAACATTACGACGACCGCAGGCCCATTCAAGGGACTCATGGTCATGGATAACCTCTTCCACATTCATATGGATATTCTGGGAGGACTTGCTCTTCTGAATCCAAAGACAATCAGCGGAAAATGTAATGGCAATGCGAATCACTACGTTCGCTACAGCACGGAAACGATACAGAAAGCCACGCAGAGTTCAATGCAAATTGTGGACGGAATTTCATGGTATGAGTAATCCAGGTTGCAAACTTGTAGTCTTTAGTAACTAACATCAATCACATTCAGAGGGGAAGATATGAAATACTCAGTTGCTGTGGTGCTCGTCTTAACGCTGCTCGTAGTCAGCAGCAGCAAGCTCTCGGCGCAAGACCAATCATCGTCGGCGGGTGTTGTGAATCTGTTCAAGTCCTACATTAACGATGGAAACATAGTGGGGATGCTTTCGCTGTATGGGGACGTCGATATAAATACTCCCTTGCAGCCATCCAACTACGAACGGATGCGCGGGCCGATGTCCACACTGCAGGGTGCATGGAGTGGTCAGCCCTTCATTCTTCTGTCCGATTCAAGCACGGTCATCCACGTCAGTTCGCCCCTGACTCATGAGTACATCAAGTTCTACACAGCGCAATACGATGCAAAATGGTACATCAAAGATACCGAAGTATATGATAAATAGCGGGAGTCAAGGAATAGAACTTCCAAGAATGGATGGCCGCCAGCTCTTAAGGCGGCCATCTTTTTTTTAGGGTAAAAAGAAAAACACCAACCTTGTTGTTATTCAACATGAACACGTGATTGTTCGGCCTGGGTCCTGCAACGCGGCCTTGGTTGAAACAGCGAATCATAGACTTGGCAGTGTGCCGGTTCGGCCTTTGTTTTGGGCTTTGAGATACTCCATCAACGGCTGGTAATACTCCAGCATCGCACGTACGCTAAGGTCTTCGCCCGTCTTCTCTTTCAATACCGTTCACCAGTCCTTGCTGGTCGCCTCTCCCTCTTCGTTGTTCGCCGGCACCTGTGGTTCCGGAGTCTTCCGTTTGGAATAAGCATTGTAAGTGCGAATCCTGAGTTAGCGTATAGCTGACTGAGGGGAAGAATGAGAGAACCGGGGGATGCCGGTTCTTTCTGTTTTAGTGGATGTCCTTCGCGAATGCCGTTTCTAACGCTTTTCGGTTTGCCGCAATAGTCTTTTCGATATCGCTAGTGGTGTGCGCGACGGAAACAAATCCTGCTTCGAACTGAGAAGGAGCAAGGTAGATTCCCTGCTCCAACATTTGGCGGAAGTACACGCCGAATCGTTTTGTGTCGGATGTGAGCGCAGTCTGGTAGTCAACCACTTCTGTCGACGTGAAGAAGAGCGTCGACATGGAGCCAACTCGATTCATCGTCACCGGAACGCCAAGCTCCGCCGCGTTACGCGCAAGCCCATCGCCCAACCGTTTGCTTTTCTGTTCAAGACCCTTGTAGAAGTCGGGATCTTCATTGAGAACCGAAAGCGTTTCGAATCCTGCAATCATTGCAAGGGGATTTCCAGAGAGTGTTCCTGCCTGGTACATCGGTCCGCTTGGCGCAACCATTTGCATGATGTCTTTCCTGCCGCCGTATGCACCAACAGGAAGTCCGCCGCCGATGATTTTTCCGAACGTGGTAAGATCAGGCTTGATGCTATAGAGTTGTTGCGCGCCACCAAGTGCAAGACGGAAGCCAGTCATCACTTCATCGAAGATGAAGAGAATATTTTCTTTCTCGCAGATTGAACGCAAGCCTTCAAGAAACCCCCTTGCGGGCGGAACGCATCCCATGTTCCCTGCCACCGGCTCGACGATTATTGCTGCAACTTGCTCTCTATTCTCGTCAATACGTTGTTGAACAGATTCAAGCGAATTAAATGCTGCGCTCAATGTAAGACCCGCAATCGCAGCCGGCACGCCCGGACTATCAGGCACACCAAACGTCATTGCTCCCGAACCGGCTTTGATGAGAAACGAATCGCCGTGACCATGATAGCAGCCTTCAAACTTAATGAACTTTTCTCTTCCAGTGAACGCACGGGCAAGCCGAATCGCGCTCATCGTTGCCTCGGTGCCGGAGTTGACCATACGGACCATCTCCACCGAAGGAACGAGTTTGCAAATCAGCTCTGCCATTTTCACTTCAAGCTCAGTCGGTGCACCAAAGCTTGTTCCGTTCTCCGCCGCTTTCGTGATAGCCTCGATCACACGAGGATGAGCATGACCGAGAATCGCTGGTCCCCAAGTGCCAACGTAATCAATGTACTCGTTGCCATCAGCGTCCCACAGTTTCGAGCCTGAAGCACGAGTGATGAATAGTGGGTTGCGACCGACGGATTTGAATGCGCGCACGGGCGAGTTTACGCCGCCGGGGATTGATTGTTTTGCCCGGTCAAATAATTCATCTGATTTTGTTGTGTTCATGGTTCCTCGACAAAACCGTAGGGGCACAACATGTTGTGCCCCTACGGTTTTATTCATCATTTTTTTTGTCTGTCAAGAAAGGCAGATGCCTCTTTTGCAAAATACGTGAGAATCATATCCGCCCCCGCTCGCTTGATGCCTGTGAGCATTTCCATCATCACACGCTCACCGTCAATCCAGCCAAGCTTCGCCGCGGCTTTCACCATCGAATACTCGCCACTGACATTGTACGCCGCTGTTGGCATCTCAAATCTATCTTTCACCCTGCGGATAATGTCAAGATACGGCGTCGCCGGTTTTACCATGACAATATCTGCACCTTCGATAATATCCTGCTCGACCTCACGCATCGCTTCGTTCGAGTTTGCAGGATCCATCTGGTGCGAGCGACGATCGCCGAAGTGTGGAGTGCTCTCCGCCGCTTCACGGAATGGTTCGTAAAATCCTGAAGCATACTTCGCCGCGTACGACATGATTGGGATGTTATTGAATCCATTCTCATCAAGGATGGAACGAATAGCCTTCACTCTTCCATCGAACATATCCGACGGCGCAACCATATCGGCACCGGCTTGCGCGTGCGTGAGCGCTTCCTTTGCCAATAACTCAATTGATTCGTCATTCACGATTTCGTTGCCGCGAACAATACCGCAATGTCCGTGAGACGTGTACTCACACAAGCAGACATCAGTGATGACTACAAGCTCGGGCACTTCCTTCTTTATCGCTCGTGTTGCTTGCTGTATTATGCCGAGTTCATCGTAGGCGCCGGAACCGACGTCATCTTTCTCCTTCGGAATCCCAAATAGAATCACCGCCGGAATGCCCATCTTCTTCACGTCAACACACTCACGCACAATGTGGTCAACGGACATCTGATACACATTCGGCATCGAAGAAACTTCGTTCTTGAAGTTCGTTCCTTCGACAACGAAGAGCGGATAGATGAAATCGTTCTTCGCGAGTTCAGTTTCTCTCACCATCGAGCGAAGAGCATCTGTCATGCGTGTGCGGCGGAGGCGTTTGAATGGTTCAGCTTCTGTTCGTGTGTACGAACCCATGACTAACTTTTCATTTGTTTGCATTGTTCTTTTTCCCTTTGGTCTTAAGAAATAAACTCTCTAATCTTGTTTGTCACAGCGATGTATTTTTCCCGTTTCAGCCGTCCAAATTTCTTGACGATTATTCTCTGATTAAGGCAATAGAGCTTGTCGAATCTAATCATACTCGTTCTGGCAAGTGTTCCCTCTTCCAAATCGGCTGATTCCAAGACTATTCCAAACTCATTGTTCATGAGATTGGAAGTTATCGAGGCAACGAGAATATCATTTCTTGAAGAATTGTAGTGGTCGTTTGAGAGAACGAGGACGGGTCGTCTCTTTACTGCTTGCAGGTCAGTGTATGGGATTGGAATGAGAAGAATTAGGCATTGTTCCAAACCTCATCGTCTACACTATTGTTCCAGAACTCAATGCTTGTTTCTGAAGCTTTCACTAGGTCGTCGAACTCGTCATCTGTTTCGAGGAGTATCACTTCCAACTTCGTTCCCACTTTGAGTGGAACTTTGTCAAGCTCAACTTTCCCTCCCTGTTTAACACTCGTATAGTACTTTAGTGCCTGTGCCATTGTCTCTCTCCTTACGTTATCCTCTGACAGAATCTACCAAACTATGGAGTTCAAAACAACCGCAGACTATTTCGCCTGTAGAGCCATGTTTCCTTGAGCCTTGAGAAGTTCGGAATCACCAATCACTTTCTCTGCCACTTTTTTCCCGCTCATCACACAATCACCAACAGCAATCCCGCCTTTGAAGTTGCTGCAAAAAAACAACCCCGGGTTCTTTGCTTCGTATTGTTCCATCTCTTCAACAATCTTATTGTACCCAAGATTGTATTGTGGAATTGCTTTCTGCCAACGAATAACTTTCGAAAACACCGGACTGCCGGAAACATTCATTATGGATTGCAACTCTTGTGTCACTATTTGCACAAGCTCTTTGTCGTCACGCTCGCACAATTCCGGTTGACGGGAACCGCCAACAAACGTTGTGAGCGCAACGTGCCCATCCGGCGCACGATTCGGAAAGAGGACTGAAGACCAAATTGTTCCGAGGATCTTTCTTTTTTCTTTTGCGGGAATAAGATAACCGAATCCATCGAGCGGGCGGTTGATTTGCTCAGATCCAAAACCAAGAAACACTTCAGCAACGGGCGGATAATAAATTTCATTCAATTTCGGAGCAAGCGTTTTCGAGTGTTGCAGGATGTTACTTGCCGCATACGAAGGGACTGCAACGATAATGCAATCCGCTTCAATCGAATATCGTCGTCCTCCCGAATCATACGAGACTATGAACGAGTGTGCCGGATCGTTGTTGCAATTGCCGCCGCGAACCACTCCAACTGCATCAGACTCCAGCTTAACTCGACCCTTCAATTGCCCGGCAATCGCTTCAGGAAACGTTGCCATACCCTTCGCGAACGAAAACATCTTCGCACGATCCTTCGCCTTTTCCGCTCGTTGCTTCCGCTCTCGTGCTCCTTTGATCATTCCTTTGATGAGTCCGCCGTACTTTTCCTCTAACGCGTACAACTTGGGGAATGCGGCTCGAACACTAAGCTCCTCAGGATTTCCTGCATATACTCCGGCGACGAATGGATTGATCGCATAATCGAGAAACTCTCTTCCCAATCGTCGTTCAACAAACTCCGCAATCGTCTCTTCCCTTTCTGCGCGGCAAACAAATGGTTCTTTCAACAAACGGAGCTTTCCGCCGAGGCTCCAGAGCGAGCTTGCAAGAAACGCCTGCGGCGACATCGGCAACGCATGAAGCTTTCCATCCCGGAGAATATATCTTTTGTTCGATCGTTCGTCAGCATACAATCGTTCGTTGAGAATTCCCAAACCCTCAAACATTTCACTAAACAGCGGCGTTGTTTCAAGAGCGCTATTGGGTCCTGTTTCGATGAGCCACCCATTCTCGTCAATCGTTCGCATCGTTCCGCCGACATAGGAATTCTTTTCCAACACCGTAACGTCAACGCCTGCTCTGTACAGCCACCATGCAGAGGTTAGTCCGGAAATTCCTGCACCGACAACAACAACCTTGCGGCTCATGCGCTTACCTCTCTACCTACGGTATCGTAGATACGAGACCGTAGGTCTACGAGGTCGTAGCCCTTCAACACAAGATCCGCCAGCCCGCGGATGAACAACGGATTCGTGTTCAGCGCCGGCATCATATCGAAATATTCAATTCCAAGATGGTGCGCCTCCTCTCTCGCTTCAATATTGATCTCGGACAGGGTTTCAATGTGGTCCGAAACAAACGCAATCGGAATCACGATAATGTGAGAAACCTTCTCCGCACCCAATCGTTCTATCGTTCCATCGAGCGACGGCTCAAGCCACTTCTGCGGACCGACTTTACTCTGAAAGCAGAGATGATGCTGAAGTCCGAAGTTCCCTTCTATGAGAACCGCCTCGTATGTTTTCCTGATATGATCTGAATAGGGATCGCCATCCTTCACCAGTTTGATCGGAGTGCCGTGAGCGCTGAAGACGAGATGCACTTTCGATCGATCCGCCGCCGGGACCTTTTCCAATGCGCCGTTGATATTCTGTACCATCGCCTTGATGTACAGCGGGTGGTCAAAGTAATGCTCCACAAGGCTCGTCGGCAGCGGAATTCGATTCTGCGATTTGAGAATCCTATTCCACTCATTCACGCTCGATCCGGTCGTCGTCTTTGAATAGTGGGGGTACAACGGAAGCAACACGATTCTCCCGACATCATCGTTGTACACCCGTTCGACGATAGCGTCTGTCATTGGGTGCCAGTAGCGCATCGCAACGTACACGTTCGCGTTCAGTGTCTGGCGGAGCTCTTTCTCCAACGCCATCGCCTGTTGATTGGTAAGGTCAAGAATCGGAGATTTGCCCCCGATGCTTTTGTACAACTCTTGAACTTTCGGCGCTCGCTTCGTTGAAATGTATCGGGCGAGTCTCTTCCGGAAGAAAAATGCGAACGGCAGGTCAATAATGTCGGGGTCGCAAAAGAGGTTGTAGAGAAACGGCTGGATGCTATCGAGTGAATCGGGGCCGCCCAATTGCAGAAGAACTACACCTACCGGCTTGGATTTCTCCATCGGGGATTGTTAGATGAATTGTTTGTCTACATGAATTGACGGTACAACTCCTACGGAGCTGGATTCTCGTGTTTGTTGATCATCTACAAATATTCGACCCCCTACGGGGTCGGTTTTCAACTCCGTTAGGAGTTGTATGTTTGTAAAAGTCAACAGCCGCAACCATCTCGAACTCCGTAGGAGTTCAACGAACCGGTCGTTGAGCTTGATCTCAGTTTCAATCACCACCGGCTCGTCGGATACATGAATCATTCAACCCACTCTCGCGGCGATTTCACAATCTCGACAAGCCTCGCTTCTCTTGAGCCCGATTCCGGCTGAACGTTGTAGTGCCACTCGACTTTCGGCGGCATCGACATCAGAATAGATTCAATTCTCCCCTTGGTCTCAAGACCAAAGTTCGTTCCACGATCATAGACAAGATTGAACTCTACATAACGACCGCGACGCAGCGCCTGCCACTTGCGTTCACGCTCGCCCCACGGCTCATTCATTCGTTTCTTCACTATGGGAAGATACGCATCAAGAAACGCATCGCCCGCGCTTTTCACAAAAGCGAAGTACTGCTCTGCATCGTCGCGAAGATAATCGAAGAAAATTCCGCCAACGCCTCTGGTTTCCTCCCGGTGTTTGATGTAAAAATACTCGTCGCACCATTTTTTGAACCGCGGATAATACCCGGCGTTGTGTTTATCGCAGGCATTCTTCATCGTGGAGTGAAAATGTCGTATGTCTTCGTCGTATGGGTAGAACGGCGTCAGGTCGGCGCCGCCGCCGAACCAGTTATCACCGTGCGCTTGCCCCGATGGGGCTTGTTCAAAGTACCGGAAGTTCGCATGAACTGTCGGCACCATCGGGCTGAGCGGGTGAATGATGAGCGAAACGCCGGTTGCATAAAATGTTGTTGGCGGAACATTCATCTTCAGCGCAAGAGTTTCCGGCAGTCCGCCAAACACTGTTGACGTGGCAACACCGGCTTTTTCAAATACAACGCCGCCTTCCAAGACCTGCGTCAAACCGCCGCCGCCGGATTTATCCGGATGCCTGCCGTCCGCTTTCTCCCATCGATCTTCTGAGAAACGCTTCTCCGGTTCCAGCGCCTCGAGCGCCGAGCAGATTGTTTGCTGCAATTGCTCGAAGTAAGAGCGAGTTCGTTCTGCGAGCGGATGAGGTGATTCGGATTTGTGGAGATGAAACATCGACTTCCTCATTATGAAACTACATTCTGAGCGGAGCAAAGAATCTCACGGCATAATCGGGCGGGTGAGACCCTTCGCGGAGTTTATCCCGCCTTGCGGGGCTCAGGGTTGAGAGTGATAAACTCCGCTTTCATCTTTCACCGCCTGCACCATCGCCTTCGCATGTTCTACAGGAACATCCGGTGTAATGCCGTGCCCGAGATTGAAGACGTGCCCGCTTCCCTTCCCAAATTTTTTGAGAATTGATTTCACCTCTTGCCGGATCACATCCGGTGAAGCGTACAGGCTTGCGGGATCGAGATTGCCTTGCAGCGCAACTTTTTCTCCAATCTGATTTTTCGCATCAGCCATGTCAATCGTCCAATCAATCCCGACAACATCAGCGCCGATGTCGGCAATTTCTTTCAGCGAGTGGTTTGCACCTTTGGAGAATACAATCACGGGCTGTCCATTGCGATGAAGCTTCGACACAATCTTGTGCATGAATTCAAGCGAGAATCTCTTGTAATGGTCTGGTGCAAGGATCCCGCCCCATGTATCAAAAATCTGGACAGCATCAGCGCCAGCGGCGAGTTGAGCTTCGAGATACAGACGAACTGAAGTTGCAAGCTTATCGAGCAGCTCTTTCATCAACTCTGGCTGATTGAGCATCATCTGCTTTGCATATTTCCACTCCTTGCTGCCCGCACCTTCAATCATATACGCCGCCAAAGTCCACGGCGAGCCGGAGAAGCCGATAAGCGGAACACGCTTGCCAAGAATGCGCTTCGTTGTTTCAAGTGCTTGCATCACGAAGCGGAGAGATTTTTCCGGGTCCGGAATTTTCAACGCTTCAACTTGCTCACGCGTACGAATTGGATTATGAAGCTGTGGCCCCTTCGATTCTATCATCTCAAGATGCATCCCCATCGCTTCGGGAATGACAAGAATATCGGAGAAGATAATCGCCGCATCAACGCCGATAATGTCCACCGGTTGCACTGTCACTTCCGCAGCAAGCTCCGGCGTCTTGCACATCGTGAGGAAATCCGCTTTCGCACGCACTGCACGGTACTCCGGCAAGTAACGTCCGGCTTGCCGCATCATCCACACAGGCGTACGGTCAACTTTTTGTCGTTTACAGGCTCTGAGGAATAAATCGTTCATCAATATATTGGTTTCGAGGTTTGGGTTTCGAGTTTCTGGTTTCTCGATCACACGTTCAAGGTTCAGGGTTCAAGAATAATATTGAACGATTGCTTCAACTAATCCTTTGCTTGTAGATACTTTCGTTTCGATGTCAACTGTGTAACCAAGTTGTTCAGCAGCGTAACGTGTTGTTGAACCTATTACCGCAAGCTTCGTATGATTTCGAATGAGATCAAACAAATTCGGGATGACAGCGCCGTGAAAGTGTTTTACTGCTGATGGACTTGCGAACGTTACAACATCAAATTCCCGGTGGAGAAAACGTGCGCTCACCTCTTGCAGTGTTTCAGCGGTCGGCGAAGAGTTTCTGTACACATCAACTTCATCTACCAAGGCTCCCAGCGAACGAAGATGTCTCGGCAATTCCTCTCTTGTCAGATTTCCTTTCGGAAAGAGGAATCGTTTACCGCTCGTATTCTCCGGTCGAAACCAATCTTGCAGTGAAGCGGCGGAATAATGTTCAGGCGTGAACGTCGCTTGTATGCCATATTCTCTTAGTAGCTCTTTTGTCCGTTCACCAACCGCATATACTTCAAACGAGGTGAACACGGGGCTGAACACATCTTTTAGTTCGCAGCGCTGGAGGAATCTTTCGACGGCATTTCCGCTTGTAAAAATTATTCCGGTATAGTCTGGGAGTTCAGCAATAGCATTATCGCACGCCGCCCAACTCTCCGGATCCAGAATTCGAATCATCGGAATTACGACAGTCATTGCCCCGCTTTGTCGGATCTCTTCGACCAGCTCTTGTGATTGTTCTCGCTGGCGAGTGATGAGGATTGTTTTGCCTTCAAGACTCATCGCATTATGCAACACTTTCATTCGTTCAGTCAACGGAGCGATGCTATGCCTCGACATATTCTTTAGGTGTTATTGCTCGAATGGACTCAAGAATGCGGTCGGCGCCGCCTTTCAACAGAGTTTCTGCTAATTGCTCGCCGATCCACTCTGCAGTTGAAGGTGTGCCATGCGTCTTCCCTCGAACCACGTTCTTACCATCAAGCGAGCCAACCATTGCATCAAGCTTCAGCACTTTCACGCCGTTCTCTTCTTCAATTCTTCCGAACGTTCCGATCGGAACCTGGCAGCCGCCTTCCAACTTTCTCAGTAGCGCACGCTCAGCAAGAGCCGCTTGCGCAGTGAAGTAATGATGAAGCGTCTTTATTAACTCCGCTATTCGTTCATCACCAATTCTGATTTCAATACCCAACGCACCTTGTCCGACCGCAGGAAGAATTGTTTTTGCATCGATACTTTCACCAATTCGACCTTGCCAGCCAAGACGCACAACGCCGGCACGAGCAAGCATCATTCCCGCCCAATCGCTCTCTTCAAGTTTCTTCATTCTCGTACTGAGGTTGCCGCGAATATCAATAATTTCCAAATCAGGACGAAGCCTGAGCAACTGACATTTCCTTCTCAGACTACCGGTGGCAATCTTTGCACCTTTCGGTTGGTCGAAGAGTTTCTTTACTGAATTATTCGGATGAGGAATGAACACATCTCGCACATCTTCTCTCTCACAAATCGCTCCGATGGTGAGACCATCGGGAAGTTGAGTCGGCAAGTCCTTCAGGCTGTGAACTGCGAGGTCAATTTCCTTTGCAAGCAATGCCGCTTCGATTTCCCGCGTGAACAATCCTTTGTCGCCGATCTTCGAGAGAGGCGAATCGAGAATCTTGTCCCCTTTTGTTTTAATGATCTCAACTGGAATTTCCAATGCAGGAAATCGTTTCTGTAACTCTCTCTGCACCCAGTTGGCTTGCCACAGCGCAAGCTCGCTTCCACGACTTCCGATGACGACACGATTAGCTGTCATGATTTTCTTTGTCTTCAATGCCAAACAGATCACGCAGCGCCTTAATGCGGTTGAGCGTTTCCGTTCCGTGAGCGCCGTTTTGAGCACCGTTCCGCAGATTTGTAATTGGCTGATGGAGGATCTTATTGACGATACGCTTCGTAACCATATCAACCAACTCACGGTCTTCCGGCTTGAAGCGGTTGATGTTTTTCTCGACTTCTTGATGACGAATTGATTCGAACGCCTCGGTCAATTCGTGAATTGTCGGACCAATTTGTAACGAGTTGTGCCACTTGAAGAACCCAACCATCTCTTCACGAACGATGGTGGTAACTTTCGGAATCTCCGCTTTCCTCTTCTCAACATTTTTGTCAACAATGGCGCTGAGAGAATCCATATCGTAGACGAACACATTTTCTACTTTGTTGCACGAAGGGTCAACACTACGCGGAACACTAATATCGATGATGAATAGCGGATTGTTGGATCGCTGCTTCATCACGCTTCGTACATGCTCAGGCTGGACAATGTACGCCGGACTGTTTACCGACGTAATAACAATATGAACTGTGCTCAACGCCTCTTGTAGATTTTCGTAGTCAACAACATTTCCGTTCTGACCAAGGCTTGCAATCAACGCTTCTGCTTTTTCCCGTGTACGATTTGCAACCTTTACATTGCCGATACCTTTGCCAATCAGATGCTTCATCGTCAACTCGCCCGTCTCTCCGGCACCAATCAGCAGGGCAGATTTCTTTGAGAGATCTGCAAAGATTTTGCTGGCGAGTTCGACTGCAGCGTAACTGACCGACACAGCGCCTTCGCAAATTGAGGTTTCCGTGCGAACACGTTTTCCGACGTGAAGCGTTGCTTGCATCAGTCTATTCATCACCGGACCCATGACGCCAATCTCGGTTGAGAGGTTGAACGCTTCCTTCACTTGATTCAGAATCTGGATGTCGCCAATCACCATCGAGTCGATGCCTGCGGCAACTTTGAAAAGATGGCTGATTGCACCACCGGAGAAGCTGCCATAGAAATGTTCAGGCTTCACGGTATCACCTGCACCTTTGAAATCGATGAGAAATTTCTTCAGCTGCGAATCGTCAACTTGAGTGTCAGGTGTGAGTCCGTACAACTCCGTGCGGTTGCAGGTAGAGACAAGCATCGCCTCGTTGAAGTACTTGCCATGAAGCTGCTTCAACGCTTCTTTCGCTTCCTCATTCGACATCCACATTTTTTCGCGAACGTCGAGCGATGCTGTGTTATGACTTATGCCTATGGAGAGAAGATTCATATAAAATTCTGAAGGAGTCACGCTTTCCGGGACGACCGAAGAATCTCTCATTCAATTGAATGCGAGATGCTTCGTCCGCTCGCCGAGTCGAGTGTTCGACCTTCGGCGGACTCAGCATTGCAAAACTAATAAAAACTATGGAAACCGCTCATGTACATATTTATCACCGTCATCGAGAGAAAGACAAAGCCAAACGCAATCAGCGACACAATCATCATCTTGCGTCCCTGCCAGCCAAACCTCCGCTTAGCAGCAAGACTTATGGCATAGAGAATCCAGACTGCCATTGTCCCAATCAGCTTCGGATCGAAGTAGGAAAAATTCTCAAACGCCCTCGGCAGCCAAATCAGACCGATTGAAATCGCGACCGTCAACATTGCAAATCCAAAAACCTCAGCTTTGCTGCTCATCTTTTCCAACATCTCAAGATTAGGCAGTCTGTTGTAAATCAAACCAAACCGCGATGATTTGATTTCACGATACAGCATCAAGTATAAGAAGCCATAGACTGCTGAAAGAGAAATCGCCGTGTACCCAAGCAACGCTGTAGAAACGTGAAAGCCGAGCAGGCGACTGCGGAGTATCGGTGCAATTTCGGTAAGGTCTTTGATGTTGACCGATGAGACTGTTTGGAAGACGAACGCAAGAAGAAGAATGAAGAATCCCGTGTTGCTCGCTTTGGTTCGCACTTCGATGTACATGTACGCAATCGCGATACACGCAGCGAGCATCGTCATGATTTCGAAGACGGTGGTAATCGGCAGATGGTCGAACGCGACAGTTCGCACACCGATATAGAGAACGTGACAGACAACTGTGAGAATCAATAAAGGAGTCTTGAAACGCTCGATGGAAGGCACGTTACCGAAGAAGGAGGCTGCGTAAATCCCCACCAGCACTGTGTACAACACCGGCATTACAACAACTAACACGTCAACGAGCGCTACGATATTCATGTGTCCTGATGTGGCTGAGTCTTAAGGAACCTCAAAAATATACGAAAAAGTCGCCGAAATCTGAAACCTGCCGGGGAAAAGTTCAACATCTATGCCGAAAGGAAGGAAATACTAATTCCCGATTACGAGGCAGGAAAGGAATTTAGTGATAAGTAATTAGAGTTTAGTGGCGTGATTTTGTCAAAATCAAGAATGCGAGTTGCAAGAATCGGAATGGAATTACGCTGCCGGCTTCTTGAGAATCTTTCTCGCAAGCAGTGAAAGCAAACCAACGACCAGACCGTATGCAACACCAATCGCGGGACCCGTTATCAGCGGAAACAACCGTGCAGAAATTCCGCCGGGAATTTGTTTGAATCCTTCTGCTGCCGCGGGATTGTTTGAGAGATACAAATCAAAGAATGCCGATTGCATAATCGAGTTGAGAATTCCCATCAACACTCCGGCAATCAATCCGTGAAGGAATGGTTTTGCGCTTGTGTTCTTTGCAATCCAGTAGGCTGAGAAGAGTGCGATGACAAGCCAAAGGAGAGGCTCGACATAATGCTGCGTGAGTCCAAACAGAGAGGCGGTTCCCATCAGAATGCCGAAGCATGCGAGGGTGAAGATGACTTTCCAGTTCATTGAAGTTCGCTCTTATGAATTATTCTCGTTTGCCAACTTAAGAACCTTTCGGAAGGTATCGTCTCGAATCCAGAAATGTGCAAGTGTCCTCAATTCATTTTGATTGACTCTGGCAAGGTTGAGTGGGGTGGTCGTATCGCTAATAACAATCATTTACAGACCAAGGTCATGCACACTTTTGATGTCCTGTTCAACATCAGCCGGACTATAATGTACGTGAATGCCGCCTTTAGCCAACTCCTCTTGAAGCTGAAGCTGCGTGATGCCTCCGAACGCCCTCGCCTGACCGAATGTAAACTTGTGCTTGTCGTACAGCATCGCAGCAATTTCGATCTTCAAGTCAGACTCACTTAACTGAGTTTGACGAATAAGTTCATCTCCGATCTCTATACTCATACTATCCTCCTTTGGCTGCTGAAATATACAAATTTCAGAATCCGAAAAGCTATACTGAATCTGATAATCATCCCGCCGCTTTCAACGCCTGTTCCGCTTGCCACAAGTGCCGCTGCTTTCTCGGTGTTCGTATTCAGCTCTTCAAGAAGTTTTTGCAATTGGCTTGTGAGAGCCATTGGATTTATTCTTTCAACGTTGATTTAATCACTCATGTTACGCAAACGAGTACATATCGCTCCCCTAAGGGGTCGTAGACCTGACGGAGCTTTTGCTCGTTTACTGTCAATGAAGTTCTATAAACATGCCACGCCTCTACGAGGTCGTAGACCTACGGCGTTTCCTCGTCTTCCGGAAGCCCCGTCAGGGGCATTATGTTTATAGAGACCAACAACAATGATAGACAGGAAGCTCCAGAGGAGCGTCATGTGAACAACTCTTCCCAGTGCGACAATGTTATGTTGAACTCCCTCCCTGCCCGCCAATACCAAGCTCTCTTGAGGGGTTTTCAACCAAGCCTTTAGAATGCACCCCTGTAGAGAGTGATGAGTTCACGATCCGAAAGAACATTGCCGGTTTTCCTTCCAAGAAAATAATAGCCGGAAGCAGCGTCGAGCGTGCCGCGTCTGTCAATCAGGAAGTAGTCAAAGTATTTCAAGAAAAAAGCCGTCAGCCGGGAAAACAAATGGATTACCCGCCGCAGAGACCGCGACGTGGTAAAGCTCAGGAGAAAATACTGATACGCCCACGAGAGCGCCATGCCCGGTCCGCACACTGCTCCGCTTTCAAGCTCATCAAACTTCCTGAATAACCGGCGATGGCCGAGTTGAGTGAAGCGCGTGAAGTCGTACTGACCGCCGTGCACCTGTTGCATGAAGGGCGTCTCAGCATAGACAAGTCCGTCGTGCTTCAACACGCGATGAATCTCTTCGACGCAGCGATACGGATCGACAACATGCTCAAGCACCGCTTGGGCGATGACGCCATCAAAAGTCTCCGGTGAAAAAGGAATATCATGCGCGTCGCAAATCAATCCAGTCCGCGGTCCGAACGCAATATCCGTTTCGACAAGCTCAATGGACGGATACGCAAGCAGACTTTCCGTGCCTGCCCCCAGAATTGCGCCGCCCAACACCAATACACGCGGCGTCTTCCCTTTTGCGAGCAGCAATTCGGCAAACTTCCGGTGGTTCGTGCCCCGTCTGACATTCAGGTCAAGACCGGGAAGTAAATCAGAAATCTTATCACGGAACTGCCTGCCGCTTGATGTATCAAAGTACGTGTCCTGCTTTCGGGTAAAATCGGTAAGCCTGAATACACTGTTCTCTTCGTTGATGAGAACAGGGATACCATCAACAATCGGAAATACTTTTTGACACTGCGCATTGACACAACGGTAGTATTCTTCCGCTGACAATAGCTCCGACTTGCATTGAGGACACCTGAGAAATTGCAGTGCAGCAGCGGAGAGTCTGGGTTGGGTTTTCATTTGTTGGAGCAGCAGTAATTGAAATCAGGAATCCAAATTGAGTTAAACAAGAAAACAATCACCATACAACAGACAAAAGGATGACTCAGCTTTCGCCTGAGTTTTTGAGCAGTGCATACCGCTTACACACGCGAAATGTTTTTCTTGATCGCCTCCAGTTCTTCCTCGTTGGAGAGTTGTGTCTTGAACCCCAGCCCGCCGTCTCTTGGGCGGATCTCGCTCCAATGCCGTAGTTTTCCCTACTTTTTCTTTCCACGAAGTTTCTTCGCTTGTTTCAGCATCTTCTTCTGGTGGTAACTTTTCCGGTTGGATGCCCCGCTCCAGAAGTACTTTGCGTACTCCTTTGTTGCTCTTCACATGCTCTTGCGCAATCTGCTCCTCCCCCTTTAGATCTTCTTTCTTGACATTAAAGTTCGTGATCTCAGTTGCGAAATCCTTTGCCTTGATAGTGATCGTCGGTAAGAAGTCAGCGAGCGCTCGTGCATGCGACACACCCATCTTCTGTTTCATTTCTTCGGTTGATGTTCCGCCAAAGAGCGCCCTATCCCCTTTACTACGTATTCGGGCAAATCCATGATGATCAACACCATGCTCGAACAGAATACCGCTAAGTTCTTTTTCCGAAAGTGTCAACTTCTCCCGCGCTCGTATTCGCTCCCACTCTGCCAATCGTTTCTCTAATACTTCTTGCTTCCGCGTTTGCACGGCAAAGTACGTCATCGCAAAAGCGATCTGATCCTTCCGCGGGTCGCCGTTCTGTGCAATAAGATAGCAAGCGTACCGGGTAAGCAAGATGTCTTCAATTTCTCGTTGACTTCCTGAGCCAAGCTCAACCATTTTCCCGACGTCGGCAAAATGGTCTTCAACTGCTTGCCCTGAGTTTGAACATGCGATCTTTGCTTTGTCGATTACTTGTATGAAATTATCCCATTTCGTATAACCTAAGAGTTCCTGCAAATCACGGGCTGACCAGCATTCGACCTCTTCAACTTGCTTGACAGCCGTTTCAAACGACTCGGTGAGTTTGCGGATACGTTCTGTTTTCACAATTGTTCTTTCTTGCAAGCTCTATTTGCCCTGCGTACTCTTTTCCACTCGACGAGTCGAGTCTTCGACAATCGCAATCTCCTCCGGTTTACCCGCCATCTTTTTTGGCGGGCGTGAGCTCGTACAGCTCATACACCAGACGGTCGATCTCACGCTCCAACGCCGTCGTGTCCGCTGCTAGCGTAGATCACGATGTCTTCCCGACCCAGTCAGTTCAGCGAACTGAGCTAGAGTTCAAGGCTCGTTTGTCCCTCCAATTCTCCTTTGCTAAGTCGCCGGGCGAATTCTGTCCACCCGATGCATTGCACGTTCTCTTGCAGGCAAGCCAATCGCACGGCCCGGTCGTCTGAAACTACAACATAGCCGCGTACTTTGCCTACTGCAACAACCTGCCCGTCCGCAGCTTTCCTGCCTCCAGGGCTTTTCCAGAAGCCAGGATAGTTTATGCCGCCAACAGATATCTTTTCTCCATCTTCTGCTCGATTCTGGCAAGCTCTGGGAGCAGACGCGTATCGCTGCTGAGGCGAATCACGATTTGGTACTTCTGTTCCCACTGCTCAAGGTAGTGACGTAACCGATCCGTCTTTCTCCTCAACTCCCGGAACACGCCTTCAGGAATCTTGAATTCAACAGGGAAGTGTTGAAAGAGGTCGATGAGGGAAGTAGAGTCGCAAGCGTAGACCAAGCCCGGGCTCATGCCTATCCTTCAGCATGAACTTTGCTTCGCACCCAACTCAAGAATTCTGGAACCTTCTCAACCTTCATCCCCAGTACAGAGGACAGGTCATCAACGGGTAGTGATCCCTCCTTGCCGGGTCTAGAGAGAATTCGTGTAAGAGAATAGCCGATCTCTCTTAGCTTGAGTTCGTTGTTCGTAGGTCTCTTGCCACCTCCCCCTCTGCCGAAAGGCTTGCGCATCTCCCATTGCACCCGCTTTCGGTTATAGAAATCAACTGGTGCCAAGTTCATCTCTTGCAGGGCGATAGCAACCACGTCACGGCTCACAGAAAGCGGACGCCTCAACTCATCCAGAATGTTGTCTGACCATGTGTCGCTGAACGCGTATCTTCCCATCTCCTTTAGTTTCTTTTGAAGCTCTTCATACGAGAGCAGCATTCGCGCAGCGAATCGGTTTGCGAAAGGCTCCGGCCCTTGGGCGGGACGCAACCCACGGAAATCGCAAACAAGCCCTTCACTCCCCGAAATGATGTGAGCATATTCATGGAGAAGAGTGAATATCCGGCCGGTTGCCGACTCAATGTCCTGATGATTGACAAGAATGAACGGATAGCGGGACTTGAACCAGATGGATGCGCCGCGAATATCTCCGATCTCGAGCTTCATCTGGAAACAGAAGACACCCTGCTCTTCGATTCGCTTTCTCCACCAAACGAACGCGTCATCCGGATCGGCCCACTTCTTCCGAACTTCTGGGCTGAACCCTAATCTCTTCCGTTCTTGTTGAACTAAGCTCTCAACTTCATGGATTTCCCCCTTCAGTTGGGTTTGAGGTTGAAGCGTGGCACTCCACTCAAGCTTTTCCTCTTCGATAAGAAGAGTTGTCCAATCTGCAAGCTCCAGGAATCGATGAAGGGTTTGTTGGGAAAGGGGTTTGAGCCTTCCCTGTTTTTCAGGAGACAACCCCCGGAAACTCAGTGGCAATATCTCGTGCGGGACTTCCTCAAGGAAGAAGTATCCAACCGGACAAACATAGACCTCAGCAAGTGTTTCCAAATGTTCAAGGTCTGGTTGTCCTGAGCCAGACTCCCATTGCTTGAGCTGGTTCGATTCAACCGGAGCGTAGTAATTTCCCATCCTCTCGGATTGTGTCTCCACATCCTCGGGCGACAGGCCGATTCGCTCCCTAGCCCATTTAAGTACTAAAGGATTAATCCATGTTGTTGTTGTCGTTTCCATCGGTGCTCAACTCCAAGTTACGTAGTTGCTTCGACTATCTCAATTTCCTCTTCCGTCAGTTCGTACAGCGCATACACCAGACGGTCGATCCCTGTCCGCCATCTTTTTGGCGGATCACGCTCCACCAGTGACATCGGAATCAAGCCAATCGAAGACATACCGGGCGTCGTATTCACCCGCGAATTGTCTAAGCATCGCTTCGTATTCTTCCCGAAACGTTTGTCGGCGATGGTCTCCCTTAAATCCGTCACGGGAAGGAATGGGACTGTACGTGAGAAACGTTTGGGGTTCATCGTATCCAATGATTAACTGATGTTACGCAGCGCAAAGAACTTAGCCACTAAGAACACAGCGCGGCAGAGCCGCAACCAAAGAAAAAATAAACCACAGATTTCACGGATTTTCACTGATGGTTTTTTTATGAGTTCAACCCGACCACCATACCACCAAATAATTTGGAAATCTAATCTGTGTGAATCCGTGTAATCCGTGGTTTTGCTGTTTCCTCTTTGGCTTGGAAAGCCTTGCTCAGAAAACGAGATTCTACAACCTTGTTATACAAAGGTTTCACAAAGGAAATCAAAAACTTTGTGAAGCTTTGTGCCCTTCTGCCGAGGGCATCCTCCGAAGGAGTCCTTCGGACCTCCGGGAGTGGCAAAGCTTTTTCTTTCGGCATGCGTAACATCAGTGGCCATGAAACTTCGTTTCACCACCATGAATGAAAATGTAGGGACGTGGGCTTGCCCTCTACGAGCCTTCGGCTCGAAGAGCCGTAGGCCGTCCCAGCCTTGCGCCACAAGGGACACGGCAAGCCCCCTCGGGGCAAGCCGATGTTCCTACAGAGAATCCCTATTTTCATAGCAGTGGTTAATTCAAAATCGGGTTAAGGACAGACATGGCTTTTTCTCCAGGATCTAAACCGCCAAGCCATGCTAAACGGTCTGCTTCTTGATTCTCATTTTGCGATGGCGTCACGTTCGCACCATCTGCGAAATAAATTATTGTCATTACTTCTCTTGTAATAGTCTCGGAATTATTTCCACCTGCACTGTGAAATGTCCGACCCAAGTGGAATGTAGCATCTCCCGCTTTCATGAATTTCGGCTTGGTGACAGCAAAGCCTTTGGAGGAAACATATTCTGAAAACATTGCTTCCGATTTGTCAGAGATAGCAATATGTTCAATAAATCTTTCTCGATGCGAGCCGGAAGCAAATGTAAGCATTCCCATTTCTTCTGTAATGTCTATCAATGGCATCCACATCGTAATAGTTTTGTCTGTATCCAGGGGCCAATAATATTGGTCTTGATGCCAGGGCGTGTATCCACCTTTGGGTTCTTTGTAGAGAGCCTGGTCGTGATATAATCTGACTTTTTCCACACCGAGCAAATCAGCAGCAAGTTGAGCGAATCTCTTGGCAAAGACGAATTGTTTTACATCTTCATCATGCTGCCAAAGATTCGTTGTTTGTAGAAAAGCCTTTCCGTACGTATCTCGTTCTTCCAGTTTACGCATTTCACTATTGTATTTATAGCTGACTTGATGAATTATTGGTCGGAAAAAAACAATCTCATCGCCAGAAGCAACTTGTCGTAGAAGAATATGTCCGTGCTTTTGAAACTCACTAATCTGCGCAGTCGTTAGTGTATATGTTTGAGAAAGTTTAAGGGCATTCATTGTTTTCCAGCTTCGTTGATTCCTTCACCAGCCGAGTTTGTCTTTGTAGTAGGCAATAGTTTCCTTCAATTTTTGTTCGACTAAGCGCCAAACTGCTTGAGGTGGTGATCAAGATGTTTCCACGTCAATGTGTCCCACTCTTGCGATGTGAGTTGACCGAAGAACGGATGTGGTTCTTTCGAGATTTCATTCGGTCCCGCTTGCCCGAATCTTTGGACCAATCTGATCAGACTTTTCTTCTCCCCATCGACGTTGTAATGTTCCTTAACGATGAAGTTTTTGTCCGTTGGCAAATTCTTTTTCCATGGTTCATCACTTGTTAATTTCTTCTTCGCAATACTGCCGAACAGAAAACCTATAAACGTTCGCTTGAGTTTGAGTTCGCCAAACGCAACTTGCAACGGTCGCTGTCCGTGGACGAGCATTTGATCCACACTCATCTTTCCCCATCCTGCTTTATCGTTTGCAGTCAGCCGGTTGATGCGGGTGATCATTTCTTGGTTGTCGGAGGTGTTGAAGAGGCTTTTCATCTTGAGTTTGCCCTTAATAATTGATGTTACGCATAGTCACTTCTTCTCGCGTTTTTATGAAACCCTTTCAGGGTTTGTGACCCTTGGTTTGTTTGATTACCGAGGGCGTTGCCCTCGGCTGTAGTATTTGTCCCTTTCAGGGACAGCCATTTGCGCAAACTGACGCTGAAAGCGTCACATATTTTAGGTCGGGGCAACGCCCCGACATTCAAAACCATTCAGTACTCGAACCCTGAAAGGGTTCCATATTCTGGTTTGCGTAACATCAGTTAATAAGTTGTGGGAAGGTTTCCTTTGCGTGTTTTGCTTTCGGGTTGAGTGCGTTGCGCGAGCTGTTCGCGAGCGAACCATGTGCCGGAGCGACTTCTCGGAGAAACCACGACCAAACTCCTGCTCCAATTGTCTCCCCAGCGCGGAGACAATGTTCTTACCATACTCTGCCCTTTTCTCTTTGAGAATATCCAAGCGCACCCGGTAGCCGATGTGCCAGTCTACGACCCGTAGGGTAGAGAGTGGTGAGGCCCGCATCGACCGTCCGTGCCATTCCCTCACGGGCTTTCAGAATCAATTCCCGAACCTCGTCCAGCAAGGAGCTGTTTCGGAGGGCGGGAAGGGTATATCTAGTCTGCTTCCGCTTTGCCGGCTTTTTCATATAGCCATCTGACCCCTTGATAACAAACTAATACCTCCGAATAGGTCCAGCTCAATAATCTCAAATGGCTCTTCGAATATCATTTCAGGTTCGAGATTGCAATTATACCATTTAGCAAACCCTTCATCTTCTCCGAAGGAGTCCTTCGGACAGTCCACGCGTTGCTGCCAGGCGATTGATGCAGGCGATGGTTTCGTTGTTGTCGGAAGTGTTGAAGAGGCTTTTCATCTGAGCTTATCCTTTCAAGAATGATAAGGCTTGTGGATGTTTGTTGTAGTGCGAGCAAGAGCTTGAGCAAAGCCTTAACAAGTGAATCGAACGCCGTGCTTGGCGCTGTTATGTGCAGTTGGCCGTCACCTGAGTAAGACGAGTTTCTTCGTCTTGATGTAATCTCCGGCTTCAATTCGATAGAAGTAAATTCCGCTTGCGAGTGAACCAGCGTCAAGCTTCGCTTCTTGATAACCAGCTTGCCGAAATTCATCGACCAAGACATGCACGCGTTGACCCAAAGTATTGAACAGGGAGAGCGTCACGTGGACGCCTTTCGGCAATCCATATTTGATCACCGTTGACGGGTTAAAGGGGTTCGGATAGTTTTGGTCAAGTGAGAACTTAGTCGGAGTACTGTTGCTGTTGACACTTGTTACCACGTTCACTTGGATCGGATCGGTGTAGTACACTGTTCCATCGAGGTCAATCTGCTTTAGTCTATACTGCCATGATCCAGCGAAAACTGTCGCGTCGAGGAATGAGTAATACTGGGGAACATTTGTCGTTCCGTGTCCAGGGACGAAGCTATTGGGAAGCGTCTGGAATTCCGGCTGCACGCTTTGACGCCGCTGTATTTCAAAGCCGAAATTGTTCAATTCACTTAATGTTCTCCATTGAAGGGAAACCCTGGTTTGGGTTAGGACAAAAGCGTTGAAGGATGCAAGTTGGATAGGAAGTGCACCTGAAGTCACCCACGTCGGGTTGTTGACGAGTGTGCCAGTGTTGCCGTTACCGCTCGCATCGACGGTGGTTGTTCCCGAGCCTTCATTGAATCGCCAGTAGCCGACTAAACCTGGCTCTGACCCAGTGAGGGTGTCGTTCATGGTTTGCTGGATCTCAGATTGAGAGCGTCCAACATTCCAGATTCTCAGTTCGTCCATTTGCCCGTTGAGGAAATATCCATGTGTCCCAAATCCGTAATAGGTTCCAATGGCTATGTCTTCTGCTTGAGGGGAGGTAGGAATATTTCCCGTTCCAGAGCGAGACGAATCGAGAACTCCGTTGATATAGATCGATTCCGTAGAACCGTTATATGAAACGGCCACATGATACCAAGCACCAAGCGACAATGAATTCTTGCCCGTAAAAGATCCCCTACCCCCCGAAACGTCGATCCCATAGATTGACACTAAGATGTGGCCTGTTTGAGTGATGGCAAGTGCGTAGTCATTTTGGTTCCCAGATGAGATTATGTTCCCTGCATTCTGTGTGCTATTTGCATTCAATCTGACCCAAGCCTCAATGGTTATCTGATTTGTGAAGTTTGTTGTTAAAGAAGCAGATTCTGGCAAGTCGACATAATCATTTACGCCGTCGAGCTGAAGAGCGTAACCTGGTCCTTGAGCAAAAGATCCATTGCAGGCTGCGATCACCAGAGCAATGGTCACGTGAAGTTGAATTAATCGATTCATTTTTGAACCCTCTGCATATGGTTATTCAAACGGGCAAGTGCACATAACGGTTAGGGTTGTTATGCACCGGCCCCACACTTAGAATGGCGCATAAGAATGGATCTCTTGCGCCAATGATTTCAATTCGTTGACTAAACCTAGAAACCGATTCTGCCTCTTGAGCCAAGAACCGCTTGACGCAATGTTGTTCTGGTTAAGGACAGCGAGCACACGATTCTTGGAAGCACGGCTATTGTGAGCAGCAAAGTTCCTTAGCGCAGTTAGCTTGTCCAACGGACCTTTGTACTTTGCATTGCCGATAATTGTGATCAGGTAATGGTTGTTCGGGACAAACTCCTTCAGTGTCTTGATCAGACCGTCTCTGCCTTTGAAGTCGAAATATCCGGAGCCGGTCACGAGAAATCCACAAACCTCATCTGTCAGGTGCTGTGGAAATTTGAATCCCGTGGTCGTTGAGAGTGTTGAAGTATCGTTGTTAATGGCTCCGATGAGGGCATCCAGCATCAGAATTTCAAAGTCCTTATACAAGCGAATTACAGCATAGTCATAAACCCAAGAAACGTAATCGTCATGCAAAGATCTCGGCATTGCAGCGAGGAAACTCACAATCTCGTCTGCGTTGTCCCTGAATGTGTTTGCGGATTTCTTGATGCTCTTCTTTTTCATGTTGACCTCTCTTCTGGCTGGATGGGACTTGGCGCTGTTAGCTGAAGTGGCGGGAACCGTTTAAGTTGCCGATTCCTTATCCTGAACCGCCTCAGTCTTTGCCACTTTGAGCTTATGTATTTCTTTGAAGATGTTTGCATTCGATGAGAAGAACTTTTTGTCTACAGTGAAGACGAAATCATTGTATTTATTGTAGGTGTACGAAATGTTGTTCTTGTCCAGCCTTGATTTTATTGCCTCGACCAGCTCCTCGTCCTTTTCTTTGAATGTATAGTAGGATTTCGGATCAGCCTTCTTAGAGAGGTAATAGATTCCCTTACCTTCTTTGGTAATTTTGATGTAACTCTGAGTAAAACCTAAAGCTAGTTCGGAATCTACTTCCAAAATGATTTTCAAGATTTCTTTGGCTGCTTCGAGTGTCCAAATTGCATTCTCCGTCCAAGAAGCCTCGTTTGCCAGCGTTGTGGTTTCCTCTTCTTCCTCGGGTTCCTCGTAAATGTCGAGAAGCTTAGTGAAGTTTAGCACGTACTCGCTGTCAACCTCCAATAGGTCTGCTTGGACCGCAATCATCGGGATATTCAGACTCAGAATTTGGAGTACGTTGAAGTACCTTCGATTAAAGGACTCAGCAACGAGAACGGAGAAATGCTGTCGCTGAGGGTATTTCCTCTTTTCAATGTCCCAGTATTCAATGGATCGTATGATATGCGAAGGATCAGTTTCTCCAAGCATCACCTCTACCTCGTACATAGAGTTGTCCTGCGGGTCTTTAAGAAGGACATCCAATTTGCCACCGCTTGATTGCTTCTTCTCCTTTGAGACGGATACAAGGTTCCCTAAACCCATGATAAGTGGGTTTTCGTAGATTCTATCTTGGAGCCAATACTCGTCGAAGCCAGCGTTCCGAATAAAAATTTTCCTTGAGGTCTTTATTTCCTTTGACATACTTCCTCCTTTGGTTTGCGATATCTCTTCCCCGCCATTTCAGCTAACGTTAAGGATTTTATCCGCATCCCGCCAAGGCGGGACGACTCTTGCGATGTCAGCAGAACCCTGAGGCTCCCCAAAGGAGTCCTTCAGACAAGTGCAACTACGCCTTGCGTCTATCCAGCCGATACGGCAGTATAAACGAACTATTGCATTAATTACTATCCCATGTTCAACTTTTTTCTTCAATCGGCCACGGCTTCACTTTCAACTGCCCCATCAAGTACGCTTTCTTCTGCAACCGAACAAGCACCCGCAGCTTGTCCATGAAAGACATGGTCAGATATTTCTTCTCGTACTCTTCCTTACTCTCACGAACCTCGACGATCATGTCTTCGATGGAGTCGTATTTCTTTTCGATCATCGTACAACTACTTTAGTTCTTCTTCCTCAATCGGCCACGGTCTAAACTTCATGCGCCCCAAGAGATACATCTTCTTTTGCAATCGGACAATCTGCCGTATCTTTTCTTTGTACGACATTGTTTTGTATCCAGCACGATACTGTTCCTTACTCTCGGCGACAGCTTTGATAAACTCATCGTACGATTCAAACTGATATTTTCCCATCGGTGACTATAGACTCCTCTGAAAGTCAAGCCATTTTTTTCCAAGCGTGTGTTTCGTGAGAATCGCTTGAAGCTTCTTCTCGTCAAACGAATTTTCCTCGATCAATCTGCGCAACCTCTCGCGATACTTTTGCTTCCCCAATTGAATCATAATCGCCATGAGAAATTCCAAATCAAATATCCTGACCTTTACATCGCCGTACAGTACCGTGATTGAATTGGAAAATGCTTCCTTGCTAAGATCATCATACGGAACAAGGAATTGAACCGGAAAGCCTTCGAGAATTATGTACTGACCTTCTGCGCGAGCATTCTTCGTCTTCACCAGATATTCATAGAGAGGGCTCAAGTCGATCAAGAACTTCGAACGAGAAGTGGAGTACACAAAAACATCAATGTCCTCAGTCAATATGTTGTCGGAATAATAGGCTAACGCTGTCGCGCCGCCGATTGCGTAGTCATCAATAATGCGTTCGCCTACCATTTCATCGAGGATTCGAATAATCCGATCCATGAAACTCCTATCTCCAGTCATTCTCAGCATAACTTACGAATAATTCGCCACCTTCACAGTTCGTTTCACGCCAAAGCTCTTGCGGTGGAGTTTGATTCGCTCAAGCTCTTGTAAGGCTTCCGCAGTCGTGTAGCTCTCACCACAATGAGGGCAGCTTACAACCGGAACGTTCTCAACCACAAAAAGGTCTTTGCCCTTGCCGTACGTTCGATTCAGTTTCCGAACCTTCGCTCCCTCTTTTCCACAATTGTCACATCGCATCTTGCGTCTCTTCCATTTGTGATTCACTGCGCGTCTTCCACATACTTTGACACACCCCTCACCGAAGGTGTCCCTTCGGGAAAATCCCCTCTCCCCCAATCACATGCCTTCACACAGAGGGGACTTTTGATTTACGTACCATCTGCGCATCCACTCCAATACTCCAACACTCCATCGCTCCATTACTCCAACACTCCGACATTCCATCACTCCATCACTCCATTACTCCACCACTCCACCACTCCACCACTCCATCACTCCATCCCTCACTCTTCCAGCGTCGTAATATTTCCGGGATCGACGCCCAGTGCCTTTGCCTTCAGCACACGCCGCATGATCTTGCCGCTGCGCGTCTTGGGAAGCGAATCGACGATCTCGATGCGCTCCGGCTTGGCTATCGGGCCTAACTCATGCGCAACATGACCGCGAAGCTCTTCGACCAAACCATCGTGGTTCTGCTGACCAGCTTTGAGAATCACGAACGCGTGAATCGCATTCCCTTTCACTTCGTGCGGCAGACCAATCGCCGCCGCCTCAGCAACTGCGGAGTGGCTGACCAGTGCACTCTCGATCTCGGCGCTGCCAAGTCTGTAGCCCGAAACTTTTATGACGTCATCAACGCGACCGATGATCCAGTAGTATCCGTCCTCATCGCGTCGCGCAGAGTCGCCCGTTAAATACATGCCTGGATATTTGCTCCAATACTGTTCCACATAGCGATCTGGATCTTTGTACAGCGTGCGCAGCATCGCAGGCCACGGAGTCTTGATGACGAGAAATCCTTCTTCATTCGGGCCTACAGGTTTTCCTGCTTCGTCGAGAATATCCATCTTCAAACCGGGGAAGGGCCGTGTGCCTGAGCCGGGCTTCAGCGGCACGCACGGCATCGGCGTAATCATGAACATGCCTGTCTCCGTCTGCCACCACGTATCCATAATCGGGCAACGCCCTTTGCCGATAACTCGGTGATACCACTTCCACGCTTCGGGATTGATCGGCTCGCCGACAGAGCCAAGCAATCGTAGCGATGAAAGGTCGTGACGGTTGGGCCACGACTCGCCAAAACGCATCAAGCCGCGAATCGCAGTTGGCGCAGTGTACAAAATATTGATGCCGTATTTCTCAATCATCTGCCACCAACGGTTTGGATACGGATACGTCGGCGCACCTTCATACATAAACGACGTAGCTCCGACCAACAGCGGACCGTACACAATGTAGCTGTGTCCCGTAACCCATCCCGGATCGGCAGCGCACCAGAAGCGGTCCTCTTCATGAATATCGAAGACATATTTGAGCGTGCTGTACACACCGACCATGTAACCGCCGTGTGTATGCAAAATTGCTTTCGGCTTTCCTGTCGTGCCTGACGTGTACAGCATATAGAGCGGGTCTTCTGCATCCATAACTTCAATCTGACAATTGCCGTTGGCAATCGGCAGCGCCATCAGCTCGTGATACCAGAGGTCTCTTCCCTGTTCCATATTTATTGGCTCACCCGTTCGCTTCACAACAAGCACACTCTCGATCGTTCCTGCACGTTGAACGGCCTCGTCTGCAATTTGCTTGAGCGGAACAATCTTGCCGCGCTGATACGCGCCATCGCAGGTAATCAAAACCCTGGATTGGCTGTCTTCAATTCTCTCTGCGAGCGCTTCAACTGTAAATCCACCATACACTACCGAGTGGACTGCGCCGATACGCGCAGTTGCAAGCATCGCAATCGGAAGCTCAGGAACACGCCCCATATAAATCGTAACGCGGTCTCCCTTCTTCACACCCAAACTCTTCAGCACATTTGCAAAGCGGCAGACTTCGCGTAGCAATGCAAAGTACGAGAACGAACGAAACTCCCCCTTCTCTCCTTCCCAGAGCAGCGCCAGCTTGTTGCGCCGTGCAGTCGGCGTATGTCGGTCAAGACAGTTATACACGATGTTCGTCTTTCCGCCGACAAACCATTGAAAGAATGGTTTCTTTGAATCATCCAGTACTTTGTCCCAATGCTGAAACCAATGCAGCTCGTTCGCCTCCTTCGCCCAGAAACCCTCAAGGTCGCGCTCAGCCTCGTCGCGCATCTTGTCCCAATCTTTCACGTATGCGTGCCGGATTGATTCTTCAGTCGGATAGAAAACTTCGCCGGAAAGAGTCTTGTCAGCCATCGTAATGCCCCTTTAGTTTTTGGATGTGAGTGATTGAATGAATTCGTTACGGGTGGATGTGCGAACAGCCTACAGTTTGAGTAGCGTGAGTAATATTGAAAACGCCAAAGAGAGAATCAAGCGGAGATAATCGGAAAACAAATCCTTTGGCACAAAACAAGTAGAGCGGATTGATAATCCGCTCTACAAGGCATAATTCATCAATATTCATAATGAGCTTACTTCATCATGATTCCGCTCAAGAGCAGCCTACGACTCTTCAACCTACGGTCCCGTAAGGAGCCGAAGACTCGTAGGGCGGGACTCTTTCATTTCATGATCTCATTTTAAGAGCAGCATCTTCTTCACTGAAACAAATCCATCTGCCTGCAGGCGATAGAAGTACACGCCGCTCGCCAAGTTTGCAGCATGTATTTCAACGATGTATGTCCCCTGATTCTGTTTTTCATCAACAAGCGTTGCCGCTTCCCTGCCGAGAATGTCGAAGACTTTAAGTGACACGTTGCTTGCCCGTGGAAGTTGGTAGCGAATCTTCGTTGTCGGGTTGAATGGATTTGGATAGTTGTTCGACAACTCATAGCCGGTAATTCCCGTGTCTGTTCCAACTCCGGTAACAAAGTTCGAATCGGCAACAAAACGGAAAACATCCTGCGCGGTGATCGCCTTTTGAGTGTAAATCCACAGCGTGTCGCCGAATGTTGGACGAAGCGTCTCTGTGAAATTCATATTGACTTGATAGCTCATTTGGATACCCACTGGAGGCTGGGGACGCAGTAGCAGCGCCCTGCCTGGTCTCCACATGCTGTCAACCAACGCGTTATTTACAAACCCGTAGCCGGCTTGCATCGAATCAACATTTCGAATGTAGAATGGACAGACCACAACCTTTCGACCTTGATTATTAAGAACGGTATCGCCAGGGAATCTATACTTTCCGTTGGGCAAAAGTTCTAGGCTATTGAACGCGACAAACCAATCAAGAGGAACTCGAGTTTGGGGTAACGTCGGCAAAACCCCCGTCCAACGGAAATCCACGAGCGAGTCGAGACTGTGTCTATTGAATTTCGACCTCATGGTATCAATGTCGGTTCGTTTGTCGACGATTGTGAGCTTCAAGCCATCGAACAGAGGGGTAGAAATATTAGGACGGAAAGTATGATTCGGAAGGACAGTCATGCCTGTGACCAGATCGCGGATGTTCACCTGCTTTGCAGAATCGGGATGCACGACATTGAACGTCATTTCGTATGTGTGCTCCGTTAGTTGTTGGGGGTTGACGACTTGGAGGAGAAAATCCGCATTGGCATTCCCTGCAACGTGCTGGAACACATTTGATGGGTAGTGACCACGTTCTTGATCGATCCCAAACGAACGACTCGTCAAGACCGTATCTGAATTTCCGTCCGATGCCATCACTTTCAGAAAATACGATGGAGCATTCGATTGATTTGTAAAGTCCCACGCGTAGCTTCCCGGACCCGCGGGAAAACTTCCGGAATGAAATTGTGTGAACGGACCGTTAGGATTGAACGCGTACGACAAAGAAACCGTGAGGTTCGGATTATCAGCATCTTCCGCTACCCAGGAAATATTCAGCGGCGGGTTGCGAACAGTTGTTCCTTCAAAAGAAAAATTGAGACGAAGCTCAGGCTGTGCGTTCACGGGATTGTTCACGGTGAATCTCTGGTCGGAAACATCGTAATAGTAACGAGACAGATCAGCATTATGAGCAATAATGCGAAGTGAGTAGTTCACACCGTCTCTGAATTCTGTCGTGTTCCACATGAGTTGCTGACCGACCGGATGATTCCATGCAATCGGTTTCCACGATGTGCCTCGGTCGGAAGAACATTCAACGAGAACTTTTGCATTCGGATCAGTTCCTTGATACTGCCATGTGATCGGAACGCTGCCGCTTACGACTCCTGAGCTTGGCGACGTGAGATTGATTCTGTACGCTAAATCTCCTCCCTGCTGCCCGAGACTGCCGCTGATGTTGGGCCAGTGCCAAGCAAAGTGAATATACGTTGCATCATCAAGCATGTCTTGATAATTGTCCGACATGAAGATGGCAAGGCTGATATATGTGCTATCGCCCGCAGGAAGGGAAAACGGTCCGGTCGCAAACACTGACACGTTATCTCCGGGGGTATTCAACAACTCTTGATTGAGGTCTATGCTGTCCGATGACATGAGCTGGTAGAAAAAGGGATCGTTCTTCGGAACATTAGGAAGTGAGTTGGTGAAGGGCAATGCCCAAAAGGTTCTGAGGTCGCGGTCATTGGGCGTCTTCAAGAATTTGAAACTCATGTACCCCGGAATCAGTCCGCCTTGTCCTCGTCCATCCTGATCCCAATTGTAGATCGTATTTCTCGCCCAATAGCGAGTCGTGTCTCCAACGGGTCCGTTGCGTCCAATGATATTCACGCGGTCGTCGGCAAAATCGTTCGCGCCGCCGATATGCGGGTCACCATAGAAACCGAAATAACATTCATTCAGGTGCCGTGGACTTTCGTTTTTCAGTTTCCATTTTAAGATGATCGCATCGGCAAGATTTCCTCCGAACTGATACGTTCGCACCTCAGCGCTCACACCAAGTCCACGCTTCGTTGTATCCGTTGGAAACGGATAGTACGGAAACTCAGCATTCGTGAAATCATCCATCCCATAATATGCTTCATCGAGTCCGATGACCACGCCATTGCCGAATTCACCGGGCCACGCAGACCATGTTGTGTGCCATGAGTTCGGATTGTTGCTCGTCGCAAGGTTGGGTTGACTTCCTCTGGCGTACCCGCGTTGCGGCAGCCATCCCCATTTCAATGTACCATCGGGACTATAATCACCTTGCGATGGTAACCAGCAGCCGTCATCAACGATACGAAGTGTATCGCCCTGCGCATTCACAACTTTCGCTGCAAACAAAGGTCCAAACTCAAACATGTAGCCCAATCGTTTCCACACAAGGTCTGCAACTCCGGAAAGCGTGTTCGGTCGTGTGTACTGACCGTAGTTATACATTACGGTCGTTATATTGTTTGAGCTGAGGATTGCACTCCTTATTTCAGCCGGATCGCCGTTGGGATTTTCTTGTGAGAATGAATTGGAAAAGAACAGTGAGTAAATTACAAATGAGATTGCTGTTGTGAATCTTCGCGTCAACATAAGACCCTCCTTTGAGAAGTGTTTGCATGTACCTCTGGATTAGAAAATTAGATCTTCATGTCGCAGTGATGTGATAATACAGTGGTTCCGTGATATGATCACTTCAGGAGCAGCATCCGCTTTACAGAAACAAAGTTCTCTGCTTGCAGTCGGTAGAAATACACACCGCTTGCAAGGTCTGCCGCGTTCACCTGCACGGCATAACCTCCTGCCGCCTGAACCGCGTCAACAAGTGTTTGCACCTCACGACCGAGGATATCGTACACCTTTAGACTGACCTTGCCTGTATGCGGAAGTTCGTACCGTATTGTCGTTGTCGGATTGAATGGGTTGGGATAGTTTTGAAGCAAGCTAAGCTCGGTTGGAGCATCAGACCGCAATTCGCTTTCAACGAATGTTGTTCCACCATTCGTTGTCCTGAACACCAATCCACTTGCGCCCACCGTCCACGCGTTGTTGTGGTCAACTGTTTGCACACCAAATAAACCATATCGTGTTCCGCAAGGTTGTTGCTCCCACGTTGCACCAGCGTTCGTGGTTTTCAGAATCGTTCCATAGCCGCCGACTGCCCATCCTGTCTGAACATCGCCCAGCGAAACTGCAAACAGATTCGATGTTGTGCCACTCGGAATAGATTGCCAGATGATTCCCCCATCCGTGGTGCGAACAATAACACCATTATCTCCTACTGCAACACACGTATTGATATCCACTGCAGAAAGCGACCACAATCTTCTATTCGTATTGCTTGACTGAAACGACCATATAGAACCACCATCCGTTGTGCGCAGAATCGTACCGTTATCACCGACAACCCAGCCGCGCAACGAGTCAGAGAAAGCAACATCCCACAACCGTGTTTGGTAGGCAATCGTTCTCCGATTCCACGTTATGCCCCCGTTGTTGCTTTTCAAAATAATCCCGATCTGCTCGTTGTTGTCATACCCTACAACCCATCCCTTTTGCTCGTCAACGAAATCAACTGCTCTGTACTCAACTCTCGGAACATTCCCAGCGAGGACAGTCCATGTATCCCCGCCGGTTGTCGTCCGAACGATGGCACCCCATTCGTTTGCAGGATCGTAGGCAACACACCATCCGCTGTTTTGTCCGACAAAATCCAAACCCCACATTTCATAAATAAGGCTGTAGTTTGCCACAAGTCTCCAGGTCACACCTGCATCTGTTGTTTTATGGATTCTGCCCACTTCAGATGAAACGCAGCCGGTAGTTGGAGAAGTGAACGCAACATCGAAGAGATAAAACGCCGTTGAAGAGCGACTGACTTTCGTCCAGTTCACTCCGCTATCGGTGGACTTGACTATCAGACCAGCCATCCCCACTGCCCAGATTGTCTGTGCATCTCCTACCGACATTGAAGTGTAAAACGGCGCATCAAAGGCAGGCAACCCACTCCTCAATGCCCATGTGGCTCCGCCATCGGAAGAGCGAAAAATCGTTGCACCGTCTCCCATTGCAACAGCGATTTCTGGTGTCACGAACCGAACGGTCAAGAGATTGCTGAAAGGAAAGTTCATAGTCCCTTCCCAACTCAGTCCGCCGTTGACAGTATGGAGAATGGTGCCGCCAGAGCCACACGCGACGCCATTCAGAACATCAATAAAATGAATTGAACGCAGTGAGGCTGACGTACCGGAGGGTGAAGAGCTCCACGTCAATCCTCCGTTCGTTGTCTTGACAATCACACCGTAGTTTCCACAAGCCCAGCCAAAATTCTCATTGATGAAATGAACCGAATACAACTGAGCATCCAGTCCGGTCGATTGTCGAGTCCATGTTGATCCACCATCGGTTGTATGAAGGATATTGTCATAGATACCCGACATTTCACCCACGACCCATCCTTGCTGACTATTGGGAAAACTAAGATTCCACAAGCGCGGATGAACCGGGAGTGACAAATTATTCCATGTGAATCCACCGTCGGTCGTCTTGATTACTTCGCCGAGTAAATCAGTTGCCCAGCCATCATTTGGATTTGCAAAACACGCTGCGGTCAGATAGTTCGATGAACCGACAACGCCGGTTCTTACGCCCCAATCACTCCCGCCGTTCGTCGTTCGAATTATTGTTCCGTTCACACCTAAGCCAATAACATCATTTGCGTTGAAGGCGTGAACAGCCCAAAGCAGGTTGCCCTGCGGCCACGGATGTTGCAGTTGCCAGCCGGATTGAGCGAGACAGAACGACGGGTACAGAATGCCCAAAAGTAGAAGAAGACGATCGAAAGAGAGTTTTTTCATGAGTCCTCCCATTACGAGCAAAAGTCACTTCAAGAGTAACATTTTCTTAACCTCAACACCCGCACCCGTCTGCAGCCTATACACATACACGCCACTCGGCAAAGATTTGCCATCACTGCCCCTGCCCGAGAACTGAACGCGGTGTAATCCGGCTTCGAGCCGCTTGTTGAGAAGTGTGGCAACTTGCTGACCGAGTGTGTTGAAGACAGTCATAGTCGTTTGCTCGGGTCGCTCCAACTCAAACGTAATTGTTGTCGATGGATTGAACGGGTTCGGATAGTTCTGGTGGAGCCTAAAGGATTTGTAGCTGCTTCCATCATTCATCGCAACGCCGGTTGCGATTTGCACCTGCAAGTCGTCCAGATAGATTGTGCCGCCAATATCAGCGCCGTTTGTCTGCCGGACGACAATACTGTTGAACGAGCTCATCGAAGCTACTACAGGAGTTGAAACGAATTTCCAACCGAACCAATTTATAGCACCGAGCAGAACAATTTGATTCGAGCCTGATGTATTCGTGAACCAATATTCCAACTGATTGCCGCTGTTGTCTCCAAATACCCAAATGCCGAGCCAGCCGTTTTGTGTTGAGACGAGAATCGGTGCAAGCGTCATCAACCTGCACACGCCGCTTATTGTATCGCTGAATGTGTATGCAAGCTTTCCTGAGTATGCGCCGTTGCGTCGGAATGTTGTTGCAATACTGAATGATGTTTGTGTTGAATCAATTTTGATTGTGCCCGGATTGCGTTGCGGCTGCTGCCATTGACCGGCATTACTTTCGAACGGATCAATCACGATTCCTTGTGCAATCACCGTAGTCTGGATTGTAAACTCCATTCTCGACTCAAACGTGGTTTGATTGTTCAGCGGATCACGAAGTCCAGGCAAGAAGCGCAAACGATACGTATGACCGAGCTGCAGATCAGCCGCAGGCGCAAACGTGAGCAATCCTTTATCATCAATATCAATGTATGTTACGCTTCCGATGCCGATGAATTGGCTGGAATCCGCGACATCGACAAAACGAACTCGGCCGGCAAAGGTTGAGTACACAACCGGTTCATCGAAACGAATTTGAAACGCTGTACCCGGACTGATGTTAGTCGAGCCATGTACTGGATACGAGCGAACGATTCTTGGTCCCACTGTATCCAGCGCCGAAGTCGTGAACGTGTATTGCAGCGCCTGCTGCAACGGTCCTCCGCCGGCACTTTTTGCAGTCGCACCAACGCTGACAAGATACGCCTCACCCGCAGTGAGATTACTCGTCGGATCGTATGTCATCGTCTTCGCATCGGTAGACCATCTGAACGCTCCGGGCGCTCCAGGGAAGAGAGAGAACGCTGCTTGCGTCGAGAAAATATCCATCGGGCGATCAAACTTTATGGTGATACTCTTGTACACAGGCACGTTCTGCTGATTGGCTGTCGGCGTGAAACTTGTAATCGCAGCCGGAGTTGAATCGCCAACTATCAATGACAAATAGTAATCCCAATTCCAGAAGGGGCCTGGATCGGTGTGGTTGTTACAATTGTCCCAGCCAAGCTGCGGGAAAATGACTGACGACTGCCACACGTTGTGCCCGACAATCTTCAAACGATTTCGCGAAATGCCATAGCGATTGGTAAGATGACGAACAAGCAACGCCGACTGCTGATACATTATGGGAGTGAACCACGCCGGATTATTGACGTACCCTTCATGCTCGATACCAATCGTCCACGGATTCCAGCAGACAACATGCCATGCCTTATCTGCCTCGCGAACAAGTTGTTTCAAGAAACCATCAGCACTGCGAAAAATATAATGCGCGCTCGCCTGCGATGCCGGATTCTTCAGCCAAGAGACTGAGCCATCAAACGAGCCTTCGGTATCGTGAACGATAACGTGCGTGATGGGAGAGCCTGCGCGCGAGCTAAAGTTCGGCGATGCATCCCACACAGCAGGACCATAATCTTCCGACGCTGGTGAGAAAGTCTGTCCTGAAGCATAGTCACGCAAGCGAATCGCTTCAACTTTGCTCAAATCAATCTCATGCGGCTCAATTTCAATTCCGTACTGATTGTATCCATCGTGTAAAGTTCTGAAAACATGCTCGGCATAACTTCCTTGCAAGTCTTTCTGTGGGATGCCGGGATACTTTGCTATCACATCGAACCACCTTAACAGATCGTCGCTCGTCGGCATGACTCTCTCTTGTGAAGCGAGACGAGCGAGCAACGCCGCAGCGCCGCGAATGTTTGCTGCAATCTGATCTCGTAAAGCAAATGGTTGTTGGTTTGTGAGCCGTGCAGCGTCAATCAAGCTATGACCGAACCACTCATCATCACGCAAAGCCATAACACCGTATGCCGGCGGCATGTGCCTGTCGCTGTCGAATGACGTTTCAGGACGCACATGCATCCATCGTGTTTCGACGAAGGCGATGCCTTTGAGAATAGAAGCAGGAACGTTGAACTCTTTCGCAGCAGATTCAAAAACCGGCGGGAGATTTTGTTCAGGTTGGGAGAATGCTACTATTGAAAACAGAACACAAGCAGTGATCAATGAAAATGTGTAGCGCATAATTCCCCTATTTTTGTCTATCAATAATTTGTTATGCTACTTTAGCACGGCGCTTCCGCCTCATGAGCGGAATCAAGCGACGCAATGCATCATTAACGGCAGCGGAATTGGGAAAATACTTTCGCACATCGGGCTCAAGCCTTACAGCACCATCCTCTATTGTGAAGTGCTGAACGGTAGTAGAACCATCTGTTTTATGAATCTTTACTGTGTGACCGCGACGATATGCACGATAGTACTTCCCGCGTACACCGCCTTTCATGTTCTTGAAGTTATACTCGGCTGGCATATCTTCATCAACCTGTACTTTCTGTTTCTTAGAAAGAACCTTCTTCATACGCTTCTCGTTCTTTAGATGTTGCTTTCCTACAACTTATAATTCGAATGTTTGGATTGCGCTCGGTATGCGCTACAACCAACAATCTTTTGTTCCGCGAAAAACCAATACTGACGCTTCGATCTTCGCTTACTGAATGTTCTTCGTCTGGATACGTGAGTAGGAATGGATCGTCAAACAACGACTTCCCTTCATCAAAGCTCACATTGTGCTTCTTGAGATTTTCACGAGCCTTCTCCTCATCCCATTCAAAGGTCAATTCCATGCCTTACTCTTGCTCTAATATCCGGTAACTTGCCTTCACTTGCAACGACTTCACTATAGCTTCTACCTTTACGCCAAAGGCGCCTGCCTTCTTAGTGCACACAGGGCGGGCAGGCATCCGCCTTTGGCGGACTTACCTCAAACTTCTACTTCCTCTTCGCCACATAATTCCCATCCGGCTGGTAGAACGCAAGGTCAGTTACCTTTCCTGAAGCATCTTTCTTGAACTCTATAGTGTAGCCGCTCAATCCTTTCAGGTCGAATCGTGTGCCCCGCACAGGCAGCAACTCGTACGGCGATTGGCCCGGAATGCTGAGCATAAGAACATTATCATCACGTAACATCACTGTTGCCATGAGGCTTCCGAGATCATACGCTCCAGCAAGCGGCTCAAGGAATTTCCGATCCTTCATACTTCTATCGGCAACCCGTTCAAAGACAATATCCTTAACGCCTGATTCCATCGGGGTGCTTATGCTCGCGATGTCGCCGTTCCAGTTTGAGTTGAACATGACCTTCGTCCGTTCAAGTCTGTTCAATTTATTTTGTGGCGTTTCAAACACATCGAAGTGAAAATGTGGGAGCGACGAAACAAAGTCATGCCACGTTATCCGCAACGAATCTCCTCCAACTGATTCGATCTTCACGATGCCGTATGCGGGATGTTCGTACTCACCGGCATACTCGCTCATATCGTGCGACGGTTTTGTTCCCGTGCGCTTTGCAGTCAAGCCCTGCTTCTTTGCGTCTTCTTCGGTCGCTTTGTCTTTTGCTTCTTGCTCCTTCAATCGCTTACTCCAGTCTATCTGGTTCAAGCCGAGCAAGCGATCGTATATATTGTAGGAGAAAATCGTACGCAATGGATTGGCGTCGAGGTTTGTCAGAATCACAATACCGATCTTCTCATTCGGCATCATCGAAACGAGCAATGCAAAGCCATCCATGTTGCCACCGTGATGCACGAGCTTATGCCCGCGATAGGTTGTGATGAAAAACCCCATGCCGTATTGCGAGTGCCCGACTTCGGCATAACGCATTGCACTCTGCATTACCATCTGTGGCGTTTGCATCTGTTCAACATCGGAGGGGAGCAGCACTTCTTTGTCGCCATGCTTACCCTTGTTCAAATGCATTGCAACATACTTGATCATATCTTCCACATTCGAATTCATCGAGCCTGTAGGTCCCATCGCATCGAGAGGCTGAAAGTTTATCTCCTGCACCTCCTCTTTGTCGTCTTTTTGATACGGCAACGCGTAGTCGAGCATCTTTTTCAGATCGGCTATCGTGAAGTTCGTGCTCGTCATGCCGATGGGTGTGAGAATGTTGTTTGCAACGGCCTGTTCCCATGTTGAGCCATTCAGCTTACCCGCAAGATAGCCCGCCGTCATGAACATGAAGTTGTTGTACTGAAACGTTGTGCGGATGTCTTTGCTCGGCTCAAAGTAGCGCAGCCGCTGATACAGTTCTTCGCGCGAAAGCGGCGAGTTGTACCAGGCACCATCATGCCGCGGCAAGCCAGAGCGGTGCGTTACTAAGTCGCGAGGAGTCATGTGGCTTGTCAGCGTTTCATCGTACAACCTGAAGTCCGGCAAGAACTCGCGCACAGGTTTGTCCCACTCTAATTTTCCCTGCTTCACCAACACAGCGAGAGTTGAAACGGTAAACGACTTTGTTACCGACGCAATCGGGAAAACAGTTTTCGTCGTCACGGACCGTTTGTTCTTGAAGTCGGCGAAGCCGTAGCCTTTCATGTGAATCACTTTGCCATCTTTGATAATTGCAATCGCAGCACCGGGGACTTTCCAGTTCTTCAGTTCCTTCTCGACGAATGAGTCGAAACCGGAGAGCTGAGAAAAACAGAGTTGGGTGATGAACAAGAATACGCCGGCGAGCGCAATGCGGCGGGGATGCATCATGTGAATCCTCCTTTTGTCATGTGGGACCGATAAGTGATGAAAGTCTTTCGTCGGGAGGAATGCCATCAGGATGTTGAGCAGCCGACGTGAACGGACTACCCAACATTGACAACAGGCCGAGGTTTCGGAGAATCATCTAGAAGCGCAGTTGAAAAGCCTGAATCGCAGAGAACGCAGAGGTCGCGGAGAAAGGATCTTTTGTTTTTTATTCCTAATTCCAATTCTTTTCTCTGCGCTCTCGGCGGTCTCTGTCTACGACTCGTAGAGCGGTTGATTTCTTTTTTGATGGGTTTCCGACTGAGTCTCTATTGAGGATTTCTTATCTGATCAATATCATCTTCTTCGTCAAGCGTGCCGAACCAGATTCAAGCCGATAGATGTAGATTCCGCTCGAAAGTCCAGCAGCATCGAAGTGAATTTGATAGCTCCCTGCATCGAGCTGCGAATTTACAAGCGCTGCAACTTCCTGCCCAATGAGATTGAAAACCTTCAGCGTCGTGTAGCCTGCCGTCGGAATTGAGAATGAAATAGTTGTCGTTGGATTGAACGGATTCGGGTAGTTCTGATACAACACAAATTCAGATGGGACTTCTCGGTTCCCCGCCTCTACTGATGTTACAATCTTACGAGCAACTTGCAGTTGGTCGAAATAGACTTGTCCGTTCGCTGAACTTGTGCCGGGCAAATAGCGCATCTGGAAACTATCGAATCGAAGTTCGCCCTCCAATTGTCCGTTGCCCGTCCAACTGCCGACCGAGTCTTGCTCCAAATCCCACTCGACAAGATGCCAGCCGATCCAGTCAATATTGAACCACCTGCTCACCTCGAAGTCAACACTGTCCTGTACAGCAAAACGGAATTGGTTGCGGCTGCCATCGCCGTGCATGTACACTTGCAGCACGTTGCCATTCTTCCGGAACCGAACATTACGCGGAGCGCCACTGACAACTTGCTCACGGATCAACCATGCTGATGCATTCGTTCGCCATGCGTATTTCAATTGTCCAGAGCCAACGTTGTTGAGAATTAGCGGAACGTACCGCGTAGTCGAAAGCCGAAAACTCGCACTGTCGATCCCAACCGTGCTTCCGCTTGCCGCAGGTTGGAGCCAATGCGCTACAGAGGTATCGAACAGATCAATCGCCGTGTACTCAAACGACTGTGGCGCGACGGAGAACTCCCAAATGATCGGGCTTGTATTCGGAATCGGGTTGCCGACAACATCCGTTACGCCGCTTACTCTCATGCGGTACGAAGCGCCGGCTTCCAGCGGACTCGCCAAATACACATTGATGCCGCTCTTGATGCCTGACTCCCAATAGTCGAGCGTTCTCGGCAACAACGAAGCGCCGATTTTTTGAACGACGACATTCGTCACTGTTACGGTATTAGGGTTCAGATACTCATCGAACGTTACGTTCAACACGGAAGTCGGCGAAGGGAGTTGTGCATTCGCTGACGGATACGAAGCAATAATTTGCGGCGGCACGACATCAACATCTCGCGTACGGAAACGGAGAATGTAGGGATCGCCGGGAATGCCGTTGCCATCGCCATCAATCTGTTGTCCGCCTGCAGAGCGTGCTTGCGTATCTACGCGGACAGTAAAGTTGACGAAGAATGGCAGCACCGCATCGGGGTCAAACGTGAGTGTTGTATTTGTATTCGTCCAGATCAATCTGCCGGTAGCGTTGGGTGTAATCGAGAATCCTCTGCGCACCGAAGCTGTGTCCATTGCCTTTGAGAATTGCAGAACGATAGAACGCTCTGCCGAGAAGAGCGTATCACCCTGCACCGGAATCGAGACGACAACGGTGGGAGGCGCAAACGATTCGAGTTGCTTGTCGGCAAACACCGTTGCACCCGCGCCGACATTGAACGAAGTCGAATCAACTGTGTAGCCGGGTGTTTCAAACCTCACTTTGTGCGAACCCGGAGTAATCTTGTCAAACATATAGAAGCCGTTGTTGAAACGATCACCCTGATAGACCCGGTCTTCGGGCAGTAATCGTACACGCGTGAAATTGATCGGCCTTCCCGTTCCTATTTCTGTTTGAATGCCTGCAACGATGCCGAGCGTGTCGGCGGGAACGGTGTAATATTGCACGAACGAATTGCGCAGCGCGTATGCCTCTATTTTGTTGTAGCTGAGGTTCAGCAAGCGACGCGTTTCAGGAAACACATCATGAAATGAGCCTTCGGAAAGCTCGCCCGGCATTACGAGTCCGCGCAGCACGCCAAGATTGAATCCGCCGTTCGGTCCACCGTAGAATGTGTAATCGAGCGCCACTTGCGCATTGCCCGGTGTGCGAAGGAATGCTTTGATTTTTGGTGAGATGATGTTGGACATCGTGAGCGCTTGAGGAAACGCGGGCTGCCGCGTTGGGATATCCTCCTTGAGCAACACAAGCGTGTAGTTCGTTACGCCATTGAATGCGTTGCTGTGGATTGAGTGAAACCAATGAACGTTGTTTGCATTCGCAAGCTGCCAGCGCTGTGTCAGTGTCGGCTCGTCGTCGTTCGGATAATAGTTGGTGTAGCGAGTGAGAATAACGAACGCACCTTGTGCTCGCAGCAGCGTATCGAGCCGTAACGCTTTCTGAAAATTCCCCTCACTCTCCCAAAACACATTGCCGGGGTCCGGCTCAATGCGGCGATCGTTTGCCGGATTGTTTCCTCCGTGACCCGGATCGATGCAAAAGCGGACGTTGTTGAGAGTTTGAGCTGAAGAGAATTGCAGCGCAAACAACGTCAGGATCACAATGAAGATAATCTGTAGGGACATCGGCTTGCCGTGTCCCACCTTAGCCAACAATCTCCATCGGTTTCTTGAGCTACCTACAAGTACGAGATTGGGACGGGGCAAGCCCACGTCCCTACAAAAATCTTTGTTGACGTTTCTCATCTCTTCACCTCCTCGTATGTCAACATCATAATATCTCCATCAAGCGTGCTGCAGACGATTTGGTTTTCGACTGGTGAACATTGAGGATACAATTCGATTTCGTTGTTCGTGAAAGTTAGTTGTTTCATTCGCTTGCCGTCGGGAGAAATGCAGAAAAGATCAGACGAGATAATGTTGTGCCCGTCGTCTTTGTCGTTCATGTAGATGAGCCATCTGCCGTCTCGAGTCCAGACGGCGGCATTGCGCTTGCCGAGTCTGGCAAGGACTTTGCCTTTCAGGTCGCAGACGAATGCTCCTTTCGACATATCGGACGCAACGATCTTCTTCGCATCGGGAGAAAGCAAGGGCCAGACGTAGCTGCCGTTCTTCAGCGGATCGAGCAAACGCTTATTGCCGTTCTCAGCAAGTGCAATCTTCGTGTTTTCGATCCCCAGAATGATCGGCTTGCCGACGGCAGCGCTTGCTTCGAGATTCTTTGTGCTTACATCTTCAGAATAAATCACTTTTGTCCCCGCAAAGGATGGTGTCGAAAGATCTGAGCCGCTTGCAAGAACTTGAGTCGAACTCGTTGACAGCTCCTTCACAACGATTTCTTGAACTCTGCCTTGAGAATTTTTCTCATTCAATGTTCTTCTATAAGCAATCTTCTTTCCGTCGGGAGAAAGAACAAATCCGAAGCCCGAACGCGCATCGTCCGTAATCAAGCGCTGAGCTTTCGTCGTAAGTGAATACTCCCAGATGCCTTGATAGTCGGGCGTCGTCAAGTAGATTGATTTTCCATCAGGAGAAAACTGCGGGTTGCTCCACTGTTTCGATTGGTCGAGAGGAATCTTCTCGACTTTGGTGACGTTCAGTTGAGCGATTGCTGCGAGATGGAACAGTGCGAACACAAGAACGACAATGAATTTCATGACGAGCCTCTTTACGTAAAACGGGGAAGTTTATTCTGAAGAAATATACGGAAGGGGACGAATCAAAGCTACTGCCCTCAACAACATGGAGGGGCACGACATGTCGTGCCCCTACGGAAACTTGTTACTTCAAAATCAAGAGCTTCTTCGTTTGCGAAAACTCTCCTGAACGAAGCGTGTAGAAATATGTTCCGCTTGGCAAGTTGCGAGCATCAAAAGTAACATTGTAATTGCCGGCTCCAAGTTCCTCGTTAACGAGTGTGGCTATTTCCCTTCCGAGAATATCGAACACTCTTAAGCTTGCAAATGACGAATGACCAATGACGAATGACATAGTTGTCGATGGGTTGAACGGGTTGGGATAGTTCTGCTTCAGCTCAAATCCAACCGGAACTCTTTTGGAGTCGACAAGCTCCACCGACGACGTGCCAAGGGAAAATGTTACGGCGCTTTTTGTGGTGTACGAAACAGTAGGCTGCGATGAGGGGGCTTCGAGGAAAATGATTTCTTCGTTGCCGTTCTCAAAGAACACAACATTGCCAGCCGGATCGACCGTGAGGTCCGCTCGTGAGCTTATATCTCCTCCACCGCCGCCGGGGACATCGCTTGGTCTGAAGAGATGTTCCCTAACGGGAAAGAAGGTCGTCAATTGCGTTACTCGAAAGACGCCGGGGAAGGC